>Ga0302320_10012521_pt1 | contig 17795 bp, 14 predicted proteins | sample Bog_T0_3_FD_202130 | JGI IMG/M metagenome (GOLD analysis project Ga0302320, IMG submission 202130) | Peat permafrost microbial communities from Stordalen Mire near Abisko, Sweden - Bog_T0_3 | ecosystem: Environmental > Terrestrial > Soil > Wetlands > Peat | place: Sweden: Abisko, Stordalen Mire...
AACGAAACGTCATGAGCGTCGAATGCGAACAGGGTGAGGCGGTTCTGGAAGTCGAAGTCAGTGGAGCGGCTTTCGTACTCCAGGCCGCCCTGGGTCACCGCGACGTGCTCCGCCTCAAGATCGAAGAGCGTATCGAGCGCCGGCTTGGAGGTTTTTTTCGGCTTGGGCGGCGTGGGCAGGTTGGTCGTGCCGTCGGCGTAGACGATCAGGTGGAACGCAGGGTGGGAGATTTCCAGGTCGCGCAGAAGAACGCGCGGGCTGAGCAGGCCGAGCAGCGTAAAGCTCGCTCGCAGGCGCTCGATGCGGGCGCAGGGCGCTTCGCCGGGACCCTCGCGCCCGTGAATGACAACCCCTTCCGCGTCGGCTTGAAGGTCGAGCAGATGCCAGTGAAAGGCGCCGATCTCGACGCGTCCGCCGGTGGACTGCTCCAGCCAGTCCACCATGCCCTTGCGGACCAGGTTTTGCGTGGCATCGGAGCTTGCCCAGAAGTAGAAGGCCACAGGCAAGCCAACTAGGATAACGAGCACGATGAAGCCAAGGATGAGGAAGCGGCGCAAGCGGCGGCGCTTCGGCGGCAGCGCCGGACCTGGAGCCGCGGCGGCAACGGGAAGCGTGGAATCGGGCTCGCTCATTGGATTCCTTCATCGTCGCTCGGGAAATCCCCTTGCGATGCATCTGGCTTAGAGACAGGGGTTGCTGGCTGTTGCGCTTGCGGGGATTCAAGGGACGGGTCAAGTACCTCCACGTCGCCTTGTTTGCGCAGGTTGTTGAGCCATTCGTCGAACAGGGCATTCACGTGCTGCTGCAAGAGAATTTCCTGGATGCGCGCGGAGACCTTATCCAGCGTGGGAATTGCCTCGCCCTTGCTGTATTGAGGCAGCAGGGTGTCGTGGTAATAGGCTCCGATCTCCTCAGGCGAGATGCTGATGCCCTGCCGGAAGCGCTGCTCGATGAAACGCAGAATCTCAAGCCGGTAGCGGAGATAGGTTTCGACCCCCTCTTCGGTCAGGCCATGAGCGGACAGGAATGCCTTCCATCCGGCATCGGCGCTGCAATTCTGGCGAACACAGGCGGGGAGTTCCTTGCGGATCTCGCCCAGGCGGGCGTTGACCTCGGTCTGCGGGGGATCGGCGGCCTGCTGATCCTCCTGGCGGATCTGCTGCTGGATGAGAGCGCGCCCGATCAACTGGTCGAGTGCGCGCGCGGGGGTAAGAATGCCCAGTCCTCCGCGGCCGGGGTCGAGCACCGAGAGGCGGATTTCGTGGTCGATGTCGCTGGACAGGATGGCCTGGTTGTTGACTACGGCGACCACGCGATCGAGGGCCACAGGAGCGGGCGCTTGCGCGAAAGCCTGGATGGATGTAACCCACAAAAACAACGTACATAGCCGCACGAATACTGGACACGCTTGAGTCGTCCGCCGTCTGAGAATCCCGTGGACGAGGGGCTTCTTGCAACGCACTGTGTCAGGGCACGACTTCAGTCGTGCCGCAGCCGCCGCAAAATCGACGTGGGCTTCAGCCCCTGCGGGATGCTCTTCGGGAAGTCGGCAGGGAAAACGGCCTTTTTCCGCAGCATCTTCAGCCCCTGTGGGAACGCCCGGATCGCCGGGACACTTGTGCGGAGCCGCGGCAACCTTGCCCGCGCAGACACGAAACACAGCAAAGCCATTCTCCCGTAGGGAGAACACGAGAATAGCCCAGAGTGAAGTCCGCTTTGGCGGACGCAACCCTGGGAACAGGAGCCCGAAGAATCCGCGCGCCGTAGGTGCGCTGCGAAACCCGATCATGCCTCCCGTCGTGCCATCCTTCCGAAGTGCAGAAGCAGGTCCTTCGACTCCGCTGAAGTGCGCTTCGCTCAGGATGACAGGAGTTTTGGTATGCCCAAGAGGGCTTGGAGTACCGTCGCGCATTATGAGCTCTTCGCGCATCAGAAGCTTTGCCCCAGGCTGAAGAAGAAGTTGAAGTGGCTGGCCTCGCCTACGGTCTTCGGAGCTGCGGTGTTGGAGTAGTTGTAGACCACGGGGAAGATGGGCGGGTTCAGGTTGTAGCTGAAATCCAGGCGGATGGGACCGGCGGGAGTATGGTAGCGCAGACCGGTTCCCAGCGCGTGGGAGAAGTAGTTGAAGCTGCACGGCCCAATGAGACCGGTCGAATTCGATGGAGTGCCCGGTACAGGGAGAACCATTGGATTCTTGCATGTTTCGCGGTCCGGCTGGCGGAAGCGCGCGGCGCTGGGCCAGGCATCGGAAGCATTCGAGAAGATATTGCCCATGTCGTGAAAGACCACTAGGCTGAGCGCGTTGCCGAAGAAGGGAAGCACGGGCGGAGGCAGGCGCATCTCGGTGCTGTTGATGAGCGCGCCGGCGCCGCCGGTGGGGTAGCCGGTCTCCGGATCGCGCGGTCCTGCCGCGTTGACGGAAAAGCCGCGCAGGGAAGTGGCTCCGCCGGCGTAAAGCCGCTCCGGCAAGGGGATCAGCTCTGTTCCGGGAGTGCCGAAGGCGCGCTCCTGGCCATAGCGGGTGTTGCGCGCCAGCACGAATTGCTTTTTGTCGAAGTTCCAATAGCTCGAGTTCGAGACGTCGAGCCTGTTGAACACAGCCTGCGCGCCGAAGATCTTGTTGGAAAGGAACTCCTGGAAGCTGGTGTACGTGCCGCGGTGGGCGTCCAGAGGCGAGTCGCGGGTGTCGCGAATCCAGGTCAACGCGGGGCCGCCGACGCGCACGGCTGTCGACAAGAGCGCAATCTCCGTTGGCGCTACCTGAAGGCTGTTCGCCTGCACCTTCACGCGGCGGAAGTTGAATTCGTAGACAAAGGTGTTGGCTTTGGACAGCCAGGACTGCGGCGGATTGAAGTGCTGGGTCCAGCGCAAGCCGCCTTCCAGCTTCGAAGCTACGTAGGTGGTCACATCCAGGCTGTTGGCGTAGCCGCCGGAGAGGTTGAACCCAAAGTTGCGGTCGCCGTGAAGATGAGGCACCTGGAAGATGAGGGCGACCTTCTGTTCGAGCAGGCCGTAAGTGACTTGCAAAGAAGCTGACTGCTCGCGGCCAAACAGATTGTTGCGCGTAACGTCGGCAAGCACGCGCGGGCTCACGCCGGTCTTGCCGGTGGTTTTGCAGGGAGCTCCGCTCACGATGATGAGGCCGCAGTTGTAGTGCGGCGTCCCGGTCTGCGCCTCGAAGCCGAAGCCGTAGGTGAGCGCCCAGCGCCGCGCTTCAACGGCTTGCAGCAGGACCGTCTTCCTGGTGTCTCCTCCGGATGGGTTTTCGACCGCCGTATTCACCTCGTTGAACAGCGCGAACTCGTAGAGATTGCGCTGCGTGTCCGCCAGGGCGGACTGGTTAAGCGGATCTCCCGGATGGATGGTGATGGCGCGATCCACGGTGTCCTGACGGGTGAAATGCAGGCCGGTAAACAGCACTTTGCGCACAAACACCTGCACGCCTTCGGTAATGTGGAAGACCACATCCATCCTGGACGGGTCGGCGGGGTCGGCCTTTTCGGTAACGTCCACCTGCGGGTGCTCGAAGCCGCGGCTCAGATAGTTGGTCACCAGGGCATCCCGGTCTCCGGCCAGGTTGCGCGGCGAAAGCAGCTGTCCGGATGTGGTATTGAGCAAGGGGGTGAGCTGGGCCGTGTCCGCGTGCTCGGCTCCTTCAATCTGCACCGACCCCACCTTGATCTGCCGGTCTTCATCGATGCGGTAGGTCACGATAAGCGGGGCAGTCTTGCTGCCCTCGGACGGGGTCCTGGGGGAAATGGCCGGCGGGGTTTCGACGCCGGTCTTGTCGGCTACGCTCGTCTCGGGCGTGCTGGTTTCGGGGGTGACCTTCACCTTGGAGAAGCCGTTATTCTGATAGACCCCCTGAAGCGCGCTTATGTCCGCGGAGACCAGGGCCTGGCTGTACGCGCCGTGGCGGTCGAGGGTATCGGCGGCATGAACGCTGAGCAATTCTTTCAGCGTTGCGGAGTCGAAGTAATGGTTCCCCGCCACATCCACGCGCTGCACGCGGCGGCGCGGCCCCAGCGCCACGGTGAAAACGATCTGGACCTGGTTGGACCCGGCGCCGACGCCAGCGCCGGACCCGCCGGTGGGTGCGTTCGATTGTTGCTGATGGTCGACCTTCACGTCGAAGTAGCCGAGGCGCTGGTAGTAGTCGCGCAGGCGGCGATTGCCTTCATTGAGCAGGTCCTCATCCACCGTGCCCTCCTCGTAGATGGGGATCACGTGCCGGACTCGGTCCTGGGCCAGGCTGACGCCCGTAACCGCCACCTTGACACGGGGCCCCTGGGCGGCGGTGAAGCGGTAATTGGATCGTTTATTGGCCGGGTCGTACAGCGCCGACTCGAGCTTGATCTCTGCTTCCAGCCGCTGCTGGTTGCGGTAGTGCTTCAAAACTCCAGCCAGTGCGCGATTGACGGTGTCGTGGTCCACATGCGCGCCGGTTTTCAAGTGTGCGTAATGGCGGAACTCCTCCGCGTTCATACCCGGCTCGCCCGTTACCTCGACTGTGCCGATGCGCGCCTGCTGTCCACTTGCCACAGTGAAGGCGATGTCGACGAGCTGCTCGTCGGCGTGGGGCGTCAAGACCTGGTTGATCTTCGGTTCGTGGAATCCGTTGTCCGCCAGTGTGCTGCGCATCTCGCCGAGCGCCCTGGCAAGCTTGGCAGGCGTAAAGCGGGTGCCGGGCGAAAGCTGGCTGGCGCGTTCAAGCTGCGCGTTGATCGTGGCGCCCTTGGCCCCATTCACGCTGACGGTTCCGATAAAAGCGCGCGGAGTCCCTTCGAAGACCAGCGCGACGCCATCGCCTACACGCGAACCCACGACATCGATGGTCTCGTAGAGGCCGGTGGCAAAGAGCTGGCGCAGGCTCTTCCGAGTGTCCTCGGGATTGAGCGGCGCGCCCTCGGTCTGCGCCAGGTGGCCGGGGAGCGGATCAAGCCGGGATGCGAGCACGCCCTCAAAAGCGATGCTTCTGACCGGCAATCCCTGCCATTGCGCGAGAGCGCCGGGCTGGGGTTCGCCCGTTCGATCCAGGGCGCTTTTCTGCGCTTGCTGGGCGTCGGCAGCAGGGGACGGGCCGGCCTCAGCTCCGGCTGAAGCGGCAGACTGGCTGTGGCCTGGCGTTCCCGCCAGCAGGATGAGGATGGCAGCGGCCAGAACCCCGGATTGCCGGAGATCCGTCCATTTGCTCCAGAACCGTGACGGCCGTGTCCTCAAAATCATCCATCTCCCAGCAAGCCAGAGAACCGCCCGTTGCACGGCGGAATGGCCTGAGCGCATCAAGCCCGCAATTCGCCGGCCTCGCCTGTTTTTAACCGCTGTTTCTCCCTCACCGCAGGCTCCTCTTATACTATCGAGGAAACCAGCCTTTCGCAGCACAGCCCGGATTGTTGAGCCCCAAGAGTATGCCCAGGTCAAAGTCCCCCTCCAGCCCGTCGAATCCAGCACCTGGCTCGTCCGGAAACGGCGAGCCTGGGCGGCTTTCCGGTTCCGATAAGCCAGAATCTCCAGCCCCGGTTTCCCACGGTCCTGTCGATCAAGAAACGCTGGCTCGAGCCCAGGCCGGAGATCACCGCGCCTTCGCCCAGATTTACTCGCAACACAAAAGACGCATCTATTCCTTATGTCTGCGCATGGTCGGCGTCGTATCCGAAGCCGAAGATCTCACCCAGGAGGCATTTCTTCAACTGCACCGCAAAATTGCCACGTTTCGCGGCGACTCGGCTTTTTCCACCTGGCTTCACCGGTTGGCTATCAATGTGGTTTTGATGCAGTTGCGCAAAAAGGGGCTTTCCCTGATCTCGCTGGACGAGGCCATGGAACCGGCCCCGGAGGATAGGCCCGGACGCAGCTTTGGCGAGCCGGATTTGAACCTGTCCGGCGCCATCGACAGGCTGGCCCTGCAGCGGGCCATCGAGAATTTACCAGCCGGTTACCGGCTGATATTTGTACTGCACGACATTGAAGGTTTCGAGCATAATGAAATCGCTGCCATGCTCGATTGCTCGGTCGGGAACAGCAAGTCCCAGTTGCACAAGGCGCGGCTGAAACTGCGCGATGAGCTGCGCACCCATCCGCAGCAGGAGGGCCGGCGATGAACGACGACGCCAACAATTCGGCATGTGCAGCTTTTCAGGCGCAGTTAGCAGAGCTGATCGCTTCCGGCGAGGATGTGAACAACCATCCTCACCTGCAAAACTGCGAGGTATGCCGGCAACTGCTGGCGGAACTCGAGACGATTGCCGAAGCCGCCCGCCAGTTGTTTCCCATCGTTGAGCCCCCGGACGAGCTGTGGGACCATATTGAGTCGGCCATCAAGAGCGAAAAGGAATTTTCTGTTTCGGAAACCTTGGACGGCCACGATTCAGGATCAGCCGGCTAGGGTTTGTCCGCCCAGCCCGCCTGGAGCCGGTCAGCCGCGCTCCGGGGCCGGGATGCGGCCGGCTCGAAGGTGGGTGCTGTTGCCCGGGCAGCGCAAACCGGTTGCCGAAACAGAACTAGCCGCCGGCCAAGCCACCGAAACGGCTTTCATCGCCTTCAACCCCTTTGATTGGCCTCTCCGTCCCCTCAGCTTCTGCAAAAATTGGCCGATACACCCCCCGTGCGGCATCTCTGATCCCCGCATCCGCGCGGAACGGGGCGCGTGGGTTGTGCATCGAACTTTAGAGACCGTTCAGGTACCGGGCGGGCTGGTGGCCGGGATTGTGCATGGAATCAGCGAGAGTCGGATGACCGCAAATGTGGAAACGTGTTCTTGGGACGGAACTTGACTCGGATTCGGGCCGTATCAATAATCCCCGGCTAAGAGGAGCAAGGAATGGCCAGGTGTAAGCGGTTTTGAGAATCTGAAACTTTTAGAAGTCTGCGCTGTCTAATTAAGGAAAGTTGATACGAGGACACTCAATGTCGAACCAGCCAATCCCTCCGCCCCCCTCCAATGACCCCAAGAAATCCGCCTCCGGCGTGCGCAGAATCCCGGTTCTTCCGGTGCGGGATACGGTGTTGTTTCCCCATGCCGTTCTGCCGTTGACGGTCGGCAGGGAAAGCTCCATCCACCTGATCGAATCGCTCGGCGAGGAGCGCACCATTATCGTTGTGGCGCAGGTCGATCCGCGCCTGGATTCGCCCAAGCCTGCGGACATGCACGCGGTAGGCACCCTGGCCACGGTGCACAAGGTTGTGCGCATGCCCAACCAGAGCCGCTTCGTCTTCACCGAGGGCGTGGAGCGGGTACGCCTGCTTCGCTACGTCCAGACCGACCCGTTCATGGTGGCCGAGGTGGAGACACTGGAAGACACCGAGCCCGCTGCCAGCTCCGGAACTGAGGCGATGGTGCGCAACGTCATCGGCCAGTTCCAGCAGATCGTGGCCGAATCGCAAACCCTTTCCGATGAGCTGCGTACCATTGCCGCGAACATCGAGGAGCCCAGCCGCCTGGTGGATTTTGTCTCCTCCTCGCTGCCCTTCCTGACCACCGACGACAAGCAGCAGTTGCTGGAGACGGCCAGCATCGAAGAGCGCCTGGAAAAGCTGAACAAGCATTTGGCCAAGGAGATCGAGGTGCAGCAGTTGCGCACCAAGATCCAGACCGAGGTGCAGGACCAGGTGCAGCAGTCGCAGCGCGATTACTACCTGCGCGAGCAAATGAAGGCCATCCAGAAGGAACTCGGCGAGCAGGACGAGGGCCAGCGCGAGGTCGAAGACCTGCGCAAGAAGATCGACGACGCCAAAATGCCCGAGGAAGTGAAGAAGGAAGCGCTCAAGGAGCTTTCCCGTTTGGGCCGCATGTCTCCCATGGCTGCCGATTATTCGCTCACGCGCAATTACATCGAGTGGCTGGCGGTGCTGCCGTGGAGCAAGAGTTCCGGCGAAAAGATCGACATCGGCAAGGCCAAGGAGATTCTGGACGAGGACCATTACGAGCTGAAAAAGGTGAAGGACCGCATCCTGGACTACTTGTCTGTTCTGGAGTTGAAGCCAGACATGAAGGGGCCGATCCTCTGCTTTGTCGGGCCTCCGGGAGTGGGCAAAACCAGCCTGGGCCGGTCGATCGCGCGCTCGCTGGGCCGCAAGTTCCAGCGCATCTCGCTGGGCGGCATGCACGACGAGGCGGAGATCCGCGGCCATCGCCGCACCTATATCGGTGCTTTACCCGGTCAGATCATCCAGAGCATACGGCGCGCCGACTGCAATGACCCGGTGATCATGCTCGACGAGATCGACAAGCTGGGCCGCGATTTCCGCGGCGATCCGGCTTCGGCGCTGCTCGAAACGCTGGACCCGGAGCAGAACAACACCTTCCGCGACAACTATCTGGATGTGCCGTTCGATCTGTCCAAGGTGCTCTTCATCTGTACCGCCAACATGCTCGATCCGGTTCCTCCGCCGCTGCTGGACAGAATGGAGCTGATCTTCCTGCAGGGCTACAGCGAAGAGGAGAAGCTGCACATTGCCAAGCGCTACCTGGTTCCGCGCCAGATCAAGGAGAACGGCATCACGACGGAGCAGATCGAGTTTCCCGACGAAGCCATTCGCTACGTGGTGCGCCACTACACCCGCGAGGCAGGCGTGCGCAAGCTCGAACAGGTGCTGGGCACGGTTTGCAGAAAACAGGCCCGCCGCGTGGTCGAAGGCAAGACTGAGAAGCTGACCGTCACGCGTGAGGTCCTGAAGGAATTCCTCGGCGGCATCCAGGTACGCGTCGAAACCGAAGTCGAGGAGCGGGTCAAGCGTCCGGGCGTTGCGGTCGGGCTGGCGTGGACGCCGGCCGGCGGCGACATTCTCTTCATCGAAGCCAACAAGATGAAGGGCAAGGGCGGCTTTACCATGACCGGGCAGATCGGCGAGGTGATGCAGGAATCCATGCAGGCCGCGCTGACCTGGGTGCGGTCGAACGCGGCCAGCCTGGGGCTGTCTGAGGACTTCACCAAGGAGATCGACCTGCACATTCACGTGCCCGCAGGAGCGATTCCCAAGGACGGTCCGTCGGCCGGGGTGACCATGACCGCGGTGCTGGTTTCGCTGCTCACCGATACGCCGGTGCGTCCGTTGACCGCCATGACCGGCGAGATCACGCTCAGCGGCAACGTGCTGCCGGTGGGCGGCATCAAGGAGAAGTTTCTGGCCGCGCGCCGGGCAGGAGTGACAACCATCATTCTGCCCGCCGACAACCGCCAGGACGTGGAAGAAGACCTGACGCCGGACCAGATGGAGGGCGTCGCGGTGCACTACGCCAGCCGCATTGAAGATGTGCTGGCGGTGGCGCTGCCCCTGTTGAAGGCCCATGCGGACACCAGGCCGGCAGAGCCAGAACTCGTGGTCAGCAACGCTGCGTAAGCCTCGAATTCGGGAAACACTTCGGACGCAAGAATCCGTGAAGGCCGGCAAATCTGCCGGCTTTTCCGTTTGGTACCTTTTACCGTTTCCTTTGCCGGAGTATTGAGATTCAGCCAAAAACTGACTGAGGGGAAATCTCTTCAGATTGCGGTAATGTATAAAGCGGCTAGCGTTTTCGGCGCACTATTTGGCAAACACAAGGCTCTGCAAAGATCGTTGACCGATGCTCGCATGTGCGAATCCGGATAGACGACCCACGAGTTCCCGGCCCGGATTCAAATCTGGAGGTCTCCGATGCAGTACAAAGCATGTATCAGCGCCAAAGCAGTCAGCGCGAATACCAAAGGCGGTGTCATCCACGGCATGTCCCATGGGAACACGGCCATCACTCCACGTACCGTGATTGCGTCTTTATCCCAGTTGAAAGCCCAATGCGATCGAAACGTCGGGCAACTGACCGGGAAACGCCAGCATTCACCCTTGACCATCGTCAGGGAGGTGGACAGCAGTTCGCCTTTGCTTTGGCAAGGCTTGTGCACCAACGAGGTGCTGAAATCGGTAGACATCAGCCTCGTCGGGAGGCCGCCTTCGGGGTCCGGAGAGGTGGTCGTTGAAAGGATTACCCTGACCAACGCTGTGATCTCGAAGATCCACCGATATTCCCCACGTCTCGGGTCGTCGAGGGATGTGCATAACCCCAGCGAGTTGGAAGAGATCCAATTCACATTCCAGAAGATCACCTTCTCGAATGTTGCGGGGTCAATAAGCACCAGCGACGACTGGACGTCGAATACCGGATAATTGCTCCATCGAGTCCACCCGGATCTTGACGGGTACGCTGATTCCCGCAACGGGCCATGTGCCGTTTGCGGACAGACGCGAAGCTATCCTCATGCCAAAGCCGCATTCTCTTAGTTGCCGGCTGCGCCGATAAAGGAAACTGGTTGCAAGCGCCTCCACGCGCACAAGAATCGGAGACCATGGCGACCTCCCAAGCAACCGCGCATCAGATCGTGCCCCTGCACCTTTCCGGCAACACCACCGAGCAACAGAATCAGATGCTGCTGGAGTTCCTCGGTGATGCGGCGAAGGAGGCATGCCGGACGGCGATTGAGCAGCTCGACCGGCAGAGTGCTCAGGCCGTGCTCGACATGAGCCGCAAGCTCAAGTCGGAGGTCGTCGAGCGCGTGGTTGAAATCATCCACCGGCACACCGTAAGCGATAAATACAAGGACGAGGAAGTCGGTTCCAACCGGGTCTATCCGCCCACCTATCGCGTGCGCCCGGTGGAGGCGCAGGTCACGGAGCTGCGCAAGGCCTTTCCCGGCCTGGGCAGTTGTTTGGAGAAGCTGTCCCGAAAGCCGCTGCCCGCGGGCGCGGAAGCGTGGTTTGCGATTCCGCGCTGGCAGGCGATGGCGCCTACCTATAGTGAAGCCGTGGAGTTAGTGCTGGCCGTTCTTGCCGCCCGGCGCAAGATGTCCAACCGCATTATCGGAAAAGCCGGCGAAAAATATCTGCGCCAGAGCGAGCGCTCCAAGCTGGCGGAAGGCATTCTTGCCGAGCAGCAGCAGGGCAACGACTTTCTGGTGGTCGCGGCGCAGGCGGGACTGCTTCATCGCGGCTCATCGGCGAGGCGCACCCGCGTGGCCATGGCCGGCAACGAGTTTGGTCTGGGCGTGTTTGCCATGGGCTGCATGCTGCTCACGCACCCTGAGCGGCTTTCGACCGGCGATACGCTGATGATCGACTGCAGCGGCGACGAGTACTCCGTCCGCGCCGATTACACATTCGACCGCGTGCCGCTGTTCGACTACGACATCTCCGGCATCGAGTTCAGCATCTTTTACGAAGACCGCGCCCGCAACCTGTGGGGCACGCCGACTGGGTTTCTCTACAAGCTGGTCTAAAGCGAACCCGACCGATTGCCGCCTGTCGCGTCTAACCGGCAGGCGGTATTCTTCTAATCGTGATGCACGTGAGGGTTCTTTGCTTCGGGGTGTTGAAAGACTGGCTCGGTGCGCCCGAGGAGCCGGTCGAGTTGCCTGAAGGCGCGACCGTTGCCACGCTGCTGGGGAGCCTGGGCGCGCGATCACCGGCGCCCATGCTGCGCGGCATCGCCGTAAGCGTGAACGCCGAATATGCCACGGCAGCCCATGTTCTGCGCGAGGGCGATGAAGTGGGTCTGCTGCCCCCCGTCTCCGGCGGGTCTTCCCTTGAGGGTGAGAAGATCGACAACGAGACAATCGCGCTAACCCGCGAACCCATCGAAGCGGAGCCGCTCGTAACCGCGGCAAAGCGGGGCGAAGACGGTGCGGTCGTTGTCTTTGACGGCATCGTACGCAACAACACGCGCGGCCGGAAGACGCTCCATCTGGACTACCAGGCTTACGAAGAGATGGCCGAAAAGCGGATGCGGGAACTGGCTGAAGAAGCCCGCACGCGTTTCGGCGTCCGTCAGGTCACGATGCTTCATCGTCTTGGCCGACTGCAGGTAGGGGAGACCAGCGTGCTTATCGTGGTGGCGTCCGCGCATCGTGCGCAGGCCTTCGACGCTTGCCGCTGGCTGATCGATACGCTCAAAAAGACCGTGCCCATCTGGAAGAAGGAGACATTCGCCGATGGAGCCGTGTGGGCGGCCGGCGAGCCGTTTCCCGCCGAGTTCGCCGTTGAGCCGGAGGCTGAGGATGGCCTCTAAACTCCTGCGAGTCCCGGCCTTGAAAGGGCACGACTTCAGCCGTGCCGAACGGGGCGCAAAAACGAACCGGGCTTTATCCCCTGAGGGAACGTCCTGTTCTGGGAACCGGCCTTCGCAGGGGCTAAATCCCTCTTCTGTCTTTTGGGGTTGGATGGCACGGCTGAAGCCGTGCCCTTTCAAAGCCTCCCAAGCCCAGCCCCCCCAATCGATGCTCTCATCCATCGGTCTCTGCAAGACATGCGCGCTGATCCTCTCCGCTGCCCTTCTGATTCTCCCAGCCAGCTTGCCTCTTCTCGCCCAGGAGGTCACTCTCCGCGTCGATGTAAAGTTGGTCAATATCTTTGTCAACGTCACTGACCGCAATGGCGCAATCGTCGGAGGGCTCACGCAAGACGATTTCAAGGTCACCGAGGACGGCCGCATCCAGCAAATCGCAGTCTTCGAGCGCCAGTCGGAACTGCCGCTCAACCTGACCCTGGCCATCGACACCAGCGGCAGCGTCAAGAAGGATATGGCAGATGAAGCAGACGCCGCGCGCCGTTTTGTGCACGCCATTCTCCGTCCCCAGGACCAAATGAGCCTGCTGCAGTTCGCCACCGAGGTAAAGGAGTTGTCGCCCTTCACCAACAAGGTGTCGCAGATCGATCGCGGCCTCAACCAGCTCCACTCCGACTTCGCCACGGCGCTCTACGACGCCATTCTGCTCGGCTCCGAGGGTCTGGGCACGAAAGACGGACGCCGTGTGCTGGTGCTGGTCTCCGACGGCGGCGACACGGCCAAGAGCACCACCTATCAGCAGGCGCTCGAATCCGCCCTGCGCCACGAGGTCATGATCTACTCCATCATCGATGTGCCCATAGAAGCCAGCGCCGGCCGCGACCTGGGCGGCGAGCACGCCCTCATTACGCTTGCCGAGCAGACCGGCGGCAAGAGCTACTACGTGAGCTCGGGCGGCCTGGACAAGGCCTTTTCCCAGGTGAGCGACGACCTGCGCACGCAATATTTACTTGGCTATTACCCGCACAACCAGGAGCCGGGAAGAATCTTCCACCGCATCGACGTCACCGTTCCCCGCGCCGCCGAGAGCGACTTCAACATCCGCCACAAAACCGGCTACTACGGCGATAAGCCGGCGGCGAGGGATTGATCAGACTTGGATTTCGCCGCGAAGCGTTTCCGAGGGAATTTGCCGGCATGTGAGCAATCGTGCGGCTATTGTGTAAGGTCGGTTGCCCAGTTTTCAATCGACTTTAGGTCTTCCACATTGGCGATCGCGTGGTCGTTGGTCACAAGAACCGCACTCACGGCAATTGCATGGGCCGCAATCTGCATGTCCATACTCTCAAGGGTCTTGCCCGACGACTCCAGCCTGGCTCGAACCGCCCCGTACGTCCTCGCCTCGTCCCTGCCCCAGGGGAGCACCTTGACGGCAGAGAGAAACCATTCCATGCGCTCACGAAGCGCGGTTGCCTCTGGCCTCTTGGCCAGGCCGTAGAGAACCTCCGCTTCGGTGATCGCCGACAAACACACGGCTTCATCCTGCTCCAGATTCAGCATCCGGGTTCTGGCAGCCTGGGAGTGTCCTTTAGCGATATAACTCACCGTATTGGTGTCGAGCATGTAAAGGACCTTCATAGTTCGGGCCGCGTTTGCGGCCTCCCTTGCGCACGGTCTGCGGGAGTGAGAAAGTCGGCTGGCACTCCTACCTCGTCGAGCGCGGCAAAGATCTCCGCCAGGCTGCCCGGCGCCTGGGAAAGGGTCAGGTCGCCGTTCTTCGGGTCGCGGCGTATGTAAACTTCGCTGGTGGCAAACCGATATTCCGCGGGAATGCGGACGGCCTGACTGCGGCCGGTCATAAAGACCTTAGCCTTTTCAAAGGTCGCCATTGCATTCACCTTTGATATGTAGCATGATATACGGCAAATTAAAAGTCAAGCGGCGCAACCTGACTTCCTGTCCACAATTCCTCGATCAAACTACAAGTTAGACGCGATATTGTTCCACGGCCTGCTTGACGCGATCGACCATTGGAGTAAGGTCGCCGATGAGCTTTGTGGTTTGCCTGACGACGCCCACATTCTGCTCGGTCATGGCGGCCACGTGAGTCATGTTGGCGCTGATTTCGCCGATCGCTTCGGTTTGCTGGGAGCTGGCCGTAGCGATCTCTGAAACGCGGCGAACCGTTTCTGTCATGAGTTCGTTGATGCCGCTGAGGGCGCCCTGCGCTTCCTCGACGAGTGCGACGCCAGCGGTTACCTGAACAGCGCCTGTCCGCATCCCGGCGATGGCGCGTTCGCTATCGCCCTTGATGGTGCCGATGAGAGCGTCAATTTCACCTGTCGCCTTCATCGTGCGATCCGCGAGCGAGCGAACTTCGTTGGCGACGACGGAGAAGCCGCGGCCGGCTTCCCCGGCGCGAGCGGCTTCAATGGACGCATTCAGGGCGAGAAGGTTGGTCTGGTTTGCGATCTCGCGAATGACGCCGGCGATGGCCCCGACTTCAGCGGAACTTGCGCCCAGCGCTTCTACCTCGACGGAGGCAGCCTTTACGACCGATGCCAGTTTCTGAATGTGATCGGTGGCGCGGTGCGAGACTTCAGCGCCGTCAGTCGCCCGGCGCCCGGTTTGCTGAATGGAGACCTCGGTCGATTGCAGGTGCTGAGCGACCTCGCGAATGGTGAGGTCCAGCTCCGTTGTCGCGGCGGCCACAGATACGGTGGCAGAGTTCTGGACTTCGGTCGATTCATCGATCCCATGAATGGCGCGTCTGATCTGTTCCGTCCCCTGTTCGACTGGGACAACCGCGTCCTGTATGCACTGGATCGTTGACTGCACCCACCCTGTGAGCAGGCCGAGCTTGCGGGCGATCTTTGCGGAACGGCCCCGTTGGTCAAGATGGAAGGCGGCCGTGAAGTCCCCGGTAGAGAGCAATCGATCCAGATAAGTGTCGATCTCGTCCAGGTCGCGCAGCAAGTTGGGAAGGGTGCTGAGCAAAACGAAAATGGCGCCCAGACCACCGCATGCGAATGCGGCGCCGCAGAGGGCGCGAACCAGGAGAAAGCGTGCGCCACCGAACTCCAGAGAAAACCCAGCCAGCGAAGCAAGGAGGCCAAGAAAAGCGCCCAACGCGAAGCGAAGATCCGGACGAGTGGCCCAACGGATAAAGGGGGAATGATTCGGCAGGGCGTGACCTTCTTCAATGCAAAGAGCGCGGTCGCCTTTTTTAATGCGGCTATAAGCATCGCCTGCGGCCTTGACCTGCTCGCGGGACGGCCTGCGGCGGAGGGACTGGAATCCGATAATGCGGCCTCTCTCGGCCCGCACCGGCGAGACGTTGGCGAGGACCCAGTAGAACCCGCCGTCCTTGCGGCGATTCTTGACCACGCCCTGCCAGGGGCGGCCCGCTTTGAGCGACTTCCACATGTCGGCGAAGGCTTCTTTGGGCATATCTGGATGGCGAACGAGATTGTGCGCCTTGCCGATCAATTCCTCGACCGCATAGCCGCTGAGATCGATGAATCCCTGATTCGCCTCGGTTATGCGGCCCTTCAGATCGGTTCGGGAATAGATGAAGACGTTCTCAGGAACAAGAGTTTCTCTATCAATCACGTGTGCGAAGGCCGCCATTAAGAATCTCCAAGGATTGAACGGTTCAGACGTGCCCATGCGGTCCGTGCTGATTGGTTCACGGCGCAGGCAATCAAGTGCAACCCTTTCTCTTATCGGCTGAACTGCCGACTGAATGAATTGAGGATTATCTGCTTGAGCACCACGAGAGCACAGGTAGGCCTAATTACGCCGTTCCGCGTCCCGATGGAGCCGTTCCATGCGGGTCGCCGACCGGCCGGATGCGACAACGCTCTCAATATTTTCATCATGCGGCCTTCGTCACCCGGGTTGCATCTAAAATGGCAGCATGACATCCCCTTTGTCTTCGCGCCGCCGTTCCAAGGCGCCTCCGCCGGGCGAAACCGGCCAGGAGGCGCTCTATCTACGCTCGCTCAGCGAGCGCCAGGTCGTGGTCAACGTCAAACTGCGCGACGGCGAAATGGTGCGCGGCTGGATCGAGTACTTCGACGACGCCATGGTGCGGCTGACGCGCGAAGGGCAGCCGAATCTGTTTATCTACAAGCACCAGATCCGCAGCATTGCGGAAGCGGGGCGAAGGCGCGAGGCGCGCGCCGTGAGCCAGGGCAAACCGGCAGCCAGCGAGAAGGCTTCGAGCGGGACGGCTTCTTGAGCAGCGCGGAGCCAGCCTTGAACCACAGCGGCAGTGACAGGTCGATCTGGGTTCCGCAAGCCTCGGCCATTGCGCGCGAGGCGGGGGCGCGGCTGCGCGAGTTCTTCTCCGCGGGAGTAGAGACCGAATACAAAGGCGACGTGGACCTGGTCACCGTAGCCGACCGCACCGTGGAAAAGCTGATTCGGACGCGGCTGGCCGAGGCGTTTCCCGAGCACGGCGTTTATGGCGAAGAGGGAACCCGCGAGCGCATGGAGGGCGAGTTCCGCTGGTATGTTGACCCGCTCGACGGCACCACCAACTTTGCGCACGGCTTTCCGCAGTTCTGCGTCTCGATGGGGCTGGAACACCGGCCCAGCGGAGCGGGCGCCGATGAGGACGGAACGATTGTTGCCGGAATCATCTACGACCCCATGCGCGACGAGCTATACACCGCCGAGCGCGGGCACGGCGCGCACTTGAACGGCAAGCCGATGCACGTGTCGCGCATCCCGGTGCTGGCCGAGTCGCTGGTCGCCACCGGTTTTCCCAGCCGCAAGCGCCATGACAGCCCGAACATCCACTTCTATCACGAGTTCACGTTGCGCTCTCATGGCGTGCGCCGCGCCGGCTCGGCCGCGCTTGATCTGGCCTTTGTTGCCTGCGGGCGTCTGGAAGCCTTCTGGGAGTTCAATCTGAACCGCTGGGACACGGCGGCGGGTATTCTGCTGGTGGAAGAAGCCGGCGGCCGCCTTTCGGACTTTGCCGGAGGGCCTTTCCAACTGAACAGCCGCGAGGTTCTGGCCTCGAACGGCCTGATCCACGACGAGCTGGTCGTGCTCTTCAAAGACATGTTCGCCGGCCGCGACCTCGCGCCGATTCCCACTCCGCAAGAGTTCGCACAGCGTCGGGCCGAGCGCGCTGCAGCGGCGCGATAGGAAGAACTCCTTTCGGCGATTTTGAGCGCCGTTGCCGAGTTGCTGTTTGAATTGTTTTTCGAGCTTTTTCTCGAAGCGATCGTCGCGCTAATCGTGAGAGCAACTCGAAGTTCTTTCTCAAACGCCGCCCTCAGTCCCGCTTTCGCCGCCGCTTTCTATTTTTTGCTCGGGTGCGCCTCGGGCGCTGCGAGTCTGCTCCTTTTCCCGCACCCGATATTCCACCCGTCAAGGCTCCACGGCATCAGCCTGTTGATCAGTCCCGTCATAACGGGTTTCGTGATGTCGCAAGTTGGTACCGTTCTTCGTCGCAATGGCAGGGAATCAGTTCGAATCGAGAGCTTCGGCTACGGCTTTGCGTTTGCTCTTGGATTTGCGATCGTTCGGTTGGTATTCGTGAGATAGCCGTCCCACCTTCATCTCATTTTTCCACCACACAACCGAAGGATTCGGCACCCGCGCCCCGCTCCGGTATAGTCTGTTCAGACGCGCGGTTCGCTAGGCTGCGAGCCGTCATCTAAGCTTTGGGGGCAAGTTCGGGTGCGAGGGCTGCGCTGGGTTCTGGCGATTGGGTTGGGGATCGGTTTGCCTTTGGCCGCATCGGCGC
>Ga0302320_10012522_pt1 | contig 17795 bp, 21 predicted proteins | sample Bog_T0_3_FD_202130 | JGI IMG/M metagenome (GOLD analysis project Ga0302320, IMG submission 202130) | Peat permafrost microbial communities from Stordalen Mire near Abisko, Sweden - Bog_T0_3 | ecosystem: Environmental > Terrestrial > Soil > Wetlands > Peat | place: Sweden: Abisko, Stordalen Mire...
CCTGAGCGGGTGTTCAAGGCCTGGACGACCCCAGAACATCTGATGCCGTGGTTCTGTCCTAAACCCTACCGCACGATCGAGTGTGAAATCGACCTGAAGCCGGGTGGCATATTCTTTGCGCAGATGCTGGACCCCAGCGGCAACAAGCTGCCGACGGCGCCGGGCTGCTATCTCGAGATCGTGCCAGATCGCAGGCTCGTCTGGACCTCGGCGCTCGGGCCCGGTTTCCGGCCCCACGACCCTGCCATTGCTCCGTGGTTCTTTACCGCGGTGCTCACGTTCGAACCGCACGGCAAAGGCGGCTGCAAGTACACGGCAACGGCTATCCACGCCACCAGGGAGCACGCGGTCGCGCACGACAAAATGGGTTTCACTCACGGCTGGGGGATAGTGCTCGATCAGCTGGTGGACTACGTGAAGGCGGCTCCCATGGAGTGAGGCGGTCGCAGCGCCTACCGGCCAGCGAAGCTCCAGAGCATACTCGGCAGCGGATCACGCGCGCAGGGCCACTGTCGGCGTGAGGGCTGGATGGTTCTACTCAAAAAATAATCCTCTGGAGGAGCATCTGTGAACAAACTATTTCAATCGCTGGCAATCGGCGCAATGCTGGCATTTGCATTGACGTCAGTCGGATCCGCTGCCGATGCGCCGGATCCCATCATCGGCACCTGGAAATTGAACCTGGAGAAGTCCACATACGCTGAAGGCAGAGCACCGAAATCCACGACCCGGACCTACACGGCGGCGGCTGGTGGCACCGCGATGACCCTCACCGGTGTCGCAGCGGACGGATCTGCGTTTAACCAGTCGGCGACTCTGACTTACGACGGCAAGGACGATGCGTGGACGGGTTCCACGGTGTTTGACACGGTGTCGTTGAAAAAGGTCAATGGCACGACCGTCAAGGCTGAGCTGAAGAAGGACGGCAAGGTGGTCGGCCATTCGACGCGCACCATCACCGGCAAGGGGAAGGTGTTGACCATCTCCTCGGCACTGAAGACCGCCAAAGGCGGAACTGTTCACGAAGTCGGGGTATACGACAAGCAGTAGTACGTTGACGGCGGAGCGGGCGGCTGTTGCCCGCTTCGCCTAGGTGCCCCGTCATCGCGAACAACGATAGGCTATGCCGGAAACCACCGCATTGCCGGATAGCGGCGGATTTCCGATGGACTCGGTTACGAACAGCGTGTCACCGCCAACACCCACGGTCAGGTTGCGCAAGTCGACATTCTGATCGGGCGGCTGCCTGACGTTACCGACTGCGGTACATGACGCGACGTCGGCGTCACTGCGAACGATGCGCACCGCAGCCGCGCCGGGAGCGAGAGTATTCGTCGTCACCACCATGCAGCCGACCAGCGTCAGGGCGGTCGTCGCTGCAAGAAGAATCCCGGCTCTGCTGATCATGACTGCCTCCACCGTTGTTGAATGGATTGTGCTGCGGCGCGGCTGCCGGCGGACTGACTTTAATCACAGAAATCCGCGCAACCAACCGCCTTTGCAATACTTTTCAAGCGCCTGACACAATCCGTTCATTCCCGGAACTGCACAACTGCCACCCACCGTCCCGCCGCGCCGGAGGTAACGCGCGCCGCGGCCGCGCGGAAATAACAGGCTGATCCCATCGGCAGGCAGGTCTGCCGGGTGATAGTCTTCACCCGTCCGGCATTTTGCCGGTAAGGCTTCTCTCCGTGGCACTCCGTCGTTACAAACTGGCCTTTGCCGTTTACTGGCTGCTCTTCGCCATTTTTGCGATCTTCGGGGCTCAAAGTCCCGGTCTGGTCATCCAACCGGAGTTGGCGCCATATCCGTGGCGGGGTCTCCTGGTCATGTGGATTTTTCTCGCGCTTGCGGTAGCCCTTTTCTACGCGATCCTGTTGCCCCCACGCTTCCGCGACTCCTACTGGCGCCTGCCCCTGGCGCTGGTCTTTGGACTTGCGCTCTTCACCGGGAGTGTAGTCACCTCTGCAACAGATCTGCCGGGCCTGGACTACGTGCCGCTGTGGTTTTCCTTTGTGACGATGGTGATGCTTCTGGTAGTTTCCGCAAGCACGGTCGTTGGCGCCTTGTGGCGTAAGTTCAAGAGCGCGCCCTGACTGTCTTTTGCCGCGGTGCGCGCCGCCGGTTATCCTCAGGCTTGCCGATCAATTCCTCTGGACCAGGCTTCCCCGCCATGTCACTGATTATCCGCACTGGCACTGCCAGCGACACTGACGCACTGGTGCAGCAGTTCCAGGCACTCAATACCTATGAGGACGCGATCACCGGGGATCGTCGTACGGACCGGGCCGGTGCGGTCGCGAGCTACGAGGCCGCCTGCCAGCGGGCACTGGGGAGTGGCGGCACGGTCCTGGTGGCGGAGCGCGGCGGAGAGCTTGTCGGGTTTCTGCTGGTCTCCGTCGAGGAGGATCCTTTGTTCGTGCGTGCGGAGCTCAGATCTCATGCGCACATTTCCGACCTCTACGTTGAGGCGCATGAGCGAAGATCGGGCATTGCCGCGGCGCTGATCGGTGAGGCGGAGCGTTACGCGCTGGCGCACGGGCTCACCCGTCTCACGGTGAACGTTCTGGCTGGCAACGCGGGCGCGCAAACCGCATACCAAAGGCTAGGATTTACGCCGCAGAACGTGGAGTTGAGCAAGGTCCTGGTCCCGGCAAAATAATCCGTCTTCACGCACCCGAAGCGGGGAAGGCGGCAGGTCGCCCCGGGATCCGAATGCGCGTCCGTTCTACCTCACATATGCGGTCTCGCGGCGAGCTGAGTCGCCTCCCTCACACGAGAAGCGAACTGCATGGCCGCCGGATCGTGCACAGCGGGTATGTATCCGTTCTGGCAGTTCACGTGCACGATGCCACCAGAGTGCATGCCGAGATAACGGAATGTCTCACGAAACGCATCCGAAAACGCGGGAGCCGGATCGTCGCTGCTTGAAGTGCATACGACGTACGCGTTCTTTCCCCGCAGGCGCCGCCCCTCGGGCAACAGTTCAGGCAATTCAAGAAAATCCGAAAGTCGGTCGAGAAATATCTTCATCGCGGGACTTACCGCGTACCAATAGATCGGGGTCGCGAAGATGATCTGCTCATGCGCCAATACACGCTTCATCAGAGGCTCGAAGTCATCCTTTCTGTTGCGGTGTTCGTAGTCGTACTGGGATATCCGCTGATCGGCGAGATCGACAACCTGGATGCCAAGCTCCCGGGCAATCCGATCGACCAGCTGACCCGTATTCCCGCTGCGGCGTGAACTGGAGAAGAGAACGATCGTGCTGAGCATACTTCGTGCCTCGTATTTTTTGCCTGCATAAAATGGCCAGAGCCTTCCGCCGTCCGGTTCCCCTTGCGCAAGAATGACCTGATCTGCCACCGCGACAACCGCTTGATTGCAGATCGCCAACATCGTAAAACCTCATCTTCACTTGAGGTCAAGAGGACGCATCGGTGGCAGGAAGTACTTCGAAAGAGCGCGATCGCCCGCTGTCCGCCGGCCAGGTCGCCAAACGCAGCGGCGTGGCCGTATCGACGATTCACTTCTATGAGGCGAAGGGGCTGGTCAGAGGCTGGCGCAGCAAGGGCAATCAACGCCGTTACAGTCGCGATGTCCTCCGCCGCGTATCCATCATCCGGGTCGCACAGCGTCTGGGGTTGCCCCTGTCGGTAATCAAGAAGGCGATTGATGCACTACCGAACGGCCGTACGCCGACCGCCAGGGACTGGAGGAGACTGTCCATGGAGTGGCGGCGGGAATTGGACCGGCGGATTGAGTTGCTGGAAGAGTTGCGCAGCCAGCTCGATAGCTGCGTCGGGTGCGGGTGCCTGTCCCTGAAGATTTGCCAACTTCGCAATCCCGGGGACATCGCGTCGGATCGGGGGTCCGGACCGATTCTGATGCAGGAGAAATTCGCCTGAGCCGGGAAATGTCCATACGATGCCCGCGTGTCCCAGGACAACGCCCAGGAGAATCCAGGCCCGGCGTTCGCGCGTGTCCTTCCTGCTCAACGGTTGCCCCACCCCTGCGACGCCATGGGCTATTCTGTCCGGCTTGGCGTCCGCCAGGTTCGTCAGAACGACTACGGTGAGTTCGTCGTCGACGTAGCGGGAAATCTGCGTCTCGAAGCCCCGCCATTGCCCTTCATGCTCGACGACACGGTGACCGTCCGGGGATTCGATGAACCAGCCATAGCCGTAGTGGCCGGAATTCGGCTTGCCGTCGCGGAGCGTCGCCACGGTCCACATCTGTGCCAGGCTCGTTTTCTTCAGGATCGCCTCGGTGTAGAGGGCCGCGTCCCACCTGGCAAGGTCCAGGACGGAAAAATAGCGACTGCCAGCGGCGGTCGTGTTGAGCGATGACGACACCCATTCCTGATTTTTCACAGCGCCATTCACCAGCCGGTATCCGGCTGATCGATTGGCGATGATGTCCGCCTCGCTGATGACGCGTGTGGTCGACATGCCCAGGGGCCTGAAGATCCTTTGCTGCAGGAAGTCTCCATAGAATTGGCCGCTCACGCGGTGAATCAGTATCCCCAGGGTGAGGTAGCCCAGATTGCTGTAGCTCCAGCTCGTGCCGGGCGGATAGTCGGTGAAGCCTGCGGTATGGCTCAGGAGTCCCCGCACGGTCACCTGCTTCCACGAGGCAGGCGCGTCGGGAAAGAACCTGGTGAGGGGATCTTCCAGCCTTATCCCCAGGTCAGGACAGGTTTGCCCTTTTTTGACACCAGCAGGGCCAATCCCGGAATGTGCTGTTGCTGCATTTCTGCGCGGACAACTCCAGACACCTCATCGGTCGACGGACTGGCTGCCAGGATCGGTGCGGAAAAAATGATGCCGACAATCACCGTGGCAAGTTTCGAGTAACGCAAGCAATGTCACCTCGTCGAACCTTCAAACCTGCGCGGGATCGCCACGGACGCTGCGCGGCATCGCGCTGTGTTTTCGTCCGAGCCTCATGTATCGTATCAACTCCAGGGCTTGATCCCGAATTCGCGAAAACGCATCGGATTGGTCGCCCTCCGATGCGTCACTGTCGGTGTTGAAAGCCGCCGCAATTCCGGCGCCAGTGGCGGGATTGGAGTAGCTGTAGCGGGATCCCGGTGTGAACGCGATTTCCTGGTACGGCATCACCGCAACGAGCTGGCTCCAGGTCGTCGGCTCAAAGGGCTCCCACGACTTGCCCTGCTTGTATGGCCAGGTCGGATTCTGAAAACCCGCCGAGTGCGAGAGCAACATTCGGATCGTAATGTCATCCATCGATCCGTACGGGTTGTGAACCTGTCGGAGCTCCGGAATGTAGTTCGTGATCCGCTCGTCGAGCGACAGGCGCCCACGATCCGCGTAGCCGTGCTCATGATGGGAGACGATATGCCCGTCCCCGACGAGCACAACCGCGGCGCCGACGATTCTGTCGCCATCGCTCGCAACATCGAACATTTTTGTGAAATTGGTCCACTTGGCGGACTCAGCAACCGATTGCGCACCGGCAAGCGGCGCCCAGAGTATGGCGATCACCAACGCCGGGAAACAGAGCAAGTGAAGAGCCGTGGGGTAGCGAATCACGCGTTCCTGCAATGCCTTAGTCAGCGGCTTGAATGAATTGGGGCGCGGCAATCGTAGCGTTGGGGCGTCTGCAATTTGGAGTCGATCCTCGAGCAAGGCTGCACGGGGTTTTTCTGCCGTCCGGCATTGGTGCGGGCGGTCGTTGTCTTCGCGATCGGTGTGCGCCAGATGCGCGAGGGATTCCCCAGGAGGGCATTTTCTGGCGTAGCGGGTCGGTCTCCCGGACCCAGCGGCGCGTTTGTGCTGCAAGTCCCTGATTACGGGTCGCCTTGGGTGCCAGGACTGTCGCTGCCGGGGACATTTCTTGCGTCGCCTCGCGCTATCGCTGCATAGTATCGGGACGATGCCCTATATTCTCCAACACCGACGGCGCATGCATTATCTGGAACGCGGCACGGGTGCGGCGATCGTCCTGATTCATGGCCTCGGATCGAGCGGCGCGGATTGGGCTTTCCAGATGCCGTCCCTCGCGCCGCAGGGCCGGGTCATCGTTCCGGACTTACCCGGTTGCGGTCACAGCAGCGTGCCCGAGCGACCCTACTCAGTGGCTGCCTGGGCAGCCGAGACCTGGGGACTGCTCGATGCCTTGGGCGTCACCGAGCCCAATCTTGTCGGCTTTTCGATGGGCGGCGCCGTGGCCCTGGAGATGGCGCTGCAACGACCCGCTTCCGTGCCGCGCCTGGGGCTGATCAACAGCATTGCGACCTATCGGGTCGATCATTGGTCCAAATGGTGCAAGGCACGCATCGATGCGGCGCTGGTGCGCCTGCTCGGCATCGAGCGCACGGCGGCGCTCATTGCGGCGCGTCTGTTCCCCCATCCGGGACAGGCGGCGATGCGCGCCCGCGCCGCTGTTGTGATCGGTTCGGTCCCCGCCAGAACCTACCTGGAACAGGCCCGTGCTCTGGAACAGTGGTCGGCCGTCTCCCGCCTCGCGCATCTGCGCAGCCGCACACTGCTGATCGCTGCCGAATACGACTACACGCCACTGGCCGAGAAACGCGCGCTCGCTGCGCGTATCGGCGCCGAGATCCTGGTGGTGCGCAACTCGCGCCACGGCACGCCCTTCGATGCCGTCACGATCACCAATGCTGCGCTGGTCGCACACCTCGGCGACCTGCCCTTGCCCCCGGAATCGTCCTGGCACCGTGACGATCCGACCCTGCCCTTGCCAGTCTCCCTCGAGAACAGTCTTGCCGATGAGCACGCCGCCGCGGCCCTGCGACCGCCCGCAGCGGACGCCGTGGGGGCGACGCTGCGACTCGATGGCGCGGATTCGACTGCGGGCCAGTGATTTCTCTGCCGCCCCGGTCGACAGGCCCACGGCGAGGGAATACTCCAACGGCAGCCTGCTCTGCCGGCAAGTGCCGGTCGACGGCTGCGCCAGCCGATCCAATACTCATACGAACTCTGTTCGGTGAGGTTTGATTTGAGCCTTGCTCAAACAATCCGAATTCATTGCCGACGCCCCCGACGCATACCCATCGATCACGACGCCGGAGTGGACAAGATCGGTCTTCAGTCATTCGCGCAATGCACCCCAACAGCGCGGGCATGAAACTCGCCTCAAGACAGCGAAGATCGTACCAAACAGCCGGATAATGCCAATTTAGGTAGAATAGCCAGATCAGTTCGCTGGCGTACTACCGTCGCACAGCTATTGCGGCGACATGCGCCTGTTTGCAGGGTGAGTCAGGCACCAAAGGGGTGATGCGATGAGCACAACGAAAATTCTGGCCATCCTGCTGATCGTCGGGGGCGGGCTTGTTCTCGCCTACGGCGGCTTCAGCTACACCAGGGAAACCCATAGCGCGGATATCGGCGACTTCCATCTCGCCGTGAACGAGCGGCAGCGGGTCAACATCCCGCTGTGGGCCGGATTCGGCGCCCTGATCGGGGGAGTCATACTGCTCGCGACGTCCCGGCGAAGCTGAGGTTAGATTCTCCGGTGCAGGGGTCAGACGGGCTCGAGACGGCGATGCTCCGAGCGTTTTGACCGCCAGCGGTGAGCGCAACAATCGAACCGCCCTGTACGATGGACTTTGGCGCGCACCAACATCCACCTCAATCGTGGCATGCGGTCGCTCTGCGAATTGTCGCCAATAGTTGCTGCCAGGCAGCTCATTCAGCCACTCGTCATTTCGTCGCGGTCTGAGCGTGCCAGACATGGGTATGGCTTTCCCGGATATATTCAACGCCGGCACATAGTGCAGGTCAGAAGGGAGGATCGCGTGGACCTAATTGATCGCGAACCCTTCATCATCGCGCACCTGAGAGCAGGCGGTCGCTGGCCTGGGTAATCACGACACCGATGATGACAATCAGTAGCCCGACTACTCGCAGTGTCGTCAGCGGCCTTGAAGTGGCTCCCGCCAATGCAAAATGGTCTATCGCGGCAGCCGTGATCAATTGCGCGGTCACTGCGAATAGAATCGCATTGCCCACCCCGAAGCGGGGCGCCAGAAAGGTGATGCTGAGAATGTAGAGGCCGACGATCAGTCCGCCCGCAAAGTTCTGCGGTGGCACCTTCGCCAGCGTTTGGATTCCGGGCAACGGGGTTCCGGTCGCCAATGCGAACAGCAAAGTCCCGATAAAACCGGTCCCAAACAGCAGGACAGTTGCCGGAATCGTGCCCCCCGCGACCCGCGCAATACCCGCGTTCAGAATGGCCATCAGGGGAATCAGTGCGCCGGCGAAAAAAGCCCAGAGTGCGTAGCTCATCGATGACATTTTCTACCCCCTTTCCTTACCTGATCTCGAGCGGCTGGAAACCCCTATGCCGAGGCAGACCGCCCGCTGATGGGAACCATGGGTACGCGCAGCGGAGTGCCGTGATCCCACCGTTTAACCCGCTTCAGGCCATGACCCGGGCCTGTCCTGAGACACGGATTGAACTCCCTCGAATGGCCGGGATTTCGGCTCGAATCAGCGAGCGCATACCCATGTCCTCACCCTGCACGATGTCAATCACACCGGCGTGCGGCCAGCCTCTATCCCGAAGATATCCAGCCAAAGCCGCGGCCGCAGCACCGGTAGCCGGATCCTCCAGAACACCGCCTGAGGCAAATGCATTCCGGACATCGAATTGCTGCGCTTCCCGCGCATACACCAACGCGATGGTAACGAACCCGGCTATTCGCATGAAGCGCTGCCCTTCCCTGAGATCGTAGTTCATGGCCGCGAGGCGCGACCGCGACCTGAGCGCCAGGACCAGATGATCTGCGCCTGCATGGATCGCGGCAGGAGGGATCGAGGCGTCGAGATCCGCTGCGGTCAGACCAAACAGCTGCAACGCCTCATCAATATGCGACTGCTGCGGAACATTGCTGCGCGTCGGTGGGGACTGAAGGGCCGCAGTAAGGCTATTGCCGGAGTACCGACCCTCCACCGATATCACTGCGTTATTCAGCTTCAGCTCGAACACGCGATTTCCCTGGTCCATTGCCAGTGCCGCGCCAAGAGCTATGGTTGCATGCCCGCAGAAGGGCACCTCGGACTCCGGGGCGAAATAGCGCACACGCCATGCGTCACCGGCGGGCGCTGCAAACGCCGTTTCCGAAAATCCGACTTCCGCAGCAATGCGCTGCATGTCCGCAACACCAGGCAGGGTCTCGCAAAGCGCGACTCCCGCTGGATTTCCGCCGGCGGAACCGTCTGAAAAGGCCGCAATCCTCAACAATTCCATGGATCTTTCCGCCGACGGTCATCAGGAATCCAATATACAAGACGATGCGGCCGTATGGCATAGCGAGTGCGCATTCACTTGCCACAGATACCTCTAACAGCAAGGTCAGCGCTCGATATACCCGAGAGTCTGTCGGGGAGTACTGGCGCGATCGACGCCGCAATCATGGGGCGTCTCCTGCAGAACGCTCAAATTACGATGAGGGAACTCCGTATCACGGCAGGATTGTCGGCCCTATAGTCGCGACGTCTCTCCGCGATGATTCCATAAACACCTGGTCATGCAGTGCCACATTACCCAGGGATTACGCCCTGGACGGTCTGCGCCGGCAGAACTGCTAGAATTGGCGCCCGTCCAGCAACCGTGCCGCGCGTTACGATCGTGCTGCTGGCTACCGTAGCGAGTTTGAAGTCATGAAGTTTGCCGATCTGTCGGTGCCACCGGAACTCATAGCTGCGCTTGCGAAGCAGCAGATTTCGGATCCCAGCCCCATTCAGGTTGCTGCAATTCCGCCGCTCGCCGCCGGGAAGAACGCTTACTTGCGGGCGGAGACGGGTACCGGCAAGACACTGGCCTATCTGCTGCCCCTCTTTTTGCGCATCGACCCTGCGCAAGCCGCGACTCAGCTCGTGATCGTGGCGCCCACTCACGAATTGGCCATTCAGATCCATCGGCAGACCTGTGAACTCGCAGTTAACGCAGCGTACGCCATCCGCTCCGTGTTGCTCATCGGCGGTACCGCGACCGACCGACAGATCGACAAGCTCAAGGCCAGGCCGCACGTCGTGGTGGGCTCGCCCGGTCGAATCGTGGAACTGATCGAGCGGGGAAAGCTGAAGACGGCGCAGATTCGCGCCGTCGTGATTGATGAGGCGGACAGACTGCTGAACGACGAAAGTCTCACCTGGATTCAGAAAATCGTCAGCGCCGCGCCCCCTGCCCGCCAGCTGATTTTCGCATCAGCGACGATCGGACAGCAGACCCGTCAGGTCCTGAAAACACTGGCTCCGGATATCCTGATGCTTCGTGCGGGTGCGGCGGCGGTCAACGAGAACATCGAACATCTGTATCTGGTTTGTGAAAACCGGGACAAGCCGGATATGTTGCGCAAGCTGCTGCATGCGCTCCATGTGCCGCGCTCGATCGTGTTTGTGCATCGCAATGATGTTGCGGAAGAGGTTGCCTCGAAATTAACTCATCACAAACTGACTGTTGCGGACTTGAATTCCGAGCTGTCCAAGCCGGAGCGGAAGCAGGCGATGGATGGGATTCGCAGCGGCGCGATCCGTATCCTGATTGCGTCCGACCTTGCCGCTCGTGGACTCAATCTGCCCGGCGTAACCCACGTCTTCAATCTCGACGTGCCGACCATGAGCAAAGCCTATCTGCATAGGGTCGGTCGCACGGCGCGCGCGGGCGCGAAGGGCACGGCGGTCTCAATAGTCACTGAAACCGAAAGCCGCCTCATCCGTCGATACGAGCAGGATTTGGGCATCTCCCTGCAATGCATTCGGGTTTTCAACGGGGAGATCATGTCATCCAGATCCCGTTAGTCCTGCTTCTGGGTTATGGATTGCAATTCCAACGCTCCTTTCCCCTACCACATGATTGTCTTCAATGCCGACGGCACCATACAGCAGGCGAACCCCGACGCTGGGAATTCTCTTTTGAGACGACAGCAAGCGGCGATACCTATGCCGCAACGCAGACCGTGCATTCCTACGATGCTGCGGGCAACCTGGCGGCAAATCCGGCCACCCCAGCGACGCTCGTGAGAAAGCTCGTCACGCTTCCGTGAGCCCCCCCTGCCCGTGCTCCTGACAGCGCGAGTCCGCAGCCCTATATATGGGGCCGTTTTCCGCATCATTTACGCGAGTCGCAGAACCGCGGCACTGGACGCGATGATGCACGCGGCAATGATACGCCTCATCCCGATGTGCTCCTTGAGCATGAGACCCGCAATCAACGTACCAAACAGGATGGAGGTCTCTCGCAGGGCCGCAACAACTGCTACCGGCGCAATGGTCATCGCCCAGAGCGCCAATCCGTAAGAGGCAGTCGTACCGGTGCCACCAACTATTCCGATGTGCCAGTGGCGGGCAACGTAGGGGATAAAGGTGACCCTCTTCACAGCGACTGCCCAGATCGCCAGGGGCAACCCGGTCAACAGGAAGATCCACAGTGTATATGCCGCTGGCGCGCCCGACCGCCGCACGCCGTATCCGTCGATCAATGTGTAACCCGCGATGACGAGCGCGTTCAGAAGCGCCAGGTATATGCCTTTGCGATGATGGAGCTTGATGTCGAGGGTCATGCTGAAGACTCCAACGCAGATACCGACGACGCCGATCCAGGCGATGTGCGACAACGAATCGCCTGTCTGGAACACGGTCACGAGCGCAACAAGAAGCGGCGCCGTTCCCCGCATCAGCGGATAAGTCTGGCTCATGTCGGCGACCTGGTAGGTGCGCGCGACGAGCAGGAAATAGGTGATTTGAAACAGCACGGATGCGCCGATGTATGGCCAGCTGGCTCGAGCCGGGGCGGTCAGGAATGGAAGAAGCACCGCTGCTATACCCGCGGCCGCGGCCGTCACCATGATCGTAGTAAGGAACTTGTCGCCCGCTGATTTCACAATGGCATTCCAGGTCGCGTGGAGCAGCGCCGCCGACAAGACAACTGCGAACACAATCATTGGCATTCGGTCAGCTCCACTGCGGATTGGGTGCCGTTTTCATGCAGGGTCAGAGAAGGGAAAGTTGCGGCAACTGTCGTAGCTCTGCATCTGAACAGTCTACCGCGTCGTGAACGGCAGATAGCTGCCGGCTGATCTCAGGCGGTATGTCTTGCTTTTTCCTACACCTTTTGGTGTAATGTTATGCATGGAGCAACTGACACAGGTTCTTGGCGCCATTTCTCACCCTACCCGGCGCACGATTATCCGGAGACTGGCAAACGGACCAGCCCGCTTTCTGGACATTGCCGAGCCGTTTGATGTAGCTCTCAACGCTGTTACGAAGCACCTCAAATTGCTCGAGCGCGCCGGGTTGATCAGCCGTGAAAAGCGAGGCCGGGAGGTCTTCATTTCACTTCGCCCGGAGGGACTTAGCCTCGTCGCGGACTGGGTGCACGAATACGAGCGCTTCTGGAACGGCAGGCTCGATGAGTTTGCGGGTTATTTCAGCAACAAACAGAGGAGCAAGAAGCGATGAACAACGTCAGGACCATTGAAGTCACGGTTGAACGGACAATTCCCACTTCTCCGGGTGAGGCCTTCGATGCGTGGTTGAATCCCAAGGTTCCGGGCACGCCGTGGAATGTGGGGGAGAAACTCCTGTTGAATCCAACGGTCGACGGGCTTTTTTTCTGGTCCATCAAGGGAACGCCCCACTACGGGCGCTTCACGGCAGTTGATCGGCCCGGTCGGATCGAGCATACCTGGATGTCGCCAAACACCTCAGGGCTTGAATCGACTGTCACCGTGACCTTCAAAGCCAAGGGAAAGAGCACCGTCATGACCCTGGTGCATTCCGGACTTCCCGACACGGACGGTGGACGCTCGCACGAAAAGGGCTGGAATTTTTTCCTGGAAGGCTTTCAGGCCCAGTTGGCGACGGCTGGCGCCGCCTGAGTTGCGACGACCAAAAGGTCTCCCGGCCTGAGGCACGGCTTTACGCACGAAGTATTCCCGGAGATCTCGCTTGATCAGGCGGTCAGGGAGAGGGTTTCCGACCCGGCGTGATCAATGGCCGATCAAATGCAGCGATAGCGCCTTCCAGGTCTCGTTATCCAGAAGCATCAATGCGGTGCATTGGAGAGCGAGCGCCCATACAACGCCGGCAATGTATGCCGGATGCAACCTGCCGCGCGTGGCCATGTCGTAGAGGCCGAGTCCCAGCATGAGGAGATCGCTACCGAGATAGAGCGCCGTTATCTCGCCCCAGACGCCCTCGCCAAGGGGTTCGGCGACGAACCCGTTCAGGAATCTGGCAAAGCCAGCGTCGCTGATGTAGATCAGGCCCAGCAGCATGAGACGCTTATGCGCCGGGGCAATTCTGCGCATCAGCAGCGCTGCCGCCGTGAGTCCGGCGAACGCCAGGATATCGGTAAACTGGACGATCAGAAATTCTGGGGTCCTGCCCTTGGCGGTAAATGCTGCGGCATCAACGACCAGAGCGGTTGCGGGACCCAGCAATACCATAATCGCTGCGAGTACCGCGCCTGCCATGCCCAGCCGGCGATGGATGTCGGGCCGCCCAGAGCGGATCAGCGATACCTGTACCGTGAAAAGTACCAGCCAGCCGACGAAGGCGACGGCATGAAAGTGGACGATCAGGGGATAGTCGAGCCCGTGCTTTCTCAAGTGGTTGAAGCTGTCGGTCCCAAACCCGGACAGCACGCCCACCCAGACAAGCGCGGTGAGCAATAGAAAGGCACTACGATCTGCACCGGGCCGCGCAGGAAAGTTTCCAAAGTTCAGTGTGCTTATTTCAGCTCCCTCGACCTGCAATCATTATTGGCTGTCAACCCATCCCGGAAGTCGTCTGATTGAAATCCAGCAGTTCATCGGCCGATAGTTCCAAATTCAGCTGTTTTTCAGCGGGGTCTCCGCTGCAGACCCGTTGCCTGCTCGTCACCTGGTCAACTGCAATTCCATGAATACCAGATACGGTAACAGTTTCTCCGGATATTCGAGGTAAGGCGCGCATTCTTTGAATCCAAGTTTGCGGTACATGGCGGTCGCCTCTCTGAGGAGATTTCCGGTGTCGAGGCGCATCAGGCTGAATCCGTCAGCGCGGGCTGCGGCGATCAACGCTTCGGCAAGCCGATATCCGATCCCCTGGCCTTTGAATCGGTCCGAGACGTATAGCCGCTTCATTTCACAGGTACCGTCGGGGAGTCGGTGGAAGGCACCTCCGCCGCAGACCTGCTCACCATTGCGGACCAGCAGGGTTTTGCCGTTCGGCGGACCATATGCTGTGGCCAGATTCTGCAATTCCCCGTCCAGGTCCTGATATCCGAATACCTTCTCGACAAACCAGGCATCGTGTTCGTACCGTGTTCGGCACCATTCAACGTACTCCCGGACCAAAACCGCGAAAGAGTCGTAGTCACTGGCTGTCCTGGCGAGAAAAATCAATTCAGACATAGTCATTCCGTCCCGGTCGTGAGATCCAACTTACCACGGCCAAACACAATCGGCGCATCGCAGCCAGTCGCTGGGGTAGCAACGCGGTCAGGGCTGCGGGACTCGGGATCCTGCCCTGATCCGATCAGTCCCCTCGGACGCGTCAGCGCCTCGTCCTGACGGCGAGGCGCCCGGGATCCCGCTCGTGGGCAGACGTTCGGACACTGCTTGCGAGTCGGATCTTCTGGTTTCTGCCTGAACGCTGTGGGGCTGCTCGCGGCATACTGGGACCCTCGCCGGCGATGCCCGGGATCGCGTGGACCTTTGGAGGAGGCAATGCAAATACAATACAACGCTGATGATGGGTTGGCGGCATCAGGGCACAGAGTGGCGTCGAACCGATGGCGCTGGCCAGGACTACTGTGCGTGCTCCTTGCCTTCCTGCCCGCTGCGTCGGCGAGTGCACACGAGTCGCCCAATGAGAACCCTGGCCCGGAGGTGGTTCCGTCCTGGGTCTTTCCGCTGGATTCGACTCCGCCGTCCGGGTCCGCTCCGTTCAATTCGCTCCTGCCGTTGCACATCCCCGGCAGTCGGCGGAGTTTCACGCATACTGAGGTAAATGACCCGTTCTATGCGCCCGACTGGCATCCCGCGTCTCACAGTGTCATGCCTGGGATCGTCGCCAGCGGGCGTCCGCCAGAGGTGTTTGCCTGCGGGTATTGCCACCTCCCGGGCGGTCAGGGACGCCCCGAGAATGCTTCGCTGGCCGGACTCCCCGCCGCTTACATCCTGTCGCAGCTAGCGGATTACAGGAGCGGCGCGCGAAGTTCAGCGGCGAATGGCCCCTATGCGCCGGCAGACTTTATGATTCATACGGTAAGAAATGCGACGGTCGAAGAATTGTCGACGGCCGCCGCCTATTTTTCTGCACAGTCGCTACGGCCCCGCACCGTGATCGTCGAGACTGAGCGCGTGCCACGTTCGCACGTTGTCGGCCTGGTTTATACCGCAGTACGAGGCGGCGGAAGCGAGCCGTTGGGGCAACGCCTACTCGAGTTTGCGCCGGACGCCGATCGTCACGAAAACCGTGACGATGGGATGCGCTATGTTTCATACGTCCCTCGAGGCAGTGTTGGCCGAGGCAGACATCTGGCGAAGGCCGGATTGGATTCCCCAGCCAACGCCTGTGTATCGTGCCACGGGCCTCAGTTGCGAGGGGTAGGGCTGATTCCCCCGATTGCCGGGCGGTCGCCGACGTATATTCTTCGGCAGCTGATTGCGTTTAAGACCGGCGCTCGTTCGGGGGCAACGGGGGAGCCCATGCGGAATGTCGCCAGGAATCTGAACCTCAGCGACATGATTGATGCGGCCGCATACGCCGCCTCTCTACCGCCGTAGATTCAGGATCCGGATACGCTCTGCAGGCGGATGGCACCGATCGCGAACGTCCGCGTTCCGTTGCCGGATCCAGGTCGACGAGCCCTCGACAAGTTGTGACAGCCGGGTTGTCAGCGCTCCAGAACACCAGTCAGCCGGTGACCTGGGCTCGTCAACTTCAGGACTACCTACAGCGAGGGGGTCAACACAGGCTATCGCCGGTTCGATCACGAGTGGATCGCGGCGCTTTTTCCATTCGGGTTCGGGCTGAGCTTTACCCGGTTCGAATATTCCGCCCTGCGCGTCGAGCGAGCAAGGAATGGGGAGTCGCACCTGCCCTGCACGGTCAGGAATGCCGGCGACCGTGCCGGCGATGAAGTTCCGCAGGCCTATCTTGGCGCGCCAGAACAAGCGCCGCCGGGAGCGACGTTTCCGACCCGCAAGCTCGTCGCCTTCGAGCGGATCCACCTCGCCGCGGGTCAGTCGAAGACAGTGAGACTGACCGTGCCCCTGCGGCAACTGCAATACTGGTCAACCGCCGACGGCCAATGGAAGGTCGCCGCAGGCAATCGAACCGTCAGCGTAGGCTCGGCCAGCACTGGCCGCAGAGCAGCGCTGACGATGGGACTCGGATACCTATCTCGGGAGCCACCCACCGTTCATCATCATAAGGCCGCAAGCCCGGCCGAGCACGGCTACGAGCCAGGAAATCCATCTTCAGGAAGATCAGTTCCTGCGCCGTGGGGTCACCCCGATTATTTGTGCCGTTGCGGGTGAATCGTATCGCCGCGCTCCAGCATTTCAACGAAAGCCGCGATCTTCTTCCGCCGTCCCGACTCGGTCCGCACGTGGTGCATCCGGAAAGCCAAAGCAAATCGATTCTGTGCGCTCAGCTTTTCCAGCATCTCCCTGGCCTTTGGTACAGCCTGGATGGCGGCCTCGAGGTCGTCGGGAATCTTCATGTCCTTGCCGCGCGCATAGGCACGGCTCCATCTCCCATCGGACTTGGCCGCTTCAACATGTTTGAGCCCGTACTCAGTCATGCGGCCCTCCTTCACGAGTCGGGTGACGTTATCGACGTTGGTCTGGCTCCAAATGCTCTTGCTCCGGCGAGGTGTGTAGCGCTGCAGGTAGCTTTTCTCGTCCAGCCCCTTGCGCACTGCGTCGATCCACCCCCAACAAAGAACGACGTCGACGGCTTCCTTCGGGGTAATCGATTTGAGGCCCGAACCCACCTTATGGATCCTGATCCAGAGCTCATCTTCCTTATTGTGGTGTCTGCTGAGCCACTTGTAGAAGCTCTCGGCAGTCTTGAACTCGCGTACCTTTTCGGGGTTGACGATAACCGCTACCATCTGCCCGATCATATCATCGACTTGTGGAATCAGGAGTCGGTGGAGCTCCCCGGACCGCGCGCCGATCGGTACGGGTTTGACCCAACCCGGTCGTTCGTGAGTGTCGACTATCGGGTATCCAGGGACGACTTACCAGCCCAATAAACGCACCGGCACCGCAGCAGCCGCCCAGGCGAGCACCTGGACCATAAGAACTGTGACGGCCTGCAACGGCGCGCGACGCAGCCATCGAAACGCAAAGAACGCAATGACAGGCAGCTGCGCCACCATGAGGACCTGCCAGAGATGAGCGACGGCACCTTCGTCGTGCTCTGGTGCGAAACCGTGAGTCCCGGCCTGGATTGCGACGAGTGCCAGGGCGCCCAGCGACATGATCACCGGAATCATTGCACTCGCTTCTTTGCCCATGTTGACTTCCATTATGCCGTCTCCTGGTGCCGCGATTTTCTGATGTTAGCGCAAGTGGAGTAGGCCCGCCAAACGGAAGTATTCCAATGGGGCGCCTGATCGGCCGCGTGGGGGATGTCGGCGATTGACCCGTTGCGGCTGGGGTTCAACTGGAGGCGCTGTTCGACCGTTTCGTGCCAGCGAAACAGACCCCCTCGTTGGTGCTCGACACTTTTCTGGATCGGGTGGATGATGCGGTGTTTGCAGCTGCGGTCCACCACCTAGTGCAATCTACCACGACGACTACG
>Ga0302320_10012525_pt1 | contig 17793 bp, 10 predicted proteins | sample Bog_T0_3_FD_202130 | JGI IMG/M metagenome (GOLD analysis project Ga0302320, IMG submission 202130) | Peat permafrost microbial communities from Stordalen Mire near Abisko, Sweden - Bog_T0_3 | ecosystem: Environmental > Terrestrial > Soil > Wetlands > Peat | place: Sweden: Abisko, Stordalen Mire...
TCAGGGTCTGGCCTTTGGTGACAAGGAAAAATCCGCCGGGCGTCTCCACCCATGCCGTTTCCGGGGCGTCGCCGCGGGCGACGCCCCGCAGGGCGAAGCCGTGGAGGTGCCCGGCGGACGGGCGGGCGGGCGGCATGCGGGCGTGGACGTGGGGCGCGGCCATCGGCGGGGCTGCCACCGGGGACGCCGCCCGTGTTGCCGCCGGGCGCCCTTGCGGGTGCGATGGCCCAGCCTCAAGCACGGTCAGGCGCTGGTCGACGTTCCCGACCCGGGCTTCGATGTTGGCCACATGTCCGCCGACTTCGCCGATCTTGCGGTCGGTTTCGTCCAGGCGCCCGTTCATGCTCTCGGCTATCTTGCCAAGGCGCTCGTCAAACGAACCGAAGCGCTTGTCCAGGGTCTGGTTGAGGTTGCTCGTCGCGGCGACAAGGTCCCTCAGGGCCGTCTCGACGCCGCCCGGCATGGCAGCGGTAGCCTGGACCGGCGCGGGGCCGGGCGGGGGCAGCGCGGCCTCGGGCTGTGGCAGCCTGGTGGCCGGAGGCGTGGCCACCGCCTGTGGCGCGGCCTGCCCCGGAAGGCGTGGACCCGCGGGCGGTTGCTGGGCGGACTGGTGGAACTGTGGGGCCACCGCCACCTGGTCAGTGGCGCCGCTCCCGTCCGGACCGAACATCGACCATCCCGCGAGCCCTGCGACAGCGGCCATGGCCGCGCCGCCGACCGGCAGGATCAGCTTCGAGAGCAGGCTTTTGGCGGGAGGTGCATCCCCACCAGGGGGGCCTTCCTGCTCAACGGGTGCCTCGGGGTCGTCGACTTCGGGTTCGGGATGACCGCCTTCTCTCCGAGGATCGAAGTCGAGAATGTCGCTGTGCCCCCCGCCAGTCGGCCCGCGTTCTCCGCCATCCGGCGCGAACCCGAAGTCCTCGCCACCGTCCGGCAGGCCGAAGCCGTCGTCTTCGCCAAAGCCGTCATGGTCGGCCGGAGCTTTCGGAGCCGGCGGCGCGGCGCGTGTCCGTGCACCCGCGGGTGCTTTGGCGCCGGCAGGTGCCTTCGGCCCGGCCGCGCGGGGCGGCTCGTCGCCAAAATCGGGAAAGTCGAAGGAGTCAAAGCCCCCAGTGTCGTCGCCGTTCATGTCCGTGTCCCTCTCAGTTTCCGGTTCTGAGGAAAAGCAGTCCGAAGGGCGTTTCAGCCTCTACGGTAATCGTGGTCCGGCGGTTTCCCCAGATTTGCTGGATGGCCTGCCCCGCTGCACCCGCCGCCGTGCCTCCCGCCATCATCATCTGATTCTGCATCGAAAGCGTCGGGTTGGTGATGGTCGCCCCGCCGTAGGGGTTGACCACGGCGGTGGATCCGGACTGCGAAACGGCCTGCCCGAGCCCCTGCATGAACGCCATCGCGAAGGCCGTGCCGACCTTCTCGAAGAGATGGCGGTCGATATCGGTTGCCATCGCGGTGCCAAGATGCGATGTATCCACGGCCACGGCTTTGATGGGCATCACTTCGGTCCGCTCCTGGCCGTCCGCGTCGCGGTAAGGCACTGTCATTGAGCTAAAGGAAATGATGACACCTTCCTCGCTGAACTGGAAGGATCCTAGCAGGCGGGCGCCGCTGAATGCGCCCTGCAACACCTCGGCCACCACCGGCCCCGGGGTGTCCGAGTTTACCCTCCCGACCATCCGGCTGTAGACGATGGTGCCGGCCGCGGGAGCCTGGTAGCGGGAACGCGCCGCCGGTGCCGCCGTGGCGGCGCCCGCTGCGGACTGCCCCGCCGTCTGTGCTGATCCCTGCCCGAAGGCCGCCGGCAGGACGCCAGGCTGGCCGGCGGTTCCCTCGGCACCCGCCTGGGGGCGCTGGAAATAGATGATCTGCGCCGCCACCGGGGGCGCTGGATTCAGCTTGGCCATCTGCTGCGCCATGGCCTGGGCAAGCGAGCTTATCATTGCCTGATCCAGGGCCGGCTGCGCCGGGGTTTGCGCTGGCTGCACGCGCGCCACGGGAGGGGCAGCCAGCGCGACAGGGGGACGCGGCCGGTCCGGCGCCTCTTCCCGCCCGTCGAGACTGGTTGGCAGCGCCATGTTGTCGTTGACAACTGGCCGGATGGGCGCCGTCACCGTCCCGCCGGTCGCCCTCGCCACGGCGACTTTCTCGCTGGTGGCCTGCTCGGAGACACGCTGGTAGGCCGGCGTTACATGGTCACCTGTGACGTTGCCTCCCGCGTCGGCCGCAGCCCGGACCGTGGATTTCTCGCCAGCCGGCGTCGACCCGCCGAAGAAGGCATACCCGGCTGCACCGGTGATCACCACGCCCGCGAACACCAGCAGCCTGCGGCTGCCCTTGTCCTTCCAGATGCGGGCAATCCCGCCGCCGACCTGATTGCTCATCGTGTTTCCCCGTCAGCGATCGATTGTGATGTTCGACATGCGGCCGTCCTGCGAGACGACCACCACCGGGGCGTCAGCAAGGGTGTAGACGCTCACGCCCGAGACATTGCGGGCCCTGGCGATGTAGGCCGGTGACACCAGTTCCAGCGCGGTGCGCAGGTACACCATATCCTGGAACCGCCACGCGTCGACGTCGTGGCGCGACACTTTCACCTTGCGCGCCCCGCGCGGAGCCACCCCGTCGAGGAACGACTGCACGTTGGCGTCGTTGACGGGCGCCAGGGATGTCATCCCGGCAAGGTCATACTGGGCGTTTGGCCCGCGCCCGGGGACGCCGACGTCAAGGCGGTAGTCAACCTCGCCCTTGCCTGTCTCCAGGGAAAAGGACACCGGCACAGGCATGCCTGCAAGGGTGACGATCAGGTTGGCGGCCCCGTAGTAGGCAAGCGGTGAGATTACCACCATGTTTGTCTTGCCCTTTTCACCGGCCTCCTGCGCCGCATACGCCTGGGGGTTGCCAACCGCGACCGACGTCACCGGCCATGGCGCGCCGGTCTGGTCGGAAAACGTCAGCACAGTCGCGTTGCCGGCTTCGAGGCGCACGGACGGGGGCCGCTCGCCGGGCCGCAGGTTCAGGGTTATGGAGCGCGAGACCGGCCTGGCCGCCTGGCCGGACGCCGGTTCCGTTACCAGGCGGTTCTGCTGGTCCGCCCGCTGGCGGTAGGACCGGGACATGTCGTTGGTCAGCGGCAGCGTCATCCCGATGGCCGTCTGGAAGGCAAGGTCCGCCGGGCTCGGAGGCGGCGCCGGCACGGGCGGGGCGGGGGCATAGCCCTGGGGGGCATACACGGGCGGATATCCGGGCGGCGTGTATGCCGGGACCGGGGCATACGGCGCCGGCACCGGCGCCTGCGGCATCCATGCCTGCGGCACATAGGCGTAGCCGGGAGGCGGAGGGCCGAGCGGAATCATGTTGAGCGGCAGCTGGCCCACAGGCTGCGCAACCGCCGGCGGCGGCGCGGCGGGCTGCCCCGGCAGCACGAGCTGCGGCTGCGCGGGCTGCGCAGGCTGAGACGGCTGCGCGGGTTGGACGGGCGCGGCCGGCGGCTGCGGCTGCGCGGACGCCGACATGGCGGAGACAGCGAGGGCCGTTGCCGTGATCATGATTTTGCGCATGGTTTCCTCACTGTGCGATCAGCTGGGCTATGCCCAGGCCACGGGGGTGTTCGGTCTCGGGCTGGCGGACGACAACAATCTCGACCATCAGGTTCTGCGGCACGGTGCGCTCTGACGACTGGTAGGTGACCAGAAGCGGCATTGACAACTTCCACGCGTAGCGGCCCTGGACCAGCCCCTGGTTGATGAGCACCGGAGCGCTGGTCGGCACCGCCGTGGTTACATAATGCCTCTCGAGAACCGTCGCCAGCAAGCCGGAATCCTTCAGCGCATTCTCGAAGCCGCGCCACCCGGCCGGGGTGAAATTCGTCTGCGCGGCTGACATCTGGGTCCGCCAGTTGGCAAAATCGAACGTGTATGCCTGGACGACGCTGTTGGCGACCCATGTTGTCAGGTCGGTGAGGCTGCTGATCGGACGGTCTATCGGCGTCAGCGGCTGGATGCGCCCGTCGCGGTCCGTTGCAAAATAGCTGTTCTTGGGCGGGCGGGCGGCCATGTAGATGTTGGCGCCAGCCTGCAGGAATATGACAACCAGCAGGCCCATGATCACCCTGATAAGGAGATAGTGGCGCTCCCTGGTGTACGCCTCGCGGGCCAGGATGGTGGCAACCGCCTCGTCGGCACTGCGCAGCACCGGCGCGTCCGCCCCGCCGCGGGCGGGCGGCCGCGGGCTGCCGGCGGCAGCCTGGCCGGCAGCCTTCGGGCCAGCCTTGGATCCGGGTGCCGCTGCCATATCGTGCCTGTTCCTGGAAAGAGCCAATCAATCCCTGTCGAGCCTACACCGCGCCGGGACGGATCGGAAACCCTTTCGCACGGGATGCGCCAGGCGCGGATTCCGGGGGCGGTAAGGAAATTGACTTCTTTCCTTCAAGCCTCCGGACGTGTTTCCATGGGATGAGCTACGAAAAAATTCCGAAAGGCCTCCCCCATGCCCCCGGGTAAGCGCCGCCCCTGGCGAGACGAAGACAACACCGCGCTGATCGCCCTGTGGGACGCCATCGGGAGCGTTTCGCTGATAGCAATCATGCTCAAGCGGAGCCGCTCATCGGTCCAGACCCAGGCGAGCCGCCTTGGACTCCCGCCCCGTGCGGAAGAATCGGACCGCCACAGGCGCCGCTGGGCGGAAGGCGACGATGCGAAACTCGACGCCCTGATGGCCGAACTCACAGGCCCCGGCGGCGCGATTCCCATCCAGCAGCTCGCCGAGCGCATGGGCCGGAGCGTGGACGCCGTCGTCGCGCGGATCGAGATCCGCCACGGCGAGGAAAGCGACGTCATGGAGCGCCTTGCGGCGCCGCCCATGCCGGTCGCCGCGCCGCCATGCCCAAAGCCGGCCGGCGCGGCGGTCGCCGACAAGGCCGAGCAGCCGCAAGGAAAAATGAAGAGGTGCCTCAGGTGCCGCAAAAACTTCTGGTCCGCCGGCAACCACAACTGGATATGCATTTCGTGCAAGCGGAGCGAAGACTGGGACTATGACTAGCATTATTGGCGTTTGCTGGCGGATTTATGGAATGAAACCGGCAACCAACTCCAATCGCCAACTTCTTTTCTTGTCATATGTCGGTGCGGCGCGCTGGGCGGCAGGGAATGCCCGCCGCGCCGGTTTCCGGCCTGGGCAGTTTCCGGCCTGATTGCCCGGACCAGCCTGCGGTTTCCCGGCGGGTCCGCCGCCGCAGGCTGGCCATCTGATCCGGAAATTCCGCCATGCGGATCCGCGCCACCGCCGTTGCCAACTTGGCCTCAGGCACCGGATGCCGCCAGCCGCGGTGCCGGCGGGAAAAATCTCCCGGGGCCTGTCAGGGCCTTGCCACCCGGACTGGACGGATCGGAAGGTTCCCTGCTGTCCCGCATCGCCATCCCGCGCGCATGGCTGCCATGCCCGGCAGCGTTGTCAGGCGGCCTGGGTCGCCAGGCCACGCAGGGAGCCGTCGACCGCCGCATACAGATCTTCGCGCGTGCCGTCATTGTGCAGGCGGAGAGCGAATTCCTCCGGCGGCAGTCCCTTCTCGGAGACGTGCCCGTCAGCCGCGGCGGGGGCCGGAGTCCAGGGTTTTGCAATCAGCGGCACCAGGACCGAGCTGAGCGTGGCCAGGCAGTGCGCCGCCGAGTGTCCGCCGAGCACCGCGAGGGGGGTGGCGTGGCGGTCGCCGGACACCGCGCGTTCAACCGCATCTGGGCCTTCCGTGATGCACCGGCCGAGCAGGGCCCGCAGCATGGCGGGGAGAACATGCCCTTCAAACGCCAGGGTCACGGCGGCATGGGTATCCCAGGGGATCTGCGGCACCGCACCGGCGCCCGCCGCGCGGGCACTGGTCACCAGCCACAGCGCGGCCCGCTCGGCGCGCAGCGCCACGAGTTCGTGGGGAAAGCGGAGGTCGTCGAGCACCGCGCGTCCGCCTGCGGCGATGATCTCCCGGATCTCGCGGACCGCGATGCGGAGCCACAGGTCGGTGGCGACGGTGTCGCGCCACTCGGTTCCCACCACCTGCATGAGGTAGCGGGTTGACTTGCCGCCAAGCGCGGGCAGGGGGATTTCCTTGAGATCGCCCTCGATGCAGCGTTCGGCGGTCTCCGCGTCCAGGCCGCACACGCAGGTGAGCAGGACTCCCACCATGTCCTTGAGTGTGGCGGCGAACTTCACCTGGCGGTAGCCGTACGCCAGCGCCAGGTGCGCGGCCACCGTGCCCTTGCCGGCGCGCTTCAGGCCGTGGACCGCGATCAGCCGGGGCAGTTCCGGGGAGGAGGGCATGCCCGCCCTCACAGCCCGGCCAGGAAATCATCGGTGTCCCGGTCGCCGACCGCCTTGTAGACCTTGCCGCGGGCGGCATAGGCCAACCATGGCGTGCCCGTCAGGCCGTTCCTGCGGACGAAGTCCATGTTCGTGTCGAGGTAATGCTGGCCCTTTTTGGCCGCGTCCCCGCCCGGCGCGGCGCCCTTGGCGATGGGGTGGCCGTCCTCGCTGCCCTCGCCGCCCCACCACGCCACGGCGGGGTTCTGCTGCGAGATGAGGTCGAGCGCCACCGCCTCGCTGCCCGGGAGGGCAACCAGGATGATCTTGACGGCAATCTTGCCGGCGGCGACCGCCGGTTTCAGCCTGGCCCATGCCGCGTGGCAGTGTGGGCACTGCGGGTCCGCGACCATGTAGACCGTTGGCAGCCCCTCGCGCCCGACCAGGAAGTAGGACGTGTGCTCCACATCGGCGGAGAAGTGCGCGGTGTCGGCGTCGGTGGCGAACCGGGCAGCGGCGCCCTGGACCGCCGGAGCGGCTTCTGCCCCCTGGCCGGGAAGCTGGGGTGCGGCTGGCGGGGGCAGGGAGGGGGCCGGCGCGACGGGCGGAGTGGCCGGCGACCGGGCCTGCGGCACGGACGGGGCCGGTGCTGACGGCGTGGAAGCGGATGGCGCGGGCGCTGCCGCCTGGGCACCGGGGGTTGCGGAGGCCCCGCCGAACTGGCGGGTTGCCTCGGTCATCAGGTGCTGCTGGTCTACCAGCGTGGCGGCGGCGGCATCAGCACGGCTGCGGGCGTCCTCGGCCGCGCGCTGCTGCTCCTCGATGTGCCTGCGGGCCTCCTCGAAGCGCTGGCGCAGTGCCGCGAACTGGAGCGTGGTGACGTTCTGCAGCTGCTTGCCGTCCGGCGCGACCTCCTGCATCACGCCGACGACCATGCCGGTGCCGTCAGGCGTCAGGTAAACCACCTGCATCCGCCCGCCGACCTCTTCCTCGAGCAGGTAGCCGCGCAGGCCGCCGTGCTCGCCGAGCGCGGTGATCTTGACGTTGTTGCCCTGCAGGATGCGCAGGGCCGGCGGCAGATCCTGCGCCCGTCCGGAGAAGGGATCCTGGAGCGCCCCCTGGGCAGGGGATGACGGGGCGGGCTGGGCCGCTATCGAATCAGTGTGGAACAGGGCCATGGGCACGCCCGCGAGGGCCACCGAGGCGAGCAATAGTGTCTTCCGCATGATGTCACCGCTCCGGGTTCAGATGGGCTTTCCTTATCCGCCGAACAAGGAAAGCTGTCAAATGATTTGTCGGTTTTTCCTTCCAGATTGCGCGCGGTCAGCCATTCCGGTCTCCGCCGTCACGGTCGGGCCACTCGCCGTGCCTGCACTCCGGGTAGTTCGTGCAGGCGAGCAGCGTGTGCTTTTTGCCGTCCTTCTTGCTCGTGATCTCCTTGGTCAGCAGCTTGCCCTTGCCGCAGGCCGGGCACTCTTTGCCATGGCCGGGCAGCGGCGGCACATCGGCCTGCGGCGGCCGATCGGGCCATTCGCCATGCTTGCACTCCGGATAGTTCGTGCAGGCGAGCAGGCGGTACTTTTTGCCGAGGGTCGGGCCTGCCTTCTTGCTGGTGATCTCTTTGGTCAGCAGCTTGCCCTTGCCGCAGGCCGGGCACTCTTTGCCATGGCCCGGCAGCGGCGGAACGTCGGCCTCCGGCCATTCCACCGCCTTGCAGTCCGGGTAATTGGAGCAGGACAGGCACCTGTATTTCTTCCCGTCCTTTTTTGAAGTGCCCTCACGGGTCACCAGCTTGCCCTTCCCGCAGGCCGTGCAGTCCTTGCCATGTCCGGGAAGCGGCTTCACGGTGGCGATGCCCTTCACGACGACTGCCGTGCCCCGGTGTTTCGCGACCCGCTCGGTGATGGACTGGGCCTGCTTTGCCATGAACAGGGCGGGGTCGAGGGTGCCCTTCTCAATCTGGTTCAGCAGTCCGTCCCAAAGCGCGGTCAAACCCAGGCTCTTGAGGTCGTCGGGAAGCATGTCGATGACAGACCGTCCGAATTCGGTCGACTCAAGTGTGTTCTTGCCCTTGCGCAGCATGAACTTCCTGATCAGCAGGGTCTCGAGCGTATCCGCGCGCGTGGCCTCGGTGCCGATTCCCTCACCCTCGCGGAGACGCTTCTTGAGCTCCGGGTTCGGTTCGAACCGGTGGCAATTGGCCATCGCCTCGATCAGCGTGCCGTCCGTGAAGGCCGGCGGCGCCGAGGTGCGCTTGGCGGTGATTTCATTGCCTTCCGCCGTGACCCCGTCACCAACGGCCATCGTCGGCAGGGACTGCGCGGACTCGCCGCCCTCGTCGTCGTCATTCGTGGCGGCACCGAATACCTTTTTCCATCCGGCGTCCACGGGCTGGCGCCCGGTTCCCCTGAACTGCTCGGCTTCGCACAGCACTTCCGCTGACAGGCTTCGCCAGCGGAATGGCGGGTAGAACTGGGCGATGAAGCCCCGCGCGATGATGAGGAACACCTTCCGCTCGGTGTCCGACATCTGGTCCAGCTTCGCCGCGGTGAACTCGGAGGTGGGGATGATGGCGTGGTGATCGGAAACCTTGCTGTCGTCCCAGGCCGCCGAGCGGAGCGACGTGTTGGTGCCGGAAGCGGCCTCTTCCAGGCCAGGTGTCCTGGCCAGCGCGGCGACGACGCCCGGCACCTCCTCCATGAGCGAGGCCGGCAAATGGCGCGAATCCGACCGCGGATAGGTAGTGGCCCTGTGCTTCTCGTAAAGCGACTGGGCGGTGTCCAGCACGTCCTTGGCCGTCATGCCAAGCTTGGCGCTGCACTCGGACTGGAGCGCGGACAGCGAGAAGGGCAGGGGAGGGGCTTTGCTCTTGATTTCCGACTTGAACGCCCGGACACGTCCGTCTTTCCCGGCAACCTTCCCGCATATGGCCGCGGCCACCGCCTTGTCGACCAGACGCCCCTCGCTGTCCAAACCCTCATGGTCGGCCGGGATGACCCAGGATGCCCTGAACGTCCCATTGGCATGCCGGAACATGATGGTCGGCAGGTAATGGTCGGTCGGCTTGAAGCGGAGCCTCTCGCGGTCCCTGTCGACCACCAGCCTGAGGGTGGGTGTCTGCACCCGGCCCACGGAAATCGTGGCGTTGGCGCCGGAGTTCCTTGCCAGCAGCGTGAAAAGCCGGGTGAAATTGAGCCCGTGACTCCAGTCTGCGCGCTGACGGCTGACAGCGGCGTCATAGAGGCCCTTCTTGTCCACGCTCGGCAACAGGTTGTTCAGGGCCGCCAGCATGTCCTTGCGGGCCATAGACTGAACCCATAGACGCTTTATGTTGGGTCCGTAGGCATCTATTCCGAACTCATAGACAGCTTCTGAGACGAGTAGTTCGCCTTCCCTTCCGGCATCCCCACAATTGACTATAGACTGCGAATGCTCTGCCAGCTCGCGTACCTTGCTAACTTGGCTCTTTTTGTCATCGGGAATGACCAACTGCCATTTTTGGTCCTCCACTTGAATGGGCAGGCTGGCCAATGACCACTTTTCCCACTGCGCCCCGTAAGCCTTCGGCTCAGCCAATTCGAACATATGCCCGAAGAACCAAGTGACTTTTTCCTCGCCCGAGCCGATGCTCCAGAAGCCGTTCCCTTTGACCGCGCGAACGCCGCCCGCCCGCTCGGCAAGGGCCATGGCGATGGCCTCGGCCAAACTGGGCTTTTCAGCGATATAGAGGAATTGAGTCTCTGACAAGGCCGTGCTCCCAGCGATCTCTCAGCCCGGATGGCCGGGGCGGCGCCCGGGTTCCGGCTGTTTCTGCAATTGCGCCGATCATCCGCCCCGCAGCCTGTGCCGGCGGACACGGACGCCGCCCGCCGCGCTCCGGAGGGGAGGATCGTCCGCCGTATTTTCTTTGTCTATCGTAGCGTGTCCCCATTTGCAAGGAAACACCAGAAGCGCCGCCCTACCCCGGACGCGGCCCGTCCGCCTGTTCCGGGCAGCATGCCGTCCGGGCCGCCCTGGCGCTCTCCACCGCAGCGGCGCGGTGGGCCGCGTCAAAGAAAAACTGGCAGCCCGCGCGTGCCAGCACCGCGAGCACGTCCGGCACCCTGGCGGCCTTCACGTGCGCCTCGCGCTCCCGCCAGTCACCCTGGAACGGGCCGGTCAGCGCCAGCATCTCCGGGGTCTCGAACCCCTTGGCGGCGCGCTTCCCGGCGGGGATCACCACCCGCACGCCGCCGCGGCGCTGGTCGGGCCGGATCTCGACCCCGTCGGCAGGGTGCAGCGGGTCGGTCCGCAGCCTGCCGCCGCGCGCCAGGACCTCGGCCGCGACGGTCGGCTGGCTCGTGCGGCATGGCTGGATGGCGATGCGCCGCTCCATGCCCCGCGGCATCAGCACGCCGATCCTGGTCCGTCCGGCGGTGTCGCTGTAGGTCACCCGGGTGCCGCACCCCATGCGGCGCGCGGCCAGCACCGCGCCGATGCCGTTGCCGTCCAGCACCTTGCGCTCGACGGCAACGGTGCCGCGCGGGGCCGCGTCGAATGCGGCAATCAGGGCCGCGGCGGCGCACTGGTCATGGAGCGGCCTCGCCCGGCTGTCGCGCACCATGGCGTCGAGCGAAACCGTGCGCGGCCGCTCGCCGCCGGGAACGGCATAGGTGATTTCGTATTCGCGGCCGACGTTGGCCCGCGCGACCGGCGGCGCGCGGACGTCGAGCACAACCGCATCCACCACCTCCCCGTCCTCACCCGGCATGCGCACGGCGTTACCCGGCAGCAGGCGCCCGAGCAGGTCGTCCATCGCGTCAAGCCGCGCGGCGGCCCGCCTGACCGGATTGTCCTCGCCTGCGGCCAGCGCCTGCCGGACGGTCTTGTAGCGCTTGCGCGGCAGCGCCGCGTCCAGCACCAGGGGACGGAGCTCCACGATGCGTGCGCGGTGGGCGGCGAACGGAGCGCCGCCGTCCAGCCGGGCAGCAGCCTCCCGCACCGCCGCCACCACGGCATGCGACGCAAGCGGCATCGCCTCGCGGATCGTCCGTATCGTGGTGACGGTCACGTCGAGGCCGGTCAGCGGGTCGCCGGTGCCGTCGCCTGGCTCCAGCACCTCGCGCCGGACCGCCTCCCATTCCCCGTCGAGATCCCGGCCGATATGGGCATCGCCGCCGCTGCGCAGGCGGTCCTCATATGCGGAATAGAACGCGCGGCAGACCTTGTCCTGGGTCGCGCTGAGAAGCAGGGGCATCCGGCGGAACAGCTTGCCGACGAAATACAGCTCGCGGTCGGCCTCCTCCTGGTCGACGTTCAGACTGATGGCCATCGCCTCGGTGAGCTGCTGCTGTTCCTGAAGCAATTCGTGCGCCACCTCGTTGCCGATCTGGTCAACTGGATCCGGGAGATCCAGCGAAACGGTGGCACGCTCCGTCCCGGTGACGCTGGCCGACAGCTCGCACAATTTCCGGTTGCGCACGGCCAGGTCATAGGAGTGGAAGGGGAGCCCGGTGTCCAGGACCGTGAACCGGGGCTCGCTGATCTGGCCGCGGCGCCAGATCCGGCCCCACATTTGTATTCTGGCCAAAACGTTCCTGGACGGGTCCACCTCGAACATATGCCGGGTGCCGCTGTCCGCAAATTTGTCGCTGTCGTGCAGGGACAGGCCGGTCGAGGCCGCCTGGGTCAGCACAAGCATCTGGGTGGTGCCGTTGACGAAGCGGGCGACAATCTGGTTGCGGTCTGCCTGAGGCATGGCCGTGTAGCGGCCGTCCACGACGCGCATCCCGCGCGCCGAAATCTCGTCCGTCTGCCATGGCCTGGCAATCCGCCCCGAGGCCGCAAGCCGCCGGCCTTCCGCCTCGACGCGGTCGCGGATGTCGTCGATCGGGCTAAGGTTGAGATCAGGAAACTCCCGGACCAGATCCAGGATCGCCTCCTGCGCCTCCCGCATGCCCGGCTCGTCCAGGACCACCTGCTCCTTTTCGTAAGCCGCGCCGAAGCGGCGGCTGACCTTCAGCAGGCGGTCGGCAAGCAGGCCCAGCGCGTCGCGGAAGGACGGTGGGCTGCCGCCGGGCGCGTCCGCGGCGTCAGCATTTGCGTTCCCGGCTTCGCCGCCCTCCCCGCCGAAATCGAATGCGGCCTGCGGCGTATCCCCGGCGCCGGTCTCCGCCCCTTCAGGCTCGCCCGCGGCGTGCAGATCGTCGCGAACGAGCTCGCGCATCATGGCTTCCATCGTGGTCTGGATGACCACGACCGGTTTCTCGCCGCGCAGCAGGGAGGCGACGACCTGTTCGACACACGGGTCGACGTTGAGCGCCAGCAGGAACTGGCCGAGCACGGCGCTCAGCCGGGAACCGAAATTGGCGGTGAGGAAAACCTCCCGCGCGGCCTTGCGCTCCTCGGCCGACACCAGCGTGTCGAGGTGCAGGCGGTTGGCCTCGTTCCGCTCCGCCAGGACGGCGTCCACGCGGCGCGCCAGCCTGGCCATCTTCGACAGGATCGGCGCCAGCAGGTCAGCCAGTTCCCGGTTGCGGGCCAGCCGCGCGCCATCCGCGGTGTGCATCCGCAGCACCATGTTCGTCAGGTCGTGCTCGCGCCGTATGATGCGGCCGGCGCCGGTCGCGAGGCGCACGCTTTCCTCCGCGATCGCCCGCCGCTGCGCCGGGGTCATCTCGTCCAGCCCCTGGATCCGGGACAGCCACGGGAACACCGTGCTGTAGGCCGCGAGATTGGTCACGTCCCGGGCAAAGGTCGCCGAGCTGAACGTGCTGCCCCAGGCAGCCGCGAGCGCGGCGCCAACGGTCTTTGACGTCGTCGAATCGCCGACGAAGTTATGGGACTCGTCGAGAATCACGTGGGCGCCCCGCGCGATGCTCTCCAGGAACGCCGTTTTCCGGGTGCCCTTGCGGTTGAACTGGCTGTAGGTGGCCATCACAAGCCGCGAGCCGGCCGGAATTTCCCCGGCCCGCACCGCACGCTCGACGTCCGCCTTCTTCCATGCCGGCACCAGCACGCGGCCGTCCTCGGAGGACGTGTCCACGATGCGGGCGCCGTCGTTGAGCATGAACGGCCGGCCGAAGGCGTCCGCCCCGGCGATGTCGCGCACGTCCCGCCAGAAATCCGAGAACAGGTTCTCCTTCTCGGTCAGGAAGATGACCGGGCGGCCCGAGCGGACGGCGGCCCTCGCCACGGCGGCGAGCAGGCGGCCTTTGCCAAAGCCGGTCTGGTCGGCGACGATGATGCCCTCCCGGCGGTCGGCCGCATCCAGCGCCAGCGCGACGCCGTCGACCTGCTCCGACGTCAGGCAGGCGCCGAGATCGTCCAGCACCCATCCCTGCCGTCCGCAGACCCATGCGTCCACGTCACCGACGCGGCCGTCGAGGGCTTCAAGCGCGGAGCGGGTCGCCGCAGCCATCGTGGCCGGCACCACCGCGCCGGTCGGATTGATCCGCGACATGGGCGCGTAGCGGACCTGTGTGGCGTTGACCCGCTCGAAGGCATCCGGCCCGCCCGGCATGGGGCCGTCGTCCGGATCGGCCTCCGGCAGCGTGGCGGCGGGCGTCCTGCGCTGGCTGAACGCCTGGGCAGGACGGCCCTGCCGCGATGCATCCCCGTGGTCCGCCGCGCGGTCCGCGGCAGGCGCCGCTGCCTGGCTGGCGGCGGTATCCCCGGGAGGAACGTCCGCCGCCACGGTGGGAGGCCGGGTGACGGCAGGCGAAGGCAATATGCCCGGGCGGAAAGCGGCAGGAGCGCCCGGTCCCGAAAGATGTCCATCCGGACGGGGCCGTCCGTCTGCCGGCGGCGCCGGTGGCAGCGCGGCTGGCTGCCGCGGCGCCGGGCGCCCGAACGGGCCGGGAGCAAACATCTGGCGCGGGTGTGCGGACACCGGTGCAGCGGACATCGGCTGGACGGCCGACGGCGGGGCAGGGGCTATGGAGACGGCGGGTGCAGTGAACGGCTGCGCCGTCGGCCTTGGCACCGCAACGGTGCCGGGACGGCGCATGAAAGGGGAGAACGGCGACGGTTTCCGCACGATGCCGTCAGGCTGGTCCGGCGGTCCGCTTGCCATGGTCATGTTCCCCGAGCCGGCGCGCCGCGGCAGTGCCTGCCCCAGGGATCCGTCGCCCGTCACCGGGCGTCACGGCGGGAATGCGGCGCGCCCTCTACGCACGAAGGGCGGGGACGGCCCCTGGGGAGCCAACCCCGCCCGCAGTGTGGTGTGCCCGTGGCCTCAGCGGCCCAGGGCGGGTCCCTCGGCGCCCGGAAGGGCCTCCTCGGTGGTGTCGGCGCTGCCTTCAGTCTTGGCCGCGAAGTAAGACTTCTTGGCCTCGACGTTGGCTGCCATGCCGGCCTTGATGGCCTCGGCGTGGTAGTCCGGCGTCAGCGCGGTCGGAACGTCGTGGATGCTGAAGACATCCAGACGCTGCGCCATGCCGTTCTGGTACGTCGAGTACCAGACATCGCTCGTGGGATCGCGGCGCTCGGCGACCGTGTGCGAGAACATGAAGCCGCTGTCGGTCATGCCGAACATCCGCCCGTCCGTGCCTTCCACAACGTGGAGCGCGTCACGGTCGCCCGCCGCCACTTCGCTGTAGATGCCGTAGACCGGGGAGAAGTCCTGGCCACGCTCGTTGTGCTCCTTGTTGGAGGGCACGCGTGACTTGGCCTGGTTGACCGCCATCAGCGGAACAAACTCGACCTGCCAGCCGGGGTTCCCGATCACCTGGCCAAACGGCTCGTTGTTGAAGTCGCGGTTGAAGCGCTCCAGCATCGCCTCCGCCGTCTCCAGCTCCCACTGGGCATCTTCGCCCTCGGGGGTTCCCTCAACCTTCTTCCGGCGGGCAATGCCGTAGCCGCCAAAGCGGGTGTTCGGGTCGGCGGCGAACGCCGCCGGATCGGTGCCTTCCGGGCAGATCGCACGGGCAAGCAGCATGAAGCCGGGGTTGCCGATCGTGTTCCGCGCGACGAGGTCAGCCGCCTTGGCGCCCAGATCCTCCGCGCTCGCCACGAAATCGGCGGCCGACGGGTCGGCGATCAGCACGTCAACCCGGCCGGCCCAGCCCTTGAAGTCGCCCCGCTCAATCCACTTCTCCGGGCAGACGCAGACCAGCATGTTCGGGTACACGACCTTCAGGCCGGTCGCGAGCTGATCCTTGGTGGCGCAACCGTGCGCGTAGTGCGCGCGGACGCAGTTTTCCTTGCGGTCCCACCACGCCTTCTCAAACACCACCTTCGAGCCCTCGCCCATGGCGGGGCCGGCGCCCTTCGGACGCGACAGGCCGTAGATGTCCCGGCGGCGGCTTGTCTCCACGCCCTTCGGCAGCGGCATCGTGACCCGCACCTCGGTGAGCGGCTGGTATTCGCCATGCTCATCCGGGCCGTTGAATTCCGCGGTCAGGCCCCATTCGGGGACGTCGTGCAGCAGATAGCCGACGAGCGCGTCCTTCTCCGGGTTGCTGCCCTTCTTGACGTTGTCAAGATCGTAGCGGACGATCTGGACGGCGACGTTCTGGCGGGGGGGGAGCTGGGTGCCCGAGCGTCCCTTGTTCATCATTCCGCCGCGGCGGAACTGCATGCTGCTCATCGTCAAACTGCCTTTCGTGTTCCGGTCTTCGTTTCTGGGATGGCCCCGCCAGGTCCCGGAACTGACCTGGCAGGCGCCCCCGGTGGATCCGGCCTGCCCGGCGATCAGACGCCAGGCACCGGCCCATCGGGTAATTCCTCGTGCAACTCTTCCGCCTCCTGCTTGCAAGAGACCAAAGAATTCAGCAGTTCGCCGCCGCACCCGGAAATTTTTTCCTTAAACTCTGCCAGGTCCTGGGCCTTGCCTCGCGGCAGGTTCGCGGAGACGTCCTCGCAGAGGTAGTTATGCGGCACTTCGCCGACGGACGCAAGCGCTTCCGCGACGGCGGCGGGGTCAAAACCTCCCGCCTCGCGGATCGGCGCGCGGGCGAGCATCAGCTCAATCTCCTTGCCGAGATCCGGCCCCGCGCCGCCCGCCGCGATGGCGGCGGCGGCCCGCTCCATCAGGCGCCGCATCCCCTCGAAGGCGGCCGGCAGCTTCTTCGTGTCGTATGACGCCTGGCCGCGCAGCGCCTCGATGGCCTTTTCCGGCATCCCGAGGTCGCGCAGCCTGCCGACGGCGGCATCCGTGTCCATCGTTTCCCTGGCCTTGACCTCCAGAAAACCGCGCGCCCCCTCCGCCAGCGAGCCAAGCGGCAGCACCCCGCCGCCGATCCGGCCGGCCGACCTGACCCACACGGTGACGGCTTCGCGGGCGTCCTCGAACTCGTTCTTGAACAGGTCGCCCAGTATCTTGGCGTGCACGGCCCTGCGGGCGGCCTCGCTGACGGAGGCCGGCACGTCCGGATGGGACAGTTCCCGTTCCCTGGCTTCGCGCGGCACCAACCCCCTGACGACGTGGCGGTTCCAGAACAGGTCGGCGGCGTCGGCAAGGCGCCGCTGCAGCGCCCGGTCGATGGCGATGGGGCAGATCCGCACGCCCTCGGTCGCCGCGCGCCGGTAGTCGAAGAACGCGAGGTCGAGACCGTCCACCCGGACGCCGCGCCCCTCGGCGACCAGCGCGTAATGGTTCAGCTGGGCGCGGTAGTCGTCATAGTTCTGGTGCCTGATGAACTCTGACAGGGACGCCTCCGACGGCGCCTTGAAATCCGCAATGACGGTGGCCCCGTCGATTTCGTAGAGACCGTCGAGCGACGCCCTGAGCCATGGCATCTGCGGGTGGGGGCCGGCCTCGACCTGTGCCTGCAGGTCGTCCCGGCGGCGCCAGGCATGGCCATCGCGCGTCAGCTTGTCCTCATAGATCCGTCGGATGAACGGCTCGAGAAAGATGCCGCGCTTGGTGTCGTCGTTGCCCCTGTCTGGCGGGAGCACCAGGAGCTTGCGCAGCGCCAGCCGCTCCGCGCTCTCACGGGCGCAGCCCTCGCCGCAGGCCCATACCAGCAGCGCCCCGGCCTCGGAGCCGCCGACGCCGCCGGCGCGGGCGATGTGCCAGAAGATGCGTTCCGGGTCGATCCCGAGTGTCAGCCGGGTCCACCGGAGCGCGTCCTCCGGCCGGATGATCCCGGCATGGGGCAGCCTGGAAATGCGGGCCAAGCACTCGGCGGTTGTGGCCTCATTCTGTACTGGTGCGTCCGGCTGCATCGTTACCCCCTGTTTGCAGGGCAACTCTGCCGCATCGGCATGCAAGGGACGGGGAGTCCGGGTCCGTATGTCTCCAGATCTGCTTTGGCGGATCCAGTGGAATTCGTGGGGCTGGAAGCAAGCCATATCTGTGCGGCCCTCATTGGGGCTGACGCTTCCCGTCCAATCGGCATGCCGTGGCTGACCGATGCCGCATGGCTTCGTGGCATGCAGCGGCTGATCGAGGGAAACGTCAAGATGAACACCAGATGGGGTGGACGGCCCCAGGCTTCTTGAGCCATTATCCGGGTCGTCGAAACCAACGGATAGGGACCGCCCGGATGAACATTAGCATGATCGGCCTGGACACCGCAAAGTCGGTTT
>Ga0302320_10012526_pt1 | contig 17793 bp, 19 predicted proteins | sample Bog_T0_3_FD_202130 | JGI IMG/M metagenome (GOLD analysis project Ga0302320, IMG submission 202130) | Peat permafrost microbial communities from Stordalen Mire near Abisko, Sweden - Bog_T0_3 | ecosystem: Environmental > Terrestrial > Soil > Wetlands > Peat | place: Sweden: Abisko, Stordalen Mire...
GGGAAGAGGAAAAAAGACGACAGTGAGATTTCATGTCCATTGCCCAATCCATCCGCGCGCAAATTCCGCCCATTCATCCCGAGGGCTATCCGTTCATCGGCGGATTCGCCGTGGCGAGCCTGATCCTGTTCTGGCTCTGGACGCCATTGGGCTGGATCGGCGCCGTGCTGACGGTCTGGTGCGCGTTGTTCTTCCGCGATCCAATTCGGGTGACGCCGGTGCGCGAGGGCATCGTGGTGGCGCCGGCGGACGGGCGGATTTCGATGGTGACGCTGGTGTTACCGCCGGCCGAGCTCGGCCTCGGCGACAAGCCGTTGCCGCGCATCTCGATTTTCATGAGCGTGTTCAACTGCCACGTCAACCGCAGCCCGGCCGCGGGGCGGATCGACCGGATCGCGTATCGGCCTGGCACCTTCATCAATGCCGAACTCGACAAGGCGAGCGAGGACAATGAGCGTAATTCGCTGGTGATCTCGACGGCGAACGGCCGTATTGGCGTGATCCAGATCGCAGGGCTGGTGGCGCGGCGGATCGTTTGCTTCGTGCGCGAAGGGCAGTCGATCGGCGCCGGCGAGCGGTTCGGCCTGATCCGCTTCGGCTCGCGGCTCGACGTCTATTTGCCTGAGGGCACCAGGGAACTGGTCTCGGAAGGACAGACCGCGGTTGCCGGCGAGACCATTCTGGCCGATTTCCGCTCCGGCGACGGGGCCCGGACCTACCGCGCCGATTAACCATTTCGGCCACGGGGCCAGCCAGTCGCCCGCTGCAATGGCGGAGCGGCTGGTTGCTTGCTATATGTGAACCCGCCATGCAGATGCCGATCGATCCCAAGTCTCCGGAAGTGCGCCGCCGCCGGTTTCGTCCGATTCCGGTGCGGATGCTGGTGCCCAACGTCATCACCCTGCTTGCGATCTGCGCCGGGCTGACGGCGATCCGGCTTTCCACCGAAGGGCAGATGGAGCTGGCGGTGGCGGCGATCGTGTTCGCCGCCGTGCTCGATGGGCTCGACGGCCGGGTTGCGCGCATGATCAAGGGCCAGTCGAAATTCGGCGCGGAACTCGACAGCCTCGCCGATTTCGTCAATTTCGGTGTCGCACCGGGCCTGATCCTGTATTTCTGGCAGCTGCACGAATTGAAAAATGGCGGCTGGATCGCCGCGATGGTTTTCGCGATCAGCGGCGGCCTGCGGCTGGCGCGGTTCAACGCGACCATGGACGATCCGAACAAGCCCGCCTTTGCTGCCAATTACTTCACCGGCGTTCCGGCGCCTGCCGGCGCCATCACCGTGCTGCTTCCGATCTATCTTGCGTTTCTCGGCGTGCCGGAACCGCCGGCCATTCTCACCATGCTCTACACGCTGCTGATCGGGTTCCTGATGGTGTCGCGGCTGCCGGTGTTTTCAGGCAAGACCGTGCGAATGCGGGTGCCTCCGGAAATGGTGCTGCCGGTTTTCGTCTCGGTGATTTTCTTCATCGCGCTGTTGATCGGCTATCCCTGGCACATTCTGTCGGCGGGGTCGGTGCTTTATCTCCTCAGCCTGCCGGCCGGATGGAAGTCCTATCGCGACCATGCGCGCAAGGCTGCCACCGCCGCGACGGCGGTCGCCCCGGTCGCGGCCGCCCCGTCGAATCCGCCATCGCCATTCGCGGCGGTGGTGCCCGACCCTGACCAGGACGATCGGCCGGCGCGCCTGAACTAGCGTCTGCTCGTTTTTTTTGCCGATCGGGCCGTGGTCTTGTATATGGCTGACCGTCCAAGGCCCTCAAAAAAGGCCGGCCCCTGAATCCTGGAGAAAACGCCGTGACCGACCCCGTAACCGCGCCGCTGCCTGCTGCACTGCTGGAAGCGCTGGCACGCTATGACACACCGACCATCTGCAATGCGCTGGAAATCGCAGCACCGGAACGGCGCCTGATCGGTTACACGACCAAGCCGTTGGTGTGTCCGTTCCCCGATCTGCCGCCGATGGTCGGCTATGCGCGCACGGTCACGATCCGCTCCGTGCTTCAATCCGGCCTTCCGGCCGCCGAACAATCGAAGCGGCGCATCGCCTATTATGAATATGTCGGCACCGGCCACGGTCCGCGCATCACCGTGATCCAGGATATCGACGGTGCGGACGCCGGCTATGGCGCATTCTGGGGCGAGGTACAGAGTTCAGTGCACAAGGCGCTCGGCTGTCTCGGCGTCATCACCGACGGATCGATCCGCGACATCCCGCAATGGGCGCCGGGCTTCCAGGCGCTGGCCGGCTCGATCGGACCCTCGCACGCCTGGGTTCACGCCGAAAATTTCGGCGGCGAGGTTCGCGTGGCCGGAATGACGGTGCGCTCCGGCGATCTCATTCATGCCGACCGCCACGGCGCCGTGGTGATTCCGATCGACATCGCCGCGAAGGTGCCGGATGCCGCCGAACTCTGCGGCCGGCGCGAGACGCCGATTCTCGAGATTGCCCGCAGCAAGGACTTCAGCCTCGAAAAGCTGAAGGAGGCGCTGAAGCGCTCGGCCGAGATTCACTGATCCCGCAAGCGTGCGGGGGTGGACGAGGTCGACCCCTGGAGCGCAATTAGCGCGACAGCGCCACCTGCTGGCCGGAGCCGGTCTTGCCCTCAAAGCGGTTGGGGCCCGCCGGCGCCAGCTGCGCCAGGATTTGCGCGTTGTGATCGCGGATCACGAGGCCCGCCTCGCCATAGCTCCATTTTCGGCTGGTGAAGAAGTTGAACGGGCAGCCGCCGGCGGGCGCGATGGTGCCCTCGCTGGCGTCGGCAACCGCCCCGAACGTCATCGCGCAGGAGCCGGCCCCGGTGGAAGAAAGCGTCCATCGTCCGGCAAGCGCAACGGGCGGAGCCATACCGGCGGGCGCGGTGCTTGCCGGTGAGGCGCTGGGGGCGCCGCCGTCCGCCGCATAACGGTCGCTGCCGCCGCTGCAGGCCGCGAGCAGCACGGTAAACGCAATGATCGAAACGGACGCGATGCGGGACGTCATGGGCCTTCAAATGCAGGCAGGGGAGTGTTGCACCGATCATGGTTAGCAGATCGTTGCGACCGTGTCAGGACGCTCGCCCACCGGTTCATTCGCATCGTTTCGGTTGCCGCCCGCGGCAAAGCGGCGCGCCGTCTGCCCCGGCGGCCGGCTAAGGCGGCTTAACCTTTACGCGTCTTTAATTGCGGGGACGTAGGGTTTGCATTGCGCGGTTCGGGATGGGCCACGCCACCGTCCAGGATGGGCGGTCGTTCGCGTACGCGTTGGAGTTCCCCCATGGATATCATGACGTGCGTTGGGCTGTTGTGCGGCTTTGCCGTCATCACCGTCATCATGCTGTTGGGTGGCAGCCTGGAGATGTTCTGGAGTGAACATGCTGTCATCATCATCTTCGGCGGGTCGATCGCCGCGACCATGATCCGGTTTCCGCTCAGCGCCATCCTGCACGGTCTGCCGCTCGGAGCCAAATTTGCCTTCACGATGAGCCGGCTGGCGGCGCGCGATCTGGTCGACGAACTCGCCCGCATCGCGGAAATCGCGCGCAAGCAGGGGCCGGTCGGACTGGAAAAGGTCGAGACCGACGAACCGTTCCTGGCCAAGGGCATCCGCTACGTCGCCGACGGCTACGACCTCGAATTCATCCGCGACAATCTCGAACGCGACCGCGACAACTTCCTGATGCATCTCGACGAAGGCGGCAAGATCTACCGCGCCATCGGCGACTGCGCGCCGGCCTTCGGCATGATCGGCACCTTGATCGGCATGGTGCAGATGTTCGCCAACATGACCGACCCCTCGAAGCTCGGCCCGTTCATGGCAACCGCGCTGCTCGCGACGCTGTATGGTGCGCTTGTCGCCAACCTGTTCTGCCTGCCGCTCGCCGACAAGCTGCACGGCAAGCTGCTCGACGAGGAGACCAATCGCACGCTGATCATCGACGGCATTCTGATGATCCGTGATTCCAAGAGCCCGACACTGGTGCGGGAAATGCTGCTGGCGTATCTGCCGGAGAAACACCGCCACGAAGAGGGCGAGCCGGTCCCGGCGTAATGCGCTGACCTCGGTCCGGAAAACCAACGATGGCCAAGAAGAAACGCGGCGATGCACACGGTGGAGGGCACGGCTGGTTCGTGACCTTCGCCGACCTGATGGGTCTGATGATGAGCTTCTTCGTGATGCTCGTCGCATTCTCCACCATGGACAACAACAAGCTGAAAATCGTGGCCGGCTCGATGCGCGACGCGTTCGGCGTGCAGACCGAGGCGCGCTATTCCGGAATCATCGAGTCCGACGGTCTGCCGACGCGCGCGAAGCTGAAGAACACCGCGCATATTCCGCCGGAGGAATCATCGGCTACCCCGACCCCGGACGAAAAGGAGCGCAGCCAAATGGCCGGCGCCCGCCTGAAGGTCGACCGCGAATTCGCGCTCGCCTCGGCGTCATTGCGGCAGGCGTTGCAGGACATGCCGGAACTGACCGAAGTTTCCAAGCACATCATGTTCGAGGAAACCAGCCAGGGCCTCAACCTGGAAATCGTCGACCAGGATGGCCGGTCGATGTTTGCCGACGGTTCCAAGGTGCCGTACGATCGCACGCGCCGGCTGATCGAGAAACTGGCGGTTCCGCTCAAGGCGACGCCGCTGCGTATCTCCATCGTCGGCCACACCGCGGCAGGCTTCGTGCCCGTGCGCAGCGACTATGGCGCGTTCGATCTTTCGGCAGATCGGGCCAATTCGGTGCGCCAGATTCTGGAACGGGAGGGACTGCCGCCGGGCCATATTTTCGCGGTTTCCGGCAAAGCCGACGGCCAGCCGCTGTTTCCCGACGATCCGTCGCTATCGGCGAACCGGCGCGTGACCATCACGCTGATGCGCGAGGATCCGCCGCTGCCGCCCGACCTGAAGCCGTAATTTCGCTGGCTACCATTTTACCGCGTAGTTTGGCGAGCCCGTTTGGTCGCGAAGGTCGGTCGGGACCGACCCCAGCCCGATTTCATGCTTTTTTTGCATGCCGCGGGCCCAAAATCAGGCTAGGCTATGCTCCAAGCGCAGGACTATAAGCCGCCTCGCTTTGCTAGTGTGCAGTGAAGCTCTTTGAGGCCTCAAGCTCCCATGACCAGTGATGTTGTAGCTCCCGCCGCGGGCCCCGCGGCGGCCGGTGGGCATGGCGATGCTCATTCCACGGCCGGCTTCAAGGCCCTCCTGATCGGCAGCATCGGTGTCGTCTATGGCGACATCGGCACCAGTCCGCTGTACGCGCTGCGCGAAGCCGTGGTCGCGGCTAGCGGATCGACGGGCACCGTCACGCCAGGGGCGGTACTCGGGGTGGTGTCGCTGATCCTGTGGGCGCTGATCATCGTGGTGACGCTGAAATATGTGCTGATCCTGCTGCGCGCGGATAACCACGGTGAGGGCGGAACGCTGGCGCTGATGGCGCTGGCGCAACGCGCTGTCAGCCGCGGCGCCGGCGCCATCGTCCTGCTCGGGATCGTCAGCGGCGCGCTGTTCTATGGCGACGCGGTGATCACGCCGGCGTTGTCGGTACTTTCCGCCATCGAAGGCATCAAGCTCGTCACGGCGGCGTTCGATCCCTATGTGGTGCCGCTGACGGTGGTGATCTTGTTCGTGCTGTTCGCTGCACAGTCGCGTGGCACGGCGCATGTCGCCGCATTTTTCGGGCCGGTGATGACGGTCTGGTTCGGTGTGATCGCGATCGCGGCGATTTCCCCGATCATGCAGCATCCCGAAATCCTGTTTGCATTGAACCCGCTCCATGCGGTCGCGTTCATGCTCCACCACGGCATCATCGGATTTGTCACGCTGGGCGCGGTGTTCCTCGCCGTGACCGGCGCCGAGGCGCTCTATGCCGATCTCGGGCATTTCGGCAAACGGCCGATCCAGACCGCGTGGCTTTTCATCGTGTTGCCGTCGCTGGCGCTGAACTATCTGGGGCAGGGCGCCCTGGTCATTGCGGATCCCAAGGCGGTCGAGAATCCGTTCTTCCTGATGTTTCCGGACTGGGCCTTGATTCCGATGGTCGCGCTCGCCACGCTGGCGACCGTGATCGCGAGCCAGGCCGTGATCACCGGCGCCTATTCGCTGACCCGGCAGGCCATTCAGCTTGGCCTGCTGCCGAGATTCGAGATTCGTCATACCTCGGAATCCCACTCCGGTCAGATTTATATCCCGCGCATCAACATGCTGCTGCTTGTCGCCGTGACGCTGCTGGTATTGATGTTCCGCTCATCCAGCGCGCTGGCTTCGGCCTACGGCATTTCCGTGACCGGGACCATGGTGGTGACGGCGATGATGGGTTTTGTCGTCATCTGGCGAGTCTGGAAATGGTCGCCGTTCGCGGCCGCGGCCCTGATCGCGCCGTTCCTGTTTCTCGACCTCACCTTTCTGGCGGCGAACCTCTTGAAGGTGTTTGAGGGCGGTTGGGTGCCGCTGGCGCTCGGAGCCGTTGTGATGATGCTGATGTATACCTGGCGGCGCGGCAGCCGGCTGTTGTTCGAGAAATCCCGGAAGCTGGAGTTTCCGCTGGCCGACCTGGTGGCGATGCTGGAAAAACGGCCGCCGCAGCGGGTCTCCGGCACCGCCGTTTTCCTGACCAGCGACCCGATCAGCGCGCCGACCGCCCTGATGCACAGCCTCAAGCACTACAAGGTGCTGCACGAAAAGAACGTCATTCTCACCATCGAAACCGCGCCGACGCCGCGGATCGACCCGGCCGAGCGGGTGAAGCTGGAACCGATCAGCAAGACCTTCTCCAGGGTCACGCTTCGCTTTGGATTCATGGAATCGCCGAACGTGCCCAAGGCGCTGGCGATCGCGCGAAAGCTTGGCTGGCAATTCGATATCATGTCGACCTCGTTTTTCCTGTCGCGGCGCGCGCTGAAGCCGGCCGCGCATTCCGGAATGCCGCGCTGGCAGGACCATCTTTTCATCGCGCTGAGCCGCACCGCCAACGATGCCACCGACTACTTCCAGATTCCGAGCGGACGGGTGGTCGAGGTCGGAACGCAGGTGACGGTGTAGAACCCGGTGGTTTCGCGCATCGTTGGGCGCTTGATTTTCGCCGCGCGAGGGGCGAGGTTGACGTGAGGGCGAGCCACCGGTATCCGCCGTTGCTGAATTCGCTCGTTTGAATGGGCCGTTGGGAGGATTGCGTGGCGGATCAGGGTCATCAGGTCAAGGATTTGGCGCCCGAAGACGTGTCGAAGGGAATGGCTGACGGGCGCTACCTTCTGGTCGACGTCCGCGAACCGAACGAGGTTGCCGTAGAGGCATATCCGGGGGCGGTGGTCGTTCCGCTTTCGAGTTTCGACCCGAAGGACATTCCGGATCCCGGTGGCAAGCAGGTGGTTTTTGCCTGCCGGTCGGGGAAAAGATCGGTGACGGCCTCGCTGGCCGCCCAGGCCGCGGGGCTTGCCTACGACAAGCACCTCGCGGGTGGCATGCTGGCCTGGAAGGCGGCGGGATTGCCGACGAAGACCGGCGGCTGAACGTCCCATGACTTCCATGAACAAGGTCTTTGCGGATCTTCCCGTCACGATCTTCGAGGCGATGTCGCAGCTCGCGCGCGACAACAACGCCATCAATCTCGGCCAGGGTTTCCCCGACGATCCCGGGCCTGAGGACATTCGCCGCGCTGCGGCGGACGCCGTGATGGACGGCTATAATCAATACCCCTCGATGATGGGCATTCCGGAATTGCGGCAGGCGATCTCGGAGCATTACGGGCGCTGGCACGGCCTCCGGCTCGACCCCATGACGGAGGTGATGGTGACATCCGGCGGCACCGAGGCGCTGACATCGGCGATTCTTGCCGTGGTCGAGCCGGGCGATGAGGTGGTGGTTTTCCAGCCGGTCTACGACTCCTATCTCCCGATCATACGCCAGGCCGGAGGAATACCGCGTCTGGTGCGGCTCGAGCCGCCGGAGTGGCGGCTGACCGAGGAGGCGCTGCGAAGTGTCTTCAACCACAAGACCAAGGCCGTGCTGTTCAACAACCCGCTCAATCCGGCCGCGGTGGTCTATCCGCGTGAGGATCTCGAATTGCTGGCGAGGTTCTGCCAGGAGTTCGACGCCGTCACGATCTGCGACGAGGTCTGGGAGCACGTGATCTTCGATGGCCGCGAACATATTCCGCTGATTACCATTCCGGGAATGCGCGATCGCACCATCAAGGTCGGGTCGGCCGGCAAGATTTTTTCGCTGACCGGCTGGAAGATCGGCTTTGTCTGCGCGGCGCCGCGGCTGCTGCGGGTCGCGGCCAAGGTACATCAGTTCCTCACCTTTACCACGGCGCCCAATCTTCAGGCCGCGGTCGCATACGGGCTTGGCAAGCCGGCGGAATATTTTCATCAGATGCGCAAGGACCTGTCGCGCAGTCGCGACCGTCTCACTTCAGGATTGGAGCGCATCGGGTTTCCGGTACTGAAGTCGCAGGGTACCTATTTCCTCACCGTGGACCTTGCGCCGCTCGGTCTCAACGAGACCGACGAGGCGTTCTGCAAGCGCATCGTCACTGACTACAAGGTTGCTGCCATCCCGGTGTCGGCCTTCTATGAAGAGGATGCCGTGACGTCGGTGGTGCGGTTTTGCTTTGCCAAGAAGGATGCAACGCTGGATACCGCGCTGGAACGGTTGTCGGACGCGGTGCACCGCCGATAGGAGGTCGATCCATGATGCGCGGCTGGTCCAGCACTCAAATCCGGTTTGTTGTCGCCTTTGCAGCGGCTTTGGCGCTGCCGTCGCGGTCGGTGCAGGCGGAGGAGCGCATCGTCAATTTCTATAACTGGTCGAACTACATGGCGCCGGGGGTGCTCGAAGACTTCACCAAAGAGACCGGCATCAAGGTGGTCTACGATACGTTCGACGCCAACGAGACGCTGGAGACGCGGTTGCTGGCGGGGAAGTCGGGCTACGATGTGGTCGTTCCCACCGCCTATTTCCTGCAGCGCCAGATCAAGGCGAATATCTTCCAGAAGCTCGACAGGTCGAGACTGCCGAACCTCGGCAACGCCTGGCCGGTGGTGACGAACCAGCTCGCCGTCTATGACCCTGGCAATCAATACGCCGCCAATTACATGTGGGGAACGACGGGCATCGGCTACAACGTCAAGGCGGTGCAGAAAATCCTCGGAGCCGATGCCAGGATCGACAGCTGGGACATCGTCTTCAAGCCGGAAAATCTGGCCAAATTCCGCGACTGCGGCGTTCACATGCTGGATTCCGCCGACGATGTTTTTCCGGCGGCGCTGAGCTATCTCGGGCTAGACCCCAATTCGACCAAACAGGCCGACCTCGAAAAGGCCGCCGACCTCGTCGTCAAGATCAGACCTTATGTCCGCAAGTTTCATTCCTCGGAATATCTGAGCGCGCTGGCCACCGGGGAGATATGCCTCGTGGTGGGCTGGTCAGGCGACGTCCTGCAGGCGCGCAGCCGCGCGGCGGAAGCAAAGAACGGCATCGAGATCGGATACGCCATTCCGAAGGAAGGTGCGCAGATGTTTTTTGACAATCTTGCGATCCCGGCGGACGCAAAGAATGTGGCCGAGGCCTATGAGCTCATCAACTATCTTTATCGCCCCGAAGTCGCCGCCAGAAACTCGGATTTCCTGTCCTATGCCAACGGCAATCTGGCGAGTCAAAAGCTGGTCGATCCCAAAATTCTCAATGACAGGAACATCTACCCGGACGATGCGACACTCAAGAAACTGTTCGTAATCACCGCGCGCGATCCTGCCACGCAACGTATCATCAACCGGCTCTGGACCAGGGTGAAGACGGGACGATAGGGTGCTTGATTTGACGCGTTTTGTTGACGCGACCCGTTTCTCCGCTTCGCTTGAGAACGCACTGTTACCGCCAGCGGCGATGCAGCCAAAGCCACTGGTCGGGGTATTCGCGGATCCAGCCCTCGAGCACGGTCGTAATGGCCTGCATCGTTCCCTGAACGTCGATCTGTCCGTTGCTGTCCCTGACCGGGGCGACCTCCTCGGACAGTTCGGCGCGAAAGCGATGTCCGGGCAGGCGGATGATGCGCGTGCCATGAATCGGGCAATCGACCTGCCGGAGCAGGCGGGCCAGCATCGGATTGGCCCTGGTCTTGCGGCCGAAAAAGGTCACTTCGACGCCGTTGGTCAGATATTGGTCGACCAGCATCGCAACATGCTGACCATTCTGCAGGGCCTCCGCAAGTTTGAGCGGTGCATCACGGCCGGCCGGAATCAGCGTGCCCATTTTCACCGCGCGCATGTCCTGGATGATGCGATCGGCGGAGGCAATGTTCGGCCGGCGATACAGAATGGCGGCGTCAAGCCCGTGCGCCACCGCAGCCAGAGCGGGCAATTCCCAGTTGCCGAGATGACTTGCAAAGATCAGCGCAGGCTTGCCGTCGAGCCGCAGCTGCGCAAACAATTCATGGGTGCGCGTTTGGATTTCGATGCGGCTGTTCTCGGGATATTTGGGGTCGTGTTCCCAGATATGGTCGAGATGAGCAAATTCGGCAGCGACGCGGCCGAGATTGTCCCAGACGCCCGTGAGAATGGCCTCGATTTCGTCGGGTGATTTCTCGGGGAATGCCGTGGTCAGATTGGCGCGGGCGATGCGCTGCTCGCGCAGCCGCGGGCCGATGGTCCGTGCGATGCGGCCGAACAGGTTGGCGGTCTTGATCGGATCGAAATAGCGGGTGGTGCGCAGCAACGCGATCGTCAATGCCCCCACCGCGGCTTCGCCGAGCGACTTGGTGGCGTTGCGGATCCGGGCTTTGGCGCGAAGCAGCAGGGGATGCATCAGAAACCAACGACGATGAGCGCGCGCATGACGCCGTGTCTCCGGCAGGACGTGTAATTTCCGCTCGCGTGCGTATCGCCGGTTCGAGCGGTGACGTCAATCGCCGACATGGAAAGGTCTCGCGCCAGTCAGACCGGTTCACGCGTCAGGATCAGCACGGCATTCTGGCCACCGAAGCCGAACGAATTCGACATCACCGCGGTGACGCGGGCGTCGCGGGCCTTGTTGGGGACCACGTCGAAGGGAATCGCAGGGTCCGGAATGTCGTAATTGATCGTCGGCGGAATCCGCTGGTGTTCCAGCGTCAGCAGTGAAAACACCGCCTCGACCGCGCCTGCTGCCGAAAGGGTGTGGCCGACCATCGATTTGTTCGACGAGACGGGAATCTGCTTGGCGCGCTCGCCGAACACCGTCGAGATGCCGAGGTATTCCATCTTGTCGTTTTCCGGCGTGCCGGTGCCGTGGGCGTTGATGTAATCGATTTGGTCGGAGACAATGCCGGCATCCGCCAACGCGTTACGCACGCATCCGATAATCGGCTTGCCATCGGGGCTGGATCGCGTGCGGTGGAATGAATCGGCAAGTTCGCCACAGCCAGCGACGATGCCGAGGATTTCGGCGCCGCGCGCCTTGGCCGCTTCGTAGCTCTCCAGCACCAGCGCGCCGGCGCCCTCCGCCATGACAAAACCGTCGCGGTTCTTCGAAAACGGCCGGACCGCGGCCTGCGGCGGATCGTTATGGGTCGACAGCGCCGACAGCAAGGAGAACCTGACCAGGGCTTCCGGATTGACCGATCCGTCGGTCGCGACACAGAGGGCGGCGTCTGCCTCGCCGCGACGAATGGCTTCAACGCCGAGCTGGATCGCGCTGGCGCCCGAGGCGCATGCCGTCGAAAGCGAAATCGGCGAACCCTTGGTGCCGAACTTCTCGGCCAGATGATCGGCTACCGAACCGAACAGAAAGCGCCGGTGATACTGCGTAAATCTTCCCCCGCCGCTGACGCGCAGCAAGGCGTCGTAGTCGAATTTCGTATCCCCCCCGACCGCCCGGGCAAGTTCCTGCCGTTGCGGCCACTCGACCTCAACCGGTGCGACGGCAAGAAACAGCGGGCCTGGAAAGTCGCCGTTGCTGCCGATCGCGGATTGCGCGACAGCTTCTTCGGTGGCGATATCGGCCAGCCGCTCCGAAAGATCGGTCGAGGTAAAGGGCTCGACCGGCACGAAATCGACGGTCCCCGCCATCGTCGTTTTCAGGCCATCGGTGGGAAAACGGGTGATGGTCCGGATTCCGGATTCACCCGCGGTGAGCTTGGTCCAGTTGTCGGACTTGCCGGCGCCAAGCGAGGTCACGACGCCCATGCCAGTGACGACGACGATCGGCCTGCCGAATTTATCGCGCGTAGCTGTCATGTTTTCCCCGCCGGTGCGGCGCTATTATCACTCGATCGCCTCGACCAGGGCCATGCCCTCGCCCCGCCAGTGACCGGCGCCGACCACCACAATCTGGGTCGGCGGTCCGGACATTTCAACCTCCAGTCCGGTCGGATCGTTCGCGGGAAACAGTGCGCCTCGCGAAATCGAGAGAGCTGCAAGACCAAGTCCCAGAGGAAACTGGGTTTCCATGGTGTGACCGAACATCGTGCCGGTCGCTCGCACCGGAAATCCCGGATGCTTGCTCAGGAATGCGCGTTCTTCCGACGTGACCGGTTCGGCGCCGGTCGCTCCGGTAATGATCGCGCCCTCGCTTCCGAGCGTGCCGAGCCTCGACCACAGTTTTTCCAGGGCCGCGGTGACCTCGCCGGGGTGGGCGCGATGCGCCCGATCGGCGACCACATTGGTCAGGCGGGCATAGGGTTTGGCCCCACGCGCTTCGGCATGCGCCCTGGACTCCATGACCAGAAACGCGCCGCCGGAGCCTAGCGCGAAACCGCGGTGCTCGCCGCGCGCCCAAACCGGAGCGAACGTGTCCTTGAGATTGAAATCGCCGAACTCGTAGAGCACCAGCAGGTCCCGGCGTTCGCCGTTTTGCGATCCACCGACCAGCGCGATGTCGCTCTGGCCCGCGGCGATGCGTGCGAGTGCGATCCGCACTGCGTCGACGCCCGCGGCCTCCTCGCCCATGAACGTGCGTGAGGAACCCGTGACGCCGTGCACGATGGCAATGTTGCCGGCCAGCAGGTTCGAGAGCTGCGCCAAAAACAGCGTGGGACGCAGATCGTTCATCAGTCGTTCGTTCAGAAAGCCGGGCGCAGCGTTACCGCTTTCTTGCGGGTTCAGAATGCTGCAGTCGACTGCCAGATCGCGTTCGCCGCCGCCGGCAGCGACAATCATGTCCATCCGCGACAGGATCGCATTGTCACCTTTGACACCGGCGGATTGCAGCGCGAGCCCGGCGGCATAGGTTCCGATCCGCTGCCAGGCTTCCATCTGGCGCTGGTCGCCCTTTTTGGGGATCTGGGTGTCGAGATTTACCGGCGCCCAGGGATGAACGATGTAGGGCGCAAATCTTTTCTCGTCGACATTGATACGCCGTTGATTGAGCGCGTCCCAGTGTGCGTCCAGGCCCTCGCCAAGCGAGGTCGCCAGACCGATCCCGGTAATCCAGACTTCCGCCGATCCGGAGTTCGAAGATTTCGTCTCAGTCATCGGCGACAGCCTGCTGCGGAAAACCAATGCGTTTCGCCATGCTTTCCATGTGTCCGCGCAATTCGGCGTTCGGAAAGGGCACGTGGCGGAACGTGATCGTGGCATTACACCTCAGTTCGCCGCCAACGTGGATCTTCGCCGAGGTGATGGCGAAACCCGAACCTTCATGCACAATGCTCGCATCGATTTTCAGCGTCTCACCCGGGGTGACGAAACCGCGCATCTTGGCTTCCTTGACCATGGCCAGAAATGGCATGCGCTCGAATTTCAAAAGCGCGATCAGCAGCCAGCCCGACGTCTGAGCCATTGCCTCGACGAGCAGTACCCCGGGCATCAGGGGGTAGCCCGGGAAGTGTCCTTCGAAGATCGTGCTTTGCTGCGGTACCTTGCTCTCGGCCGTGATGGTGCGCTCGCCGACATTGAGGTCGGTGATGCGGTCAATCAGATGGAAATATTCAAGCTGCATGGTGCGCGGTTATGCGCCCTTGGCCGCGACCAATTCGTCGATGCGAGCGCTCAGGTTTTTCAGGACGAAATACTGTTCGGTGGTCGCCTTGCCGTCGTTCACTTCCTGCGTCCACTTTTCCAGCGGCAACTTGATCCCGAACGCCTTGTCGATTGCGAACGCGATGTCGAGAAAATCGAGGCTGTCGATCCCCAAATCGTCGATGGCGTGGCTCTCCGGCGTGATCGTGTCGCGCGGAATGTCGCAGGTTTCAGCGATGATCGTGGCGACCTGATCGAATGTGGAGGACATCACTAAGCCTTTGATATATTGGAGATAAATTCCAGAGTGGCGGGGGAGGCGGGCCGGCGCCCCGGAACGCCTCATCCACGATCCGGAGTTGAGTGCCCGTATATCGGAGCGCCGCCCCGAGTTCAATGGAGCCGGATGGTGCCTGTCAATTCGGATTTAGGGGCCAAACAGGCGATTCTGCCTCATTATTGCTAAATCTGAGGCACTGAGATCCGCACACAATCCCGGCGCCCCATCAGCACGCAGTCCTGGGTCTTGCGCAGATCGGCGATGTTCTTGGCGAGCCACAATCCGACGACCATGAGCGCGACGGTGAAGGCGCAGGCTGCGATGTTTGCCAGCATGCGATGGCGAAAATCGTCCGGCTCGTCGCGCACCTGCTCATAACGGGACAGGTCGTTCGGCTCGGGCCGGAGCTCTTCGTGCTGAGCCCGGGCGCCGGGATTTGCGCGCCGGCCAGAAGGATGAGCCAAAGTCCGGGGCCGGAATTGGAGCACGCGGTGCTCTTCTCCCTGATCTTCCGAGGTAACAATGGGCCGCTGGGTTTTCACGGCTGCCAGCTCCGGGACATCCTGAGTTTATCTAGCACGCTCTCGGCGCATATTACAGGTAATGTTGACATGGCACGGATGCGATAACCTATCCCTCGAAAGTCTCATGGAACTTGCCGTAGTCGATTCTGATCCGGCCATCTTCCGAGGTGTCGAGAATATCCGCGTAGCGGTGGCCAAAACGAATGTCGGCATGATTGTAGGATTTGCGTGCGTGAACCGTTTGCGCCGCAACAACGTCGTACCCTGACACCACCACGAAGAGCGAAACTTCCGACGCATCGAGGTCCTGTGCATCGAGCCCGTAGAGCGGGCTCTCCAGGTCGAGAACATGGTAGAGCGTCCAGCTTAGCGCGAACGCCGGATGCTCGTTCCGCACCAGTGCGAGCTCGTAGAACCTCCGAAACGACAGTCCCTCCATGCTCACCTCCTTCTTGAGCAGCCACAACCTGGCGGTGGCGTTGCTGATCATGTTGTGGCGCTCATTTGCAAAGCGAACCATCAGGGTCGGTTTGCCGTCATGGTTCGAAATGACCGGGCGATCGGCGAACAGCAGCCGGGCATTCGGCCGCGAGAACCGGGCGAAGACCAGTCCGGTCATCAGCGACATTGAAAAGATGCCCGTGAACAATTCCACCGCGGAGATGAAATGTCCGTAATGGGTCTGCGGATGCATGTCGCCATAACCAGCGGTCGAAAGCGTTTCGATGCTGAAATAGAGATAATCGATATAGGCCCCGCCAGGCACATTCGAAATCGGCTGATCTCCGATCCAGTAGAATATCGCGAAAATCGCGTTGAAGGTGACGAAGACCAGTAGCGCGCCGCCGATGAAGGCCGGCCATGAGGCGGTCATGCAGCGATGGCTGATGTCGGCCCAGAAATTGAGGTGCAGTCCCTCGGTAACGATCTCGCGGTCGCCAATCCGGACGACCTGGGGCCTTTGTGCTCGCTCGCTTCGGCTCTGGACCATATCTCGAATCTCTCGAAGGCTTGAGGCAAAGGCATTTAACCGTCCGCGCCACCATGGCATAATCGAAACGATTTCAGAGGAATTTTTGACGATCAGACAGGGGTTTCAAGTCATGGCAAATACACGCGAGCCGATACTCCAGCCGATACCAATTCTCTCGCTGCGTCCCACGCAGATGACGGTCGGAATGCGAGAAGTCAAGGAGAAGCGCAAGCGCTGGCGCGAGCACAAGTCGACGAAAAAGCAGGCCGAGCTTCTCGGCAAGCACATGATCCCGGTGGTGCTCGGGCCGGACAAGCGGCACTACGTCGTCGACCATCATCATCTGGCGCGCGCGCTTCACGAGGAGGGCGTCAAGGATATTCTGGTCACCGTCATCGGCGATCTTTCCATGGTCGAACGCGACGCGTTCTGGGGCGTGATGGACAACAAGCGATGGGTCTATCCCTATGACGCCAAGGGTGAACGCCGACATTTCAACGATCTGCCGAAATCGATTTCCGATCTCAAGGACGATCCATTTCGAAGCCTTGCCGGCGAGCTGCGGCGCGTCGGTGGTTATGCAAAGGACACCACGCCGTTCAGCGAATTCCTGTGGGCGGATTTCCTGCGCCGCAAGATGTCGCGCAAAAGCGTGGAGGACAATTTCGAAAAAGCCATCGAGAAAGCGCTGGCGCTGGCGAAAGGCAGGGAGGCGGTCTATTTGCCCGGCTGGTGCGGGGCCGCCTCGGATGATTGACGGCGGAGGCTATTTTGGCAGGCGCCCCATCATGTAGAATTCATCGTTCGGGCGCATGTCCGTGACATTCGCCATCCGGTTCGACAGCGCGAAGAACGCGGAGATCGCGGCAATATCCCAGATGTCGTCGTCGGAAAAGCCATGGCCGGCGATTTCCGCAAAATCCTGCTCGGAAATCCGGTGCGCCTCGGCGCTCACCTTCATTGCAAAGTCGAGCATGGCCCGTTGCCGCGGCGTGATATCCGCCTTGCGGTAATTGATTGCGACCTGGTCTGCGATCTGAGGGTTTTTGGCTCGAATGCGCAGGATGGCGCCGTGCGCGATCACGCAGTAGTGGCATTGGTTGGCGCTGGAGGTCGCGACCACGATCATCTCGCGCTCGGCCTTGGTCAGGCCGCCTTCCTTGTCCATCAACGCGTCGTGATAGGCAAAGAACGCGCGAAATTCCTCAGGCCGCCAGGCCAGCGTCAGGAACACGTTCGGGACGAAGCCGGATTTCTCCTGCACCGCGAGGATGCGGGTGCGGATGTCAACCGGCAGGCTGGCGATGGCGGGCGTCGGGAAGCGTCTTGAAACGGGCTGGGTCATGGCAAGGTTCCGGCTGACGCCGCGAGATGCGACTGCCCGGAACATAGTCGATGGCCGCATCGGTGCAAGGCTTGCCAGCCCGGGATGCGCTGTTCTGCGCAGCCGGTTTCGGTGCTAGCGTAGCGGTTTTTTCAGCAGCGAAAAGCGGTCGGGATCAAGCCCCATCGACGGCTGCAGCATCGGCGCTTCCACCATCGCGGTGCGCGCCGCCGGCCGCTCATTGATGGTCGGGTCGTTGGGAACGTCGCGATGCGAAGTTGCGCCGCGCCAGCGCTCGAGCACGGCGCCGACGAAATGCATGTCATGGCCGGCGGCGGCCGACGGCACCGTCGATATCGTGGCTTCGCTGCGCGGCAATTGATGCACCGGCACTTCCTTGAAGCGCAGGCGCGTCGGCAGCGCCACGCCTTCGCCGAAGGCGAGCACTTCGCGGGTGCCGAGCGAGGGCACGAACGACAGCAGGTTCGCCGCGGCATCCGAGACCGCGGATCGCAACAGCGCCTGGTCGCGATCGTTGGCGAGGCGCATCGTGAACAGCGTGTTGCATTGGGAAATGATGGTAGCGTCGAGTTCGGCGGGGCGCTGGGTGACGAGGCCGAGATAGACGCCGTATTTGCGGCCTTCCTTGGCGATGCGCGATACCGCCTTGCGGGTCGGTCCGAAGCCGATGTTGCGGTCGGCGGAGGCATAGCGGTGGGCTTCTTCGCAGACGAACAACATCGGGGAGACGCCGTCGCTCCAAAGTCCGAAGTCGAACG
>Ga0302320_10012528_pt1 | contig 17792 bp, 13 predicted proteins | sample Bog_T0_3_FD_202130 | JGI IMG/M metagenome (GOLD analysis project Ga0302320, IMG submission 202130) | Peat permafrost microbial communities from Stordalen Mire near Abisko, Sweden - Bog_T0_3 | ecosystem: Environmental > Terrestrial > Soil > Wetlands > Peat | place: Sweden: Abisko, Stordalen Mire...
CGTGGTCGCCGAACCAGGTCCGGGACGGAATGTAGACATGCGACATGACACGGACCCCGTTACCGAAGCGGACGATGCCCTCGATCGTGGAGTGATTGGTGACGGTGCAATAGTCGCCCATCCGCACCTTGGCGCGGATGACCGTGTAGTGGCCGGACTGGAAATAGTCACCGATCTTGACGTCGCCGTAAATAATCGTGCCTCGACGCAGAATTCCGTTCTCGCCGATGCGAGCCGGCCCGCTCTCGGCATGATAGCGAAAGCCCACGGTCACGTCCTCTTCCACCAGCGTGCTGGCCCCAACGACCGCATTATCGAATTTCTTGGTCATACGGGAGCGAATCATATACCAAGAAGTCCCTTGGAGCCAAGGGACTTTCGCGGGACATCCGCCAAATCGAGGGAAAATCTCCGCTTCCGCCGTTCGCTCCTCCGGCCGTTGGGCAACGCTAGACGCCGCCGGGCTCCCGTGCGAGTGCCGCGGTAGCGGCCAGGCCGCCCAGCGTAAAGCGGACCAAATGCTGGGTGATGGCGCCGGTGTCTTCGGGAGCGTAGCCAAAGCGGGGGAAAGCCAGTTTCAGCTGCGAACGATGACCAAGGAGAAGCAACCAACAAGGGGCGAGCACACTTACGCAACTGCGTTCCACCGCCGGATGACGTGGGGGCAGTTTCATGATTTCGGCGACCACCCTTCTTAAAACGAGCATGCGGGGGCGTATTTTCCTTTTTTGGAGGACAACGAATGCCGGGGAAGGATTTAAAGTCTCTCGCCCAACCACCTGCATAACCCACGAGGACGAGGCCGGACTCGTAAAAGCCCGGACCACCATGTCTATGACTGCGGTCAGCATCGCCTGAGGATCATTCTCTCGAGCCAACACCGCCCGGATGGACCCGGTGCTAGGGAGCCTCTTCGCTGCTTCCTTTAACACCGCGGCATAGAGGCCATCCATATCTCGGAAATGGTAATTGATCGCGGCGACGTTCGCCCTGGCCCGGCCGCAGATTTCCTTTCCGGTAGCGCCGGCCACGCCCTTCTCCGCAAATACCTGACCGGCAGTCTCAAGAAGTCTTAGCCGCGTGGCTCGTTTCCCCTTTTTCCGTTTCATGCTTTTCGAACCATCCGCTGGAATCGAGCCATTGACAATGGGGTATTTCCCTACACGAAGCAAATTCAAATTAGAATTTGAAAACAAATTCAAACCCGCCTACCCTAACTCAAGCTACGAAATCTTTCGTGGCGGAATGCCAGCACCCATCCGCACCGGGGATTTTTCGAATTGTCATGGACCCCAAAATCGAGAGCTATTCCACCGACAAAGGAGCTCCCGTTCCGGCCGTAAAACCGTCGAAATCGCACGACGCGTCAGCCCAGCCGGCATTGATTACCAAAACGACTTCGACCACCGGGCCAGCCGCAACCGCCGACCCGGTTCCCACCCCGCAGGCGGTTTCGCCATCCCAACCAGCTCCGGCCGCCAAGCCGGATCATCCCGATCAACAGGTTCCGTCCAACAAACAGGCCGCGCCCGGCCAGCCAGATCCGCCCCAGCCACAGACTTCGACGGGCAAAAAGAAAGCCCTCATCGCGGGAACACTCGTTTTGGCGGTTTTGGCCGCCCTCGCGGCCGGCATTCTCCTGGGGCGATTTTGGGGAAGCTCAAAAAAGGACCCCAACCAGCTGACTCTCTTTGGAAACGTTGATCTTCGTCAGGTCGAACTCGCTTTCAACAATAGCGAACGCATCGCCGAGGTGCTGGTTGAGGAAGGAGACAGAGTCACGCGCGGGCAGGTCCTCGCGCGGCTGGACACAAGCCGACTTAAGCCGCAGGCAGCGGAGGCGCAAGCCGAGGTGGAAGCGGAGCAGGCCGTGGTGCAAAGACTGCATAACGGCAGCCGCCCGGAGGAGATCGCGCAGGCCCGGGCGAATGTCGCCCTGGCCAAGGCGGATCAAATCAATGCCGAACAGCAATGGAAGCGTCTGACCGCGCTGGCAGGACTTACCACCGGTCGGGCCATCAGCCAGCAAGACATCGATAGCGCAAAAGATGCTTTGGATACGGCACAGGCAAGGTTGGCGGTGGCGCAAAAAGGACTTGATCTATCCATGATAGGTCCAAGACCGGAAGACGTAGCCCAGGGGGATGCGTTGCTGCGCGTCAATCAGGCCAAACTCGACTTCCTGAAGCGGCAGCTCGCCGACGCAGAGCTTTTTTCTCCTTGCGACGCCGTGGTGCGTTCCAGGCTTTTGGAACCCGGCGAAATGATATCCCCTCAAAGGCCGGTGTTTAACCTGGCCATCGCGGATCCAAAATGGATTAGGACCTACGTCGCCGAACCCGACCTGGGAAGGATTCACACAGGCATGAAAGCGTCGATCAGCTCGGATAGTTTCCCGGGACGAACCCTCGCCGGCTGGGTCGGATTCATTTCGTCTGTCGCCGAATTCACACCGAAGGCGGTGCAGACCGAGGAATTGCGCCCCGGCCTCGTCTATGAAATTCGCGTTTTCGTCAAGGACCCCCAGGACGACATGCGACTCGGCATGCCGGCGACGGTGCAACTGGAACTAAGTCCGGCCGCCCAGAACCAGCCGTAAGAAAGGATCGAGTCAATGTCTTGGACGAAAATCCTAACAGGCTTGACGGCCGCGGGCATCGTCGGCGTCGGCGGCTGCACGGTAGGCCCAGACTACCAGCCCACGCCTCCCAATGTTCCGACCGGCTGGATCTCGCCGCCGGCAAACGGGTTGACCGACGTCGCGGCTGCGGCCTCGAGTTGGTGGACTTTGTTTAACGACGCCGAACTCGATTCGCTCATCCAAAGGGCGGCTCGATCGAATCCGGATATGCGCGTGTCTGAAGCCCGACTGCGGCAAGCACGGGCGGTACGGCAAATGAGCGCGGCCGATTTTTGGCCTACCCTCGACGCCTCGAGCTCCTTCGCCAGAGCAAAACAGAGCCAGAACCAGCCTCTTATTGGAGCTCTGCCCTTGCCCGCGAATTTTCCGTTCGAATACAGCGTCTACCAAGCCGGCTTCGACGCCTCGTGGGAAATCGACCTCTTCGGCGCCAAGCGCCGCGCCCTCGAAGCGACCACCGCGGAATGGGAAGGAGCAATCGCGTCTCGCGATGATGCGATGGTGAGCCTGCTGGCCGAGGTGGCGCGGAATTATGTCGAATTGCGGGGCGGTCAGCTCCGATTGGAGATCGCTCGGCGCAACCTCAAGATGCAGGAGGAGGCTTTGGAACTAACCCGCGCCCGCTTTCAAAGCGGCGTTGCGACCGAACTCGACGTCACGCGCGCGGCGGCATTGCTTGCGAGCATGCATGCGGCGATTCCGCCGCTTGAAACTGCCCTGCGCCGATCCATGTATGGCGTGGCGTTCTTGCTCGGACGGGAACCGGGCGATTTGGTCTCTGAGCTTTCGCCGTCCAAGCCGATTCCTCCGGTGCCGCCGGAGATTCCGATCGGGTTGCCCTCCGATCTTCTCAGCCGCCGGCCGGACGTGCGCAGGGCAGAACGGCAACTGGCCGCCGAGACCGCCCGAGTCGGGCTGGCGAAATCCGACTGGTTTCCCAAACTCTCCCTCACGGGAGATGCCGGACTGGAAAGCGTCAGTCTTGGCAAATGGTTCGAGCCCGCCAGTGAATTCTGGTCGCTCGGACCGACCGTGCAATGGCGCGCGCTCGATTTTGGCCGGGTGCGCGCGGAAGTGCGCGCCCAAACCGCCGTGCAGGCGGCGGCGCTGGCGACCTACGAGAAGGCCGTGCTCAACGCGCTGCAAGAGGCGGAGAGTGCCGTCGTCGCCTATGCGCAGGAGCAGAACCGGCATGGAGCGCTCGTTGCCGAGGTGGCCGAGAACCGACGCTCGCTGACTATGGCAAACGGTCTCTACACCGCAGGACGCGTCAATTATCTCGACGTCCTCGATGCGGAGAGGGCGTTTTACCAATCCGAAGACGAATTGGCGGTGAGCGCGGAGGCGGTCTCGATCGATCTCGTGGCATTATACAAGGTGCTCGGCGGGGGATGGGAAACACTTGCGCGGGAACCGGCGAAGGAGCCTTCAACCGCCTCGTCGCCGTGACGACCTCCTCGTCCTCTCCGGCCTTGCGCTTGGACGGCGTCAGCAAATCCTTTCGCCGCGAGACTGGAGAATCGGTGCTGGCGCTCGACAATATTTCCTTCTCCGTCAACCACGGCGGACTCGCGGCTTTGGTGGGGCCGGACGGAGCCGGCAAGACTACATTGCTGCGTCTGCTTTGCGGCCTGATCGAGGTCGATTGCGGCACGGCCAGCGTGCTTGGGATCGACGCGGCGAAGGACCCGCAGGCGATTCAGTCGCGGATCTCATACATGCCGCAACAGTTTGGGCTCTATGACGATCTGACAGTCCTGGAAAACCTGAACCTCTACGCCGATTTGCATGGGGTCCCGGCCGACAAGAAGCGAACGCAGTATGCCCGTCTGACGGAGATGACCGGGCTGGGTCCGTTTCAGAAGCGCCTGGCGGGAAAACTTTCCGGAGGGATGAAGCAAAAACTTGGTCTGGCCTGCACTCTCGTTCGCTCCCCCGAATTGCTGCTGCTGGATGAGCCGACCGTCGGGGTTGATCCACTCTCCCGACGGGAGCTATGGGAGATCATCGGTAAACTGGTCAAAGAGGGCATGACCGTCCTGATCAGCAGCAGTTTTCTTGACGAAGCCGAAGCGTGCGAACGGGTCCTGGTCCTGAATGAGGGGAAAAAGCTGGCGGAAGGGGAGCCGGGGGAAGTTTCCCGTTTGGCGCTCGGCCGGGCCTTCCTGGCTCAGCCGCCGGATGGAGTGAAACCGCGCGATTTTCAGGCGCGGCTTTTGGGCGAGCCGGGTGTCGTCGATGCCGTGCCCGAAAGCGGACGGGTCCGGCTGGTCAGCCAAACTGCCGCTTCCGGCCGATCCGGACCCGTTATATTCGGAGGCGTTGCGGCCCAGCCGACGCCTGCACGGTTCGAGGATGGATTCATGGTGCTCTTGCAACAGGTGAGCGATGCCAAACCGACGCCAACGGAAACGCTCCAGCCGGAAGAACCCTTGGGCGGCTCCCGGAATGACTCCGTCGTGGAAGTCCACGATCTCGATCGGCGGTTTGGTGATTTTGTCGCCGTCGACCATGCGAGCTTCAGCGTCAAGCGGGGAGAAATCTTTGGTCTTCTCGGGCCGAATGGAGCAGGCAAAACCACCACGTTTCGCATGCTTTGCGGGCTTTTGCCCCCTTCGGGAGGCACATTGGTGGTGGCGGGGGTTGACGTGCGCCGCGCGAGCGCCTCGGCTCGTCAGCATTTGGGCTATGTCGCCCAAAAGTTTTCACTGTATGGGCAGCTGACGGTCGGTGATAACCTGGCTTTTTTCGCTCGGGCCTATGGACTTGAGGGCGAGAAAAAAAACGAGCGGATCGCTTGGGCCCTGAGTCAATTCAAGCTCGAACCTTTCGTGCGGCTGCCCAGCGCGCAACTGCCGGGAGGGTTCAAACGACGTCTGGCCATGGCGGCCGCCCTCCTCCATCGGCCTGAGATTCTGTTCCTGGACGAGCCGACGAGCGGGGCCGATCCCTTCGCCCGCCGCGAATTTTGGCAGCGGATCACGGTGCTGGCAGCCGGTGGAGTGACGGTGATCGTAACCACCCATTTCATGGCGGAGGCTGAGTATTGTGACCGGGCCGCAATTCTCGACAACGGCAAGGTGCTCGCCGAAGGCACACCGGCGGAACTCCGCGCCCGCGCCCCGGCGAAGTTGGGCCACACCGCGACGATGGAGGACGCCTTTATCGCCATTGTCCTTGAGGCGCGCGGCAAAGCGCCGGCCAAATCCGGGGAGAATCCGTCGTGAAGGATTGGTGGGCAAAATTGCGGCGAATTCGGGCGCTGACGCTGAAAGAATCACGGCAGATTCTCCGTGATCCGAGCAGCATCGCTATCGGCGTGGTCTTCCCACTGATGATGATATTGCTCTTTGGGTACGGGCTCTCGCTTGATGTCGCTCGGGTCTCCGTCGCCGTGGTCGACCAAGACGCCTCCTCGGACAGCGTCTCTCTGGTAGGCGCTTTCCAGCTCTCGCCCTACTTTGCCGTGACTTTGGTTCATTCGATGGACGAAGCGAAATCGCTGGTGCTGAACCGGAAGGTGGATGGAGCATTGCTGATCCCGTCCGACTTCACCCGGCGCTGGCATTCGGACGAGGCGCAGATCCAGATTCTGGTCAATGGGACCGACCCCAACCAAGCGCGTATCATGCAAGGTTACGCCCAAGGGCCGGTCGCGCAATGGGGAGCGACGCAGGCCGGAACTGGAGGCGCGTTTCTGCCCGGGCCGGTGATAATTGTCGATCGGATGTGGTTCAATGAGAGCAACAACAGCCATTATTTCCTGGTTCCGGGTCTGATTGTATTGGTGATGACCATAATCGGAGCGTTCCTCACCGCCATGGTGATCGCACGGGAATGGGAACGGGGAACGCTTGAGGCTCTCTTCGTCACACCAATGCGGGCGGGAGAGTTTCTCTTGAGCAAGCTCATCCCTTATTTTGGATTGGGCATGATCGGTTTCGTGCTCTGCCTGCTGTCCGGCAAATTTCTCTTCCATGTCCCACTGCGCGGATCGCTTTTGCTGCTCTGCCTCGCCTCGATGATCTACCTCCTGGTCGCCTTGGGAATAGGGCTGCTCGTGTCGACGTTGGTCAAGAGCCAGTTCCTCGCCAGCCAATTGGCGATGACCCTGACCTTCCTGCCGGCGATGATGCTCTCGGGCTTCCTCTACGACCTTCGCAGCATGCCAGGTGTCATTCAGGCAATAACCTATGCCCTGCCGGCGAGGTACGCGGTGGCACTCATGCAGACCATTTATCTTGCAGGTGACGTCGGAAGTGTCGTCTGGCCGAACCTGGCGGTCCTGGCGGCGATGGCCGCGGCGCTATTGATCCTAACGCGGCTGGCCACTCGGAAGCGGCTTTCCTGAGACAATCCCGTGCGCTCCTCTCTTCTTCGCATCCTGGCGCTGATCCGGAAGGAATTTCTCGCCGTCCTCAAGGATCCTCGGAGCCGGTTCATCATCTTTCTGCCGCCGATTCTGCAATGCCTAATCTTCGGCTATGCCGCCAGCTTCGATCTAAACTCTGTGCCGTACGCGGTCTTTGACCAGGACCACAGCCTGGCCTCGGCCGACTTTCTCTCCCATTTGGATGGATCTCGCATCTTTAAGCGCCAAGCTGATCTCGGCCGCGTCGAGGACATTTCCACCTGGATCGACGGCAGTCGCGCGCTCCTCGTCATCCGAATCGACCAGGATTTCGAGCGTCGCCTGCTCGCCGGCAAGCCGGCGCAGGTACAGGTGATCGCGGACGGCCGCAATTCCAATACTGCCGGCACGGCCCTCGGGTACTTTGGAAGCGTGGTCGACGACTTCAATGCCAGCTGGCGCTCCACCCACGGCCAGTCCAAGCCGCCGATCCAGATCATCACTCGCTCTTGGTACAATCCCAACCTCGATTCACGCTGGAGCATGATCCCAAGCCTGATCGGCACGCTGACGATGATGGGCACGCTCATGCTTACGGCTTTGTCCGTCGCCCGGGAGCGCGAACAGGGAACATTTGATCAGCTGCTCGTCACCCCCTTTCGACCTTCCGAAATCATGGCGGGAAAGGCCATTCCCAACATGGTCATTGGCTTGACTCAATCGACGACCATTTTGCTGATCGCGCAGTTCTGGTTTCACATTCCCTTCGTCGGATCCTTTGTCGTTCTTTACGCCGGCCTCGGATTGTTCCTGATGGCCGCAGTCGGGCTTGGCCTTTTCGTCTCCTCCATCGCCAAGACAATGCAGCAGGCGATGCTCTATGCATTCCTGCTGGTAATGCCGTTCGCCCTTCTCTCCGGCCTGACGACACCGATCAGCAGCATGCCGGATTTTCTCCAATCGGTGATGGTCATCAATCCCCTTCGCTACGCCCTAGACCTGACTAAGCGGGTTTACCTGGAGGACGCCGGATTCGCCCAGCTCCTGCCTGATTTTCTGCCGCTCACCGTCATCGGTTCAGTGACTCTTGCCGGCGCCGCCTGGCTATTCAGCCGACGTTTGACTTAAGGTTGGGGACGCCGGATTCGTGCGCCTCAGAGGTGTTCGAGATAGAGAGCGTAAAGCTTGGGTCGATCGACCCCGGCCGGCCAGACGAGTTTGATCCGAAAGGGAGCATGGACCGGCAGGGCCTGGGTGCTCCCGGACCAGACGACCGGAGCTTTCAGGGCCGCAGCGGTCAATTCCGCCGTATAGCCCGGCAGAGGCCGCTCCGCATCGTCCACTAGGGCGATCTTCAGGCCCGCTCCGGGCGCCACGTCGCTCAGGTTGACCGACAATTGCTCGGCGACGGAAAGATTGAACGAGCGGCTCAGGCAGCTTGCCTCCCGCGCCTGACCCGGGTCTTTCGGTGCGGTCGCCGCTAACTTGCTCAAATAGCCAAAGCGGTCGCGCGGGAGGGTGAGCAGGCCGATGCCGCAGGCCTTGCGCGCCTGCTCGGGCGACAGCGAGTCACCCACGAGCGGGGCGGCGCCCCGGTCCGTGTCCCAATTGGTGTACCAGATGTAGGTCTCGGTCGCCGTGTTGGCAAAGGCGTTGGCCTGGAGCACCGCCAGCGCATCCCAAGCTCCCGGCGCCCCATGGGGCACGTAGACGAAATTGCTTACCGGCTCGCGGTAGTGGATGGCGTCGTTGCTCACGACCAGGCCCAGGTCGATGCGCAGTCCCTGGAGCCGGGGCTGGCCGGGCGCGGGTTCGGCCGCGATGTCATGGCCATGCCAGCGGCCATAAAGACCGAGAATCACATTGCCGCGGTTCCACAGGCCGGCGCCCATGTGCACCTCCTCGCCCTGGTGGAGCGGAGCCGTTTCATAGTCGGCCCGGTAGAAGCCCAGCGCCCGGCCGGCCGACCAGTGGCGGAAGTCGCCGGAAAAGAAGACCTTCATCACCCGGCCCGCCGGCGAGCCGTCCGCCAGGCCGGCGTCGAAGGCCGGGTGGTTTTGGCCGGCCAGATAATAGAGCCCGTCAAATTTGACCAGGGAGGTGTTCTCGAAATGGCCCTCCGTGAACATGACCGTGTTGGCCAACTGCCAATGCAGGCCGTCCGGGCTGACAGCCGTCGCCGTGCTGCCCGAGGCGCGCGGCATGTCGTGGGTGATGTAAGCCATCTTGTAGCGCTGCGCCCGGTCGGGATCCGACGGATCGCATAACACCGCCACGAAATCATAGCCGCGGGCGTAGCCTTCGTTGCTCGGCTCGATCCCGATCAGATTGTTGTTCTTGTTGCCGCGAAAATCGACCAGGCCGAGGTTGGGCCGCGTCCAATGGATGCCGTCGGCGCTTTCGGCGTAGGCCACGGGCCGGTAGTACTCCATGTTCTCGTCGTCGCCGAGGATCTTGGGATCAACCCGGGGGCTGGCGACATACCACATGCGAAACTTGCCCGCCTCCTTGATCACTGTCCCATAGAGGAGGGCGCCGTAGCCGTCCGGTCCCGCCTCCGGCCCCGGACCCAGAATAGGATTGCCGGCGAATTTCACCGGGCGCTCGAGCGTCAGTTTAAGGTTCTCCCGCCAGGGCAGCGCCTGGTCGTCCAGGGAAAACAGCACCCAGTCGCCCGCATCGGGCGCCAGGCCCGAACTCGCCTCGGCCACCCGGTCGGGCGCCGCCGAAGCGGAGAGGGCCCCGCAGCAGCACAGGGCGGCAAAAAGGAGGCGTTTCATGAGGCTCGGCGAGGATCAAGAACCGGAACGAGGAGCGCAACTAGGAATCCGGCCGGACCGACCCAGAAGCTGGACGCCGGAGTCAAGGCGACGGCCGCTCCGGCTGCCGCCCCCAGGAGCATGCCAACCAGCAGGACGCGCGGGCGAACGCGGGCGGTTCCGGCCGCCAGCATCATGCAGGCGAGCATGGGCCCGAGGAAGGCGCCCATCACGATATTGGTCGCCTGCAGGATCGTCCCCAGGCGGCTGGCGAAGCCGGCGGCGGCGGTCGAGATCGCGCCGACCCCGACGCTGAGGACGCGGCCGAGGCGGAAGAGTTCGGCTGGCGTCCGGGGCCGGCCCAGGCGGAGGGCGAAGTCATTCACCAGGGAGCCGGCCAGCGAATTAATGCCGCTGGTTAGCGTGTTCATGGTCGCAGCCACGATCGCCGCCACGAGGAGGCCGGCCATTCCGACTGGCAGCTGATGGGTCGCAAAGTACGGCAGCACCTGATCGGCATCGGCCGGCAGGCCCGGATCCGGGTGGTGCCGGTACCAGAGAAAAAGCAGCGAGCCGACCGTGACCAGGAGAACGATGACGCCGATTGCGCCGGCCACGTTGATGGCGAAGGAGCCAAACACCGCCGCCGGCGACTCCGAGGCGAGATAGCGCTGGAGGGACATCTGATCGGCCATGTACAGGCCGAGGCTGTTGATGATGGCCCCGCAGACGATGGCCCAGATCGTCCAGGGAGCGGTGAGGCTGAGCGAGAAGTCGAAGAGCTGGAGATGGCCGCCCTGACGCAGGTCGGCCAGGGCCACGCTCGGAGTCAGATGCAGGCGGAGCAGGATCAGGCCGATGGTCAGGATCAGCCCGGACGCTATGATCAGGAACTGAATCGCGTCGGTGACGATCACGCCGCGGAGCCCGCCGATCGAGCTGATGAGCGTGCAGAGGCAGCCGATCGCCAGCACCACCGGCCAGAACGCCTGATTCCCCAACCCCAAAGCGCCGAGAATGATCAGGGCGGGCGCATAGATGATCACGGCCATCCACCCGATCCGCAGCAGCACGAACATGATCGAGAGGCAGACCCGGACCGGATACCCGAACCGAGCTTCGACGATGTCGTAGGGCCGGCGGTTGCCGGCGGCGAGGTAGCGCCGGAGGAACCAGCGGCGCAGCACGATCCATGAGACCGGCAGCATCGTGATCGCGGCCACGATCTGCAGTCCATGGGCGTAGGCGAAACTGCTGTAAACGATGAAGCTGATCCCGCTGAAAAACGAGGCGGCGATGCTCAGGCCCACGACCAGCGTCCCGATGCGGCCCCGGAAAACGCCGTGGCCGTTGAAATACTCGTCGACGTTACGGCGCTTGCCCCGGGCGGCCATGCCGATCCCGAACACCGCCAAAAGGTAAAGGAGAACGACGACGCAATCGGCGGTGCGCAAGGAATCAGTTCACCCGGCCCCGCGCGTCGATCTTCCACTTCCCCACCACCTTGCCCTTTTGCACCACCGTGACCGCGTCGGTCAGGTTGACCGCGGTGCAAACGTGGGCGGGCATGAAATGCACGCGGTCCCCGACCGAAAGCAGATTGGCGTTCTCGCTGATAATGTAGCCATGCTCCTCGTTCACCCGGGTGACCTGCCATTTTTGGTCGCGGTCCATGCCGAAGACGTTGGCCGCGGTCCGGTCCGAGCTGAAAACCTTGGAGCCGGCGTCGATCAGCGCCAGGCCGGGCTCGGGCCGGTCCACCACCGTTGCGAGAATGGTGAGGGCGACTTGGTCCCATTCGAGCAGGTGCTTCAGATAGACGGACGGGCCGTCGCCCAGGACGTAGGCCCCGGGCCGGATGGCGGTGACGCCGGGCAGGGCCGCCATCTCGCGCGAAGAGGTCGTGCAGCCGGGCCAGATCTTGGGCAGGCCACCCAAAGCGGCATTGATTTCCATCAGGCGGGCGTGCGCCTCGACGATGGCCCCGGCGGTGTCGGCGACGCCGCCGACATGGCCTTCGTGGGTGTACAAGCCCTGCAGGTCGAGATGGGGCGAGCGGCGAATCAGCGCGGCCAGGTTGAGCGCGTCTTCCTTGGAGCGCGTCCCCTCGCGGTGCAGGCCCGTGTCCACCGCCATCATGACTGGCATGCGCCGGCCGATCGCCGCCGCCACCTTCTCCAGAGCAGGGGCGTGCGCCAGGCTGGTGCAGGCGAGATACAAGGTCTCGAGTTGGTCGGCCAGGGCCCGGAGGCGCCCCGCCTGGTTGGGATCGACCAGGGAATGGGCGATGAAGATCGACTTCACGCCCGAGGGCAGCATGGCCTCGGCCTCGCCGATCTTGGCGCAGGTCAGCCCGGCCGCGCCGGCTGCGAGCTGGCGCCGAGCGACTTCCACCATCTTATGGGTCTTGATATGCGGCCGCAGCTCCACCTGGTGGCGGTCGCAGAGATCCTGCAGGCGGTGGATGTTGCTCTCGAGCTTGTCGATATCGAGCAGCAGCGTGGGCGTGGGCAATTCAGGATAAAGATCGGGCATGCGAAGGGAAATCAGGCGTTCAACTCCGCCGGCGTCAGCTCGTTCAGGAGCGGCTGGCCGGCCACGAAGCGGGCGACATTCTGGACCAAAGCGTCCCACAATCTTTCCGCATAGTGCGGGCTGAGGGACGAACCCGAGATGTGGGGGGTCAGAATCACATTGGGAAAATGCCAGAGCGGGTGCTCCGGCGGGAGGGGATAAGCGTAATGGGTGTCGAGGGCAGCACCCGCAATCCACTTCTCCCGCAGGGCGCGGATCAGCGCCGCTTCCTGGATGATCGGCCCCCGGGCCGGATTGAGCAGAAGGGCCGAGCGGGGCAGGGCCTGAAGCTCGCGCTCGCCGAGGAGTCCCCGGGTGGCGGAGGTCAGCGGCATGGAGAGGATCAAGAAATCCAGCCCCGTGAGGAATTCCAGCTCCTGGCCCTTGGTAAATACCTTGTCCGGTATGACGCCTTCTGGGTCGCCCGTCCCGGGCAGTGTGTAGACGTCCCGCCGCGGCTTGACGCCGCTGCGCGCCATCACATGCACCCGCAAACCCATGTGTTTGGCGAGCCGGGCGGTTTCCCGCCCGATGCCGCCGTAGCCCCACAGGCCCACCGTCTGGCCGCGGATCTCATGCTGAAACACCGCCGAGCGATCCCACACTCCCTTGTCCTGATTGCGGATCATCTGGCGGAGATTGCGGGCCAGGTTGATCATCATCGCGACGTTCCACTCCGCGATCGGGACGTCGAAACAGCCCCGGGCGTTGCTGGCCCGGATGCCGCGGCCCGGCAGCCGCAAAGGCAGCAGCTGGTCAAAGCCGGTCGAGGCGACATGGATCCACTTGAGGGCCTTCATCTCCGCGTTATTGGTCGGCGGGTAGCTGCAGAACAGGGCTGCCGCGTCGCCGACCAACTTGAGATCGGCCGGCCGGGGGGTTTCCTCGTCCTCCGGCGGCGTGAGGGTGACGATCTCCACCCCGGGGATTTTCCGCAGGGCCGCCAGGCCCGGCGGATAGTGCGGGACATCGACGACCAGCTTCATCAGGTCGTGAGGATCTTGCCCGGGACGCTGTTGAATTCGCCGGTGCCGGGCACGAAGGGATAGCGGCGGCGGGTGTCCTCGGTGAGGACGAAACCCAGTCCGGGCCGGTCCGGCGGCAGGACATAGCCGTCCTTCATGATGAAGGAACCGGCGACCAGTTCGGAATGGAGCCCGGCGTAGTCGGGCGGGATCTCCAGGATGCAGGTGTTGGCCGCGGCGAAGCCGCAGTGCACGTTCTGCATCAGGCAGCCGCCGGCCCCCCAGGCGTGGGTCGCAACCTTTTTCTTTCCCTCCGCCATCATTTTGGCGACGGCCATGAATTCGCCCAGGCCGCCCGTCCAGGCGGCGTCGGGCTGGCCGATGTCGAAACTGTTCTCCTTGGCAAAGATCCGCCATTCATAGGCCGCCGTCAGGCATTCGCCCCCGGCGATCGGGACGGTGGTGGCTTTGCAGAGCTCCCCGTAACCCCACGGATCCGTGTAATGCAGGGGCTCCTCCAGAAAGAAGAGATCGAACTGCTCTGCCGCCTTCGCCACCGCGATCGCGGTTTCGACCGACCAGAGCGAGCCGAACTCGGCATTGCCCATGTGGCCGTCGAGCATCACCCAAACGTCCTTGCCCACGTGCTTGCGGATGAAGGCGAGCTTGTCCGCCTCCAAATCCGCCGCCCCGGCGGGGGTGTTGGGCAGCTTGTTGACGCCCGCGTCCGGGTCATAGGCGCCGGCTCCGACCTTGAAGCCCTTGAAGCCAAGGGAAAGATAATGGTCGATCTTCCGCGCCAATTTTTCCTTGGGATAGTTGGAGGGCCCGCCGGTGGCGTAGCCCGGCAGCCGGGCGTGCTTGCGCCCGCCCAGCAACTCGTAAACCGGGACACCGAGGAGTTTGCCCTTCAGGTCCCAGAGGGCGGCCTCGATGCCGGAGAGAATGGCGGTTCCGAGGCCAACGCGGCACCAGAAGTTGCCGCAATGGTACATCCGCTCCCACAGGCCCGGAATGTCCTCGACCGTCTGGCCGATCAGGATCGGCTTGAAGAACTCGACGATCGTCGGAATCGGCTCGGGCAGAAAATAGCCGGCATAGGTCTCGCCGATGCCGATCATCGGCCCGTCGGTGATGATCTCGATGAAGGCCGCGCTGCGGAGCTTGCGAGCCTCGCGCAGAAAGGGGTCGTTGGTGGAGGGGCCAGTCAGCAACGTCGTGCGGACGTCGATGATCTTGGTGTTTTCGAGTTTGGAGCTCATGAGGGGAAAGGGTGGGAATTAACGCGCCGGGGCGGTCTACGGCCAGCTAATCTTTATTCACGGCGACGAAAGTTCCGTAGATGATGTTCCGGGCGTCGCGGTCGGCGAAGGGGATCTCCTGCCAGCCGTAGGGCACATGGTCGTAGACGACCAAAAGCTTCCCCGGGCTCACTTCCGCGACATCGCAATACCGCGTGCTCATGTCGGTGTAGATAGTCACCGCCCGCGACCATTCCCGGCCGGTCCCATCGAGGTTGAAGTGCAGCACCACCGGCCCGGGCCGGCCGGTGACGAGGACGAGCATGCCGTTGCTCAGGCGGTGCACCCGGGGCGCCACCCCGGCGAAGCCGATCGAGGCGGGAGTAGTCCAGGTCTTGCCGCCGTCGGCGGACCAGCCGTGGCCGATCGTGCCGGTACGGCCGCTCGTGCGGTAGACGGCGTAGAGGCGGCCGTCGGCCAAAAAGGCCAGCGAGCCCTCGTTGAATCCCTCGGGGCCGACCCAGGCCGGACGGTCACCGACCGGCAGCGCCGCGATCGTGCCGTATTCTTTCCAGCTGCGGCCGCCATCGGTCGAGCGCAGCAGGATATCGCGATTGAACATCCGCGCGAACCGCGGCTCCTTGGCCCGCTTGGACTCGTCCACTTCGCGCCGGATATCATCGCCCTCGGTAAAGTAGGCGCTGCAGAGGTAGTCGCCATTCGGGGCCTGCACAATGTTGCCCCAGGGACGGCCGTCGAGCTGGGTGTCGAAGCGGGTGTCGGGCACCGGGACTTTGCCGTCAAAGCGGTAGTCGAAGAGCCACGCCGGGGAGATCAAGCCCGGCAGGCGGAGGGTGAGGGCGATGTCCCGATCCTCGCTCGTCCACCGGCCGCCGCGGCCAAACTGGGTCATCGTCAGATAAAAATTCCGGTCGTCGCCTTCCCGCTGCGGCTCGGGATAGGAGCCCACCTGCCAGAACCGGTCGGCCGCGTCGGGAACCTCGCTCCAGGCCCCGTCCTGGTTGGCGCCCTGGCCTATCGTGTAGCGCCGACTCCAAGTCAGACCCCCGTCATGCGAAAGGCAGTAGCCCGAGACGGCGGACTCGCCGTTGACCTGGTCGGCGCTCAGGACCGTGCTGACCAGGAGATCGCCGGAACGAAACTTGTGGATGGTGGGAAACCAGCACCGGGAATGGGACCGGGTGATTTCCACCGTCTGGCCGACGGTGACGCGGAGGCCGTCGGAAGGGGCGGCCCATCCCGGCGAATTGGCGCAGAGTAAGACCGCAGCAGCCAGGGACCATGATAGGAATGTTTTCATCGGGAATCTCCTCCCCTAATTTTTGTTCACCGTCACGAATGTTCCATAGATGATGTTGCGGGCGTCGCGGTCGGCGAAGGGGATCTCGAACCAACCGTAAGGCACATGGTCATAGACGACCAGGAGCTTGCCGGGGGACACTTCGGTCAGGTCGGTATAACGGGTGCTCATTTCCGAATAGAGCGTGACCGGATGGGACCATTCCCGGCCGGTCCCATCGAGATTGAAGCGCAGCACCACCGGACCGGGCCGGCCGGTAACCATGGCCAGCATCCCATTGCTCAGCCGATGCACCCGTGGCGCCACCCCCGCAAATCCGATCGAGGCGGGTGCTGTCCAGGTCTTCCCGCCGTCGGACGACCAGCCGTGCCCGATCGTGCCGGAGCGCCCGCCCGTGCGGTAGACCGCGTACAGGCGCCCGTCCGGCAAGAAGGCAACGGAACCTTCGTTGTAGCCCTCGCTGCCAACCCAGGCCGGCCGGTCCCCGGCCGGCAGAACGGCGATGGTTCCATATTGGACCCAGCTTTTGCCCCCGTCGGTGGAGCGGAGCAGGACGTCGCGATTGAACCGCAGGGCGAGGCGGGCCTCCACGTTCTTCTGGTTGGCCGCGTCCTCCTCGCGCTCGGCGTCGGATTGGGCCGTGAAGTAGGCGCTGCAGTACAATTCACCGCCGCGGCCCTGCACGATGTTGCCCCAGGGACGCAAGTGGAATTGGGAGGTGAAGCGGGTGTCTGACACCGGATTCTTTCCGTCGAAGCGGTAGTCGAAGAGCCAGCTGGCGGCATTGTGGGCCGGCTCGGTGAGGGTCAGGGCCACGTCGCGGTCTTCGGAGGAGGCCCGGCCCCCGCGGCCGAATTTGGTCAGAGTCGCGTAAAAGTGCCGGGGGTCGTCCTCCCGCTGAGACTCGGGATACGAGCCCAACTGCCAAATCTGGTCGGAGGCATCGGGGGTTTCGCTCCAGGCGCCGTCCTGATTGGCGCCCTGCCCCATCGTGTAACGCCGGCTCCAGGTTAGGCCGCCGTCGCGGGAGATGCAGTAGGCCGACACGGCCGACTCGCTGTTGATTTGATCTGGGGCCAAGACGACGCCGACTAACAGTTCGCCAGAACGGAACTTATGGATGGTGGGGAACCAGCACCAGGAATGAGAGCGGGTGATTTCGACGGTTTGGCCGACGGTGACCTGCAGGTCACCTGCGGCCTGGGCACGGCCGCGCGGAGCCAGGGCGAGCAGCGCGGCGGCGGCCAAGGCTGCGGTTAGGGGATAGGATCGGGCGATTTTCATGGGGAAAGAGGTTGGGCTGAAATCACGCCCGGGGTCGAGGCTGGGATGCTCCAGAGCGTGCCGGCGGCGGTGACGTAGAGGGTGCGCAGGTCCGGCCCGCCAAAGGCGCAGTTCTGCACGGTCGTGCCGACCGCGACAAACTGCAGCAGCTTGCCCTCGGGAGAGATGACGTAGATTCCGCTTTTGTATTTCAGGGACGTCTGGGCAGGCGGAATCGGCCGGTCCACGCCGGCGGCGACATAGAACCGCCCGGCCCGGTCCATCTTGAATCCGTCCGGACCCCGGTCCGTGCCCCAGTCGAAGAGGAGCCAGCGGCTGCGAGGGTCGATCGAGCCGTCCGACCGCAGGTCAAAGCGCCAGATTTTGCGGGCGCCGCCGACCGTATCCACATTGTCATCGGCAATATAGAGATAGCGGTCATCCGGCGAAACGAGGATACCATTGGGCTTTTCCACCTCCCCATTGATGATCCGGGTCACTCGGCCCGGGGCATCGATGCGATAGACCCCTTCGATGAGCCGGCCGGACGGGCTGAGCATTTCCACGCCGGCTCGGCTGCCGTAACGCGGATCCGTGAAATAGATCCGACCGTGCGAATCGAGCGCCAAGTCATTGGGGGAATTGAATCGCTTACCCTCGAACCTGTCGGCCAGGAC
>Ga0302320_10012529_pt1 | contig 17791 bp, 15 predicted proteins | sample Bog_T0_3_FD_202130 | JGI IMG/M metagenome (GOLD analysis project Ga0302320, IMG submission 202130) | Peat permafrost microbial communities from Stordalen Mire near Abisko, Sweden - Bog_T0_3 | ecosystem: Environmental > Terrestrial > Soil > Wetlands > Peat | place: Sweden: Abisko, Stordalen Mire...
ACCGGCCCGTTGGCTGCGCTTCTCGCTCGTCTATGCTGTAATGGTTATAGTCATCATCATTTCATGCCCTCATTGAGTACAGCGATTCGCCGGCGCTTCAAACGTTTCCACCGCAACATGCGTGGAGCCGCCATGGCCGCGCGCGCCTTTACTTCTACCGACCATCCTGTTCTGGCGCACATCATTCCGGTTCGCCGGTGTAACCTGGCTTGCACTTACTGCAACGAGTTCGACGATTTCTCGAAGCCGGTGGCCGCGGACGAGATGTTTCGCCGCATCGACAAACTGGGCGAGCTGGGCACATCGGTGGTTACAATTTCTGGCGGCGAGCCGCTGTTGCATCCCGAGCTCGACGATGTGATCTCCCGTATTCGCAGGAACGGAATGATTGCGGGCCTGATCACGAACGGTTATCTGCTGGTCGCGGAACGCATCCAACGACTGAATCGCGCAGGACTTGAGTGGTTGCAGATTTCCATCGACAATGTAAATCCCGACGAAGTTTCGAAGAAGAGCTTGAAAGTTCTGGATAAGAAACTGCAACTGCTCGCCGAACATGCGGATTTTCATGTCAACATAAATTCTGTGGTGGGCAGCGGCATTCATCATCCGCAGGATGCGCTGGTCATCGGCAGGCGCGCAGTCGAGTTGGGATTCACTTCGACCATCGGCATCATCCATGACGGCAGTGGGCAACTGCAGCCGCTGGGGGAGGAAGAGCGCCGCATTTACGACGAAATGAAATCGTGGGAGAAGCGCAGTTTTACGCGGGTGAACGCGTTCCAGGATAACATCGCTCAAGGTTTGCCGAATGAGTGGCGTTGCCGCGCCGGCGCGCGTTATCTCTACATCTGCGAGGATGGGCTTGTCCACTATTGCTCGCAGCAGCGCGGATATCCCGGAGTGCCTCTGGAAACTTACACGCTCGATGACATTCGCCGCGAATATGTAACGGAAAAAAGCTGCGCGCCACACTGCACAGTCTCGTGCGTGCACCAGGTTTCTATCTTCGACAATTGGCGGGCGCCGCAGCATCCCGCAGCTGCGGCTCTAACTGGGGCGTCAAGCGAACTTGTACAAATAAAGTAATCCCGGCGTTTGCTTATTTTTTCGGTTGCGCAGAAGGCGGGAGAATTCCATTCAGCCGCAAATACATCGCAGCCGCGGCATAGTGATCCGCCCACCCACTGGCCAGGCTCAGGTCGGCAACAGCGCGGGGAAGTTTTCGTCCACCAAATATTTCAACGATGTCGCCCAGTTTGGAGTCGTCCATCTTGTTGAGCGCGTCGGCGCAAAAGTCGAATGAGGCGTTGGCCGCCGCCAACATCTTATCCTTGGAATCAGTCTCCTTAATTTCGCCGAATTTCGGTTCGGCAATGTCAGCAGCTTTCGAACATAGTAAGTTGTTAGAGCCGATGATATGGACGACGAGATGCGCAAAAGTGATTTGTTCCGGCGTGGGTTTGTAGGTGAACTTGTCGGCGGGCATGGCGGTAATTGCGCCAATGATATTGTTGCGCGAGCGCGGCAGCAGCAGGCGCAGCGATGCGGTCACAGGATCCTTCACCGGGGACGAAGCCGGCGAGTTCGCCTGGTCGGTTGGCGCGTGGGCGACTGGCGCCGTGTTTTGCTGCGCGGCCGACGATTCCAGGAAAGCGGCAACCGCCAGCATCAATACACAAGTAGTAACAAAATGCTTCATGAGGTCTCCTGATTCCACTGCTTCGATTTTCCCCGGATTTGTGTGGGGCTTTCTTGAGAACGCAAATTAACGTGCCGCCAAGGCGGCCAGGCCGAGTTTCCAAAACACATACCATCCCGCCACGATTGCAATGGCGGTGCCGCGCTTCACCTTGCTGTTACAAGAAAAACCAATACCCATGAGCACAATGCTCCAGATGATCAGAACGTCCAGTCCCGAAGCCATGACGTAAAGAAATTTGTTCTGCGTGGCATCCATGAAGTACGCCGGGTTGGTGGCCACCGGGTTGTTGACGTTGAAACCCTCGGGATTTATTCCGGAAAACATCGAGATCGTGCCCAGGATCGAGCTAATAATGATCGGAAGGCTAGCGTAGAAGACAATGGCGTAAGCGATTTTGTAAGAAAGTTTGGCGCCGGCACCGAAGTTGAAACTTGCCCACAGCACTAAAGCGGTAATCGCAAAGTAAAACAGAATGGTCGCCGGGATTCCGTAGGACAGATAGCGCACGAATTTGCCGGCAACCTGGATTCGCTGTTGCTGTTGATCGGCGGGCAGCTTGTCAAATTGATCCGCACGCGGCGATTTGGCGATCTCATTCCTGCTGATCTGTTCGAAGCCGATCTGGCGATCCATCGAATAGATAAAAATCAAGGCGAAGATCGAGATGAGGAGCCAGGGCCCCCACCAGCTGGCGTTACGCCGCAAATCAGTAAAGGTTTTTGAAGGAGCGATGAACGTGTTTACGATGCGCGCGCCTTCGGACAGCGGAGCGGGCTCGGGCGGCAGAGCAGGCGCAGCATACGGTGGAACGGGAGCGGCAGCCATCGGACCTCCAAAATTGGACGATCTGGAATTCTAGCCGTGAGCCGGCCCCGACACAAGGGCGTTTAAGATAATTCGATGCAAAACCTAACGCCAGTCTCAATCGCCGCGCTGACGTTGGAATTGGCCGTGGCCATTATCTTCGGCTTTGCCACGAAGTATGTTGTGAAAACAGTGAACCGGTGGCCGGCAGCCCTCAGGCTGAGTCTGCCTGCGTTCCTTGTCGCACCGTACCTGTTAATTTCGATCTCGAACCGTATTTTCGAGTGGCGATGGTTTGTAGTTTATGCCGTTTTGCCGGTAGCCGTGGCAGGGCTGCTGATGCGTGCCGCAGCCGCCGATCCGCAGCAGCGCGGCGACTGGCGCGACGCATTCATCCTTGTAGTGCTTGGACTCGCGGTGGATTTGCGCTGGTTCGAGAGCGCATGGCCCAGCGGACTGCGAGCGCTGAACGAACTGCTGTTGGTGGATGCCGGGTTGTATGGATTTCTAGCGATCCGGCAATTGACCGGGACGGGATTCGATTTTCACTTGCAGTGGACCGACTGGAAAACTGGCCTGCGGGAACTTGCCTACTTCACGCCAATTGTCATCGCTATCGGACTGGCTGTCGGATTTATCCATCCCCATCGCAATACGCCGGGAATCGGCAGCGCGATCTTGCGATGGTTTGCGATATTTTTATTCACCGCGGTGCCGGAAGAATTATTCTTTCGCGCCTGGGCGCAGAATTTGCTGGAACGCCGGGTTGGACGGCGCGCGGCGCTTCTGATTGCGTCTGCCGTGTTTGGGCTGTCGCACTTCAACAAACGGTCGGCGCATTTCAATTGGCGCTATGTGCTGCTCGCGACGATTGCTGGGATTTTCTACGGGCGCGCCTGGCGGGAGCGCCGGCGTGTGCCGGCCTCCAGCATCACTCACGCCAGCGTCGATTGGTTGTGGAGTTTGTGGTTTTGAGATTGGGAAATTATGCCCGGCCTTTTTTCACGGCCACAGCTTTGGCGGCGACCGCCTTACCGGCGCTTTCCCAGGGACGTTTCGGACGATCCACGGGCGCTTTGTCGCGATCTGCGATGCGATCGTAATGATACGATTCGCTCACCGTGCCCAAAGACTCGTTGTACAGGCTCGGCAAACCAAGCCCTTCCTTCATCTCTTCCGAAAACGACTGCAACGCCTTGAGGTGATCGGCGGTCGCGGGAATCTCGGTCTTCGAATTCTTCAGAAACTGCTGGTATCCACGATTGATCAGCTTCGAAATCTCGCTGCCTACCAGGTAGCCGGGGTAGGCGAAAATCTTGACGCCATCTTCGGGCGTTTTCTGTATGGCCGCTGACACGTTGTATTTTCTGAGGAACACTCTGCCGTTCGTGCCGGGCGCTTCGGTCACGTCAAAACCGTGATCGCGCAGCCAGGCCAAAGATTCCTCGTAAGTTCGCGCTTCAATTGCCTTCGACATTAGTTATCTTCCAATCTTTAACGTTTAGATGCACCCGCCCGGAAAAAATGCGCAACACTTGATTTGCGGGATGCATCGACTGCAAATCCTCGTCATCTAAACACACCATACTACATAGCGTGTTTCGTTGGCTGTTGCATATTACGATGGTCACTGGCAAATCGTTCCAGTATGGTTCAAAGTTCAACCGAATCGACTGCAATGCTACCGACTCCTCTTACGGCTGAATCTGATATCGCGCGATCCGGGCTGAGTTTGCTGGAGCGCATCGGAAATACTCCGCTGTTGCGTTTTGATCGGCTGACCGCGCGCTTACCCGGGGTTACACTTTTGGGCAAGGCCGAATGGTATAACCCGGGCGGCTCGGTGAAAGATCGCGCCGCCTCCAACATCGTGGCTGAGGGTCGCCGTTCCGGCAGATTCACGTCCGCTAAAACCCTGCTCGACGCCACCAGCGGAAACACAGGAATCGCTTATGCCATGCTGGGCGCGGCGCAGGGATTCCCGGTTACGCTCTGCATGCCGACCAACGTTTCTGCGGAACGAAAGAAAATTCTGATCGCCTACGGCGCCAACATTATTTATACCAATCCGGACAATGGTTCCGACGGAGCGATTCGAAGGGCGCGGGAGCTTTCCACTTCGCATCCGGACCAATATTTTTACGCCGATCAATACTCCAACGACGCGAATTGGCTGGCCCATTATCACGGAACGGCGAATGAAATCTGGCAGCAGACGGAAGGCCGCGTCACCCATTTCGTCGCGATGCTCGGGACCAGCGGGACTTTCATGGGCACCACCCGCCGCTTGAAAGAGCTGAATCCTGCAATTCGCTGTATCTCGCTGCAACCCGATTCGTCTTTTCACGGCATTGAAGGCGCCAAGCACATGGCGAGCGCGATCGTGCCCAGAATTTATGATGCCACGCTGGCGGATGAGAATATGGAAATCGCCACCGAAGACGCCTACGCCATGGCGCGCCGGATGGCTCGCGAAAGCGGACTGTTGCTGGGAATCTCGGCGGCCGCCGGCATTCTGGGCAGCCTGAAAGTCGCGGAGAAAAGATCGAAGAGAGATCCGGATGCGGTCATTGTTACCATTCTGTGCGACTCTGGCGACAAGTATTTGAGTGAGAGATTTTGGACGGAGGGGTAGCAATTGTTGATTGCTGATTTCTGATTGTTGATTAAGAGCCTAATCGTAGGATTTTAATCAGCAATCAACAGTCATCAATCAACAGTTATTCTGGTGCTCAAGCTCACGCGTACACATTACGAAGCCCTTAGAAGTCATGGCGAAGAAACTTATCCGCACGAATGTTGCGGCGTGCTGCTTGGCCATGTGGATGACCGCGGAGACCGCGTCGTTACGTCGACTCAGCGCTGCGGCAACACTCGCACCGATTCGCCACAGAATCGTTACCATATCGATCCCAAAGAATTAATCCGCATCCAGCGCGAAGGCCGCGGGCGTGGAGAGGACATCGTCGGCTTTTACCATTCTCATCCCGATCATCCCGCGCACTGGTCCTCGACTGATCTGGCCGAAGCGCACTGGATCGGCTGTTCTTATGTCATTACCAGCGTGGAGAAAGGTAAGGCTGCGATCACGAATTCGTTTGAATTGGTTGGATCGGATGAGGCGGATAAGAAGCTGCTGGATGAAAAAATCCACATGGATGAAAGCTGCCAGAAGGGCAGTCTCGCCTAAGCCGTAACTCGGATGAGCGCGTTGCTCCGCACAACTTCGTGCCCGTAGTCGAAAGCTTCCCGCGCATACTCCTTGCATTTATCGCGATCCGGAATAGGAGAAGCAGCACGTGACGGATATTCATCGTAGGTGCGACCTTCAAGCAAGCGTCCATATTTTGCTTTTCGCACTCCACCCCACTGTTTGAAAAAAAAGGGAACGCGAGATTCCCGACACTGGTCACGCACGGAAACAACCCATTCCTTTTCCATCGGCCGAGCTCCCGGACCGCTTTCCCCCCCGACGATAGCCCAACTGATGCCGGAGAGATCGAATTGGCCGAGATCTTCGAGCAGAGGCTCGATTGACAAAAACCGAACCCTTGCCGGAATTTCCTGGAGATGAGCGATCCTTGGCAACCCGTATTGCCGATCCTCGGCGCTCACACCCCACCAGATGTGCTCTTGGTCAGCGGCAAAACTCACTGACCCCGTTAGCAATTCCTTCATTCGCTCCGAACGCTTGGTGAGGACCTGAAACGTGTGCCACTTGGCAGTAACCATGATGCGGCAAACTGCCCTTATGTACGATTCGGGGACACTCTCATGGAACAGATCGCTCATGGAGTTGACGAACACAAGTTTAGGCGTGCGCCAGTTGAATGGCTCCACAAGCTTGTTCACCGCCAATCGCAAATCGAACCCCTGTTCATAGGGGTGCCCCTTGACGCCGCGGAAACGCTCCGCGAAAGTTTCGGCGTAGCAATGCTTACAGCCCGGGCTGATCTTGGTGCAGCCACGGACGGGATTCCAAGTTGCGTCGGTCCATTCGATGTGAGAGTTAAGGGACATTATGCGCCCGCCCTGCCGCGATATTTATTAAATATGTCCGTCACGATTTTTTCTGCCACATCAACTTGGGACGCAAAGAACAGGTAATAGACAATTGCATTACCGCTCCGCATTGGTAATGGTTTTGGCACGCGCTTGAACCCCGCCACCTTTATGAGCCTGTCGCGAAATGCTTCCGCGAATTGGTCGTTCGAAACCTTCTCTTCCATCGTTCCGAACAGCCCTTCGGTTTGCTCATAACCGACCTGCCGCCAGGATTCATCGCCCCAAAATGCATTCATTCTTGCGCGCTGCTCTTGGGAGACAATATCCGGGTTGCGCCACAGTGCATTTCGGTTGATGTCCATGACAGGGAAATTAAGGAACATATCAATTGTCTTAAGCCGTCCAGCTTGGAAAATTACCTGCCACTTAAGGTGCAGACCATAAGGGTCGAGCAGGCAAAGCGCTCGCCGATAGCTCACAAATTCAAGAGTCGGAAAGATCTGCTGGATTAGCACATCATTGCAATCGGCCTGATAAAACCAAACATTAGGCTTCACCCCTGCAAGACTTTGCAGATGACCTACCTTAGCCGCATTGAGGTCGATGAAGTGATATTCCTTGAAAGGAGGATCCACATTCAGAGCGTTCATCGGACTTCCGGCTACAAAGTCCTTCGTTTGTTTCGAAACGTGTTGCCCGGGGCCCGCAAAAGCGTCGATGTATATGTGAGGAAGATTCTTGGCGCTCAAAATCTTTGAGTACGCCCCCGCATATTCCCGGATAATATCGAGCTTTATCTCAGACCAGTATCCGATCTCATCGAATTCAGAGAATTGGCTGGTCATGTTTGCTTTTTGTTCGCTCTTGCATTGTCATTCTGACACATCCGCTCGAGGCGAACAATAGCCAATTAGCTTCACAGCGGAATATTCCCATGCTTCTTAGGGGGATTTTTATCCCGCTTATTCTCTAGCATCGCCAAAGCCTGGATGAGTTTCTTCCGCGTTTCGTGCGGCTGAATAATCGCGTCGACGAAGCCGCGGTCGGCGGCCACGTAGGGGCTGGCGAAGCGATCGCGGAATTCTTCGATTTTTTTCTGGCGTAATTCCTGCCGTTCTTGTGGATTTCCGGCGCCGTCGAGTTCGCGTTTGTAAACTATGTCCACTGCGCCCTCCGGTCCCATGACTGCGATCTCGGCGGTGGGCCACGCGTAGTTCACGTCGGTGCGGATTTGTTTGGAGGACATCACGCAATAGGCGCCGCCATAGGCTTTGCGCGTGATCACGGTCACCTTCGGCACGGTGGCTTCCGCGAAGGCATAGAGCAGTTTCGCCCCGTGCTTGATAATGCCGCCGTATTCCTGCGCGGTGCCGGGAAGAAATCCGGGAACATCTTCGAAGGTGATCAATGGAATGTTGAAGCAGTCGCAGAAGCGGACGAAGCGCGCGCCTTTTACCGACGCGTTGATGTTGAGCGTGCCCGCCAGCATCGCGGGTTGATTGGCCACGATGCCGACTGAGCGCCCGTCCATCCGCGCGAAACCCACGACGATGTTTTTCGCGAAGTGCTCCTGTACTTCGAAGAAGTATCCGTCGTCGACTACGGCGTGGATCACGTCTTTCATGTCATAGGGCTGATTCGATTGCGCGGGCACAATCCTATCGAGCGCGGCATCGGAGCGGTCGATCGGATCCGTGCACAACTTGCGCGGTGGATCGTCCAGATTGTTTGACGGCATGAAACTCAGCAACTCGCGCACCATGGACAGGCACTCGGCGTCGTCATGCGCCAGAAAGTGCGCCACGCCGGAGGTTTCATTGTGCGTCATCGCTCCGCCCAGTTGTTCCTTGGTCACTTCTTCATGGGTCACCGTCTTGATCACATCCGGTCCGGTAATGAACATGTAGGAAGTTTTATCGACCATGAGGACGAAGTCGGTAATCGCCGGCGAATAGACTGCGCCGCCGGCGCATGGGCCCATGATGGCGGAGATCTGCGGTACCACTCCGCTGTATAGCGTGTTGCGCAGAAAAATATCGGCGTAGCCGGCGAGCGACGCCACGCCTTCCTGAATGCGCGCGCCTCCGGAGTCGTTCAAACCGATCACGGGCGCGCCCATCTTCGCCGCGAGATCCATGATCTTGATGATCTTCCCGGCGTTTGTTTCGGAGAGCGATCCACCAAACACGGTGAAATCCTGCGCGAACACATAGACCAGGCGGCCTTCGACGCGGCCATAGCCGGTGATAAAACCGTCGCCGTAATATTTCTGCTCGGCCATGCCGAAGTCATTGCAGCGATGCGTGACCAGTTTGTCGGTCTCTTCGAAAGTGCCTTCGTCGAGCAGGAACTCGATGCGCTCGCGGGCCGACATCTTGCCTTCCTTATGCTGGCGCTCGCGGCGCTGTGCGCCTCCGCCTTCTTCCGCAAGCTGGTTGCGCCTTTTCAATTCTGCGATTTTTTCTTCGAGATTCATGGCGAAGGGATTATAGCGGGTGGAAGGAACGCGGCGAGGAAAGGTCACTGCTCCCGCAAGACAAATGCTTTGCGCAATGACACGAGACCCTGAAGGTCAATCTTCATGAACTGCGGATAAAGTCGATGGGGATAGCGGGAAGCAAAACTGATGAGCAGGACGTTACGCTCGCGGAAGCCGCCCTTATTCCATATCCGATCCCAGCATCTGGTAGCGGTATTTTTTTCCGTCCCAGTAGAGGACCGAGGAAGTCTGCTCGCCTTCGCCTTTTTCTTCCATGTAAATTCCAAGGACGGTTCTCTTTTTCAGCGCCAGCCTTTTCACCGTGAGAGTTTTGAAGGGCAGGTTGATGAGCAAGAATTTGGGCTTGTCCTTATCGGAGCGCCAAGCCTCGGGACCTACGCCGTGCACGATAAGCAGGCTAACGCCCTTGCGCTCGGGTTCATCCGAGGCGAACTGAGAAGTGATTTTCACATCGCCGAAACCAAGAGCGCTGTCATATGGATCGGCCACCTTGAATCCGTATTCGGCCTGGTCGGCCATGGGATTCTTGCAACGCGCCGCGATCACCAGATCGTCGACGCCATCGCCATCGAGGTCGCCCACAAATTGCGGAGGCCCGCCCAGCAGGGAACAATTGTCGCCAAACTCCTTGTGCACATATTCGTCGGTGACTGCGGGCACGGGAGACTTCGCATGGGCAGGCGGCGGTGGTGGCAATTTTTTATTGGCGCTCAGCGTAGCCACGGTCACAGCTATCAACAGCAACACCCATGCAGCGCGTAACGAGAAATCTCGGGAGAGCGACATGCCCCTACTCTAGTACGATCCGGCCCGGGAGGGTAGATACATAAATGATGACAAGGTAACTGAAGTACTAGCTACTTCCGGAAGTGTTCCCAGCCTCGTGCTTCGAGCTTGTGGGCAATCCCCACCGCGTCGACCAGAAGAACCTTTCGTCCGCCCGTGATTTGACCGATGCGCGTAACCGGCACCCCGGCAATGCGGCGTGGAATTCGCTTGTGGGGGGGCGCTGTGAATAGCAATTCGTAATCCTCTCCGCCATGCAGGGCTAGCTCTAGATCGACTTGCCCGGAGTGCTTTCCCACAATCGCCCGCGGGATGGCATCTTGTTGCAGTTCTGCTCCCACGCCACTCTCCTCGCAAATATGCGCCAGGTCGGTGGAAAGACCATCGCTGGTATCGATCATTGCGGAAGCCAGGCCTCGTTCGCGAATCGCCCGTCCGACGGCGATTCGTGGCACAGGGGAAAAGTGTCGCGGATAATCGGACGGATCGATCTTGCTAGCCGGATTCTTATCCAGCTGGCGGATCGCCGCCGCCGAGCCACCGAGTTCTCCCGTCACATAGATGCCATCGCCGGGCCTGGCGCCGGAGCGCAAAATCGCCCCACCTCTCGGCACCGCGCCCAGAATAATAATGTCCAGAAGAATTCCGTGCGGCGATTCCGCCGTATCCCCCCCAGCCAGCGTCACCTTGTGGCTCTCGCCTGTTTTGATCAGGCTTTGGACGAATCGGCCTGCCCAGTTGCGAGGCAAGTTTCCTGGTAAAGCCATGGAAAGAAAAGCCGCCACCGGGCGACCGCCCATCGCCGCGATGTCGCTAAGCCCACGCGCGAGGCACCGGTAAGCGATCGCGTCCGGGGGATGCCAATCGCGCCGGAAGTGCACGCCCTCCAAACAAAAGTCCGTCGTGACCAGGGTGTCGTTACCTTTCCCCCTTTCATTTTTCTGCCTGCAGAGCCGCAACACAGCGCAGTCATCTCCTATTCCGGTTCGAACTTCGGAATTTGTTGTGCGCGGTGTCCAGCGGCGAATTTGAGAGATCAGCGCTTTCTCAGGGACGGTCATGTTCACCAATATATACAAGCAATCTTTCCATCATTATTCTGGAGTTGAGCGTCCGCCCTGGAATTGCCTTAAGGTCAATTCAGATTCCTGCAAGTAAGCCTGAGTATCCTGTCCCAGGATGAGACTTCAGTACCGTCCTTAAGTAACAATTAATACAGGTCGCTCCCGTTGACAGGGGGAACCTGGTTTGTTACCTTTTACCAGGTCGTAAACAAAAAGATTCGCAGGCCGAGCTAAGTTCTGCAATTCGTTGGAATTGCGGACTAAGGAGCATCAAATGGCTGGGGCCTTGGTTGCGTGAAGCATTAGAGCAGGTTGAAAGTCTCCATTCCAAGATGGGAACCGATGCTCTAGAGGAATCAGGTTGTCCGAACGGGCTTTCTGGACATCAGAACTTTGCCTGGAGTTCCGGGCCTGATCACCAAAGCGGCTGATAATCGCGCGGATCTATCCAAGCGAAGAAGGAAGGCATTTGCAAAAGCGCTTTTATATACTTTTTGTGGCACGCGGAGATGATGGCCAACTCCGGAAGATATCCATCCCAGTGCATTATTTGTACGTATTTGTCGTCGGGGCGGCCATCGGATTTCTCAGCCTGACGGGGATCGCCAGTTCCTACACCCGCATGCTTCTTAAAGTTTCCCGTTACAACGAGTTACGTACTGAAAAAGAGCAGCTCAAGGATCGTTATTCCCGCCTGGAAGAGGTCGCCAAAGAGCGCGACGTGCAGGTCGCTTCCCTGGGTTCAATCGCCAGTGAAGTCTCCGCACTCTACGGCTTGAAGTCGAAGCCCGCGCTGGCTACAGCCTCGCAGGATCAGATTCACGACTCCGACGTGACGTCTTCGCTGGACCAACTTGGCGCCCTTCGCACCTCCGCATTGACCGGCGACGCGACCGTAGGCATTAGTCTGGGCATGACCCGCAACGCTACCACGGCGGACTGGTACCGGGCCAATGCCGCTCCTAATCTTTGGCCGATCGAGGGCCAGGTGACCGGCAGCTTCGGGGAGCGCATCGATCCCTTCAACGGGGAAGGCGCGTTTCACAGCGGAGTCGATATCAGCAGCAATTATGGCCATCCCATCATTGCTCCGGCGGATGGCTTAGTCACCTTCGCCGATTTCATGGGCGGATATGGCAAGGCCATTATTATGGATCATGGTCACGGCATTTCCACGCGCTATGGCCATCTTTCTGGCTTCGCGGTCACGCCCGGCCAGCACGTTCATCGTGGCGATACGATCGGCTACGTCGGCCTCAGCGGACGCTCCACCGGCCCACATCTTCACTATGAAGTCCGCATCAACGATACGCCAGTCAATCCCTACAAGTACCTCCGCATCACCATCGCGCACAGCGGTGAATTGCAGACCGGCAGCTAGACGAAAGCAAGACCACGTTCTCCTGCTAAAATAGTTTGGCATGCTTCTTCCCTTCGTCCGCGAACTCTTCGTGGACGTAGAAATGCTTCCCGCTTTCACGCGTGTAGCCTCCCACCTCAAGGAGGGCACGGGGCGCATTCGTATATCCGGACTGACTCCTACCGCCAAAGCCTTGTTCCTGGTACTGTTTCAGCGCGCCGCCGGGCGTCCGCTCCTTTTCGTTGTCAATGACAATCGCGACATCGAGGAATTTCTGCCCGTCTTGCGCGGCTTCTGCGAACTCACCGGCGCCTGCGATGCGGAAGCCATCGTGTCTCTCCCCGCTCGCGACGTTTTACCCTTTCAAAATCTTTCCCCGCATCCTGAACTTCAAGAGGAACGCGCCACGGCGCTTTGGAAGATCGCAACCGGCGCTATATCGATCGTGGTCTCCGCGGTCGCCGCCACGGCCATCCGTCTGCGCTCCGCCGACTATTACACCGATCTCGCGCGCACCATCCGCCGCGGCGAATCTTTCGATATCGATTCGCTGATCGCGCACCTCAACACCGTCGGTTACGCTCCGACGGATGTCGTGGAAATGCCGGGGCAATATACCCTGCGCGGCGGAATCCTTGACGTGTATTCGCCTGAAGCCGATCGCCCACTGCGCATTGAGTTCTTCGGCGACGAACCGGATTCTATTCGCAAGTTCGATCCCGCTTCGCAACGTTCGTCCACGCCCGTCGACGAAGCGCTGCTGCTTCCTCTCACCGAAACGCCGGTCAGCGAACATCTGCTCGCCGCCATTCACACGCGTCTGAGCGGCAAACGCATTGTGGGATCGGGAAAAGAAGGCTCGGAAGAAATTATCGAAGCCGCCATACGTTCCGGCGGCCTCAATGTCTTCCCCGGCTGGGAGTTCTACACTCCTGTCGCCGGAGCCGAGCACACCATCTTCGACCTTCTTCCCCGCGCCGCCGTTCTTCTTGACGAACCCGATCAACTCGAACAGGAATTCGAGCGCTTCTGGACCCGCGTCGCCGAAGTTCACGAGCGCAGCGGAGTCGGCAACCTGGTTCGCCCCGAAGATCTTTATTTGCCTCCAGAACATTGGTGGAAAAAAACCGCGACGCTTCCCGGAGCCGACATCGAACACCTCGGCATCACTCGCGCTCTCGATGACGCCGCCGAGGTTTCATTTCTCTCGCAGCCCTCGCCTCGCTTTCACGGCGCGGTTCCGGCGATGCTTGCCGAAGTGCAAAAGCTCAATGCCGACGGAAAACGCGTCCTCTTCGCCGTCCCCAACATTGGTGAGGTCGAGCGCCTCGCTGATGTGTTCACCGAATATAACGTTTCGTTTCGTCTGGGAAGCCGCACCCGGGGCGGCGAGAGCTATGCCGACGAGACCAGTTATTTTGCCGGCGAAGTTCTCACCACGACTCTTGCCGCAGCCTACATCCCCGATGGCGTCCTGCTGCCGGAAGCGAATCTCGCCGTCTTCGGCGCGCGGGATTTATTCGACGAGTCCGACGCGGTAGCCTCGCGTCCGCAGCGCTCCAAGTCCAAAGTCTCGGCGTTTCTCTCTGACTTTCGCGACCTGCAAGTCGGCGACTACGTCGTCCACGTCGAGCATGGCATCGGCCAGTATCAGGGCTTGAAAGAAATCAATCATGGCGACGGGCCCGCCGAATTCATGTTGCTCGAATTCGCCGACGCCGCCCGGCTCTACGTTCCACTCACGCGCCTCGATCTCGTACAAAAATATCGTTCGTCCGAAGGCGCCAAACCAGTCCTCAGTCATCTCGGCACGCAGTCCTGGTCGAAGACCAAAGCTCGCGTCAAGAAGGCCATGAAAGACATGGCCGACGAACTTCTGAAACTTTACGCGGAGCGCAAAACCGCTGTTGGACACGCCTTTCCGCCGGGCAACGAATGGTTCCGCGAATTCGAAGATGCGTTCGAATTCAACGAAACCGAAGATCAGGCGCAGGCCATCAAAGACGTGATTCGCGACATGGAATCCACGCAGCCCATGGATCGCCTGCTCTGCGGCGATGTCGGCTACGGCAAGACCGAAGTGTCCATGCGCGCCGCCTTCAAAGCCATCAGCGACAACAAGCAGGTCGCCGTGCTCGCACCCACGACGGTCCTCGCCTTTCAGCATTACGAAACTTTCAAGCAGCGCTTCGCACCGTTCCCGGTCACCATCGAGATGATCAGCCGCTTCCGCAACGCCAAGCAGCAAAAAGAAATTTTGCAGAAAACCGAAACCGGGAAAATCGATGTCCTCATCGGCACGCACCGCATCCTTTCGAAAGACATCAAGTTTTCCGACCTCGGCCTGCTCATCGTCGATGAAGAACAGCGCTTCGGAGTCCGCCACAAAGAACGCATCAAGCAAATGCGGAAGCAAGTCGATGTGCTCACCATGTCGGCCACGCCGATTCCGCGCACTCTGCACATGTCGCTGGTCGGCCTGCGCGATATGAGCGTCATCGAAACTCCTCCCAAAGATCGCATGGCGATTCAAACCGTGGTCGCCAGTTGGGACGAGAAATTAATTCAATCCGCCATCGAACAAGAACTCGAACGCGGCGGCCAGGTTTATTTCGTCCACAACCGCGTCGATACAATTTTCGAAATCGCCGCCAAGCTGCAAGTGCTGGCGCCGAAATCGCGCATCATCGTTGGCCACGGACAAATGTCGGAAGGCGAACTCGAAAAAGTGATGTTCAAATTCATGCATCACGAAGCGGACATCCTGGTTTCGACCACCATCATCGAGAACGGACTGGACATCCCGCTCTGCAATACAATTCTGATCAACCGCGCCGATCGCCTTGGCCTCTCCGAGCTTTATCAACTGCGCGGACGCGTCGGCCGCTCCAACCGCCGCGCCTACGCTTATCTTCTGCTTCCCCCGGAGATCGAGCTCACGCCGATCGCCCGCCGCCGCCTCGCCGCGCTCAAAGAATTTTCCGATCTCGGAGCTGGATTCAAAATCGCCGCTCTCGATCTCGAACTCCGCGGCGCGGGCAACATGTTGGGCGGTGAACAGAGCGGCCACATCGAAGCCATCGGCTTCGAACTCTACACCCAAATGCTCGAGCGCGCCGTCCGCGAAATGAAAGGCGAAGCCGCGCCAGACGAGGCCGAAACCCAGCTCAACCTCGGACTCAACATTCGCATCCCCGCGGATTACGTTCCAGAAGAAAATCAGCGCTTGCAGATGTACAAACGCGTCGCGCGCGTGGAGACCGAATCGCAACTCGCCGACGTCACCGCCGAACTGCAAGACCGCTACGGCCCTCCGCCGCCGGCCGTGCGCAACCTGCTCGACTATGCCTCGCTAAAACTTTTGTGTATGAAAGTTGGCGTGAACGCCATTGAGCGCAAGCGCGACAACGTTACGCTGAAATTCCAGCAAAACGCCGCCGTCGACCCGGAGCAACTGGCGAGGTTCGTTTCCGCGCAGCGCGGCGCGCAGTTCACGCCAGATGGAATGTTGAAATTTGTTTTGAAGGCTGCGGCGGCGGATGAGGTCCTACGGGCGCTCCGGGATACGCTGGAGCAGCTATCGGCAGGCGCCACTCCGTCACTACAAGTCTGAGAAGCGATTTTGAATACTGGTCTTTCACCTGTTGCTACCGCGCAGCCACAAACTCCACGGCCCGCGCCAATTCCGGCCGCTGGCTGTTCTTTCCATTCTCCGTCTGCCTGGCCGCCATCGCATAATATTCGCGAGCCTGCTCCGGATGCTTCGCTTGCTCCGCCGCTACACCAGCGCCCAGCAAGCCATTCAGCCGGTTCGGACTGAGTTTTAGCGACACGCGATATTCCGCGAGCGCTTCCTCCGGTTTATGTTCCATCACCAACAAGTCCCCCAGCATCTCCCGCGCCGGTATGTCGACCTCATTCTGCCCGAGTTTGTCTTGTTGGTCGGCGGCCTTGCGCATCGCTTCCACTGCCGCATCGGGATGCTTCCCGGCGAACTCCTGCCACGCAATCATCTCCTGGCGCATCACCGTTTTCGCGCTGAAGGAATTCGGTTCCTTCTCGATCGGGCGCAGCGCCTTATCGAAATGCTTCAAGGCCTTCGCCGCCGTCTTCGCGTCTTGCAGATGCCCGGCGGCAATCCCCTGGCCCCAATACGTGTAGAGCGGAGCAAAATTCTTCGATCCCGGCGCCGGCTTCATCCCCGTCAACTCTTTCCACTGATGCATCTCGATGGCATAGATCGCATTCACTTCATCGTCGAAGTAGTGTCCCGATCCCTTCATGTCATCCATGCCCGGCATCGCCGCCATATGCTCGCCGATGCTACGCATACGCGCGGTCAGCTCATGGGCTTTTTCATCCTGCCCGGTTTGCAGGTAGGCATAAATCAGAAATTCTTCCGCATGCATCTGATGAGCGCTGCCCGGCTTCCCCGCAGCCTCCGCTTTTTCCGAAGCCGCCACCGACGCCAGATTCGAATCGATATCCTCCTGCCACATCCCCAGCCGCGCAAAAATGTGCCCCGGCATATGCAACGCATGCGGCGAGGAGGGCGCAATCTTCGCGTACTCCCGAGCCGCGCTCAGCCCATCCGCCGCCAGCGACGGCGTGTCGCAAGTATGGATAATGTAGTGCGCCAGCCCCGGATGATCGGGATGCGCCGCAAACAGCGGGACCAGAATCGCCAGCGCCGCGTGCTCATGGGTCAACGAAGTATCGTCCGGCGCCACGGAGGCCAGCATCGAAAGCGCATCAAACGCCGCAGCTTCTACGTCATCCGGAAAGTCTTTGTGCAGCGCGTTCATCTTCGCCTCATAGGCATCCGCGCGCTGCTGGAAGGTTGCCTTCGCCGGCTCATAGAATGCGCTCAGCGCCTCGATATATGCCCGCTCAATCGGCATCGTGGCCGGAGAACTAGCCACTATGGCGCGCGCCTTCGCCAGTTCCTCCCGCCCCAGCTTGAGCCCCGCCTCGTCCGGACCTCCCCACAACTCATGGAATTGCGTCATGGCAATTCCCCAGTGCGCCATCGCGCAGCCGGGATCGTCCTTCGCAATCGCCTCAAACTGCATGTGCGCCACGCTATAGCCGAACGAGTGCAGCAGCGCCACCCCGCGCCGCATCGGCTCTTGTGAACGCGCCGCGCACGAAGTCGGGAATGTCACCTGGCCCAGCACTTCGGCCTCGGCGGCGTCGTGGTTATGATGATGCTCCGGCTCAGGCGCGGATTGTGCGACGGCTCCGCCCAACATCCCTGCGCCGATAACTAGAATGAGAAGTTTTCGCATAGCTCCGTAAGCATACGACGGCCCCGCCCCCGCCGCAATAGAAGCGTAAGTCGCCAGCCGCAAACCGCACACGTTACAATTGTCCGGCAACCGCAAAAGTCTGTCAGCGCTCTAACGACAGGCTCCGCAAAGCCAACGACTAACGACCATCGACGAACGACGCCCCTATGCCCATGAAAGTCCGCAAAGCCGTTTTCCCAGCCGCCGGCCTCGGAACCCGCTTCCTGCCCGCCACCAAAGCCCAGCCCAAGGAAATGCTCCCGCTGGTCGATAAGCCCA
>Ga0302320_10012530_pt1 | contig 17790 bp, 16 predicted proteins | sample Bog_T0_3_FD_202130 | JGI IMG/M metagenome (GOLD analysis project Ga0302320, IMG submission 202130) | Peat permafrost microbial communities from Stordalen Mire near Abisko, Sweden - Bog_T0_3 | ecosystem: Environmental > Terrestrial > Soil > Wetlands > Peat | place: Sweden: Abisko, Stordalen Mire...
CATCGTGTCGCCCGAGCGATTTCGGGCGCCTCGCGATCGAAGCCGACCATATTGAGAGCTGAGAGCGCGGACCAGGTTCCATAAATGTAATTCATGCCCCAGCGACCGTACCAACTGCCGTCCGCCAACTGAGTTCGGCTGAGAAACTCCAGGCCGCGTTTCATGGCGGCGGAACTCTCGGCGTCCCCGCCCAATTGGGCGAGCATAGATACGCATCGCGCCGTGACGTCCTCGGTCGGCGGATCCAGCATCGCGCCGTGATCGGAAAACGGGATATTGTTGAGATAGGCGTGATTGTTGTCGGCGTCGAAGGCGCCCCAGCCGCCGTCGGCGCTTTGCAGGCCCAGCAGCCACTCGCGTCCCCGCGCGATGGCGACATCGAAAGTCGTTTCGCCGCTCGCACGCTGCGCGCGCTGCATCGCCATGACGACCACGGCGGTGTCGTCGAGATCGGGGTAATAGGGATTGGCGTATTGGAACGCCCAGCCGCCGGGACGCACCTGCGGCCGTTGCGCGCCCCAGTCGCCAACGCAGTCGAGAACTTGCAGAGGCTTCAGCCAGTTGAGACCCGCGCCCGCCGCCTTCAGGGCCAACGGCGCGCCCGTCTCCAACAGCGCGTGGCAGGCAAGCGCGGTGTCCCACACCGGCGATACGCAGGGCTGACAATAGGTCTCCGTGGGGCCGACGACCAACAACCTGTCGATCGCCCGGCGCGCGGCGACATAGTTGGGATGCGCGTGGGAGAAGCCGAGCGCGTCATACATCAGCACGGAATTAACCATGGCGGGAAATATCGCCCCCAGTCCTTCCTCGCCGTTCAACCTCTCAGTCACGAACGCCACGGCGGCGTCGATCGCGCGGTTGTGCGAACTTCCGGGAAAATAAGGCGCCGTCCGACGCAGGATCGCGTCGACGCCGCGAAAGAACTGGAACCAGAGCGGATTTTGGTGCGGCGCTCGCGCCAACGGGCCTGTATTCAAAGGCGGTTCGAGGAAAAGTTCCTCGACGCTGATCTGCAGCGGATTGCGGGCCCGCGGCTTCAACGCGCCCAGCACCAATAGCGGCGCGATCACGGTGCGCGCCCAATAGGATATTTTGTCGAGATGAAAAGGGAACCAGCGCGGCAGCAGCATGATCTCGACCGGCATGACGGGAACAGCGCGCCAACTCACGACTCCAAACAGCGCCAGCGTTGCGCGGGTAAAGACGTTGCATCGCGCGGCCCCTCCGCGGTCCCGGATCGCGTTGCGGGCCCGCGCCATATGTGGCGACGCCAAATCTTCGCCGATCATCTTCAACGCGAAATAGGCCTTCACGCTGGCGCTCATGTCGAACTCGCCGCCGTGGAACAACGGCCAGCCGCCGTGTTCGCCCTGAATGCGTCTGAGATAATTAGCGACGCCGGCCTCCAGCGCCCGATCGACGGGTTCACCGAGGTAATGACGCATGAGCACGTATTCGGCGGGGATCGTGGCGTCGGCTTCGAGTTCGAACACCCAATGGCCATCGTCGCGCTGCATCGAGACCAGCGCCTCGGTCGCGGCGGAGATCGCGCCTTCCAGGGTTCGGTTGACGGCGGGCGCGACGAATGTGGCGGCTTGGGACATTTCGGTGTTTCCTCATCAAGTCGGAGCGGCGAGACGCGCGGCTTTGACGCCGGACCGGATCGCGCCCTCGATCGTCGCGGGCAGCCCGGTCTGCGTCCAATCGCCCGCGAGGCTCAGATTGTTCCAGGCGGTTCGCGCATGGGGGCGCTTGGCGTCCTGCTCGGGCGTCGCGGCGAAGGTCGCACGGCGTTCGCGCACGATTTGCCAAGCGGGCATGGGTCCGGTGATTTCGGCGACGGCCGCGACATCGCGCCAGATCCGGGCGGCAAGCGCGTCACGGGGCTCGTCGAGCAAATGATCGGCGGCGCTGATCGTGACGGACAGCCGCCCGGGGAAAGCGAACAACCATTGCGCCATGCCGTTGACCACGCCAATCATCGGCGCAACGCCGCTGGGAGGCGTCACGCGGTAGTGGGCATTGACGATAGCGCGAAATTGGGTCGGCGTCGAAATATCCGGAATCAGCTCGCCTGCGACCTGCGGCGGCGTCGCCAGGATCACCGCGTCCGCCGGCGAAAGCGGGACGCTCGCATCGGCGAAATCGAGTTGAACCGCCCGAGCGTGGTCCAGCTTGACGCCACGCAACCGCTGGCCGAAATGGACGCTGCCCCCACACCACCCGATGAAGCGCAACGCGGGATCGACGAAGGATTTCGACAGCCCGTCGCTCGCCGTCAATGGATGATAATGGCGCCCGCCCGCCGCCAGAGTCTCGCGAATGACGCTCGCCGCCAGCGCCGCCGAGCCCTCTTTCGGCTCCACGTTCAGCGCCGACATCAGGAACGGTTCGAGCAGACGCTCATAGAGCGGCCCCGCGCAATGCAGCGTCTCGCCAATGGCGGCGCTCGCGGGCGGGCGAAGCAACTTCGACAGTTCGAAATAAGCGCTGAGAGGCGCGCCGGGAACGCGGCGCGCCGGAGCCAGTATCCACCAGGGGATCGGCCCCTCGTTGGCGCGCAATGTCCAGCGCTCCCCGGTTTTCAAATCCACGAACGGAAAGGACGCGGAAGACGATTTGGTCAGGCCCTCACGGGCGCCGATGAGATCGAGATAGGCGAGCGTAGCGTGGTTGCCTGACAATATCAGGTGATTGCCGTTGTCGATCTCCATGCCGAGCGTAGCGTCGAAGTAAGAGCGACAGCGGCCGCCCGCTTGCTGGGTGGCTTCATGAAGCGCGACGCGCACGCCCCGGCGGGAAAGATCGACGGCCGCCGAGAGACCCGCGAGACCGGCGCCGATGACGTGCACGATTCCGGAACTCATAGAGCCAGGCAACGCACGAGGATCCAGATCAGGCGGCCGCGGCGGAGCTTTACGGCCGCGCGCGGAGCGTTCCAGCCGCGCGCCACCAATTGCGACAGGATCGAATGATAGGCGCAAGCCATGATGCGAGGCGTACGCACGCAACCTCGCGGGCTGGACGCGAAGATTTGATCGGACTCGCCAAAATGATACTCGGCGCGCGCGACGACCGGGGCGCAGGCCGCCGCAATTTTTGCGCTGGCGGCCGCTTCCCTGGGCGCCCTCGTCAGGATATCCGCGCCGCGAAGCGCCTCTTCGGGCAGGTAGAGGCGGTCCACCGCCGCGTCCTCGTCGATATCGCGAAGGATGTTCGTCAATTGCAGCGCCCGGCCGAGGTGATGGGCCAAGGCCAGGCCGGGCGCCTCCGCCATGCCGAACACGCGCACGCTCAAACGGCCGACGGCGCTTGCGACGCGGTCGCAATAGAGATCCAATTGCGCCCAGGTCGGCCCGGTGACCGTGCCGAGCACATCCATCTCCATGCCGTCGATCACCGCGAAAAAGTCCTCGCGGCGCAGGCCGAACTGGGCGATCGACCGCGCCAAGGCAGAGAGACGCGCGCGCGGGGCGCCAGCGTAGATCGCGTCAATGTCCGCCCGCCAGCGCTGCAGCCGCAAAAGCTGGACGTCCTGGGGACCGCCATTGTCGGCGATATCGTCGACGGCGCGACAGAAGGAGTAGATCTCGAACATGCCCTGGCGCTGATTGAGCGGCATCAATCGCATGGCGAGATAGAACGAACTGCCCGAGGCCCGGGACGCCGCGTCCTCGACCGGCTCCGAAAGGGCGAGGGTCATATGCGCATGCCCCAAACGGCGGAGCGCGGCGTAATTCCGAAGCCGCGCGTCGTCTGTCGGACGACGGCGAGACTGGCCGTGGCCGCAGCCTCCAAACCGCTCAGATGGGTCTCTTCGCCGAGCGGGTCCCTGTCCTTCAATCTTTGCGTCAGCCGAACCGCCAAGGCGTGAATAACGGCAATTTCCAGCCGCAAGCGCCGGTCGACGATTTGATCCGTCAACCCCTGACCATCGTTGAGCAGATCGAACACATTGTCGGTGATCGCGTCGATGCAGGCCCGCAACCCCGGCGAGGCCACGCCCGCCCCGAGGTCTTCGGGGCGCGCCGCGTTGGCGGCCAGCAGATCGAGGGGCAGATAGACACGATCGAGCGTGCGAAAGTCGGCCGCGCAGTCCTGGAGATGATTGATGATCTGCAACGCCGCGCAGATCGCGTCGGACGCGGCCCATGTGGCATGGGACTCGCCATGCACGTCCAGGACGAACCGCCCCACCGGCATGGCGGAAATGGCGCAATAGGCCATCAACTCGTCCCAATCCGCATAGCGTCGCTTGAGCGCGTCGAGCCGGAAGGCTGTCAGGAGGTCTTGCGCGTGGCGCGAAGCGATCCCGCGCTCGCGTAGGATGATGGCCAAGCGCGCCGCCTCCGGCTCGGCCGCCTCGATGTTGTTACCGAGCAGGCTCGCTTCCATGGCGTCGAGGCGCGTGATCTTTTCCGTCGCCGTCAGCGTCGGATCGTCCGCCACGTCGTCGGCGGCGCGCGCAAAGCGATAGAAGGCGAGAATGACTGGCCTGTGCCGGGCGCTGATGAGGCGCGAGGCGACGGGAAAATTCTCCTGTTTGTCTGTCTTTCCGAGCTGGGATGGGTTGGCGTTCATGATAGCCCCCTTCGAACTGTCTCAGACCGCCTCGCTCCCGAGCCGGGGCGTCCGGAGAGATGGTGTCCACCGCTCGCCACGCCCGGGCCCCGGCGCCGAAGCGTTCGCCGCCGACGCGCTTAGCGGCGACCGCCACCACCCTGAAGAGCCTCCAGGCCCACCTGCTCGACGGCAGTTCCTTCGATATTTATGCCGGCGCGCCGCGGCGCCACAAACCTCGGAAACTACTCAGACCGGGCGCCGTCGCCGCGTGACGCTAAGGGTTGAAAGCCATCTCGCTCGTCACGGGTCGCGTCGCATTCATCAAATACGCGGCGGGTAAATTCCGAGACGCCGGCGCGCCGCCAGGGATTGTCGGCGTTTCGCCGGACGGATGCCTCCCCGGCCGCGCGTGAGGGATTTCCGAGGCTGCCGCGCCTGCCCGCGTTCCGCCATCATGGTTCTTGGCTTTGCGCCAAGTTTGCAATGCGCCTCTCGAGGTCGCTTGGTTTTCGTCCGCCGGCGGAGCTCGCGACGTCAACCGGGCCTGGATTTCGGGCGCCGCTATCACGGGGAACGCCAAAATGAGCAATTCCGACACACTCGTCGCCGTGTTTCCAGATCACGCCGCCGCCGAAAACGCCCTGAAGACATTGGCCCAGGCGGGCTTCGAACTGAAGACGCTCAGCATCGTCGGCAAGGGATGCCACACGGAGCAGGACGTCGTCGGCTTCTACAACGTCGGCGACCGGGTCACGTTCTGGGGCAGCCGTGGAGCGTTCTGGGGCGGACTCTGGGGCTTGTTCTTCGGCGGGCTGTTCGTTTCCGCTCCGGTGATAGGGCCCGTTCTGATTCTGGGCTACATCACGAGCGCGGCGATCTCCGCCGTCGAGGGCGCGATCGTGGTCGGCGGATTGAGCGCCCTCGGCGCGGCGCTGTATAGTCTGGGTATCGACAAAGACAGCGTGATCCAATATGAGGAAGCGATAAAATACGACGAATTCCTGATCATGGCGCATGGCAGCGTCGCGGAGACGTCCCGAGCGAAGGCGGTGCTGCGCACAGCGAACGCGCGGCGCGTAGAGGTGTTCGCCGGCGCTCAGGCTGCTCAACCGAGTTACGAGCCTGTTGGCGCCTCCGGATAACGGGAAGCCAAAAAGGGTCAGGCTCAGTATCGCCCCTGCCGACGACCGCAAGCGAAGCCGCAAAAAATGCCGCCCCAGATCGAGAGACATCGCGCGGGAAGGTCCGGTTGGCTTCGCGCGGCCGTGTTGGGTGCGGATGACGGCATTCTTTCGACCGCCAGTCTCATGTTGGGCGTCGCGACCGCGGGCGGGGCCCATGGCAACCTGCTGATCGCGGGCGTGGCGGGTTTGGTCGCCGGGGCGATGTCGATGGCGGCGGGCGAATATGTCTCCGTTCATTCGCAGGCGGATACCGAACTGGCCGACCTCGCGCTGGAACAGAAGGAACTCACGACCGACGACGTCGGCGAGCATCAGGAGTTGGCCGCGATTTATGTCGCGCGCGGTTTGACGCCCGCCTTGGCGAAGGAGGTCGCGCAGCAACTGATGGCCCATGATGCGCTTGCCGCTCACGCTCGCGACGAACTCGGCATTACCGAGACCCTGAGGGCGCGTCCGATCCAGGCGGCGGCGGCCTCGGCGATCAGTTTCTCATCCGGCGCGATCGTACCCCTATTGGTCGCCGCGGCGTCTCCACAGCCAGACGTCGTCGTTTTCGTCTCGTTGACCTCGCTCGCCTGCCTGGCCGTCCTTGGCGCCCTCGCCGCTTACACCGGCGGCGCCAACATCGCTCTCGGAATTGTTCGCGCCACGTTCTGGGGGGCGCTCGCCATGGCGGTGACCGCCGGCGCCGGGGCGCTGTTCGGCCCCATGGCGTGACCAGAAGCTTGCCGTGCGGGCGGATCCTGGCCGGCAATCGAGCGTTCCGCGAAGCGCCCCGAAAACGTCCGTCGCCCAGGTCAAATGCCCTGAACACGGAACTTGCCGCATTTTCGCCCCCATATTGTTTCCGACGCCGCCTCATGTCGGCGTCGAATGAGAGGATTACGTCTACCGTCCGTGCGTCAGCAACTCATGTGCAACGAAGACTCGATTCGCTCGCGATGGCTTTCCGGCCAATAGGGCCTGATTCCGGCCTCGCCATAGTCGTCGTCGTCCGCCCTGTCCGTGGACATGGTCTTGTCGGGAGAACGTTCGTTCTGCCTCTCGGCCTGCCAAAGAGACGCGACTGTGACGACGAACCGAGTCAATCCGATTGCGAGTTGGTTCCTAACCATGCTGGCCTCCTGGCTCACGATGAAGTTTCATTTAACGATAGTCCGGAAATGGGCGCTAGATTCGGTCTCTACTCATTTCCATGCTGCGACCGCTGGACGACGATCGTGGCCGCCACATGAAATTCGGCATTCCCCGCGCCGCCTTGAATGCGCCCTTTCACCGCCGAGACGGGCCTCAGATCGCTCTGCGCGAGACCTCCGACGGCCGATTGAGCCGGACTCGGACCTGATCGGCCGGCAAAACGAGATTGCCGTCGCCGTCGACGATCCACGCCAAGGGCTCGCCGTCGCCCAGCAGAACGCCCGCGCCGTCCAACGCCTCCTCGATCGTCTTGAACTGTTTGGGATTTGTCTTCACGCCGAGAGCAGATTTTGTAGTCACGAAATAACGCATCGGCATGGAAGACGCCTCCCTCGCGTAATCGAATTGAGCGCGTGATGGCGCCAAGACGCTTGCGGGCACAGGTTCGGAAACTACTCAGAGGCGTCTCGTCGGCCGGTCGCGGATGGCGCCAAATCCCGGATCGGCGACGCGACAGCGGCGCTTGCCGTGCACCCGCAACGGACCGGCGCAGTCCATGCCTCCGTTCCGCGAATATGAATTCCGTCGCCGACAACGTGACGCGTTGCCAATAATCCCCCGCCATCCTGGGCGCTCGTTCCGCCGCTCGCTTCAGCATTGAGCGATCAGGCGTCCGTATTGGTCGTATCTCGCCGGAAAGTTCGAACAATTGCCGTAATAGGGGTAATAGGGTCCCGTCAGCGCGCCGACCCCCAAGGCTCCCGCGCCAAGGCCCAGGCCGAGCCCGAGAGCGCCGCCTCGAAAACCGCCGCCGCCGTAACCTTCGCCTCGCGCGAAAGCCGGGGCCACGGCAAGCAAGCCAGTCATGGCGAGGGCGAGCGTGGCGATGAAAGTTTTGCTAATCGTATTGCGCATGTCCGTTTCCGATCTCATTGCCACAATCACACGTCGATGGTGACGTCGCAGAGATCGCATGTAAGATTCCTAGCGCGTATCGAAAGGTTCGGAACCTATTTATGAACCCAGAGATATTCGCGCAATTGTTATTTTTACTGTGCAGGCAATTGACGAACATGGACGCCGCGAGCACTTCACAGCTCCGCCTGAGCGTAAATCTCTCCGACGACGGCCGAGTTTCGCTCGGATCGCCATTCGACCATGACCGCGAGACGGCGGGCGACGAGGATCGACCCCCGCCGCCTCGCCCGCGTCGAGACAAAAGCGCCCGCTAGCCAAGCGCGGCGTCCAAGGCGGCGCTCAATTCCGCGAGGCCCGCCTCGACGTCCTTCAGGTGGACGCGCAGCGCGCGACGTCCCCGCTCGACGAGGACGGCCAGATCGCCGCTCGCTTGCGCCGCCTTGACCACGCCAAAGCTGTAGCCCGCGCCGGGGATTTCGATGTCCTGCGGGTCGTCGCACGTGATCTGCAGAAACACGCCGCTGTTGGCGCCCCCCTTGTAGGCCTGCCCCGTCGAATGCTGGAAACGCGGTCCGAAGCCGAGACAGGTCGCCGCGCGGGTCTTGTCGCGAATCCGCGCGCGCATCGCCGTCAGCGTACGCGTGTGGCTATCGTTGCGCTCGAGGTAAGCCAGAAGGGCGACATAGTCTCCCGCCGGCCCGCCCGCGTTCACCCGGGCGAAATGGCTCTTCAGATAGGCGATCAGACTTTCATGCCGTCCGAGTTCTCCCGCGTTGCGCGGATCCGCATAGAGCGCGACGCCCCTTTCCTCGAACAGCGGCGTTTCCTTGGGCAGACTGTGGGTCTTGGCGTAAGTTTCCATCATCGCGCGCGTCTTCAGTTTGCTGGCTTCCACATCGGGTTGGTTGAACGGATCCAACGCCAGGATGGAGCCAGCGACGGCTACGGCGATCTCCCAGCGGAAGAACTCGCCGCCGACGCTGCCAATATCCTTGACGCCAATGCGCGCGACCGGGTGTCCCGCCCGCTCGAGAGCGGCGACTGCGGCGACCTGCGCGGCCTGTTGTTTGCCCTCCAACCAAAGATGGACGAAGAAGCGATCGTCGCCGTATTTGTCCGGGGTCGCCAATGGCTCTCCGGCCAGCGGCATCAAGCCGCGACCCAATTTCCCCGTGCTTTCCGCCAGCAATTGTTCGAGCCAGGACCCGAGCGGCGCGATGCCCTCCGAGGCGATGATCGTCACCTTGTCGCGTCGAAAACGGGTCGCGGCAATCCCCAGGGCGATACCCAACTGAGCCCCCGGATTTTCCGCCGGCGGCGCGTCGGGGCCGCAGGAACGCTGCATGGGCCTGGCCGCCTCGAGGAACCGCTCGACGTCGATGCCGATCGCCGCCGAGGGGGCAAGACCAAACTTGGAGAGCACGGAATAGCGACCGCCGATCGACGGTTTGCCTTTGAAGACACGCCCGAATTTCAGGCGCTTGGCGACGCCCTCCAGCGGCGAGCCTGGGTCGGTGACCGCGACGAAAGCCGCGCCGGCTTTTTCGCCGCCCAGCACAGCGACGACGCGCTCGTGAAAATAGCTCAGGAAGATGTTGGGCTCCAGGGTGCTGCCCGACTTCGAGGATACGATGAACAGGGTGCGGCGGAGGTCTATCGCGCGTTCGACGGTCCGGATCTGCGCGGGGTCGGTGCTGTCGAGCATATGAAACTTCGGCCAGTCCTGTGGCTCGCCGAAAGCTTCCGCCAGCACCTCCGGGCCAAGGCTCGACCCGCCCATCCCCAGCAGCACGACATGTTTGAAACCGCCCTGCCGCGACTCGAGGGCAAATTTCCTCAGAACGTCGATGTCGCCGAGTTCGCCCTCGACGATGTCGAGCCATCCCATCCATCTGTCTTCGTCGCTTCCCGTCCACAGCGTTTTGTCGCCGGCCCAGAGGCGCCGAATATTTCCCTGTGCGCGCCAGCTTTCTGCTTCCGCGGCAAAGGCGCTCTGCATTGCTGGCGAACCCGCGGCGATCGCCAAGCCCGAGCCGTTCACAAGCGCGGCGCGGCGTCGCGCTATGGAGCCCAGAAGCATGTCGAAAGCATCAGCGAACTTGCGAACCCCGTCTCTCGTGAGCCCATCAGTCACGTCCTCGATCGAAATGCCGAGCAGCTTCAATTCAGCCAGCAACGGCGCGGCCCCGGCGGCGTCTTCGAGGATCGCGTCGGGTTTCGCGACGCCATGGTCGCGAAACGCATCCATCGTCGCCGGCGGCAACGTGTCGACGGTGTCGCGACCAATCAACGCCTCGGCGTATTTGGTGTCTTTGAAGCTGGCGTCCTTTACGCTGGTCGACGCCCACAGCAGACGCTGCGTCCGAGCGCCTTTGGCCTCGAGGCGTCGCCAACGCGGCGTCGCGAACAAGGCGGCATAGCGCGAATAGGCGATCTTAGCGCTGGCGATTCCGGCCCTGCCGCGCAGCCTGTCTGTCTGTACGCCCAGGCCAAGCGCCGCCAATCGCGCGTCGACCGCCTCGTCGATGCGACTGATGAAGAAACTCGCGACGCCGCCGACCTTGCCGAGATCGCCCCCCGCCGCCGCGAAGGCCTCCAGGCCGGCCAGATAGGCTTCAACCACCGCCTCATAGACCGCGACCGAAAACAGCAACGTGACATTGATGTTCAGGCCTCGACCCACGAGACGGCGAATGGCCACGAGGCCGGAGGCCGTGCCGGGAACCTTGACCATGAGATTGGGTCGTCCGACGGTCGACCACAGGCGAAGGGCTTCGGCCTCCGTCGCGTCCGTATCGTTGGCGAGATAGGGCGAGCACTCGAGGCTGACATATCCGTCCCGTCCCTCCGTCTTCTCGTAAACCCCGAGAAGCGCGTCTGCCGCCGATTGGATGTCGGCGATCACGAGATGTTCGTAGATGGCGCTGACGCCGTGATCTCCCAGCGACTGAAATTGCGCGATCGACGGCGAATAATCGTCGCTGTCGACGATCGATTTTTCGAAGATCGACGGGTTCGATGTGATCCCTTTCAGGCCGTCTTCGTCGATCAGCTTTCTCAATCCGCCGTTGACGATGAGCCGACGGCTCAGACTGTCCAACCATGGCGATTGTCCGCAGGCCGCGAGTTCCTGGAGCGGGTTCATGAATTCGCCTTTGCTGTCGTGCGTCGCGGATCCGTGGGCGCTTAGCGCGTCGGAAAGCAACTCAGAGGGCTGGAGATTATTGCGAGCGGGACGGCGACCCCAGTATCGGAATCTACCCAATACGCGCCGTGTCTCCTGGCGCGTAAATCGTTGAACGAGGATTCCGGGAGGCGCCGTTGAAGAACCCGGTCCATCAGGACCGCTTGAAAATGATTTGCAGCCAAAGCTTCGGCCCGACTGAGTATTTTCCGTCCCTGTCCTTTCCGCCACAGCCGACAAAGATGCGGGCGCGATCGGGCATTCCGAACCGCTGCCGAGACGAACTCAAAGGCGCGACCATGACTACGCATTCAGCTCGCGGCGAGGCCGCGCCGACGTCGGCGGCCGCTGGTCCCTGGGCAAATCTCGGGGGGCTCACACGGCCAAGCCGACTGGCGTGGATCGGCGGCATCGTCCTCGCCGTTTTCTTCGTAGTCCTCGCGCTGACCGGCTATATCGAAAAATGGCTCTGGATGCGGCAACTCGACTATGTCGCCATTTTCTGGACAGTGTTGTCGGTACAATGGGCTTTGGGCGTGCTGACTTTCGTCGTCGTTTTCGGCTTCCTGTGGTTCAATCTCCACGAAGCGGTCAGAGGCGCCGTCTCTTCAACCACAGCGCCTGCGCTGGCGCCGCTTGACGGCGCCAACGCGCTGGAGGCGGTCGAACTCTTTCCCCTCATACTGAAAGGAGCCTTCGCGCTGGTGAGTGGCGTGATCGCGCTTTTGTTCGGTGTCGCCATGTTCTCGCAATGGGACACTTTTCTCCGCTTCCGCTTTGGCAAGTCCTTCGGAATAGCGGACCCCCTGTTTGGCGTCGATGTCGGTTTTTATGTGTTTCACCTGCCGTTCTACCTGATGCTTCAGCGTGGATTGCTGTTGCTGACCGTCTTGACGTTCGGCATCGTGCTCATCAACTATGTGCTGACCGGCGCAATTTCGTTTTTGACCAAGCAAGCGACCGCGGGCCTGGGCGAACGGGCGACCTCACATGTCATGGCGTTGTTCGCGCTTCTGTTCGCCACCCTCGGCTGGGGCTTCTATCTCGACCATTTCGAACTTCTCTATTCGAGCGTCGGCGTCGTCTACGGCGCCGGCTACACCGCGGCGAACGTCACCCGATGGGCGCTCTGGGGAATGGTCATCGCGTCCGCCGTCGCTTGCGGACTGTGCGCATTCAACGCCTATCGCCGGAATTTTCAAAGTCTGGCCTATGGCGTCGGCGCTTACGCCGCGCTGTGGGCCTTGGCGGTATATTTGGTTCCCGGCTTGTTTCAAACCTTCATCGTGCAGCCCAATGAACTGGCGCTGGAGACACCCTATCTCAAGAACTACATCAGTTCGACACGGGCCGCGTTCCAGTTGGACAAGATCGCTGAGACCTCCTACCCGGCGCTGTCCGATCTGACCTCGGAGGTGATGGCGAGGAACAACGACACGGTCCAGAACATTCGCCTATGGGACACGCGGCCGCTGTTGCAGACCTACGCCCAGACCCAGGCCATCCGACTGTACTACCAGTTCTACACCGTCGCGACGGATCGGTACCATCTCCCCGACGGTTATCATCAGGTTATGCTGTCCACGCGCGAACTCGCGCGCGACCTGCCGCCAGCGGCGCAGACATGGGTGAACCAGTATCTGCAGTTCACTCATGGCTATGGCGTCGTGATGAACTTCGTTTCCAAGACAATGGGCGGCGGCTTTCCCCAATATTTGCTCGAGAACGTGCCGGCGCAATCCAACTTCGGACTGAAGATTACCCAACCCTCGGTCTATTACGGACAGTCGATGCCCGGCTATCGCATCGTCAATACCGGCATCAAGGAATTTGACTATCCCAAGGGCAATGACAACGTATACACGAACTACGCCGGATCGGGCGGCATACCCTTGGATAGCCTCTGGAAACGCCTGCTGTTTGCTTGGAACGAAGGCGACATCAACATCCTGATGACCGGTTATCTCAGGCCGGAGAGCCGCATTCAGATCCATCGCGACGTCCGCGAGCGCATCACGGAAATAGCGCCCTTCCTGCGCCTCGACAGTGACCCCTATCCGGTGTTGAGCGACGGCAGGCTCTATTGGATCCAGGACGCCTATACCGGCTCCAGCTACTTTCCCTATTCGAACCCGCAAATGACGGAGACCTTCGTCAGCCCGCCTTCGGCGAATTCCCTGTTCGGGCCGAACGCTCTGGGCTCCCAGTTCGCCGACAATAGCGGCGTCCCCGTCGCCTCGCAGCCGGCGCTGGAGGGCCTCAACTATGTGAGAAACTCGGTCAAGGTCGTCGTCGACATGTTCAATGGCGACGTGAACTTTTACGTCATGGACGATACGGATCCGGTGCTCGGCGTCTATCGGAAAGCGTTCCCCGACGTCTTCAAGCCGTTGAGCGCATTGTCGCCGGACCTGAAAGCCCACCTTCGCTACCCCGAAGACATCTTTTCCGTTCAGGCCAATCAATATAAGACCTTTCACATGACGGACCCACAGGTCTTCTATAACAGGGAAGACCTTTGGACGTCGCCGATCGAGACCTACGCCGGGGAAGTTCAGCGCATGCAACCCTATTATATCCTGGCGAAACTGCCGGGCAGCGCTCAGCTCGAGTATATGCTGATGACGCCCTTCACGCCGCACGGCAGGGACAACATGATCTCCTGGATGGCGGCGCGGTCGGATTTTCCGGAATACGGGAAGACCCTCTTCTACGAGTTACCGAAGGACAAGCTGATCTACGGCCCCAATCAAATCGAGGCCATGATCAACCAGAATACGACGATCTCTCAACAGCTCACCCTTTGGAACCAGAATGGCTCGCGCGTCATTCGCGGCAAACAGATCGTGACGCCGATCGAGAACTCGTTCCTCTATGTCGTTCCGCTCTATCTGACGGCGGCGTCGACGGATTTTCCGCAGCTCAAGCGGGTGATAGCGATCGCGGGCGACAAGGTCGTGATGGAGCCGACGTTGGATGAGGCCATCGCCGCTTTGTTTGGTCCCAACGGACCCAAGACCGCGGGCGCCGCCGCGCCAACCGGCCCCGCCGCCACGGCGCCCGCGAACATCGCGACCGCCTCGGCCCTGAAAGAGGCGCGAACGCAACTGGACAACGCGCAAGACGCATCTGGGCAAGGCGATTGGACGAAGTTCGGCGACGCCATGGAGAAGTTGAGGGCAATGTTGAGAGCGCCGCCGCCCTCGGCCCAGAAATAGACGGGGTCGCGACGCAAGCGCGAAGCAGCGGCGGACGCACACCCGCCTCTGCGTGATTTCCGGCCCTACCGCGATCGGAATTTTCGTCGTCTATTGCGGGCGCGCGTTGCGCGGCAGGGCGCCAACCAGACGGAGTGGATCGACATGGCCGAAAGCAACCCTGACGACGGCGTCGAGGGCTATGACGCGCGCGAGGCGGTAGGAGTCTTCGATAGCGCCGAGGCGCTCGAGGCGGCGGTGGACAAACTGGAAATTTCCGGATTTGATCGCGCCGCCATTTCGGTGCTGGCGAGCGACGCGGTGGTCCGCGACAGGCTGGGCGGCCTTTACAAATCTGTGGCCGACATCGAAGACGATCCAAAGGCGCCTCTGGCCGCTTTCACCTCCTCGGACTCGAGGGTGGAAGCTGAGAGCGCGGCGATAGGGGCGCCGCTGTTCATCGGCGGCATTGCGGGAGGTCTCGCGGCCATTGCGTCCGGCGGCGCACTGGCGATCGCTTTCGCGGCGGCGGTAGCCGGCGGCGCGGTGGGCGCAGGGATTGGCGCGCTGTTCGCGCGCGTCATCTCCGAGCGCCACGTCGAACATGTTTGCGAACAATTGTCTCAGGGCGGATTGATTCTGTGGGTCAACTACCGCGACGACGCCGCCGGCGCGCGAGCGTTGGCGATTCTGATCGACGGAGGCGCCCGCGACGCCCATCTGCATGAGATCACCCGCGATTGGACGCTGAAGGACAGGCCCTTCGCGCTTGGGCAGCCCGACCCGTTCCTTTGAGGCGTTGTCGCGCGGCCAGTAAGTCCGCGAAGGAGCGCGGTCCCGCGCAATTTCAATTCCGGCGGCTTTCGCGACGCCAGGATCTCATTATGGAGATGAAATGACGCTGACGATCATGGCGGCCGCCGTCATAACGGTTCTCGTTCTCGGAGCCGGTGGAGTCCTGAGCACCGTGGGCTCCCGGTACCGGGCCTTGCGCGAACCGTCGTGGAATCCGCCGGATTGGGTGTTTGGCCCCGCCTGGGCGCTCATTCTCGGTCTTGCCGCCTGGGCCGGCGTGCTGGCCTGGACCAACGCCCCAGACACCGCCGCGCGCTGGATGATCGCGCTGCTCAACGCGATCAACATCGTCCTGCATATGCTTTGGAGCCCGCTGTTCTTCAATCTGAGACGTCCGGACTGGGCCTTGATTGAAGTTCCGTTTCTCTGGCTTTCGGTGCTCGCGTTGATCGCCGACGTCTCGCCGCTCTCGCCCTTGGCCCGTTGGATTTTGATTCCCTATCTCTTTTGGGTCGGCTTCGCCGCTTTTCTCAATCTCGTCATCGTCGGGATGAAGCCGCCCTTTTCCTCGCCATCAGAAGCGCGCGCGCTTTTGGCCGACGCCGGTCGAGACGCCTCGTGAACCGCTGGATGCGTCATCACCAGGCAAAGCAGAACGCGGCCGAGGTCGACGCGCGGCCCATCCATCACTCCCCGTGGTTCTGGCTCGGGGTCGTGATGTTCATGGCCGCCATATTGACCTATGTCTTCAGCGAGGATCTCTCGCTGCGCCCCCGCCTTGGTGGCGCCGCGATGACGACCGCGACCACGCCCTTGGCCGCGCCTTAGGCCAAGCCGGGGACGCCATCCGCTCCCATGCGTAGTTTCCGTGGCTGCCCCACAGGCGCGCGATGGTTTAGGCTCTCGCTATGGGAAGTGAAGGCTCAGCTTGCACTTCAACTTTGGAGCGATACAATGCGGAAACTTCTGGTTGCTCTCACAGCCGTCTCGACCCTGGCGATATTGGCCCCGTTGCCCGCGCAGGCGTTCGATCGCGGTTGCTACCGAATGGGCGAGACGGGTTATCATTGGTATCAAGTCTGTATCGGCTTCGATTTCATGTACCCCCATCATCGCGTCTGCGATCATGGCCGTTGCTGGTACAATTGAGTTGAGGTCCGCTGAGGCTTCAGCATAGTCGCGCAAAGGTCGAGGTCGAACGAACGCCGCGATCTTTGCTTGGATGCGTCTTCTGATCCGCACCCGGCCTTCGGGCCTGGAAGGGTCGGACGCAAGGGGTCGAACAAATCCCATGCGTCCCGACAGCTTCGCCGCGATGCAATCCAGGAGGAACGCCGTTGAACACATATCGTCTGGTCCCGATCGAGCCGGGCAGCGCTGATTGGCAGTTTACCAAAGACTACGACGTCGTTTGGGCCTGCGCGCCCAATCCGGCATCCGCGCGCACGCTGGTCGCAGCCAAGACCGGGATGATCGTGCATAACGCGGAGGCTTTGGAATCGCCCTGGGAAGACGAGGCGATTACGTCATGCGCGCTCGATCCGACGATGTGGTCGATGCGCGCCGAAACCTGGTCCTCCAGGACGGCAGTCTGGTCGGCAACTGAGCCAAACACGAGATCGAACCCGCGGCTCTGACGCGGTGAACGGACGCGAGGCTCGAGGGTGATCGCTGATTGGCGGTCGGATTCGCCTCACGAAGCGTCGGCGGGCTTGGCCGTGCATACCCATTGGGTCCGAGGAGGATGTCGTCGTGCGCTTATTGATCGCAATCATTCTGATCGTTTACTGCGTCGGCGTCGGCGTGGAACTCGCGCCGACATTCCAGAGCGGATGGGCCCACGTGCCGGCGTCCGAACTCACGTCCAACATATTCCAAGCGCTGCCTGACGCGCTCGGCTGGCCGGCGAAGGTTTATCATAACTTTGCCAATCGCGACGGCGTCACGACTTAGGCTCCGCCACAAAATCAAGGCTCGATTCGCCGCGGTCAGCGCTTAGTCAAACCCGCCAATTGAGTCCTCTATTTGCCGACGCCTCCCTGTCGCCGCCGCGGCTGCGAAACGTCGTCAGCGCCTTGTCAGAAGACGAAAAGTCCTCGGAATCAACTCCTATTGACCAGAGAGCGCGCTGCGTCCCTCGAGACGAAGATTTGCCGCCCGAGCTATCGTATCGTCACGGTCGGCTCGACCGAAAGTCCCAATCCCATGAGGACGTCGGGCCTGCGATCGAAGGTGATCTTCACCGGGATTCGTTGCACGACCTTCACGTAATTTCCCGTGGCGTTCTCCGCCGGCAACAGACTGAAAACGGTTCCGCTGCCCGCCTGGACGCTGTCGACGTGACCCGGAAAATGACGTCCGTAAGCATCGACATAGATGTCCACCGCCTCGCCCGGGTGGATGTTGGCCAGCTGCGTCTCCTTGAAATTCGCGGTCACCCAGACATCGAGCGGAACCAGGATCATGACGCCCTGCCCCGGTGTGGCGAGTTGCCCGGGCGTCGCGGTAAGTCTGGTGATATGACCTTCCGTCGTGGCGCGCAATTCGGTGCGGCTGAGATTGGCGTCCGCCGTCGCTTTTTGCGCCTTTGCCGCTTCGAGTTGCGCCTCGGCGCTCTTCCTTTGCGCTTCGAGCACTTGCGTCCGGCGATCAGCCGCCGACTGAGCAAATTGCGCGGCCGATAGCGCCGCTTGCTTTGATTGCAAATCGGACTGCGATTGCTCCGCGCGCTGTAACGTGCCGGCGCCTTTCGTGACGAGATCCTGATAGCGTGTGTTTTCCTGTTTCGAGAAATCCAACGCCGCCTGCG
>Ga0302320_10012532_pt1 | contig 17790 bp, 18 predicted proteins | sample Bog_T0_3_FD_202130 | JGI IMG/M metagenome (GOLD analysis project Ga0302320, IMG submission 202130) | Peat permafrost microbial communities from Stordalen Mire near Abisko, Sweden - Bog_T0_3 | ecosystem: Environmental > Terrestrial > Soil > Wetlands > Peat | place: Sweden: Abisko, Stordalen Mire...
GTTCCCCGAACTGCGCTGGATCGATAAACATCACTGGATCCCCACCATCGCCTATGGCGCGCTGCTCGGTCTCATCGGAGGCTGGCCGGTCTTCCTCTGGGCTTACGTGGTTTCGACCGTCGTGCTCTACCACTGCACTTTCTCGATCAACTCGCTCGCCCACCTCTTCGGCACACGCCGATTCGATACGCCCGATGAAAGCCGAAATAACTGGCTGCTGGCGCTTATCACGCTCGGCGAGGGCTGGCATAATAACCATCATTTCTCGCCCGGAAGCTGCCGCCAGGGCGAGCGCTGGTGGGAGATCGACATCACCTACATGGCGCTGAAGACCCTGAGCTGGTTCGGCGTTGTCCGCGATCTGCGCCCGTTCCGCAGTACTGCGGGCATCGCGGCCCGAGCGGCCTCGTGAAGTCGATTGCGGTCATCGGCTCCGGGATTTCCGGCCTTTCCGCGGCGTATTACCTGAGCCGTCAGCATGAAGTGCATCTCTTCGAATCCGACAACCGCCTCGGCGGCCATACCCATACCGTGATGGTCGATTCCGAATCCGGGCCGCTCCCTATCGATACCGGCTTCATCGTTCATAACGACCGCACTTATCCCCACTTCTGCCGCCTGATGCGCGAGTTGGGCGTGGAAACGCAACCAAGCGATATGTCCTTCGCGGTTACCGAGCGGGGCGGGGCATTCGAGTATGCGAGCCACGGTCTGCCGGGTTTTTTCGCCCAGAAGCGCAATCTGCTTTCGCCCTCGCACTACAAGCTGTTGAGCGAGATCCTCCGGTTCAACCGCGAAGCGCCAAAGCTCGTCACCAATCCCGACGCGGCCGATCTGACCTTAGCCGAATTCCTCGCCGCCGGCGCTTACGCCCCGGTTTTTATCGACCGCTATCTCATTCCGATGGCCGGCGCTGTCTGGTCCATGGCGCCCGAAGTCATGCCAGGTTTCCCGGCCGTAACTCTCATCCGCTTCATGCAGAATCACGGCATGCTGGGGATCGATACCCATCCGAAATGGAAAGCCATCCGCAACGGCAGCCATTCCTACCTGGCCCCCATCACCGCCCCTTATCGCGATCGAATCTCTCTAAACACCAGCGTCGCTTCCATCGAACGCCATGACCGCGGCGTCACCGTCAATTTCGTCGGCGCCCGGCCCGCGCAGCAATTCGATGAAGTCGTCTTTGCCTGCCATGGCGATCAGATCCTTCCTCTGCTCGCTCAACCTACCGACGCCGAACGCGCCATCCTCAAATCCTTCACCACCAGCCGCAACGAAACCTGTCTGCATACCGATACCGCGATGCTCCCCTCGCGCCGCGGCGCCCGCGCTTCCTGGAATTATTTGCTCGGCGACCGGGGTCGCGTTACCGTCACTTACCACATGAACCGCCTGCAGTCCCTCACAGCCAGGGAGAATTACTGCGTCACCCTCAACGCCAACGGCTCCATTGACCCTGGCCGCAAGCTCCGCGGCATGGTCTACGAGCACCCGCTCTATACCCGAGCCGCCATCCGCGCCCAGCAACGCTGGAGCGAAATCAGCAGCCGCAATCGCACGCACTTCTGCGGCGCATACTGGTTCTATGGCTTTCATGAGGACGGCGTGCGCTCCGGCATTCGCGTAGCGGAAGCCTTAGGGGTCGCGTGCCAATGATCCCCGAACCCGGTATCTATACGGGCACGCTGAGACACCGCCGCTTCCGTCCGACCCCGCACGCCTTCAACTACAAGCTGTTCATGGCATGGCTCAATATCGACCGCATCCCCGAGCAGATGGCCCGCACGCCCTTCACCGCCTACAATCGATTTTCCTGGGCCACCTTTTTCGAGAGCGATCATTTTGGCGACCCCAAGCTCTCTCTCCGCGAACGTCTCATCCGCGATTCCGCCGCCCATGGTGTCCTGCTTCCCGAGGGCCCTATCTACCTGCTCACGCATCTGCGCTATCTGGGCTACTGTTTCAATCCCATCTCGTTTTTCTTCTGCTACCAACCCGATGGCACTCTCGATACCGTGCTCGCCGAGGTCAACAGCACCTTTGGCGAATCCCGCAACTACTGGCTGACCGCGCGTAATCGCCAGCCCGGCGGCGAGAGTTCCCTGCGTTATCGCTGCCCCAAGACGATGCACGTCTCGCCCTTCATGGCCATGAACCTCGATTACGAATTCGTTCTCACGCGTCCCGCCGAAAACCTGGTCGCACATATGAACACGTTCGAAGCCGGCGACGCCCCGTTCTTCGATGCCACGCTCACGCTCGAACATCGTCCCTGGACCGCGATCAACGTCGGCCTTGCCCTGGCGCGCCATCCTTTCATGACCGCCAAAGTCGTCGGCGCTATCCACTGGGAAGCGCTCCGGCTCTTCCTCAGGAAAGTTCCCGTCTTCACCCATCCGGACCGCATCGAACCCGCCATTCAGGAGGCTCCGAAACGCTCATGACCTTTGCCAAACAAGCCGTCTTCCGCATGCTCGGTAAACTGCGCGGCGGCGTACTCGAAATCGCCTGTCCCGAACAGACTTACACATTCGGAGACCAGACCTCTTCCCTGCGCGCCTGCCTTGCCGTTCACGATGAGCGCTTCTTCTCCCGCATCCTCTTCGGCGGAGACGACGCCGCGGGCGATTCTTACGTCGATGGCGACTGGTCCTCGCCCGACGTGGTCGCAGTCATCCGAGTAGCCGCCCGCAACCTCAACCAACTCGAAAGCGGCAACCGATTTCTCGGGTTCGCCAGCCGCCTCTACCACCGCGTGCGCCATCGCCTGAACCGCAATACGGTTGAAGGCAGCCGCCGCAACATCCACGCGCATTACGACCTCAGCAACGATTTCTTTCGCCTCTTCCTCGACCGCAACATGGTTTATTCGAGCGCCGTCTACCGCCATGCGGGCGATTCGCTCGAAGACGCCCAGGAAGAAAAACTCGACCGCATCTGCCGCAAACTTTCGCTCCAGCCCGGCGACCGCGTCCTCGAGATCGGCACGGGCTGGGGAGCCTTCGCGCTCCACGCCTCACGTCATTACGGGTGCACGGTCACAACCACCACCATCAGCCAGGAACAGCACGATTACTCCCGGCAGGCCTTCTCGAAAGCCGGTGAAGCCGGCCGCAGAATCACGCTGCTGCTGGAAGACTACCGCAATCTCAACGGATCGTTCAACAAACTCGTCAGCATTGAAATGTTTGAAGCCGTCGGGCTGGATTTCTACGACGCTTTCTTCTCCACATGCGACCGCCTGCTCACGCCGGATGGCTCCATGGTCATGCAGGCCATCACCATGAACGAGCACCGCTTCCCGGCGTATAAAAGCGAAACCGACTGGATCCAGCGCCGCATCTTCCCCGGCTCGCAGCTTGCTTCGGTCCGCGAAATCCTGAGTTCGCTGGTGCGTTCGACGAAGCTCTCGATGTACCACCTCGAAGACATCGGCATGCACTATGCCCACACCCTCGCTGAGTGGCGCCGCCGCTTCCACGACAACATCGACCAGGTCCGCGCCCTCGGCTTCGACGAACCGTTCTGCCGCACCTGGGATTACTATCTCGCCTTCTGCGAAGGAGCCTTCCGCGAGCGCCACATCGGCGACGTGCAGCTCATGCTGACGAAGAACGCGAATCCGACGCTGCTGTTCGGCGAACAACCCCAATGGGCCGAATCGCTGACCTTCTGAAGCAGGGCATCACGCCCGAGAAGATCGCGCTCACGGTCGCGCTGGGAGCTTTCATCGGAACGATTCCGATGCTGGGCACGACGACAATCCTCTGCACCGTCGTCGCCCTCGCGCTCAGGCTGAACCTCCCGGCAATTCAGATGGTCAACGGAATCGTCTACCCGCTGCAGTTGATCCTGCTGATCCCTTTTTACCGTCTGGGCGCATGGCTTTTCCGCACCGACGCGTCAACCATTACGCTGACCGGCGTGAAAGACCTGATCCGTTCCGGCATCCTTCAGGCTATCGAAACTCTCTGGACCGTAACCATGCACGCGCTTGTCGCCTGGCTCATCCTGGGAACCCTGGCCAGTCTGATTATCTACGCGATAACCCTGCCTCTGACCAGACCGATCTCCCGGCGTCTGTCTGCCGAGCACGACATCGAGACCCGCGAGGATCAACCCGACCCGTGTGCCTGAGATCTTACCTGCGCATTCGGTCAGCTGTTTGCGATCTAAAGTGAAGATTGCTCGTCAACCGCACACAGACGGCCGTGCCGATCCGGCTCTGATTGAGAGCGTCACCCTGAACGACAACAACGGGCCGGCGAAAGCCGGGGCCGGAACCGGTCGGAGCAGGAAGGTCTGCCCACCAGATCTCACCCTGCGAGATCACCATTCAACCTGTTCAAGCGTCATTCTCGCCGCCTGCGACACAAACGGATCTATGCGGGCAGAGCCAACCTTGTCCAGGGTTTCGTTCATTGCCTCGGTTACCGCGTCCCCCGAGTGCCGCGCAACATACTCGCGAACGGCGGCGCTGTAAATATCGCTGCGAGAACGCTTCGTTCGGCGGGCCAGCTTTTCGGCGCTTGCGACCAGATCGTCGGGAATCGAAATCGCAGTCTTCAGACCGAAAGTATAACGAAAATCGCAGATTCCCTGCGGCACGCAAATTCGAGCGTTTGGGGGCGCAGATCCGCCCTTCATATAATTAAAGAACCCGCAGCCCCATGGCCTCACTCATCGAAGCGATCAACATCAAACGTCGAACCCTGTTCGAACTCGACAACACCCCGTTCTACTGCCTCGAAGCCGAAGTTAACACGCCCACCGCGCGCGGCGGCCAAACCCTCGTGCGCCTCAAAGTCCGCAACCTGCTCAACAGCGCCGTCTTCGAGAAGACCTTCAAGGCCGGCGACAAGTTTAAAGAACCCGACCTCCAGCTTGTCCCCGCTTCTTACCTTTACAGTGACGGCGATGGCTCGCACTTCATGGACCAGGAAAGCTTTGAAACCCACACCCTGGCCGAGGACACGCTCGGCAGCGCGCTCGATTTCCTGGTCGAGGGCGCGTTGCTCGAAGTCCGCAAGTACAACGGCAATCCGATCGGAGTCGAACTCCCGGTCTTCGTTGATCTCGTCGTCGCCCACACCGAGCCCGGCGTTAAGGGCGACTCCTCAAGCGGCAGCGTAACCAAACCCGCGAAGCTCGAAACCGGTCTCGAAATTCGCGTTCCTCTTTTCATTAAAGAAGGAGAAAAAGTGAAAGTCTCCACCGAAACCGGAGAGTTCGCCGGCCGAGCATAATCCACCCAAATAAAAATCCCTCCCGCGGGCCCACGGGAGGGATTCTTACTACTTACTGCTTCTGACAGAAAAAGCCGAGAGACGAAACGTTAATCGGTCATCCGGGTCTCGGGGTGCTCCTGTTCGTGGTGCACGACGGGCCTCTGACCCTGTTTCTTCTTCCCGTGCTCCTGTCTGCTCTTCTGTTCCTGCTTCTTCTGGTTCTGCTTATTTGTGGTGTTCATACGTGGAACACTCCTTTCCTCTTATTGATACCACATTTTTGACGTCAGAATCGCCGCGCCCAGCGCAAGCGCCAAAGCAGCCGGCATTGCAATCGCCCCCACCTTTAGGAATCGCGCGAAACTCACGTCCACTTTCTCCTTCCTCAAAGCCAGCAGCCAGAGAATCGTCGCCAGCGAACCCGTCACCGAAAGGTTCGGTCCCAGATCCACCCCGATCAGCATCGCGTGAACCAGCAGCCCCTTCGCATGCGCCGCCTGCAGCGTGCCGCCCGCAATCAACCCCAGCGGCAGATTGTTCACCACGTTGTTCCCGATCCCCACCGCGAACCCCACCGCCATCGCGCCCCAGGCGGGCTCCAGCCCCTCAGCCCACGCCAGCCACCGCTTCGTCATCTCGAGCGCCCCGTTACTTTCCACCGCGTCCACCATCACGAACAGCCCTGCCACCAGCAAAAGCGTCGCCCAACTGATCTCGCGAGCCAGCGGAAGCGGATTCCTCCGGCTCTTCATGCAAACCGCCGCCGTGACAACCAGCGCCGCCAGACAAGTCGGCAACCCCAAATCCCGGTTCATCGATGAAGCCGTCATCAGCACCGCCACCATCAACGCGATCCCGCCCAGGACCAGCTTCCCTTCGCTCCGCAGCGTCTCCGCCCTCACTTCGCAATCCACAACACCCATGCCCAGTTCACGCCGGAAGAACATCCGCAACACGCCATACGTCGCCCCGATCGAAACCACCGACGGAATCCCGAAGTACATGAGCCATTGCCCCAATGCAGGCATGCCCGCATGAAACACCACCAGGTTCGCCGGATTCGAAATCGGCAACACAAACGAAGCCGCATTCGCAATCAGCGCGCATGCGAAGAGATAAGGAAGGGGCATGACCTTCGCCTTCCGTACCGCCGTCAATACCGCCGGAGTCAACACCACCGCCGCCGCATCGTTCGACAGGAAGATCGTCACCAGCGTTCCAATCCCGTAAATCAGCGCCAGGAGCTTCGTGCACGATCCGCCCGCGCTGCGCACCGCCCACGAAGACAGCCAGTCGAACACCCCGCTCTCCTTCGCCAGTTCCGAAAGCAGCATCATCCCAATCAGAAACAGATAAACGTCCGCCCCCTCCGCTACCGCGCGCGCGGCCGTGCTCAAAGGCACCAGCCGCAGCGCAATCAGCAGCGCAGCCCCGCCCCCGATCCACCACGCTTCCGCGATGCCGCGAGGACGAATCAGCATCAGCGCAATACTGACCGCCACAATCCCAAAGACCATCAGCCGTAATGTAGCGCGCTTCAGCGTCGCTGAGAGCGTGTTGGCCCTGGGAGGTGGTGACGCTGCTGCGCTTTACTTCGATCGAGACCTTGCCGAGCGTTAGCGCCGGTGACAGAGTCCAGCGCGGTTCCCGAAATCTCGTGCCGGGCTACCCAGGCTGCGGAAATCAGCAGGCAGCACATCTACCTCATCGCTTCTTCTTTGCCTCGACCTGCGCGACCCGGACCTTAACCATTTTCCGGATCAACGCGGCAGACGGAGGCTTGTCGACAGGAAACCGAATGGTGCCCTTCGACAGGGAGAATCCTGAAAGCTCCGCACTGAATTGTTCGATCACAGCCGCAGTCGGGAACAAACTGCAATGATCCGCGAATGCCGCATACGAGATCAAAACTTCTTTGTAGCGGAACGCCGGCATTCCGTAACTGATCACCTCGGTCGTCTCAGCCGGGACGGCGGCGCGGATGGTTTGGCGAATCTTCATCAGCGTGCCGCGCGCAGGCTCCTGCACCGCCCAAATGTAATCGTCCACGGTGCGGTGTGTCGTCATCTCAATTGTCGGCTGCGACCCTCTCCGCACTGTCCACAACCAGTACGGGCAGCGGATACTTCTTTCCGCCCTCGAGCTTAAGTCCCAGCTGGCGGTCGATCGCCTCGAAAACACTCATAGCGCCCGAGGGATCCGGTGCGGCGCCACTATCTCCGCCTCGTCCCGTCCCGCCTCTCAGCATGCCCTTACCGGTCCAGCTGACAGTGAAATCATAAGCGCCCTTGAGTCCCGTGAGATCCACCACGGGGTGGTCCAGATAAGCTGCCGCTACCGGGCGAATCAGTTCGGCGAAGCGTGCCATAGTCATGTTCTGGCACGTGTAGAAACGCAGAGGGATTGTGGCGTTGCCAGTGCCGGCTTGCCCTATCGAAATCCTGCAGCCCGAGCGCGCGGACGGGTCGGCCTCTTTGAGTTTGGGATTCTTTCCGGCAACCAGCGTAAATACAGGTACCGGCCGATCTTCCATATGAGTCGCCAGTTTGAAGCGATCGATCAGCAGCGACCGCGCCATCTCCTTCAACGTATCGTCAGGAGCACCCTCCGGCGCCTTAGCGACGATATCGTAGCGATCCGAATCGAGCCACTTCGGGCCTCCTGCAATCCTGTTCTCGTCTAATTCCCAAATGTCGACGATGAGGTCCTTAAGCGTAACGCCCTGCACATCCAGCCGCCCGCCTGGACGGAAGTGGACGTCCGGCTGAGTGCCTGGCTTGCTGGGTTTCACGTCGGCGACTTCAAATTCGACCGGGGCCGGAGGCAGATTCTTCGTAACGTCGGCAGCGTTGCCGGTAGGCGTGCGGTTCACCTTGTCGATCGCGATCACCGGGTACGCTTCGTTCTTCAGTTCCAGCCTGAGCCCGATCTTATCGAGCGCATCGAACAACGAAACTCCGGTGGGCTGGCCCGTCGCCCTCTCGCGCTGCAGTTGCTGGAGGGGCGTGTACTGGATCGCGAAGTTCCATTCGCCCGCGAGCCCGGTTAAATCCAAAACCGGATGATTGACGCTTGCGCGGTCCCTGGGCCGAAGATCGTGTGCCGCGAAGCCCGCGATTGTTATGTTGTGACAGGTATAGGTGACCAGCAGCGGTGGCCCCTGATCGACATGGTCGTCGCAGCCGGCTTCCCCGGGTCCCTCCGGTTTTTTGAGCTGCGCGCCGCGCTTACCCTGTGTCAGAACGAATACAGGCAGAGATTTGTTGTCACTGTGGGTTTTGAGCCCGAAGCGCTCTGAGAGCAGCGCGCGCAACATGAGTTTGAGGTCGTCGTCTTTGGCGTCCTGAGGGGCTTTTGCGACGACATCGAAGCGGTCGATTTCGAGCCACGCCGGTCCGCCATAGACGGCTTCCGACTCCACGCCCCACGCCGTCTGAATCAGATCGAGCATCGTGGCGTTCTTAAGTTCGTAGCGGCCGTTGAGAAACCCGACCCGCATATAGTTAGCTCGCCCTGGAGGGCTCACGCGCACATCGGACACCGCGAAGGTTTGCGCTCCCGCGGCAAGGCAGGAGAGGAAGAAAGCAATCGAGTATTTATGCATGTACAGGCACGTTATTGGTACGCTCAATCCCGCTCAAAATCGCATCGACCACCGCATCGTCTCCCACTGTGACGTTGAGCATCATGTTGTAGAGATACCGGTCGGGCCACTCCTTGTTGTAGTACTTGCGCACAAACGCTGCGCGCTCGCTGTCGACGGTATTTAGCAATTCTTCGGCCTCACGGCGGGACTTCCCCCACTCGACCACCCTCCGCAGCTTCTCTCCGTAGGGCGCATAAAGGAATACGTGGAAAGCGTCGCCGCGTTCACGCAAAAAATACGGCGCTCCGCGACCCACAATCACGCACTTGCCTTTCTCGGCGATGTTGGTGATCACCCTCTCGAAAAGCGTTGCGAGGTGCTCGGCGTCCAGCAACTCAAGACCCGCGGCCGTCTGCGATTCGAAGCTGCCCCGCATGAAGGCCTTGCCGAGACGGTAGAACATGGAATCGACCCGCTCTTCGCGCTTCTGCACGTGCTCGGCTTTGCATTTCAGACGCCGCGCGATCTCTTCCGTGATCTCGTGGTCCCAAAGACTCCAGCCGAGTTTCTTTGCGATTCTGTCGGCAATGTAGGGCGCGCCTGTGCCGTACTCTCGTTCGATAGTGAGGATGTTCGTCATCTCGTCCCCCGCAACCAATTTACGACGAATCGAGCGGCAGCGGGGCGCGGCGATAAGGGGTGGTACCTTGTATGGATTCGTCATGTCTTTCTGGGCCGATTTCTGGACGCTGAACTTTATTGTGGCGGGCGGTGCTTTCGCCCTGATAGCGCTGGTGGTGGCGGTCCGCGGCGTAGCCGATCTCCGCGCCATGCTGGCCGCGCTTCGGGATGAACAGCGGTGAATTTCTCGATCCTCGACTGGGTAATCGTCGTCGTTTATCTTGCCGCCACCCTGGCCGCCGGACTTGCCGGCAGGAAGTACATCTCCAGCGCCGCCGATTTTTTGCTGGCGGGCCGCCACCTGGGCAAGTTCATCGGCATCGCGACCCTTGCCGCCACCGAGATCGGCACCATCACCTTCATGTACAACGCCGAGCTTGGTTATAAAACCGGCTTCGCGTCGTTCATCAACGGCCTGATTTCAGGCGGCGTCATGATCTTCCTGGGCGCCACCGGGTTCATGGTCTTCAAGCTGCGCGAACTCGGCCTCACCACCGTCCCCGAGTTCTTCGAAGTGAAATACAGCCGCCGTTTAAGGCTTGTCGCGGGCGTGCTGGTCGCCGTGGGCGGCCTGCTGAATATGGGCGTGTTTCTGAAAGTGGAAGGCACGTTCCTCACCATCATCACGGGACTGCCCCTCGCGAACCTGAAGTGGACCATGACCGCCATACTGCTGCTCGAACTGCTCTACACCGTACTCGGCGGCATGGTCTCGATCGTCATCACCGACTTCCTGCAGTTCATCATGCTGAGCCTCGGAACCGTGCTGGTGACGGGCTACGTGATCTGGACCGTCGGCTGGCGCCACATGCAGGACGAGGTGATGGCGAACATGGGCGCAGGCGGCTTCAACCCGATCTCCGCGCCCGATTACGGCTGGGCCTACATCTGTTTTCAACTCCTGCTCTGGATGGCGCTCGACACCTGCTGGCAAACCACCGCCATGCGTACCTTTGCGACGAAAGACCCCGATACCAGCAAAAAGATCTTCTTCTGGACCGGCTTTGTTTTCCTGGGCCGCGGCATGATGCCCATGCTCTGGGGCATCGGCGCACTGGCTTACTTCGGACCCAACCACAATTCGCTGCAGGCGATGCCGGAGATGATCTCCCGCATCCTGCCGACCGGCGTGCTGGGCCTGGTGGTCGCAGGCATGATTGCCGCGACCATGTCGGTAAACAGCTCTTACCTGTTGGGATGGAGTTCGGTGATCTCGCAGGATATCGTGATGCCTCTGCGCCGGAAACCTCCGGGCGCGGGCGCGCAGGTGGCCCTCAATCGCGCCGCGAACGTTTTTGTCAGTCTGTTCATCCTCTTCTGGGGCCTTTGGTACACGCCGCCGGGACCGGTGTATTTCTACCTCAACGTAACGGGAACGCTGTTCCTTGCCGGCGCGTTCGCGGCGTTCATCGGAGGCCTGTTCTGGAGCCGCGCCAACGCGGCCGGCGGTTATTGCGCAATGATCGGCGGCGCGGTGGGATCGGTGACCTACTTCTTCCACATACCTGCGGCGTACGCGGGGATGAGCGCCTTCGCGCTGGCTGGCGTGGGGATGGTTTTGGGGTCGCTTGCCGGGACTAACCGAAAATATCGCCGGGCGTGACTGCGGTGTCGAATTCAGGTAGCGGCAGAGCCGCGACCTCGGTCAATTGGTCTTCATAGATGTACATGCGGCGCGAATCCGGGTCAACCAGCCAGACGTGAAGAATGCCCCAGTCTTTGTACTCCTTGAGTTTCTGCTCAACTGCCCTCATACGGTCGTCCGGAGAAAGAACCTCAATTGCGACCATCGGAGGCTTAATCGGCAGGCGGGGCGGTCTGTCTGAGAATACCGAAACATCCGGAATGAGCACTCGATTGTTTGGCATGCGCATTCTGGTTTCAGTACTGGGATAGAGACCGTGCTTCCTCTTCAGGGCGCCAAAGAAAATGACCAGGTTCGTCTGGCACTCACCATGAAAGTAATCCGGCATGGATCGTTCCACAACCTCGCCATCCCTGAACTCGCGATCGGTACCTGGATAGCTGGTGTGAAGGTACTCTTCCATCGAAATGGCGCTGCGCACACCCATGCATTGAGAATAGCGCAATCAAAACAAAAAGGACCCCACAACGGGGTCCTTTTGTTCTTCAGCAAGGGAGGCTTCTACTTACTGCTGACGATCGGATTCCCTTCGAGCGCCCTCTGCGCATTCCGTATCTGATCCTGAAGCACCGGAACCACAATACCCGCATAATGGCGGAATCCCGACACCGAACTTTCCGCCGGATTCGCCTCCAGGTGGCTCATCGTCAGCGCTTTCTGCTGGAGACGAATTACCTCTTTGAGATACGCCTGATCGAAGGCCGCACCCGAAAGTGCCGCAACCCGATCCACTTCAGCCTTCTGTTTTGCATCCAGATCCGCGGGCAACTCGATGTGCAGCCGGGCGGCCGCTTTCGACATCCCGTCATTCCAGTTCAAATAATCCCTGATCATCCGTTGGGCGACGGCTTTCACGTCCTCACGCTCGGTCTTTTCGAGTGCGGTCTGTCCCAACCGAATCTCCATAATTCCGCGCACCGCCATGGCGCGTGCGTACTCTTTATCGGTATTCGTGATAAATGGACCGATGTTGCCCTGGTCCGTCCCGGTTCCGAGATCGAGGAGGTTGGGATCGATCTTTGCGTTTACGGTAGGATTCCGTTGGGTCTGAGGATTGTAGGGGTCGGGGGTCTGTCCGGCCGTTTGTGCGGAGGCGCAAACAACGGTAAGAATCGCCGTCGCAACCAGGATGGGGAACTTCTGCGGGGATCTCATGTCCACTGGTATATCACAAACATTTACAAAGCGGAACCCTTTTGTAAATGTTTTTAAACATTTCTCCCGCGAGCCTAATTCCCGCGCGGCGGCGCCACCTGACGCCGAGGACTCGACGGCACATCGAAAGCCTCCGGCGAATCGGGGTGCGCCGGGTCAAATGTCTTGTAATCGTCCTTGATCAACTTCGCCAGCGGCAAATTGTTCGCCCTGATCCCCTCCACGATACACTTCGCCAGTTCGTAAGCGCCGTAATTGCTGTGGTGCGTCACGTCGCGTCCTCCCGAGAATGCCAGCGGCGCCTTATCCGGCCCCAGCGCCTCGTAGAAAGCGATGCTCATCTTCGTGAGATCGATCAGCGCGACTTTCTCTTCCTCCGCCGTCTTTCGAACCGAATCCGGAAAATCGCCCAGCGAGTTGCGAATCTTGCCGCCGTCGAAATTGCGGCGCTGCATCGGCGTCACCAGCACGGGGATCGCTCCGTGGCGGCGCGCCTCCGCGATAAACACTTTCAAATAGGCTGCGTGCGTGGTAAAAGGCTCCACATAAGTCTGCGGCCAGTTCTTCTTCATATCGTTGTGGCCGAACTGCAGGAACAGATAATCTCCCGGCTGGATCTGGCTCAGAATCTTATCGAGCCTCAGCCCCGTAATAAAAGACTTGAGCGTCTCGCCCGATTCGGCATGATTGGCGACCGCGACTTCCGGCTTAAAGAAGTTCGTCAGCATTTGCCCCCAGCTGGCGGTCGGTTCGCCAGGCTGATCGGTCACCGTGGAATCGCCCGCGATGAAGACCGTGGGTATGCCGGTCACTTTGCGGATCTCAAGCGCATCCAGACAAGGCCGCTTATTGCCGAACTCAAGCGTCAGCTTGTCATCCCAGTGCAGCACGCCGGCTTCACGGTCGTTCAGACGAACCTGGTCGCCGCCGGGCGCGTTCTTCTCGGGCGGCGGCACCTTGAAATTCCGAACATTGACGATGAACGTAACCGAGCGCGTCTTGCCCGCCTCCGTCTCCGCCTTCTCCACCATCAGTCGGCGCGACTCGGCCTTAATCGTCGTGGTGCACCCCGCATTGGGGTCCCCCAGGATCGCGGTGACCTTGTAATTGCCTTCGGGAACGGCGACGGAAAAGAAAAAGGATTTGTCGCTCGCCACGCCGCCGGTAATCTTAGTCGGCTGGGTCCCCAGGTCGAAGCCATAGCCGCGTTCCTTCGTGTAGGTGTCGGTGGGCGCAACGGTGCCGTTGGCGAAGTTATAGGTGTAGACACCGGCTTCCTGGGCGGGCATCAGAGCTGAAAGTGCGAGTACAATCGAAAGTTTTTTCATTATCGGTTCACCGGTAATTCTTGTCGTCGAGATGAGAGAAATCCGCGCCATCCTTCATCACCCCCAGGGTCACGATCCCGAACGTGAACACCTCGGTGCCCGGCTCCAGATGGCCGCCAAAAGCATGGTCCGGCGTCGCCAGCGTCATATGCGCGTGAATCTTGCCGTCGATAATATATCCGTTCATGCCGATCATGTCGGCCGGCGCCGTCGGATCCTTCTCGAACATGTTCTTCGAGGGAAGATCGCGGTTGCTGACCTGATGGATATGATATCCGCGAATCGACCCCGCGCCCGCAAGAATCACCGCATTTTTAATTTTTTCCTGAGCGACCATCTTTTCCATGCCCGCCAGCAGGTCGGCCCCGAACTTAAACCGAAGCACTACGACCCGGTCGAATTGCCCATCGATGGCGTAAACATCGGGGACCTTGCCGCTGTTCGGTTTTAGGTCATCCGCAGGATTGGGCGAGCGATTCGTCTGTTCGCGCCGCGTTTGCTGAGCGCTCGCCAAAGCCCCAATCAACACAACCGTGAGGCAGGCGCTTCCGCCTGCCCTTCGCCTAATGCTCCGGAAAAGGAACGAACTTGCCTTCACACGAATTCCTCGCCGCTGCTCCGCTGTTTCCATGAATCCTCACCTCATTGCTATTGCCGCGAATCGGAAGATTGAACGGGCCCGGTCCCACTTTCAATTCCGCGTTTTTCGCACTGACCTGAATTGCTCCCGGATCGTCGAACACCACATTATCGAAAACCATCCCGAGCCGGTGCGCTCCATCGAAGCCATCGAGCGTAACCTTGCCTCCGCCCTCCACCCGGACGTTACGAAGCGTGATGTCCCGGAAGTCGGGTATCAAATCGCGCGCCGTCCCGGTGAACGAATAATTCGTATCCATGAAGATCGGGTTCTTCGTCTCCCGAATGCAGACGTCTTCATAAACGATGTCCTGCACCAGGCCGCCGCGGCTCGAATTCGATTTAATCCGAATGCCATTGTCGGCGCCGTCAATAGAAAGATCCGACACCCGAATCGCCGACGCCCCGCCATCGGTTTCGCTGCCGATCGACATCCCGTGCCCGGTATAAAAATGATTGTGCGCGATGGTGATTTGGGTGGTGGGCGCGCCATGGCCTGCTTTGATCGCGATCTGATGGTCGCCTGTATGAAAGTAGCTGTGCGCGATCGTGATGTTGGAGGAATTGCCGGGATCGATACCGTCGGTATTCCGCGCCTTTTGCGGCGACCAGACCTTCACGCCCCAGACCGTGAAACCGTTGCCATTGCTGTAAGAAACGTGGAAATTCTGCGAGTTCTTCAGGGTGATCCGGTAAAGCGTGAAGTTATCGCAGCGGCTGAGGATCATGAGGCGGGGATTGTTCTGATCGCCGCCTTTGCGCGCCTGCTCGGCCAGTTCCCACCAGGTGATGTTCTGGCCGAGGATCTTTTCGCCGCCCCGCCCGTCGATTACGCCGTCGCCCGGCCGCAAATCAAGCGGCCCCGCTAAGAAAGCATTCTTCGAACCCTCCGCCACCAGGACCACCGCCTTACCGGGTTCACACGAATCGAGCGCCTGCTGAATCCGTTTCGTATCGAGGCGCGATTCATCGGCGATCGGGACCTCAAGGAACGCCGGCAGTGTCGCACAAGCCGCGGGAATACTCGGTTCGACCACCGTCCGGGTGTCCTGCGCACTCGCAGCCAGGGCGATCGCCAGGAGGCTGAAAGTGGATTTCATTTTCCTCCGTTATGCTCCGCTGGAGCGGACAGTCTGGCAAGCCCCCACCGAGCATGCTCGGCGACGACTTCATCCTCCGACCTCGCCATCCGCTCCAGCGGAACCCGGAACTTCTCCCGCCCGGAATTCCCCATCGCCACCGCTACATTCCGGAGAAAACCCCGGTACTTCGCCCGCACGACCGGCGTCCCGCGAAAGATCCGCCGAAACTCCGCCTCGTCGATCTCCGCGAACCGTTCGAGAGGCGGTGCGACCAAATCGCCGCGCTCCGTCTCTGCCCTCGGCGACTTACGATTCCACGGACAGACATCCTGGCAAATATCGCACCCGAAAAGATGATTCCGGATCCCGTCCCGCTGTCCCTCCGGAATCGCCCCCCGCAGCTCAATCGTGAAATACGAAATACAACGCCGCGAATCGAGTTCAAAACCCCCGTCCGGCGACGGAACAATGGCATCGGTCGGGCAAGCGTCGATACATCGTCTGCAAGTCCCACATCTGTCGGGCGGCGGTGAATCGGGCTCGATCTCCAAAGTCGTCAGCAACTCTCCCAGAAAACAAAACGAACCCAATTTCTGGTTGATCAGGCAGGTATTCCGGCCAATCCAGCCCAACCCTGCCGTCCGCGCCAGGCTACGCTCCAGCAGCGGTGCCGTGTCGACACAGGCTCGCCAGACAAATTCCTGTATTTCTAATAATTTAACAGCAAGTTGTTCAAGTTTTTCCCGAACTGTAAAATGATAGTCTTCCCCCCATGCGTACCGCGCAATCCAGCCACACTCCGCGTCTGAAAACTCGGTCGAATAAGGATCCGGGCCGCTATACGGCAATCCCACGCAAATCACCGAGCGAGCCCCCGGCAGCAACTCTGCCGCAGAAACCCGAAGCCCCGCGCGGTGATCCGTCAGATACCGCATTTCTCCAGCCAGTCCGCGCTCGACCCACCCCTGAAACCGACCGAAATCGGGTGACATCCCGGCCGCCGCCACCCCCGCCAGCGGCAACCCAACCTCTGCCGCTAACTCGCGGACAACACTGCCAGTTACCACTTTGCTACCATGGGGACTCACATGGGGTATTCCCACTCAATCCCGGAGATCCCCACCGGACCCCGATCCGGTGCAGTTCGCTGAATTTAAGTCGCAACCAGACACGCCTTAACATAATCTGAAGCATAGCTAAATCCGGGCTTAACCTGCCCGAACCTTCTAAGGAGAATCAGGAAGCATGAACAAGCCGATTAAGTACGCAGAGAAAGCGGTAACCATCGCGGCAAACGGAGCGTGGCACGTTTTCAACACGTTCAACTCCCTCAATCGGAATGCGTCGTTCACTCCGAAATGGTCGGAGAAGCCCCTCCTGAAATCCTGGGAAAAGCAGAAGCCTCAGCTCGGCTGGCCGCGCACCACCGATTCCCTCTGCCCGATTTGCGTGCCTGAGATCCGCAACAAGATCGTGAACGGTGAAGTGCCGGTCGAAATCCTCCGCAACGAAAAGGTCGGCGAAATCAAGGCCCAGATCATCGAGCGCGATGGCAAGATCCTGATGGTGAAGGATTGCCCGGCGCACGGCCATTTCGAAGACGTGATGGCGATCGACCCCGCCTTCCTCCAGCACATCGAAAAGGTCTTCCCCGGCCGCGACATCCGCGCCCATAACGATAAAGATCTGCACAACCACGGCTCCAGCACCGTGACGCACGGCCGCGGCTCGGTCCTTACGATCGACCTCACCAATCGCTGCAATATGATGTGCGACCCCTGTTTCATGGACGCCAACCAGGTCGGCTTCGTCCATGAGCTGAGCTGGGAAGACATCAAAACCATGCTCGACAATGCGATCTCGATCAAACCGAGACGCCAGATGTCGGTACAGTTCTCGGGCGGCGAACCCACCCTTTCGCCCTATTTCCTCGACGCTGTTCGCTATGCCCGCAAAGTCGGTTACAACAGCGTTCAGGCGGCCACAAACGGTATCGAATTCGCCAAGCGCCCCGAATTTTGCCTCGAAGCCGCGCAAGCCGGTCTTCGCTACGCTTATCTCCAGTTCGACGGCGTCGGCAATGCCGCCAACTCGCATCGCGCCATCGGCAACCTGTTCGATGTGAAACTGCGCGCGATTGAGAATCTGCACTCGAACGGCGTCGACATCGTCCCGGTCATCACCATCATCAATGGCGTGAACAACGAACAAGTGGGTCGCGTGATCGAATTCGCGCTCGCCAATCCGAAGAAAATCTCGTTTCTTTCCTTCCAGCCGGTATCGTTCACGGGCCGTGACGAAGAGATCACTCCCGAGCGCCGCGCCGCTCAGCGCTACACGCTTTCTCACCTCGCGCATGACGTGAAAAACCAGATCGGAATGGGTGAACCCACCCGCGACTGGTTCCCTATTTCCTTCATGAGCACTTTCTCGGACTGGGCCG
>Ga0302320_10012533_pt1 | contig 17789 bp, 21 predicted proteins | sample Bog_T0_3_FD_202130 | JGI IMG/M metagenome (GOLD analysis project Ga0302320, IMG submission 202130) | Peat permafrost microbial communities from Stordalen Mire near Abisko, Sweden - Bog_T0_3 | ecosystem: Environmental > Terrestrial > Soil > Wetlands > Peat | place: Sweden: Abisko, Stordalen Mire...
AAGGGGCCGGAGAAGAAAGCCGGAAATATGGTCAGCAGATCGAACTGCATCGGTTAGTCTGCTAGTCTTCCAAGCCTTCTGGCAGGTTGACCACGATTCTCTTGGCGGGAGGGTCGATGGCAGCGCAGATCGACTTGGCAAACGGGATCAGGATCTCCTTACCGTTTTCGCCTAGTACTTCCAGGAGCGGCGGTCCACCGTATTCCTGCCAGGAGGTGACCACGCCGATCAATCTCTCAGTGCCGGCCTCAATGACTTGGCAGCCAACGAGGTCCGATTGGTAGTATTCGCCATCCGGTAAGAGCGCCCGCTCTTCCCTGGGAATGCAAACATCGGAGCCCTCCAAAGGTTCGGCCGCGGAGATGGAATCCACACCCACGAACTTGAAGATCAGAGCATCCTGATGACGCCAGATGCGCTCGATCTGAAGCGGGGCTTCCCTAACGAATACCCGCGTCAAGCGTTCGGGATTGTCGCTGAGAGGGATGGCCGCCAACTCACCCTTGTTGCCGCGGGTGTGGGTGAGGCGGGCGATGGTGACGAGTTCCAGAAGACTATTCCAGAATCTCGAGGGTGAATCGCCGGTTCAGTTTCATACCGGCCGCCCCCAGCAAAGTCCGAATAGAGCGAGCGGTGCGGCCCTGTTTGCCAATGACCTTACCGAGGTCGCCCGGGGCCACGCGGAGCTCCAGAACCGTCACCTGCTCACCTTGCAGTTCGCGAACCGCCACGTCGTCGGGGGAGTCCACAAGAGCCTTTGCAATATCTTCCACCAACTGTTTCATCTCTTGTCTCTCCTTGCTGCTTGTCAGTTTACCAGCTACAGTTTAAGCGGCAGGCTCAACGACGGGAGCGGGAGGATTCTTCTTCAGCAGGCGAGTGACGGTTTCCGACGGCTGCGCGCCGTTCTTCATCCAGTGATCGATACGATCGTGTTTGAGCTTCACCACCTGCGGTTGGGAAATGGGATTGTAAAAGCCCACCACTTCCACCGAGCGGCTATTGCGAGCACGCTCCTTTTCAATAACGACGACGCGGTACGACGGTTTCTTTTTGGCGCCGAATCGCGCCAGTCTGATCATTAGCATTTATTTTCGAGGTTCCTGATTTCCTGTTTCCCTATTTACTGGTTTAGCATAGGCAGTTTGAACTTGCTGAGCCGTTTGCCCATCATGCCGCCCATGCCTCCGCTGATGCTCTTCATCATTTTACGTGCTTGGGCGTATTGTTTCAGAAGACTATTCACTTCCTGCACAGACGTCCCGCTGCCCTTGGCAATACGCCGCCGCCGGGCCCCGTTGATGATCATGTGATTGTAACGCTCCTTGGGAGTCATCGAATCGATGATCGCCACGATGCGCGTAATTTCGTTTTCATCCACCTTGACGTTCTTGAGATCCTTGATGGGCCCGATGTTGGGCATCATGCCCAGCAGCGATTCCAGCGGACCGAGCTTGCGGATCTGCTTAATCTGGTCGCGGAAATCTTCCAGCGTAAACTCGTTGTCGATGAGCTTGCGCTGCATTTCCTCGGCTTTCTTCTGATCGATGGTTTCTTCCACCTTCTCGATCAGCGACAGCACGTCGCCCATGCCGAGGATGCGTTGCGCCACACGATCCGGATGGAAGGGTTCCAGCGCATCGGACTTCTCGCCGACGCCTACGAACTTCAGAGGTTGTTCCGTGATGCTGCGGATGGAAAGCGCCGCGCCGCCGCGGGCATCGCCGTCCATTTTGGTCAGGATGACGCCGGTAATGCCCAGCCGTTTGTGGAACTCGTCGGCTGACTTCACCGCGTCCTGCCCGGTCATGGCGTCGGCGACGAAGAGAATTTCGGACGGATTGAGTTGAGCCTTCAGTTCCGATAACTCGGCCATCAACTGTTCGTCGATGTGCAGGCGGCCGGCGGTATCCACCAGCAGGACGTCGCGTCCGGTTTGCACAGCTTCGCGCCGGGCGGACCGAGCCAGTTCCAGCGGTTTGGTTTCATCGGCAGTCCCCGGATAAACCGGAAGCTTGATGTCGCGCCCGACGACGGCCAACTGTTGGCGGGCTGCGGGACGATAAACGTCGACCGAAACCATGATCGGCTGGTGCCCGTTTTTGGACAGCCAGCGCGCCAGTTTGCCGGTGCTGGTGGTTTTGCCCGATCCCTGCAAGCCGACGATCATGATCACACTGGGCGGCTCGTTGGCGAAGCGCAGTTTCGACTGGTGCGTGCCGAGCATTTTGACCAGCTCGTCGCGGACGATTTTGATGACTTGCTGAGTGGGAGAGAGGGCGGAAAGAACCTCTTCGCCCATTGCTTTCTGCTTGATACCCTCGATGAACTGCTTGACGACACGGAAATGCACGTCGGCCTCGAGCAGCGCGACGCGGATCTCGCGCAGTGCGGCTTCCATGTTTTCGGCCGTGAGCTTGCCTTCGCCACGCAGGTTTTTGAAGACCCGCTGCAGCTTGTCGGATAAGTTATCAAACATTGGTTACTTCAGACACACTACGGGCGGAGTGACGTCTTTCGACTATTATAGCCTGAATCGGCGTTCGGATTGGAAAATGCGTCGAGGCATGTGGATGTTAAAGAAGATCGTCAGGTATCACGTTCCTCGCGCGAAACGGGTATCCTGAAGAAGTTATCATGGCCACCGACGAGAAGACCTATCTGAAGGGTGAGATCGCCCGAATGAAAGAGGCTGCAAGAAACTCGGAGGCACTACGGCGCGAACTGAAGGAAGCAATCGATCAGAGCCGCAATGTCAAAGGTAAGAAGTGCTTACAGGACGAGATGGTCCGGCAGGAAAACATCACCAGGAATCTAAACTACCACGTGAAGGAATTGGAGGCCGATTTGAAGAAAGTCCCATGAAGCTGGCCTCCGCGTTGGTACGGCTGCAGTTGAGTGGTACTCCACAAGCGCACTCTACGACAACGGGTTCCCATGGACCTCTAACTCATCGCTCGCCACGCCGTCCGGCGCAGGCTCCGGCAGCCGCCTCGCCCAGTTGGCCCAGCCCCAATACAGCGCAGTCATCGAACTCAGCACGCCGGACACGGCTCCGATGGTCCGCGGACCGAAAATTCAGGAGCCCAAGGCCAACATTACTCGGAACAGAGTTGCCGCCGATAAAGTGGTTCGGCTCGCCGGATTTTCTCCAGCCAAGCATCAAGGAGTGGGGCTGTTTACCTTGTTCTCAGTGCCCTCCAGGAGATGCAGGTTCGGGAGTCTGTCGCGGTCACCTTGCCACTAAAATGTGTAATCGTTCTTTGTCCCACCCTTGACGAACCAAAATAGGAAAGTGCCGATGGGGTAGCCGCGCATTATCGAATTGAACAGCTTTTCGATCCGGTCCGTACTCCAGCGAGCTACTTCAGCGTCTAATTCACCCAAGCTGTCGGTTGAACAACCAAGCTCTCCAATACACATGGATTCTCGTCTGCTTGTAACTTGAAGCACGAACGTCAACAAAAGCTTCTCAGCTTTCCCAAGGGTCGAACAGCGCCACGCCTAAATCCTCAAAATGCCTCGTGTTGCGGGTGACGACCGTTAGGCCGTGTTCAAAGGCTGTTGCGGCGAGAAGGCCGTGGATGTTTCCTGGAAGCTTTCGCGTTGCTGCGACAGGGCGGAGAGTATCGCCCAGCGGTTCGAAATCGCTTTTGTCACGGGCAGGAGATTGTTTCCGAACCATCCGTTAAAATCCCCATCGAGCCATCGTTCTAGGCCGGCGCGCTTTTTGCCGGGCGAAAGGAGTTCTATCCCCCTACGGATTTCACCAAAGCTCAGCACACTGGTGAAAAGAGCGTCCGGATGCGCCGATTCCAAACAGCGGTTCACCTTGGGATGGGGAGGAACAGTACTCCTGCTGAATTCAGACAGCACATTCATATCGAGCAGGAACCCGATCACAGGTCAATCGGCCGTCCATAATCCTGCTGCCTTTCCAGGTCGAACTCCGATCCGGCAAAAGGCGATTCCAGCAGAAATTGAGCTAAGTTCTTTCGGTTACTCCGTGCGACGCCGGTATGAGGGGTGTTCTTTTTCACGAAGAGCAAGGAGCGCCTCCGTAAAAAGGTCATCCACGGTATGGAAATTCCCGCGCTGGATCTCGTCCTGCACCAGACGTTCCAACTCGGGTGTTCGGATTTCAATTGTCATGGCGGATTCACCTCCCACTTCCACTTTAGTGTGCTCCTAGCGCAATCTACGACAAAGGGTTGCCATGGACCTCCAACTCATCGCTCGCCACGCCCTCCGGCGCAGGCTCCGGCAGCCGCCCCGCCCAGTTGGCCCAGCCCCAATACAGCGCGGTCATCGAACTCAGCACGCCGGACACGGCCCCGATGGTCCGCGGACTGACCGTCCGTGAAGCCAATCCAGCGCCGAGCATAGAGAGCATCATGGTGGACCAAGTCAATGTCTCCATGGTCGCGAAGACACGCCCGCGATATTCGTTCGACACGTGCTGCAACAACTCGCGAATATTCAAAACGGAACTTACCGCTACCGCAGCCCGCGAAATGGCGAGAAAAATCAAAGCGGCCCAGAAGCGCTTCATTTGGCTGAAGATCACGTAGCATCCGCCATGCACGACGTACACGACTAAAACCGTGCGTTTATAGCCCTGAAAACTGATCCGCTTCCCGAGCCAGTGCGCAAACGCGCCGCCCACCAGCAGACCGATGCCGGCCGCGCCCCACAAGATTCCAATGCCCGCGGGGCCGCGATGGAACACCTGCTCGCCGAACAGGCTGAACAAAATCTGCGCCGCTCCGCCGCCACTGGCCCAACCGACTCCGATCAGCGCGATCCCTAAGATCAACGGCGAGGCGCGCATGTAGCGCAGTCCTTCGGTGTACTCGTGCCACGGCCGGACTACATCGGTCTCGGTCAGGTTCTTGCGCGGCGCTTTGAAGCCGCCTTCCGGAACGCGGAGCTGCCAGATGCAAGCCGCGGATACGACAAACGACAGCGCATTGAACAAAAATGCCCAATCGTAGCCGAACTGCATGGTGCTCAGGCCGCCCAGAAACGCTCCCAGAGTCAAAGTGGTCCAGCCGGTGGTCTGGGTCAACGAATTGGCGGTATGCAGTTCTTGCTGGCTGGCGATGGTGGGCAGGATGGCCGACCGGCCAGCGGTGAAGAACGGCGAAGCCGCCATCAGCAGCGCGCTCAACACATACAGCATCGTGACGCTGTGCCACTGGAACGCAAGAATGAAACCGAGCGCCACTACGGCGCGGATCAGGTCACTCGCAATCATGATCCGGCGGCGGTCGAAACGGTCCAGCAGGATGCCTGCGAAAGGACCGACCATCACCGCCGGAATCGCCCGTGACAGCATCACGCCCGTAACGACTAAGCCGGGATCGCCGTGCTCCATAGCGAGACTGAAGACGGCGATGTTATTGAAGTGGTCGCCGATCTCGCTTACTACTTGGCCGCTCCAGGTGAAGCGATAGTTGCGGTTGCGCTGGAGGAGACGGAAAAAGTCGTTCATGCGGACCGTCCCGTAACATAAACGCCCGCCAACGTGAGCGACCCTCCCACCAACAATCCGGAGTTTACCGGTTCAGCGAGTAGGGGAATGGCCATCAGAGTGGCCACCACCGGCTGCAGATATAACAGACCCGACACGCGCGACGCCGGCATGCGGACCAACACGTGATAGTACAACAGGTAAGCGATCAACGAAGAAACGGCAGCCATGTAGAGCAGGCTCCACCAACCCAAGCGGCTGACTGCAGCGAAGTGGAATTGCGGCCCATCCCATAGGATGATAGGAGCCAATAGCAGCGCGCCGCTGACATAGGCAATCGTGTTCACGGTAAGGCCCTGGCGCCGCAAGCTGACAGACTTACCGAACACCGTGAACGCGGCGAAGCATAGGGCTCCGAGTAATACATAGAAGTCGCCGAGCAGTGTCGCGCGCGATCCATTCACATGCGCCAGTTGCAGCACCACGATGCCGCCGAACGCGATGGCCATCCCGATCACCTTACGGGCCGTTAAGCGTTCCTGCCCGATGGAGGCCGCGATCAACAGGACCAACAGTGGTCCCAAGGCATTTACGATGCCGGTGTGGGCCACGCTGGTGCGCGACAAACCGACCACGAAGAATAACTGATTCCCGGCCACGCCGCACGCTCCCAAGGGGACCAGTATCCGCAACTCGCGCCAAGTCCAGGCCTCTGAATCCCAGCCCTGCCGCCAGAAATATACGGGAAGGATCAGCGCTCCGGCCAGCGCCGTTCGCATTGCCACCAGCAGTAAAGGAGGGAAGTCGCGCAGGGCTACTTTCGCTGCAACGTAATTGAACGACCAGAACAGCAGGACCAACAACAGCAGCAAGTAGAGGCGTCCTTGAGAGGGCCTCACTGAACTCACGTCAAGGTTTCCTGGCGCACCGTGATGCTGCGAATGAAGTCGTGATCCAGATCGTAGCCGAACCCGGGCTGGTCGCGGACCTCGATAGTTCCATGCGGCGTCACATCTACAGGCGGATGAATAATGTCTCGAGCCCAATAGCGCTTGCTCGCCGAGACGTCGCCGGGCAGTATGAAGTTGGGCAGTGTCGCGAGCGCGATGTTGTGCGCGCGTCCCACGCCCGCCTCCAGCATGCCGCCACACCACACCGGCACGTCCGCCGCTTGCGCCACGTCGTGAACCTTTTTCGATTCGGCGAAGCCGCCGACGCGTCCCAGCTTGATATTGATGATCCGGCCGGCTTTCATGTCTATGGCCTGTTGCGCTTGGTGGGCGGAGCGAATGCACTCGTCCAGGCAGATCGCCGTTTCCAGTTCGGCCTGCAGTTTGGCATGGTCGAATATTTCGTCGTGGGCCAGCGGCTGTTCGATCATCATCAACTCGAAATCGTCCAGGGATTTCAGCAGCGGCGCGTCTTCCAGACGGAACGCCGAGTTGGCGTCGGCCATCAGGCGGATGTGGGGGAAACGGTTCCGCACGGCGGCGATCACGTCGTAATCCCAGCCCGGTTTGATCTTCATCTTGATCCGCTGGTAGCCGGCCGATAGTTCCGTCTCGATCTTCTCTAGAAGCTGCGGGACGTTATCCTGAATACCGATCGACACCCCGCAGGGGATTTCGCGCCGCGCGCCACCGCCGATGTGCCGGTATAGCGGTTGGTTCGCCATGCGCGCTTCCAGGTCCCAGATGGCCACCTCCAATCCGCCGCGCGCCATCAAATGCCCGCGGATGTGCTCCGTCCGGTGTCCCGAGCTTGCGGCGCTTTCCACCAAGCAATGCAGCAGGCGCGGACCCGCGTAATCCTTCAGGATCAGCCAAGCCGACTCCGTCCATTCCTCGTTGTAAAACGGATTCTCGCCGGCCGTCACTTCGCCCCATCCAGACAATCCATCCTCGGTCACTTCCACCAGGATGATGTCGCGTTCGTAGGTGCGGCCGAAGCTGGTTTCGAAGAAGTGTACCAGCGGCATGCGGATCTGCCGCAGCGTGATCTTGTCTAACTGTATTGCCATGGTCCTAATAGGTATGTGCCCTCGTCGTCGGCGCGCTCGAATCCGGTGACGGCCAGGTTTCGGTCGAACGCCTCGCGAAATTCCTCGCTGATGCGCAGTTGGATCTCGCGCGCTTTGGCAGGCTCCACCTCGCGCAGCTTGGCGATATTCGATGGCACGGTGATGCGCGCCTCAATGGGCTCACGATCGGGCTTGTTTCCATCCAAAACCGCTCGCACCCGGCTGCTCTCCAGCCACCATTCCGCGGTACAGCGATCGGTCGGCAGACCGCCGTGCAAGTGGCTGGAAGTGGTGCCGTACTGGTTTACCACGTACCGCCGCACAATTGCGCCCAGCCGCTCCATATTGAAATAGGCATTCTTGATTTCCAGCGGATCGAAGGTCCACTCGATGAGTCCGATGTGCCGGCTCATCGCTTCCTCGCGCTGGCGCAGTTTCAGCAGACGGCCGACCCCCGCGTTCCGAAACTCGCGCCTCACTCCCAGCATGTGACTGTGTAGATAATAGTTCCCGCCTGGCTTCAGCCCGGGAATCGCCAGGCAGAACCCGACCATGCGTTCACCGTCGTAGGCGCCAAAGGCTTGGCCCCCGATCTTGGTGGCGACCACGAACAGTCGCACTGGCAGCAGTTCGATTTCATCGAAGCCCCAGATTTCCTGCTGCAGCCGCACAGCAGCATTGAACTCGGCGTGGTTGGTAAGCGCGCGCGTAGTGATCATGGGTCTTTTTGGGCTGACGGCTCCAATTTGGCTTGTTGCCACAGCGCCTCCATTTCTTCCAGCGGCGCCCCGGGAAGCGCCGCGTTCCGTTCGATGTATCCGAAGCGCCGGCGGAATTTCGCGTTCGTTTTGCGCAGCGCTTGTTCCGGGTCTATCTTTAGAAAGCGCGCGAGGTTTACTACCACGAACAGCAGGTCGCCCAACTCGTCTTCGATGGCCGCCGGGGACGCGTCTTGGCGAGCTTCCGCCAACTCGTCGAGTTCCTCATGAAGCTTGTCGAGCACCTGTTCGGCGCTCGACCAATCGAATCCAACGCCGGCTGCCTTTAAGGTGAGCCGTTCCGCTTCCACCAGGGCCGGCAGATTGCGGGGAACTCCGCCCAGCAATGTCTTGGGCGCCTGGCCCCTGGCCGCCTTCTCTTCTTTCTTAATCTCGTCCCAGCGCTTCTTGACGTCGTCCGCGGTCTTGGCAGATCCTTCACCGAAGATGTGGGGATGCCTGCGGATCAATTTTTCGCTGATGGCGTCAAGTGAATCGTCGATGCGAAAGTGGCCCGCCTCGGCGGCCATTTCGGCGAAGAATACGGCCTGCAGCACCAGGTCGCCCAGTTCCTCCGCCAAGCCGGACCAGTTTTTCTCGTCGATAGCTTCCAGCACTTCATAAGTCTCTTCGACAAGATAAGGCTTGATAGTATCGAAAGTCTGTTCGCGATCCCACGGGCAGCCCCCGGGCGCGCGCAGGCGCGCCATGATTTCGACCAGACGCTCGAATTTCTGCCCTGTGGTTTGTTGAATCACCCTGAATTGTTCAGGATAACGCAGCAGCAAACCTGGCACGCTGCGGAAAAAGGCGGCCGCGCTTAGCGAACGTGAACCAGAATATTGCCGTTGCCGTCCTTGATCCTGATTTTGATGCCCGACGAGTCGGAACCGTCGAAGCCGGTCATTAACGGGAAGATGTCGCCTTTGGCAATGCCCTTGGCGTCGTTTGGCAGCTTCAACTCGAGGGGATTGTCCGACCCGCCAGCAGTGTTCCCGGCTGCGTTGTTGCCCGCATTGATGCCCTGAACCCCCGGATTTTGCGACCGCAAGTGCTTGACCTGCTGCACAACGGCTTGGACCTGCTGATTCCATTGCGCCTTGATCTGTTGGATCTTTTGCTTCTTTTGTTCTTCCGCTTCTCGCTTTTCTTCCGCAAGCCGGCCCATTTCCTTCTGCTTTTCCTCGCGCTCCTTCGTGGCCTTGGCCATCTGCTCCTTTTCCCGTTGGATTTTTTCTTCCTCCTGCTGCTTCCTGCGGTGTTTGTCACAGAATGTCGAGTTTTTGACGGCTGGCGCAGCCTTACTCCCGGGCCCTAATTTGCAGCCGCCTGGCCACTTGCAATCCGGCATCTTCTTATTCCTCCTTCTTTCAGCCCTCTGGGCTGCCAAAGATAGTATCAAACGATTCCGTTACGCGGGCCGGCACGGCTGTGATGGACGCGAACGGCAGGGTCAAGAAGTAGCGTGGTCTTCCTGGTATAAGCCGATCACGTTTCCCGCCGGGTCGCGGAAGGTGGCGATCCAGCTTGAGCCGCCCGGTTGGTCGGGGTGCGGCGGCTCCACTACTGCGGCGCCGTGAGCAGTCGCCTGGCCCAGCGTCGCCTCCAGATCGTCGACCCAGATGTACGGCAACAGGCCCGGCTCGCGGCAAGCGGCTCGACCGGTGACCCATGCGCCGCTGATGTTACCGCCGGCGTCATCGAAACTGGGATGGCCGCTGTCCCTGCGCCGGATGTTCCACCCGAATACATTTTCGTAGAATGCGGCCGACTGGGCGATGTCGACCGCGGGAATCTGTAGATAGCAGAAGCTAGGACGTAACCGCAACACGGGTGGGCTGCTGAGATCAGCCGCCGTAGCGCCCCAATCGCCCGGATTCACGTCCGCTACGGACTGAGAGAATGTCCAGTGGTAACCCTGTAGATCCTGCGCGCTGTACTGTCTCTCTCCATAAGGATGAGTCTTAGGCCGGCCCAGGATGCGCGCGCCAAACTGCCTGGCGCGTTCGAAGTGCCCATCGACATCCTCCACAGGCACGGACAAGCTTTCAATATATTCGTTAGGATTGGGCGGCCGAACTTCGACGGCGCTGCGGCCGGTTAGAATCACCGATCCCTGGCCAACGGCTAGTTGCGCATGGTGGATGGTCCCATCCGGCTCCGGGGGCGTTCTGAGACGCTCAGTGAACCCGAATGCTCCACAAAGCCAGTGAATGGCTTGGCCGACATCCTGATAGATCAGTCTGGGGACAACGGGACCCGGCGGTGCGGAACAATTCACAAGCATAACTTGTACGATTTTAATTCTTGACATATTCCTATATAGGAATGTATTATTCTCTTGTGGCCCGCGCCGCTACTACTTCCGACGCCTTCAACGCTATCGCCGAACCGCGCCGGCGCGAGATTCTGAGCTATCTCGCGTCCAAGGAACGCCCGGTGGGAGACATTGTGATTAGCCTAAGGCTGGATCAACCATCCGTTTCGAAGCATCTGCGCGTTCTGAAGGAGGTGGGATTAGTACGCGCTCGGCGCGATGGACGACAGATGTACTACAAGACCAATGCCGAGGCGATCCGCCCGCTTCATGAGTGGACCAGCACCTTCGAACGTTACTGGCGCAATCAATTGAACCGCATCAAGGAGCGCGCCGAGCAAACACCCACAAAGGAGAAACCATGAATCAGACACTGGAAGGTATCGATAGTTTAACCCTCAACATTACCGACGAGATCCACGTTCAAGCGTCCCTGGAGGCTACGTTCGCGGCGATTCTCGAGGAGATGGGACCTTACAACCGGGGCGGCGAAGGACAGCCGATGCCGATGAAACTGGAGGCGTGGCCGGGAGGCCGGTGGTACCGCGACCTGGGCGGCGAGAACGGCCATTTCTGGGGCCAGGTGCAAGCTATCAAGCGGCCGTCGCTATTGGAAATTACCGGACCGCTCTTTATGTCGAGCGCCGTCGTCTCGAATGTACAGTACCGGCTGAGTGAGAAGGCTGGGGGAACACTGATCCAGTTCCGCCACACGGCTTTTGGAGTCATAGAGGAGCGCTACCGGGCCAATGCACCGAATGGCTGGCGTGGCCTGCAGGTCCGTATCCAGAGGCGCGCCGAGGCTGGCCGCTGAGTTCTATTGACGAGATGTGTCCTATCTGCATTACCAACGCGGTTTTGATGGCTTTCGGGACCGCTTCGACTGGCGGCCTGACAGCAGTCGCTGTGAAGAAGATTTTTCGTCTAAAACTGCCGGCGCGAAAGCACCGGATACTTTACTTAAGGAGAATCGATCATGACAAGCACTCAAGTAGAACATCCGCCAGTGGTGTCGCCAGTTGAATGGCTGGCCGCCCGCAAGGAACTACTGGCTAAAGAGAAGCAATTTACGCGCGACCGCGACGCACTCAGCGAGCAGCGCCGCAAGCTGCCGTGGGTCAAAGTGGACAAGGAATATGTCTTCGACGGTCCCAGTGGAAAGGTCACTATGGCAAGTCTGTTCGAGGGAAGAAGCCAGTTGATGGTGTATCACTTCATGTTGGGTCCGGGATGGGAAGAGGGCTGTAAGAGCTGCTCGTACCTGGCCGATCACTTCGATGGCGCCAACATACACCTGGTTCATCGGGATGTGACACTGCTGGCAGTGTCCCGCGCTCCGTGGCCGCAGATCGGCGCATTCCGGAAGCGCATGGGCTGGCGCTTTCCATGGGTGTCGTCCTTCGGGAACGATTTCAACCACGATTACCACGTGTCGTTCACCAAGGACGAGATAGCGTCAGGCAAGGCTTACTACAACTATCGCGAATCCTCTAGCGCAATGGAGGAATTGCCGGGGCTCAGCGTGTTCTATAAGGATGCGGCAGACGACATCTTCCACACCTATTCGACTTATGGCCGCGGGCTCGATATATTGGTGGGCGCTTACAACTTCCTCGATGTGGCGCCCAAGGGCCGGGACGAAGAAGGGCTGAAGTTCACGATGGCTTGGGTCCGCCATCACGACAAATACGTTGATGGGGAATGACCGGAATTCTAGTGCATGGCGACAATCACTTTATTGTGCGCGGTCCTTTGCCGGACCGCGACGCCGCCATCGCACTGGTTCGCCAGTGGTCAGTGATTCAGATCGGGGCTACAACGCCACCTGCTCTTGAGCGATGGACGATTGTCACTCGTGAATTCCGCGAGAATCTGGCGTGGGCCGTGGTGGTTCCCGGCGAGGCCGAGATGTCGGCTGCCGTGACGGTGTTGCTGGAGGAGTTGTCGGCACGGGGAGTCGCTATTCACCATCTTAAGTAGCTGTGAACTAAGATGAAAGCGGTATGCATTCGCTGCGCTTCGTTGCGTTCCTGATTTCCGCTGGTGTGATGGCCGGTCAAACCAGCGGTCCCCAATTCAGCCTTTCCAACATGGACCGCAACGCCGATCCATGCGTCGATTTCTATCAGTACGCTTGTGGAAACTGGATCGTTTCGAATCCGATTCCGGCCGATCAATCGCGTTGGAGCCAGTTCGACGAGTTGCAGGAGCGGAATCGCGAAATTCTTCGGGAGATCCTGGACAAGGCATCGGCCGACGATCCTAAGCGCGACCCCGTCTCACGGCAAATCGGAGACTTCTATTACGCCTGCATGGACGAACAGACCATCAATCGCAAAGGTTTGGACCCAATTCGCCCGGAGCTCGACCGTATCGCCGCGATGGCAGGTAAGGGAGCGCTGCTGGAAGAACTGGTGCGGCTGCAGCGGCGTGGGAGCGACGTATTTTTCAGCTTCGACTCGGGACCCGATTTCAAAAACTCGAATATGAACATCGCGCAGGCTTCGCAGGGGGGCCTGGGCTTGCCCGACCGCGATTACTATTTGAAAGACGACGAAAAATCGGTGACGCTGCGGAAGCAATATGTCGAGCACATGGGCAAAATGTTCGAACTGTTGGGGGAAAGCGCTCCCGAGGCGGCGGCGGATGCGCGGGCGGTAATGGCGATCGAAACCGATTTGGCCAAGGGGTCGCTGGATAATGTCACCCGCCGGGATCCGCAGAAGGTCTATCACAAGATGACGGAGCACGAATTGTTTTCGATCGCGCCGTTTCTGGACTGGCCGAAGTATTTCGCTGCCATGGGCGCGCCGAAGATCGAATCGCTGAATGTGGAATCGCCGAATTTCTTTCGCACCGTCGAGTCGGTTACGGTCCAGCATGACTTCAAGGATCTGCAGAGCTATCTGCGCTGGCACCTGGTCCATAGCGCGGCCGGACTGCTGCCCGCCTCGTTCGTCAACGAGAACTTCCGCTTCTATGGCACGCTGCTGACCGGGCAGAAGGAGTTGAGCGCCCGATGGAAGCGATGCGTGGATTTGACGGACAGCGACTTGGGAGAGGCGCTCGGGCAGAAATACGTCGAACGGACCTTTGGACCGGAAGGCAAGGCGCGGACTCTGAAAATCGTCAACGAAATCGAGCATGCCATGCACACAGATATTGAGAAGCTGTCGTGGATGACGCCCGCGACGAAGCAGGAAGCTCTGGTCAAACTGGCCGCTGTGACGAATAAGATTGGCTACCCCGATCACTGGCGCGATTATTCCAGCGTCAAGGTGCAACGGGACGACGCGGTTGGGGACGACCAGCGCGCCACCGAGTTCGAGGTCCAGCGCCACATGGAAAAGATCGGCAAGCCGGTGGATCACAAGGAGTGGAGCATGACGCCGCCGACGGTGAATGCCTATTACAATCCGCTGGAGAATAACATCAACTTCCCGGCCGGTATTCTGCAGCCGCCGTTCTATGACAACAAGCTGGATGACGCGGTGAACTATGGGGGAATTGGGGCGGTGGTGGGACACGAATTGACCCATGGTTTTGACGATGAAGGGCGGCAATTCGGGCCCGACGGCAACCTGCACGACTGGTGGACTCCGGAAGACGCCAAGGAGTTTGAGAAGCGGGCGGAATGCTTTGTGAAGGAATACGAGAGCTTCGAGCCGGTACCGGGTGTGCATCTGAATGGCAAGCTGACGCTGGGTGAAAACACCGCCGACAATGGTGGCTTGCGGCTGGCGTTTATGGCTTTGATCGACAGCCTGAACGGTAAGATGGTTGCGCCGATGGATGGTTTCACGCAGCCGCAGCGGCTGTTTCTGGGCTTCGGCCAGGTTTGGTGTACCAGCACCCGCGATGAGATGGCGCGGATGATGGCCCAAGTGGATCCGCATTCGCCCGGGAAGTTTCGAGTGAACGGAGTGGTGTCGAATATGCCGGAGTTCCGGCAGGCTTTCGCTTGCAAGGTGGGCCAACCGATGGTGCGCGAACCTGCGTGCCGGGTGTGGTAGCTGTGTTGATGCGCGTTCCGGGGCTGGTGGTCCGCGTGGGCTCCAGATCGTGACCGCCGGTTTCAACTCCGCGCCACAGCCTCCGAGGAGGAACCGATCAAGGTAGTGGCGGAGCGCCAGGGGGGTAAATGTGACGGAGTTCATCATGCTTAGCGCCTGCGAAAAGGCCCAGCAGGAACTCGCCGACCAAACCCACTTTGTGCTCGGCGACCGCCAGTGGAAGGAATTCATGGCCGCGCTGGATCGACCAGCCATGGACAAACCGAGTCTGCGCCGATTGTTCCAAGAAGAACATATTGCAAGACCGAGGTACTCACAAGCACGAAAGCCCGGAACGAATCGCCAGAGGCTTAGCCAATCATCCGATCGAAATTGTGTTGTTGGCGAGGCTGGCTGTGGATCGCGGCGGGCAAGGGAAGGGACTGGGAACGGCCCTCTTCTTTGAGGCTTCTATTGCATTTTGGCACTGCGCCCACGGGCAGACCTAAAGTCTGCCCGCAAGCCTTCAGGCCTTACCCCAAATACTCAACGTGAACGTAAGTGCCTAACCGGGAGTTATACGCCAAATACCAGCCCGGATGGTCCGGATCCTCGTAAATCACGATCGCATCGCCACTCCAATTCCAGTCGGCGACGAAGGAGAGATCAAACGGCGCAACGCTCCAGTACCAATTATTGAACCAGAATCGACTGGGACCTCCGCCCGCCAAGTGCCATACGTGACTCGGCCCGAACCCGCCCGCGAAGTGACCGTGCGCCCAGGGGTGGTCCATATGAAAACGGGGGTCGTTCCGGCCCTGGTCGTGACCCACCCATTGACCGTTCGTATGCACGTGGGGGGCTTCGGGATGACCTTCGGCATCTTTATAATTGCGCGCCGGTTCCGCGCCATGCTGGGCGGGCGCGGCTTGCTTCGCCTGACGCGGCGCTGGGGCAGGTCCGCGCGGAGGAGCATAGCCGCCACCTACATGCTCCTGTCCGCCTCCGTGTTCTCCTTCATGTTGCGCATAGACGCCAGACGCGCAAATCAACAGGACTCCTAATCCACATCCAATCAACTTTTTCATGTCATTCTCCTAACTGAATTGACCGACCGACAGTAAAGACGCCGTGGTTAGGCTGCATGGCACACCCTAAGAGCATTTCGCGCGTTAATTTTATTTAGCCGCGCAGAGTTAGTAATCCAAGGGTCAAATCTTCTGAACTCGCCGCAAAGTAAACAACTCGGCGGGGATGCTGCCGTTGCGCAGCCTCTTCCAATCGTCGTGAACGTGAACGACTTTCCCGCTAATGTGATTCGATTCTTCCGACGCCAGGAACAGGGCCAGTTGGATCTGCTTTTCGGGAGGAACTCCGCCGGTCTGGCGGACCTGAAGCGCGTCTTCCTGTTCCTGCCAGCCGGCCCGCTCACCTGCCTTTAGAATCTCGTCGGTCATGTTGGTGTAAGTCCCGCCTGGCGACATGCAGTTCACTTGAATGTTGTGGTCGCGGACTTCTTCGGCCAACGTTTCCCCGAATCGGACGAGGGCGGCCTTCGAGGCGGCATACGCGGAAAAACAGGGCCGGGCTGTCACCGCTCCGCCGCCGCTGAGCATTATGATCTTGCCAGACCGGCGCTCGATCATCTGCGGCAGGCAGGCGCGGCAGGTATTCATCACGCCGATTAAGTTGGTTTGAATCGTCTCGGCCCAAGCCTTGGGCGAGTTCTCCACCAGTGTTCCGATGGGTCCTTGCACGGCCGCGGCGCATATAACGGCTTGGACTCCACCATACTGAACCCGCATCCGGTCTATGGCGGCGCCCATCTGCTCGACGTCCGTCACATCGGCGCGGATGCGTAGCGCAATGCCGCCGGCGTGCTCGATTTCCAGACTGGCCAAATCCAGTTCCGCTTTGCTGCGCGCCAGCAACCCGACTTTGGCTCCAGCCGCCGCGAAACCGATGGCGAGACGTTTGCCCACGCCCCGACCCGCGCCAGTCACCAGCACGCTCAGATTCTTGACAGTAGACAAGCGGAGTTTCCTTGGCGGAGGGCTTAGACGAGAGCCGTTTCGGGAACTCGCTCGGAGTAGCGGCGCTCCACGTAATGATTCAGGATCTCGATGAACTCGGCCACAATGCGATCGCCGCGCAAAGTGGTCATCAGTTTCCCATCGACGTAGACGGGCGCGACGGGTTCTTCGAAGGTGCCCGGCAAGGATATGCCGATGTTCGAATGCTTAGACTCGCCGGGTCCGTTCACCACGCAACCCATCACGGCCACCTTCATTTCTTCCACTCCGGCGTGCCGGCCCTTCCACAGCGGCATTTGCTCGCGCAAATAGGTTTGAATCTGGTCCGCCATGTCCTGGAAGAAAGTGCTGGTGGTGCGGCCGCAACCGGGGCACGCGGTCACCTGGGGTGTAAAGCTACGCAGTTCCAGGGCTTGCAGAATTTGCTGGCTGACGATGACTTCGTCGGTGCGGTCGCCGTTGGGCAGGGGTGTCAGCGACGCCCGAATGGTGTCGCCGATGCCTTCCTGCAGCAGCACGGAGAGGGCAGCCGTGGTAGCCACGATGCCTTTCGATCCTAACCCTGCCTCAGTCAGTCCCAGGTGGAGGGCATAATCGCACTCGGCCCCGAGCATCCGGTAGACCCCGATCAGATCCTGCACGCCGCTGACCTTAGCGCTTAAGATGATGCGATCCCGGCTCAGGCCATAACCTTCCGCGTGACGGGCCGATTCAATCGCGCTGACTACGATGGCGCGCATGGTCACCTGCTTGGCGTCCAGCGGTTCCGGCAATTTGGAATTCTCGTCCATCATGCGCGTCAGCAGCGCCTGGTCGAGCGAACCCCAATTCACGCCGATCCGAACCGGCTTGCCGTATTCGATGGCGGCCTCGATCATGATGCGGAAATTGTCGTCGTGTTTCTTGCCGATGTTTACGTTGCCTGGATTGATCCGGTATTTAGCCAAGGCTTTGGCGCAGGCCGGGTATTTCTTTAGAAGAAGGTGACCGTTGTAATGGAAGTCGCCGATCACCGGAACGCGGACGCCGAACTTGTCGAGCGTATCGACGATTTTGGGAACGGCGGCGGCGGCGGCATCCGTGTTAACCGTTACACGCACCAGTTCCGAACCGGCGCGCGCCAGATCCATTACCTGGTTGACCGTCGAGACGACATCCGCCGTATCGGTGTTGGTCATCGACTGGACCACGATCGG
>Ga0302320_10012534_pt1 | contig 17788 bp, 17 predicted proteins | sample Bog_T0_3_FD_202130 | JGI IMG/M metagenome (GOLD analysis project Ga0302320, IMG submission 202130) | Peat permafrost microbial communities from Stordalen Mire near Abisko, Sweden - Bog_T0_3 | ecosystem: Environmental > Terrestrial > Soil > Wetlands > Peat | place: Sweden: Abisko, Stordalen Mire...
CGAGCGCAGCCCACGCGCAAACGTCAGTCCCTTTTTCTCATTCACCGGAATCTGCGTAATACCGCGAATCTGATATTCCACCGGGTCTTCAATGGTAATAATCTTGTCTTCGTCGCTCTTGATTTCATTGAGCGCCGCGTAAAGTGTCGTCGTCTTGCCGGAACCCGTAGGGCCCGTCACCAGCACCATGCCGTAAGGCTCGCGAATGTAGCGGCGGAAGCGCTTCAGGTCCTCGTCGGCAAAGCCCACGACCTCGAGAGTCAGGTTGCGGAACTTCTCGCTCATCGACTCTTTATCGAGCACGCGGAGCACTGCATTTTCACCATGGACGGTGGGCATGATGGACACACGGAAGTCGATCAGGCGGCCCTTGTAGCGCACGCGGAAGCGCCCGTCCTGCGGGACTCTGCGTTCGGCAATATCCAGCTCGCTCATGATCTTGATGCGGCTCAGAATCGTCGAGTGATGCTCGCGCGCAATCGGCGCCATAGCCATCTGCAGCACGCCGTCGATGCGGTACTTCACGACCACCGAATCGTCATTTGTCTCGATGTGAATGTCGGATGCGCGCCGTTCCAGAGCCGTGAAGATGGTCGTATCCACCAGCCGGATAATCGGGCTGATGTCCTCTTCACTGGTCAGCTTTTCGATCGAGATATTCTCGTCGGAGTTTTCGTCGCCGGTGAGCACATCGAAGGTCAGCCCTTCGCTGGCTTCGTCCAGCACGCGCTGTGACTGCTCGGTCTTTTTCAGCAGGTCGGTAATCTGCGAGAGCGTTGCCACGCGCGCAATAATGCGGTGCGCCAAGAGGCCGGCAATCTCGTCCAGCACCATCAGCCGCGAAGGATCCGAAACCGCAATTACCAGAGCGTCGCCCTGCTGCTCGATAGGCACAAAGTTGTAGCGGAACATCAACTCCACAGGCACCGTTCGCAGCAGATCGTGCTGAATTTTGAAGTTCTTGAGGTCGACAAACTCCGCGCAATAGCGCTTCGCCAGCGCCTCGGCCTGGGAGCGGTCGTCGGTACCCGTCGGCATCGGAATTGCAAGTACGGAAGCTGAATCTGCCATGGCTTTTTACCCTCCTCCGCCCCCGCCCGTCATGCCCAGCGAGAAGATGGGCAGATAGAGCGAAATGAGAATGAACACGACAACAATGCCCATGATGATCAGAATGAAAGGCTCAATCAGCGCCAGCGACGCGGTCAGCGCCGTAGCCACATCTTCGTCAAAGAATTCTGACACGGAATTAAGCATCTGCGGCAGGGCGCCCGTTTGCTCACCCACCGCGATCATCTCCGCCGCCAGATCGGGAAAAACCTCGGTGCTGATCAGCGCCTCAGCCAGGCTCTTGCCCTCGCGCACCGTCGTGATCGACGTGATGACCGCTTTCGACACGCGGCGCGAACTGATGGTGCGAGCCGCCGTCTCCAGCGATGGCACCAGCGACAATCCGCCCGTGAGCAGCGTGGAAAGCGTCCGCGCAAAGAGCGCTACTTGATACTTGAGCCAAATGTTCCCGAAGACAGGCAGCTTGATGCGCACAGCGTCGATAAAGTCCTTGCCCCGCTCGGTAGAAGCAAATTTGTAGATTGCCGCGGCCACAACCAGAATCGTCAGCAGAATCCACAGCAAATTGTGGTTGAGCCACTTCGAGAAGTTGAGCAGGTAAACCGTCATCGCCGGCAGCTTCGAACCAAGCTGGTCGTAGAGCGTGGCAAACTGCGGCACCACGTAGGCGAACATGAACATCACCAGCGCCGTCACCAGCGTCATCAACACGCACGGATAAATCAGCGACGTAATCAGCTTCTTGCGGAAGGTAAGCGTAACGCGCTGGAAGCTCACATAGCGTTCCAGCACTTCCAGCAAGTTGCCCGAGCGCTCCCCGGCCAGCAAGGTAGTCGTATACATCACCGGAAACCCGCTCTGCGCTTCAAATGCCGACGAAAGCGCCTCGCCGGTCTTTACACGGTTTGAAACGTCGTCCAGCTGCGCGGCGAAATGGGTATTTTTCTGTCCCTTGGCCAGCATTTGCAGCGAGCCCAGAATCGGCAACCCCGCGCGGATCAGCGTAAGGAATTGCTGGTTGAAGATGAGAAACGGCTCCAGCTTGACCTTGCGGCGCTTGAGGCCGGCAAACCCCGACCGCGCCTTGACTGAAAACACGTGGTAGCCGGCATGGGTAAAGCGCGCGCGCAGCTCATCGGCTGTAGCTGCCGTCTGCGTCTGTTCCTGCACGCGTCCACGCTCATCGGCCAATTTGATGACGAACTCTGCCATGGCTCCGGTCGCCGGCCTGGGATGGCCGGCCTTTCCAAGGGTTCTTGCTCAGTTTTCAGGGTACCAGCTTATGCTGCCAATGCTTGTAACGGATAGACGCAAAAGGGAGAAGGACCGCTCAAAGGGCAATAGCGGATCCTTTGGGGCTCCGCGTGCGTGTTCTAGCTGTTGCGCGGAGCCGTCCTAAATAGAGTCCACCGCTCCTCTCTCCGATACCTGTATCCTGATTGCGTTCAACTTTGTCATTGAAAATGAAGGGACACGGATTAGTGCACGCAATGGATTGGACAAATCAGGAACAGGGGCAGGCACGGCAGTTTGGGGCGGGATTCGGAGCAAAGCTCGTACCAGCCCTGCGCAAGCACTGGCGTCTGGCCGTCGAGGGAGTGTTGCTGCTCGCTGTCGTTGCATTAGGCGCGGCACTTGTCACTGGCTCCCACGGGCACCGCGCTGCCGCCGTCGTTGTTCCGTATCCGCACGAACTTGCCCAGGTCAGCTTTGCTGTCGGTGGCGACGTGATTCCGCATGAGCCGGTGCGCGCCGCGGCCGCCGCTGCTGCTGCCGCGGGCGACCCAACCAACAGCCAAGGCTGGGGCGCGCTTTTCTCCGACGTCGCCGACGTTTTCCACCACGCCGATTTCGGCTTCGTCAACCTTGAAACCCCAGTTGCGCCGGCCCATTCGCACGGCTCGAAGCCCTTCATGTTCGACGCTCCCGTTGCTCTGCTCGACGGCCTGAAAGCCAACGGCATCAAAATCGTCTCCTTCGCCAACAACCACGTCATGGACCAGGGTTGGCCCGGCTTTACCGAGACTCGCGAACACCTGCGCGACGAAGGCCTTCTCTTTGCCGGCTCCGGCGACACAGCCGCGCAAACCTGGCAGCCCACGATCACCGAGGCCAACGGCATCAAGGTGGGCTGGCTAGGTATGACCCGCTGGCTCAACGGCAATCGCAACCCGGAAAAAGACGACCAGCCGCATGTGAACTTCTTCCCTTATCCGGGCGAGTCGGGCGGTGCTCCCGGAGCCGACGAGGCCCAGGTTCTCGATGCCATCAAAACTGCCCGAGCGCAATGCGATTTTCTCGTGGTTTCCATTCACTGGGGCATCGAATACGCACCTGCGCCGCGCCCTGAAGACGTGGATATGACGCACAAGATGCTCGAGGCTGGGGCCTCCGTAGTCGTCGGCCATCACCCTCATGTTTTGCAGCCGGTCGAGACGTATCGTACGCAAGACGGCCGCAATACCGTCATCTTCTATTCGCTGGGAAATTTTCTATCGAACCAGTCGCGGAGTTATGTAGACGGATTGATGCCCGATAAGGATGGAGACCCGCGCGACTCGATGATTGGGATGTTTTCCGCCGTCCGCAAAGACTATGGACCGGCAGGAATCCGCGTTGAACTCGGCCACGTTGGGATATTGCCCGTGTGGGGCGAAAACAACCGCAATGAGATGGCCAGCGGCCACGCCAAGACCACGATCATTCGGCCCATTTTGATAGACCGCGAAATACCGCGGCTGCAGGCGCGGCTCGACGAGTTAAACAAGATTGTCGAACAAAGCAAGCAGACCGCTGGCGCCGACGCGACCAGTGGAGCAGCCGGCCTGACGGCCGAACAGAAGAAGGAATTTATCGAGGTAACCAACCGCCTCAAGCTGCTCACCGATCGCCGCGTGTTATTGCTTGCGCGCACCGGCGACGATTATGTCACCGACCCGCCGAAGCTGCCTGCGAGATAGCTCGCTTGCCGCGCTAGCCTCCAGGAAACTATGCAGCCAGGTCCACGCCTTCCTTGCCCGCCGCCCGTTGTAGCGCGACATCCAGCGTTGCCAGCTGAACTCTGCTACGAATCGCGAGTTCCAGATAAGAGGCATCGTACACAGTGAGTTGGTGCCTTCGTGCCAGACGCATCGCTGCGTCCCAGTCCACTTCGGCATCGACCAAGATCGGATAATCTGCCAGCCGCGAAAGAAAAAGATCGGATTCGGAACGTTCCAGCCTCCCACGGCGTTCACAAACCACCAGCAGGTTCCTCACCTCATACCACCAAAGTGCCGGAACCAGCGCGTCTTCGCTCAGCAGCCTGTGGGCAATTCGGGCCGCCGCTTCCGATGGTTCATCTGCCAGAATCCAGGGTCCGGCAACCGAAGCATCAAGCACAAACGGCATTCACATCCGCCCTTCGTTCTTCGCGTCAATGATCTCCGCCAATGACATTTTGCCTACCTTCTTGCGCAACTCTTCTATGGAACGAATTGCAGCGAGAGTCCTTTCGCGCCTGGCTGTGTCGCTCGCGGCCAGAACCGCGTCGTCGGGAACAATGCGCGCAATCGGCTTCCCATGGCGCGTCACAATCACAGTCGCCCCTCGTTCGACTTCGTCGAGAATGCTGAGGAATTTCGTCTTGGCTTCGGATGCTTGAATTGTCTGCATAAATTGACCAGTCTTTTCGACTAGTTGAAGTATAGCAGAGTCGGAATTTCAATACCCGTGCGCCACCAGCCACGCCTCGGTCAGTTCAAGCTCCGGCTTTTTTGCGGCAATCATCTGCGCATGCGCCAGCTTGACCAGCACATCGGCTTCCACATTGACCGGCGCGCCCACGGCAAGCGTGTGCAGGTTGGTCCGCCAATAAGTGAGGGGCAAAATCGCAATGCTAATCGCCTCGCCATCGAAATCCGCGATGGTCAGGCTGATTCCTTCAACGGCAACGGACCCTTTGTGTACCATCCACGGCCGCACGTTTTCAGGAACCCGCACCTTGAGCGTCCAGTCGGTGGTCTTTATGTCGAAATCCGGGCTTGACGCCGGCACTACCGAATCCAGCGCCGTCATGGTGCCGAAGCCGTCCACATGTCCCTGCACAATATGTCCGCCCAGCGGGCTTCCCGCAGCCGTGGGCAGTTCCAGGTTGACCTTGGAGCCAGGCGCCAGCGCACCCAGGGAAGTCCGGTCCAGCGTCTCCTGCGCCAGGTCGGCATGGAAGTAAGTGTCATTCACATCGAGCGCCGTGAGGCACACGCCGGAAACCCCCAGCGAGTCGCCCTCGCGCAGCCGGCCAGCCAGTCCCGGAGCCTCGACCGTAATGCGGCGAACACCGCCCGTCTCTTTCAAGCCGATGAGTGTACCCGTCTGTTCAATGATGCCGGTAAACATGAATTCATTCTAGTCGTCCACCCGCGTTGCCGACCCGTTGAGGCATGAAACTTGTGGCGACCGGTGCTCCCGCTGACTTGCTAACTTGCTATCCCCGCGAAGCGGGGGCTAACTTGCTGAATCTAATTGAACAAGTCCGGATTTTTCCATTCAAACTGTCCAACTGGCAATGCGGCTGGAACGTCGTTTCTTGTTAGGGAACGGGAAAATGGGCATAGGGCAGCATTTTCAAATTCTTTCCCGGATTTTGCAGTTTAATTCGCGGAAACGTGCACAATCGACTCATGGGCTCCAGAATTCACGAAATCTCGCCGGATCAGAATGTCAGCCATGTACCCGGTCCGTACCGGCTACGATTTACCCCACCCCTCCCCCCTTTTCCTCCCACACCTTTGAAAACAATGACGTTACGTCGAAAAAACCCAAAATGACCTGCCAAAACAAACAACTTACGTCTCGGACGCCGCCGGGAACATGTCCTTTCTGCCCCTGATCCCTCGTACGGTATTCTTGCCGAGGGCAACCACAACGTGTCCGGCGACAAAACGCGAGACATTCTCCTCACCATCGCGATCACAGCAACGAGCCGCGTGTGCATTGTGCGCGACCGGCTTCTGCACAGAATTCCCTGGGATGGACGCATCGAGACTGCCGGCCCCGGAACCTCGCGGCACGCCATTCCCAGCGGCAAGAATGTTTTGGATGCTGTGCTGGTGAGGCCACAGTCAACACCGCAAGCCAGCCTGCTCATCTGCCACGGCATTGGAGAAACGGTTGAGCTCTGGCACCGCGTGCAGCAACTATTAGCCGAGAACGGCGTAGCCTCGCTGGTCTTCGATTACTCCGGCTATGGCCGCAGCACAGGTTACTTCAACGCCACCCAGGCAGAGCGGGACGCGGTCGCCGCGTTCCATCTTCTCGAACAGTTAACGGCCCCACTGCCAGTCTCGATTCTTGGATTATCGCTAGGCAGCGGCATCGCCGCGGCATCCATCAAGAGCGTCGCCTCCCATCGGCTGGTGCTCTGCGCCGCGTTCACTTCGTTGCGCAAAGCCGCCTTCAGCGTCGGAATTCCCAAAGCGTTTGGATCCGCAGTGCCGGACATCTGGGACGCCGAGCAAGCATTGCGCGACTGTCGAATTCCCGTGCTCATCGTTCACGGCGAAAAGGACCGCCTGTTTCCCGTCCGCATGGCCAGAGAACTGGCCGGCTTCTGTAACTCGCCGTTTGAGCTGGTAATCGTTCCCAACGCCACGCACAACGACCCCTTCTATCACCCGCAACGGTCGTACTGGGGAGAGATCATCGCGCGCTTCCTGAAGAAGAAGGACTGAAACGAGGGACTAAGGGACTAGGGACAAAGACAACGTACTGACGGCTTGCTGTGGCCAATTTCGAGGAACGCCGAAGACAAGAGGCCATGGGCTCGCTGGTCCCTATTCCCTATTATCTATTCCCTAGTCCCGAGTCCTTCGTCTCATGCGGCCACGGGTCCTTCAGCAGGGAGCAAAGTCCGAGATCGTTCTCGTACCGCTCCACTTCCACTTCCGCCATGCGAATCGGGTGCGCCATGCCGCGAAACGCCGGCACAGCATCCGAGCCCATGATCTGCGGCGACACAAACAAATGTACGCGGTCAACAAGGCCGGCCGCTAACAGCGCCGTGTTCAGACGCGTGCCCGTCTCGGTCAGCAGAGTTAGAATTCCTTCCTCGCCCAGCTTGTCCAGCACTTTGCCGAGAGGCACGCGGCCCGCTTCGGCAGGCAGCACCTCAACCCGTACACCGCGCGACTGCAACTCGTGAATCCGCTTGTCGTCCTTCGATACTGTAAAGACTACAACGTCATTTTGCGCCGTCTTCACCATCTTCGAATCGAGCGGCATGCGCAGCGCCGAGTCCAGCACCACGCGCAGCAGAGGCCTTCGGCGCCGCAACCCGCTGCGGTCGGTGAGCAGGGGATCGTCGGCCAGCACGGTATCCACGCCGGTAAGCGCAGCATCGGCCTGCCAGCGCAGTGGCTGAACGGCGGCCCGCGCGGCCTCGCATGTAACCCAGTAGGGTTGGTAAGGCGCCTGCACGCCGGCCGGCGGGGCGATGCGGCCATCCATCGTCATAGCCACTTTCATCAGGACCAGCGGACGCTTGTGCTGACTCCACCGGGCAAAGCCTTCGTTGAGACGGCGCGCCTCGGCCTGGCAGACGCCCAGGGTCACTTCAATCCCCGCCGCACGCATGCGATCGGCACCATGTCCAGCGACAGCGGGATTGGGGTCGATGGTTGCGGCTACTACGCGGCGCAGGCCCGAAGCGATGAGAGCTTCAGTGCATGGGCCGGTGCGTCCGGTGTGGTTGCAAGGCTCCAGGTTGACGTAGGCGGTGCCGCCGAGCAGGCGATTCCCTGCGTGTTGCGCGGCCACTTTGAGGGCGACCACTTCGGCGTGATCCACCAGCGCGTACTCATGCCAGCCCTCGCCGGCCACCTGCCCCGCGCGATCCAGAATCACGCAGCCCACAGCGGGGTTGGGTGAGGTGACGGCAATACCGCGGCGGGCGAGTTCGAGCGCCCGTTGCATCCAATAAATGTCTTGATCGGGGGTGGTCATCTTACTCCAATAGCGAGTCAACAAACTCCGCCGGTGAAAACTCTAGCAGGTCACTCATCTTCTCGCCTACGCCCACAAAGCGCACCGGCAAATTCAGCTCCTGCGCAATGGCTACAGCGATACCGCCCTTGGCCGTTCCATCCAATTTGGTGAGAATGATGCCGGTAACGCCGGCGGCCTGCGTAAACAGCCGCGCCTGCTGCAATCCATTCTGCCCGGTGGTCGCGTCCATCACCAGTAGCACCTCATGGGGAGCACCGGGAATCAGCTTGGCCGCGGTTCGCCGCATCTTTTCCAACTCGTCCATCAGGCCGGTCTTGGTATGCAGCCGTCCGGCGGTATCCACAATCAGTTCGTCGATTTTGTGCGCCTTGGCCGACGAAGCAGCATCGTAAAGAACCGCCGCCGGATCGCCGCCCTGGCGCGTCTTGATCATCTGCACGCCCGACCGAGCCGCCCACACTTCCAGCTGTTCAATGGCCGCAGCGCGGAACGTATCCGCCGCGCACAACAGCACGCTGCGATTCAGCCCGCGATACCACGCCGCCAGTTTGCCCGCCGAGGTAGTTTTCCCGGTTCCGTTCACGCCAACCAGAAACGTGACCAGCGGCCCCTCAGCCGGCTGTGCGGCGGGAGGGTTCTGGGCCATCGGAGCTTCCAGAATCGCACGCAGTTCAGCCTTCAACAGATCGCGCAACTCATCGCCGCCTTGGATCGCCTGTCGCCGCGCACGGTCACGCAGTGCCTCCAGAATTCGATTGGTAGTCTGCACGCCGAGGTCGCTCGTTAACAGCGCAGACTCAAGATCCTCCAGGCTCGACTCATCCACCGTGCGCGTCAGCGCAACCAGCCCTTCGATCTTCGATGAAAGCGACTCGCGCGTCCGCGAAACCGCCTGCTTCATCCTGTCGAAGAAACCAGCTTTCGGTGTCTCTTCCGGTTCTTCTTGTCTTCGGCCAAAAAACTTCATAGATAAAGAGTCCAGTTTCGAGTTTAGAACACGGTAGGGAGCAGGACTCAGGGATTAGGGGTTAGTGATTAGGGTCGATGCATTGGCCGGACGAGAAACGTGCCAATTTAGCGAAGCCTCGCGTATATTGTCGCCATGAGGTTTCCCTGCTTCCCCTTTCTGTTTCAATGTCCGTCCGGTCTTTGGCCATCCCTCGGCGGAATCGCTGTCGCAGTATTGGCATTCGCCGTCTGCCTTCATGCCCCGGCGCAGCAGTGCAAGAGCATGGGCGGCGGCCACACCATGGCTGACATGGAGCCCATTCCGCCGCCCGAGCAGCTTCCCGTGCCCATCCACATGACCGGCATCGGCAATAGCCATATCGAGATCAAAGCCAGCCCCGAAGCGCAGTCGTGGTTCGACCAGGGCCTGAGCTTGCTGCACGATTTCTGGGACTACGAATCGGCCAAGGCCTTTGAGCAGGCCATACGCATCGACCCCAAGTGCGCGATGTGTTATTGGGGCCTCGCGCAGGCTGAGAACTCACGCGGGTCCGAGACGGAGGAATACAGCAAGAAGGCGCTGGAAAGGGCCGTCGCGCTCAAAGGGCATGCGGGCGGTGCAGGCAAACTCTACATCGAAGCGGCTCAGGCTGGCGCCTCGGCAAAAGAGGATGACCACTCCGCAGAGATCGCCATTCTGCGCACGCTGGTCAAGAAGAATCCCAAAGACACTCAGGCGCGCATCTTTCTCGCAGAAGCTGTCGGGAACGGGTACGACGACAAGGACGAGCCCAAGCCCGGCCAGAAGGAACGCATTGCGATTCTTGAATCTGTAATACGCGACGCACCCAACGACTCCGCCGCGCACCACTATTGGATTCACGCTATGGAGCCCGGCAATCATCCCGAACAAGCTCTGAAGAGCGCGTCACTTCTCGCCAGCCTTGCGCCGAATTCCGGCCACATGGTCCACATGCCGGGCCACATTTTTTATCGCGTCGGCAACTATGGAGAGGCGCAACACTGGTTCGCCGCATCCACTGAAGCCGACGAGCGCTACATGCGCGACCAGCACGTCTCGCCAGACGACGACTGGAACTACGTGCACAACATGATGTACTCCATCGCCAACCTGATGGAGCAGGGCAAGCTTACCGAGGCTAATGCGCTGAGCGATCATCTTTCGGCCGCGCGCGGCAAGCTTTCCGCAACGATGTATATCTGGTCCGCACGCGACCAGTTGTCGCGCATCAGCCTGCGGCTGCCCGTTGCTATGCGCGTGGGCGACTGGGACGCGGTGATTTCCATGCTCAGCCAGTCGAATCTTGGAGACGGCGAGAAGACGGTGAACCTGCACTTCCTCGCCGATGAACTCAGCGAGTATGCGCGCGGCTTGAAAGCTCTTGACGGTGGAGATGTCGCATCAGCGCAGGCCGCTAGCGAGCACATGGATGCGGGCCTTTGGCGGGCGAATCACGACAATGAGGCAAAGAAGGCCGACGAAGAAAAGGACAAGGACAAAGCCAAGAAGGACGACGCGAAGAAGCACGAGCCGCCCATGACCGCTATCCTGCCGGATGCGGAGCCGGGGCCGCTGATGAAGTGCCTGAGCATTGCATCGCTCGAACTTCGCGCCGGCGTGCTTGTCGGCCAGGGCAAGCTCGACGATGCAAAAAAGCTCTACGCCCAGGCGACTACAGAGGAGAAGAAAGTCGGCTATCACGAGCCGCCGTTTTACATCCGGCCTGTAGGCGAAAACGAAGCTACAGCCTTGCTGCGCGCCAAGGACTACGCCGGAGCCAAGGCTGCATACGAAGCTGCCTTGGTTGAGCGGCCTAACTCCGGTTTCGGCCTCTATGGTCTGGCGCGAGTGAAAGAGTTGCAAGGCGACGCGGCTGGCGCGCGTGAGAGTTACGCCGCATTCTTGAAAGAGTGGTCCTCGGCCGATGCTTCGCTGCCCGAGATAAAACATGCACGCGGCGCTGTTGGCGGGGAAACCTCTGGTACTCGATGACCGTGGCCTGCAATGCTGTTCCAATGGCCCCAATCGCGTATGAGTTTCACAAGAAGCTAGTGCATCCTATTGCTCAGACTAAGTCAATTCGCCTCGCTACTGTTGAGGATGGAGGGGGAGGTAACTTCGAACCCCGGCCAAAGTGAGGAGAATGGATGAATGGATTTAAAGTTCTTGCAATAGCGGCTGTTGCCGGTTTCATGTTTACGGCGACCCCTCCCAAAGCGAATGCTCAAATCAGCGTCGAAGTCGGAGTTGCCCCGGATTGTCCTTATGGCTACTATGACTACGCCCCATACAGCTGTGTTCCCGACGGCTACTACGGCCCGGAATGGTTCAATGGCAGCGTCTTCGTTGGCGTTGGCCCGTGGTTCCATGGTCCAGATAACTTCCAGGGTAATGTTGACAACTCGTTCGACCCGCATCACGGTTACAACGGCTCGGCGCCCAAGGTCGGAGAAAAGGCCGCGGCGCAACGCAGAGATCCGGGCCTGTTCAAGGGCAATGAAATGCGCGACGGGCGCGGCCACACCGGTGGAGAGAAGAAATAACTTGTAACATCGGTTGCGACTGGCGTAAATGTAATTCTGGTGCTGCACCTTCCCCAGGGGTCTTCATAGTAGTCTGCAAACACAAAGAGCGCGGCTAATGTCGCGCTCTTTGTGTTTGTACATAGGATAGGCAACACAGAGGTGGCTTATTGAATCTCGCTGTATTCAGGCACGCCAAGTCAAGGCTGATAACTACAGGGCGATGGTCTTCCTGAAAAAAAGTGTGGAATCCCAGTTCTCAAATGCGGGGTGAGATCCGGGATTCCAGCGGGAGTGGAGGGCCTGTCTGGGAGACGGGCCTCGGTCGCTCCAATGTGCAGCCAATTGGGTTAGGCCGCGGTTCTTGCTTCTATTGGTTTCTGTGGTTGTGACAGTTCATCAAAAATGGCGCGGTACTGGATCATCGCGGTGCGAAGCTCTTCTGTGGTGGCTTCAACGCGGCCTGGGCGGATGGCGATGCCGTGGGCTACCCGGTAGTTTTCCATGACGCGCGGATGGGTGACGGAGACATCGGCGGCGCGCTGGTCGAAGCCGGTGTTGGGATAGCCGCGGGCCTCGAGAAGTGAGTTGATCAGGTCGTCGGCTTCAGTGACGGCGGCCTTGGGATGATCGACGAAGCGGGACTGGACGGTGTTCCACTCGCTGAGGTAGCGATCGTGTTCGGTGGCGCTGAGATCGCGAATGGCGAGAGCTTTCACGCGCGTCTGACGATCGGCGAGTTTCGCCTCGGCATTGCTGGAAGAGCCGTGCGTGATCACGGCGCGGTCGTACTCCGCGCCAAAGCGATTGCGCAGGCTGCGGGTGCGGTTTCTGCGATATAGGACGTAACCGGTGATGGCGATGCCAACGAGGACGACGAACACCACCGCGGCAACGATGAGCTGAGTGCTTGTGAACTGCTGGAACATTGCTTTGAATTGATCCTGCATTGCATTCTCCTGTGCGGGATTGTCCGCGGCTGTCGAGAGAAGGGGCATGGCTCCCGAGAGACTCTAGTGAATGCAGTATGAAGCGGCCCGAAGAGGAAGGCTGGGCAGTATTGATCAGGTTGGGTTTTACAGAGAAATGCTGCGCTCAAGCAAGGAACTTCTTCAGTGGCTCCCAGTAGTGTTCGTGCCAGCCGGAGTCAAGCGAGTCGTAGTCGCCCGCGGGGAAGCCGGTGTGGTCGAAGATCATTGTGGTCTCCGCGCCGCGCGGGTTGAACTCGAAGTGGACGATGGAGTAAATCCCAGGCGTCCAACGAGCAGGACGCCAGGCCTGCACGATGCGCTGGCTGGGAACGAGTTCGATGTTCCGCCCAACAATCACCCCGCCGAACTGCGAAAAGCTTCCGCCGGGTGTAGGGTCGATTGTCGCCGGCACTCCGGAAAAAGCGGTGAATTGCTTTTGGTCGAGTATCGCTTCGTAAAGTCGCTTGGGGCTAGGCTTGAAATCGATTTCGTAGTGGATGGCAGTGAGTGAAAGATGGGCCGGTGTGGAAGGCTTCTCCAGCATGGTCGGCTGCTGGGCGCGCGTGAGGGAAGCGGCGGCCATCGTTGTGAGGCCAACGATCGTGTGACGGCGTGTGGGGTTCAATGAAGACCTCCGACCAACTCAAGGGGGGCCGGGTTGGTGCAAGAAGGATAACGCAAAAAGAACTGGTCCGCGATTAACACGGACCAATTCTCTTCGATTCCAGCCGTCGGAGCGCATCAGCCTGGATGCCAAATCCTTAGTGTTGCTCGTGCTTGCCGGGGCGAAGCATTAAGTCCTTGATAGCTTCGCGGGGGTCCTTGCCTTCGTCGAGGATCAACTCCATCTGCTCGGTGATGGGCATTTCGATGTTGTGACGGCGCGCGAGGCCGAGGGCAGCGCGCGTTGTGAAAACACCCTCAGCGACTTTGCCGCCCAGGCTTTCGAGAATCTCTGGCAGGTTGCGCCCCTGGCCGAGCGCCTGGCCGACAGTCCTGTTGCGGCTGAGTGAACCGGTGCAAGTGAGTACCAGGTCGCCAACGCCGGAAAGGCCGGCAAGCGTTTCGCGGCGGCCTCCGCAGGCTACGGCGAGACGCGTGATCTCGGCAATGCCGCGGGTCATGAGCGCGGCAGCGGAGTTGTAGCCCAGGCCCATTCCCGCGGCAACTCCGGCGGCAATGGCGATAACGTTTTTAAGCGCGCCGCCAAGCTCGACACCGATCACGTCGGTTGACGTGTAGAGGCGCAAGGTTTCCGACGAGAATTCGTGCTGAACGCGTGCAGCCACGGCAGGATCGTCGAACGCGACAGTAACGGCGGTCGGTTGGCCTTGCGCCACTTCAAGTGCGAAGCTGGGGCCGCTGAATGCGCCAATGGAAAGAACCAGATCGTCAAGTTCGCGAGGGGCAGGGACAATTCCCGAAGAACTCACTTCAGGCACTGAATCTTCGTCGAAGACTTCAAGCTTGGTATCCGGATTGGACGCTGTTACAGGTGAAAGCGAAGCAATCAGGCTGGAGGCGATGACCTCCGTCATGCGGAGGAATGTCTTGTTTTCAACGCCCTTGGTCGCAGAGACAACGATCTGGCCGGAGCGGAAATATGAGCGAAGCCGCGCCAGTGTGGGCCGCAGGAATTCGGACGGAATGACGGAAACGACGATCTCCGCTGCCGCGACCGCTTCGGCATTCGCCGTGATGGCGATGTCGGCTGGGAGGGGAAAGCCGGGCAGGAAGAGGATGTTTTCCTGGGCTGCGGCAATCTGGCTGGCTTCGTCGTTGTTATGGGACCAAAGGGTAATTTGGTGTCCGCCGCGGCGGTGAAGGGCGAGTGCGATTGCGGTTCCCCAGGCGCCGGAACCAAGAACGACGATGCGGCTCATGCTTTTTCCTTGTTTCGCGAGGAGGCTCCAAAGCGAGACTCCGTGCCTGTGAGCAGGCGGCGGATGTTCTGGTGATGTTTAGCAATGATCAGAAGTGAAACGACAAATTGGACGGCAATGAAGAAGGGTGGGCGCTCCCCTTGGACCAATAAGAAAGCAAAGAGCGGGAAACTGGCGGCGCCCAGGATCGAAGCCAGGGAGACGTAACGTGTAAGCAGCAGCACCACAATGAAAACGGTGATGGCGGCAAGTGCGGAAGTGGGCGCGGCGACCAGGAAAACGCCAAACCCCGTGGCGACGCCTTTGCCGCCCTTGAAGCGAAGCCAGACTGGGTAGACATGGCCGAGTACGGCCGACAGAGCGGCGAGGGCTTGCATGTTGCGGACGAGCGCATTGGGGGCGAGCAGGATTCCGATGACACCGCCAATGTAAACGGCGCCAGAGCCCTTGAGCATGTCGAGAAGGAAAGTGGCTGCGCCCAGGCCTTTGCCTCCGGCGCGGAGGACGTTGGTCGCGCCGATATTGCCGCTGCCGGCGGCGCGGATGTCCTGATGGCGGAAGAGCCTGACCAAGAGGTACCCGACGGGGATGGAGCCTAGCAAATAGGCAACGACGAAGACGAGCAGGCTTGCAAGGAGCATGACGATTGCGAGTCTACCACCTGCGGTGCGATCGCATGAACAGCCACGGCTTCGGCGTCGCACAAGAACGGCGTTTTCGGTGGAAAAAGGGTGATTCCAAAATGCGATGGGACGTAAGTTGTTTGTTTCGGCAGGTGATTTCGGTTTTTTTCGACGTAATCGCCTTGTTTTCTTGTATATGGGAGAAAAAGGGGGGAGGGGTGGGGTATTTTTGATGGCGGACATGTTGAACTGAGGGATTGAAAACCGGGATTCTTGGGCGCTGTGGAGACCATGAATCGATTGTGCGCGTCTTGGCGAATTAAACTGCAAACTTCGGGAAAAAACTGGAGAATGATTCAGGCGGCGGTGAACTCGTTGCGTTATTCGACCATGACTTCGCCGGGAAGGATGGGGCGGGTGCGGTAGAGCTTGCCCTGTGCGGAAAGATAGCCCATGAAGGCAAGTGCGGCGAGGTAGGCGAATAGCTTCATCAAGTTGCCGGTCTCGTTGCGAGGCACGGTCTTCCACAGCACGAGCAGCAGGGTCTGTGCCGCGGTGACGGCCCAGACGGAGCCGTAGAAATAACGACGTTCCATGCCTTCGGTCTTGGTGGATGGGCCTACGCGGGGCAGTTTCCCGAGAGCGCCGAGAATCAGAATGAGGGCGCAGAGCGGGAAGTAGGCGTAGGTGTAGAGCTGATGCATGTACCAGACGCCGGTAACCGCCGATCCGATGAGACCGGCCAGGTTGAGGCTGGCAAAGGTGATCACGGCGCTCCAGGCAAAGGTGTAGCAGACGCGGCGGTAGAGAGGGTTGGGCCGGTCCTCGTCGAAGCGGAGAATATAGGGACGGGGCTCGGCGCCGGGTAATTTGCCTCGCAGGCCGGCGATGCCGGTGCCGATCAGCACGGCGGCCAGCCAGATTCCGTTATACAAGCTGAAACCATGGGCAAAGAGCGAGAAGGTCAAAGGGCCGGGTGCGAGGAAGAAGACCCAGATCCAGATTGGCCAGTGACAAAGCCGATAAACACGGGTATTGCGCTCACGAATCTTCCGTTCCTGGGCAAATTCCACTTTTCCGCGATATTGCATTGACTTGAGTTTCTCAGGCGGGTCGGGACTGAGTCAATCGCAGGAACCAATCGCAGGTTGAGCTTAGCGCTGCAGGATAGCGGTGCGGGCCGAACGGACTTCCGCGGCCAATACCTGAAGAACTTTGAGAGCCAGCAGTGGGTCAGTCCGCATGAGGGCAGTAAAACCTTCTCGAGCTACAAAGCCGAGTTCGGAGCCGGCACGGGCGGTGGCCGTGAGCGTATAAGGCTCGTTGCCAATCAGTCCGGGAAGTCCGAGGACGGAACCGGCCGCGGCTTTTGTCGAGATTATTTCCTTCCCGGAAGAAGAACTCATCGTAAGAGTGACTTCACCGGATTTAAGGATGTAAAGGCCTATCGGGACCTCGCCCTGGCGGAAGAGGACGGATTCTTCACTGCAGGAGATGGGGGTGGCCTGCTGTTGCATTCCCTGGATCAATATTGGGTCGGCGACAAAGGCAGTTGGGTCTAAATGCATGAACGACCTCCATGAAGGAAAGCAAGGGCGAAAGAGGGAACAAATCGAGCAAGAGACTGATTCGTGGCTTGAAAACTATGGTGTCACCGCGATCCAGTTTCATTGTGTGATGAGGGTCACCTATCGATGGTTACGGCAAGAAAGCAGGTGATCCAGAGCATAAGAGGCTGCGGAAAAACTCAGGGTTCGAGCCAAAATCGAAGACCCAATCCCGCAGCGGCCAAAAGCCCACGTTGATTCTGTGGCACTTCCGGCACGACTGAATTCGTGCCCTGACACTTCTTGCCTCTTCCGTCGAGTTTTTCCGCAGCCTGATAAATCCGTGTTGAGAAGGCCAGCTTGACGAGGCCGGGATCCACCCAGGATCCTTCTTGACGGCCAAAAGTTTCTCCAGTATCCAAAGGTTCTCGACATAGCAAAGGGGTTGGTTCGAGCGGTTCGACATGTAAACCACTGGCTCATCCCAGAATGAACTGTATACAGAGGGTTACACAATTCGGGGCAATTGATCGGACGCGTCCTGAGTAACTGATTGACTCATATGTAGATAGATTCGAGGCGCGGATCGGCCCGTAAATTGCTGCTGAGAAACTACTCCGGCTAGGGCGGGGCAAGTTTCGTTTGGAGGATAAGCAAAGTGAACACACTGCTTCTCAAGCTTTACGTGAAATTGCAGGAGCTGACGAGTCGCGAGGAAGGCCAGGATATGGTTGAATACGCGCTTGTAGGCGGCCTCATCTGCTTTGGGGCAACGACTTCCTCGAAGTTTCTGGCTGCTGGCCTAGCCAACACTTTTTCGGGACTCGGCTCCACCCTGGGCACCTATGTCACCTAGGAATTCATAGGAGCATGCCGGATTGGGTCTCCGTGCTTTCCGCGGGCAAATGCTTCTGATATCGGGCCTGCCCCGAGGCCACCGATTCTGCCAGGGATAAAATCCCCACGCGCCAGCCTCGCTCCTCAACGCGGCTGGCGAAACGCATTTCTGCGAATTGTTCACAACTCACACAGCTTCCAGCCGAATGCCTTCTTAGAGCCTGTTTAATGACCTGGCTTAAGGTGAAGGGTACGGGCTTCAGCCCGTACATCTCAGCGAACAATTGGTTGGGCTTTACAAGCTGCGGAAACACCCAAACCTTCGAGTCAAATTTACGGTCTCCATCCCGCAGGGCTGAAGCCCACGTTGATTCAGTGGC
>Ga0302320_10012537_pt1 | contig 17787 bp, 21 predicted proteins | sample Bog_T0_3_FD_202130 | JGI IMG/M metagenome (GOLD analysis project Ga0302320, IMG submission 202130) | Peat permafrost microbial communities from Stordalen Mire near Abisko, Sweden - Bog_T0_3 | ecosystem: Environmental > Terrestrial > Soil > Wetlands > Peat | place: Sweden: Abisko, Stordalen Mire...
GAGGGAAAGAAGAAAGAGAAAAGAGAAAAGAGGAAAAGAGCAGCTAGAGTAGAGGAACAAAAGAGCAAGAGTAAAAGAGCAGCGCATTCTGGGGTTCCTGCGCTACTGGGTTTATTAAGTCGCCATTGGCATTCCCGCGAAGTGCGATGTAGGTGTTGGCAAGGATCTAAGCCTCTCGCCGACACCAAAACTGACATGGCTGGCAGCTGGCATGGCATGGCATGGCATACATAGCATACATAGCAGATAGTAGGAGTAAGATTAAGACGCAGAGGAAAACGCAACATGCATCTATTTTTCTCGCATTATCATTCATGACGTGACATGACATGACCGACAGCAGGCTATAGAATAAAATATCAACAGTTTCGAGTTATCGATATCGAACATCCATGTCTATCGGTCTTTCGTTCGTTCGCCTCTCCAGCACAGTGATCGATCAGATCGCCGAACACTTGGGGGCCAAAAAGGTCAAAAACGGCCCAATACTGGGGGATACTGAGGGGATTGGGGCTGGCGGCCCATGCAAAATGGGCCCGCTCGCTCAGTTGAGTTTAGCTCTAAGGGTCTTCCGGCTCTGTCCAGCTCTGTCCAGCTCCAAAGGATCGATATCTTCAGCCGCATGCGCAGTATCCGATTTATTTTCTTCTTTATTTGCGTATATTCTTGAGTTAGTAATACAAGGTGCGACCATAGTCATATATATATATATATTTATTTATTTATTTATTTATTCATATATCATATAATTATAATAAGATATATATACGAATATGAATAACCAGGCCTTTCATCCTTTATCTTTTCACCCTCTCTTATCCTCCGCTCTCGCGCTTGCCCTTTAGCCCTCTCGCCCAGAATAGGAATGTATCTACCGACCGACCTATCGATGCTGAATGAGCGATGCGACGTGGGATCCTTCTTTACCTTCTTACCTACTTCTTTACCTACCATATCATACCATACCATACCATACACAACGGCCGGCCAGCACTTACCGGCCACCCCTACTCAGCCACTCAGTCAGCAAGATTCACAGGCAGATGCGGCTAAACTGAGCGGCGCAACTGCATGGAGGCTCCGACATGCAATTGGCCATCCAAATGACAGCTGCCCCCTACCCAATCAGCGCCGAGGCGAATCTCACCACCCCTCTTTGAAAATGCATGTTGAATCATAATCATACCCTCACCTGCCCCTCTTGCATTACACTGACTGAGACGTCGACCACCAGGCGCCTCAGGTCACATAAGACGGTTTAATGGGAATGCGTTACCTCCCTCCCCCCACCCTCCCCCCCCGAATCGCGAATAGCCGGTAGAAGACAAGCTGCCAATGTGCCGAGTAGGTCGTCTATCATCTCATCTCTTCTCTTCTCATGTTAATACGTACACCTACTTAGTTGTTGAATCGCTACTACTACCATGAGAACATAAACATCTCGTCTTCTCAAAAGTGCCTATGCTGGACTAACGAATGCCGCCAATATGAAATGTCGATCGATCTGCCTGTGGGTCTGTCCGTCTGTCGATAGGAGCATTTGAAATGGAAAAGAATGCCCCTTCCACAACGCGCTCTCATTAGCTGATGGTCTGTTTCTGCTTGCGTTCAAGAATGAACCCTTATGTTTGGAAGAGCTACTCATTCACCTCTACGTTGAGACGAAAAGGCACCTAAGGTAGGTAACGCAGCCCTAAAAGTAATGTAATTGGCTGGCAACCATCCACTCGGTCGCCAGAACTTGATAGATCTTATGACACATCAAAAGCAATTTTGTGAACTTAAGGCTGACACATCGAATTACGTAGGGCCCCTACCCCTACATTCTTTCAGAGAGCCTTTTGGGGTTTGCAGATAGCTATATAGCTAGGTGATTCAATAAATATAAATATAATTAGTATATTATCGCATTAAAAAAATCATTACTGAATTAATAATAATTAATTAATTAATATTTTTAATAATTAAATTATTAATTAACTATATAATTTATTAAAAATTTGAAAAAATTAATTTATTAAAAATTAATTATAATTATTTTTAAATTTTAAAATAATAAATTATCAATAAAATTTATCAAATTATATATAATTAAAATTAGAAATAGAAATTTTGATATTTCTATTCTATATTACCCTATATAGCCCCCATAGCTAGTAGTTATCCGTAGACTGTAAGAGGGAGCCTGAATTTTAGAAAGGATTCCTCTTATTCATGAGATTGCATTAAAAGAACTGCAGAAATACCAATATCGCCGAACCGCCGAAACCCAATTCTGAACAAACTAATCCCCTTACACATGCTCAATGGGCTCCTCGGGTAACAGCTCCTCCACATCTCTTACAATACAGCTCTTTAGGGGCGGCCTTACAAGGCCATTGAAAAGGAAAGTTCCATACACCAAGAGCACAAAACCTAGCACTTGCAACCATTTGAATGTCTCCCAGCCCAAAAAGAGAGAAGCAATCCAGATGAAAAGCGTTCGACAGGTATCGATAGTTGATCGAGACGTAGCACTTACACTCCTCGTGACCGAAAGCCCGAAGAAATTAAAGCCACTGACCCCAGTCGTTAGCTTGACCCCTGACCGAGAAAGAAAGGAGCTCAACATACCCAATGCTAATCATGATCAAAATGCTCGAAATCTGAATCCTGGGATACTCAGCGACCTGTCTCCATCCCTCTACCAAATCAAAATATCCATATCTCCCGGCCTCAGTTCTCCCTATAGCCAGATGTAAGACAATCATAGCCAAAGCCGTGACCAAAAACCCAAAGAGTCCCTCCCATCCGACCATCTTAAGGGACTCTAACGCATATTTTTCCAATATGAATTCCTCGAGCACAAATTGAGTTGCCGTAAATATTTGCGCCCCAGCAATCAAAAAGACTCCAACAATTGCTCTCACAGCTTCAGGCGTCCTCGCTTCCCTCTTAACAGCTGTCAAGACATGTTGAATAACTACCGCCGAAGGAGCAGCTTTATTATCTTTGTATATTGCCCCAGCTAGTCCCACAATTGCAACTCCAACCACCACTGTTACCAACGCGAACCATTGAAAGAGATGTAGCTTCCTCTTTAAGAAAATGACCGAGAAGAAGCCTACAAAGAGCACCAGGGCTCCTCGCGTCATCTGGTATATAGAAGCCACCACAAACAACAATCCCACATTCATAAGCGTCGTGCCACAGATATCACAAATAGCGGGCAGACTCAACAGAAGAATCTTCCATCCAGTCAAAGGGATCCTATCTTCTTTCATAGTCATCGCTTTGATTGCCGGATTAAGCGTCGTACTGGAACTTATACTCTCATTATCTTCCCTCACAACATCGCCTTCGTGTGTATCTACGGCCTGGTATCCATTTGCTTCAGGAACTGCTTTCTTGCTAATATACCGGCGATACAAGGTGATCCCACCAACGATCAGCCAAGAGCCCATCTCGCCGATAAACATTTGTGCAGTTTGAATGACAGGTTGTTCAAAGAAAACACGTTCTTTGGCGTTGGTGGCCGAGCAGTTTCGAACGCATTGATTGTCCTAAAGATGTGAGCATATCGCAGCAAGAGTCGACAGAGGAAGGAGGTACGAACCTGGTACTTTGATAATAACGTGTTTGCAACTCCAGTGACGAGCATCATCGTCACCAAGAATGGGATAATGAGAGCCTTATCGAGAGACGGCATATTGAAGATGGAGGAGAGATGGACGGCGAGGATGCCTTCGGGATCTTTGTAGATCAACGATGTCGGGATTGATTTGGAAGTTACATGGGAGATGATGCACTATGAAATATGCGCTTCCGAAGTAGATACAGTGTGTTTATGCGATGTTGTTGAGTGAGGTTTGATCTTAGGACATGCTGTGCTTTGTCTCTCCAGCATTGACACACCAAACCGGAAGCTTTTGCTCACGTGCCGATTGGCCGAAAGCCTTTAAAATACGGGAGTCATGAAAGGCCGAAAGAGGTATTATTTAGCAAACAGAGCAACGAGAAAATGGTTTATATTAATTGCATTTACATTTCGCTGGGTATCTTTCAATTAAATAATGCCTTTAATATAACCCGAACAGGTATCTCTAAATACAAGCTAAGAAACATAAGAATGCAGTCATCTCACAACTGCTCCGATCTATCCGGGACAGCGCTTTCCTGCACTTCGGTGTCCTCGTCTGTCTTTGAAGATGAAGTTTTCTTGAAAATCCCTCTATCAAAATGAGACTTCTTTTCCTTGGGTTCCTTGGGTCCTTCGTCATTGATGTTGTTGTAATGCACAATGCCTACCTCTTTGTCCCTTCTCAGTCTTTCTTGATCATCTTCACTTAAGGGTATCCCCTCAATGCCCTTTACCTTTTTTGATTCAATAAGCGTCATAACACCGCCAGCACCAGCTACTATGCAAGCAAGCGCCACAAAGAGGCCGGTACTCCATGAAGGGCGATTATAACGATTCATTCCCCACCTATAAAGTCGTCAGTCTATTCCCTCGACAAGCAAATAAAACCCCCTGGAGTTCGACACAATGACGCTTGAAGAGTCATATGCGAAGCTTTTCGGCCCCAGAACGAGCACAAAGAGAAAGAGAAAGAATCACAAAATTGGCTCACATTAACCCAGATAAAACGGCTTGCAAAAAGGTATTCCAGACCATACTCCAGACAACAAAGTCGAGTTTCCACAATGGTGTAGGAGGAGCGCGCACGCCAGTCAGCGGTGCGTTAGGCGTTTTCGACAACGGGAACGCCAGGCAGCCTTCTGGAACATCAGACCCATCAGCCTCGATTTCAGCTGGACCCAGATTGATTGGGAGTTCTTGAGACCCGGCAAGCCTGAACCATCCACGGTTGATGCCTGCGAGTCTACGAAGACCTATCTCTTTCTTCTGGATCCTGTATTGCAGCAGATAATAAAGATCCCTGAACCTCCAAGGAATGGTTCCAAAACCAGTAACACAGAAAAGCGCGTTCACTATCTGACAATCGATTTCGATCCAAATTCGCCGAGCCGAGTTGATGTCGTTGCAGGTTGGATGACACATGTATTTGCTCGCGTTACATAGAAGCAAGAACAACATCCCACCCCAAGCTATAACATTTGCTCCATATAAAACGACGGCAAATCCAATAGGTGTGAGGAAGAATTTCCATGCGGCTTTGAGAAATATGACTGTGGACCTTAAAGATATCAGTTTGAGGTCCCCTTGAGCGACAGAAAGGAGAATTTGAGTACTCACTCTTGCCAGCTGCGCTTTGGCGGGAAGTGATATCCATTATCGAAAGTAGCGGTCCTGAATCCATCGTTTACCATGGTGATATTTGGCGAAAGGTTTGTATCGCTGCTGTTTTTATTCTCAGACGCCAGCATACCAGCACCGCCTTTCTGTTGCGTAAGTGACTGTTCTTGTGCCAGTGACTTTCGTTGCTCTCCTTCTGCGTCTTCGACAAGGATCTCGTTCTGCAGCTCGCCACTTGCCGATTGTGGACTTGTGGAAAGAATAGCACCTGCTGAGGTCTTCCTCATAGGAAGCTGTTCTCCCGTCTGCGAGCTTCCTTGTCGACCGAGACTTGCACGTCTGTCTTTCTCTCGAACCTGTCCTTCCACACTCCAACCGTCGCTCCCAAAGCTGCCTTTCCTTATATCGGACAATGATGGCACGGAGGATGCGATCTGGCTCGTCGCAATGCAAAAGCCCGTAGGCGGATTAGATTCTGCGAATGATTTCGAGGCCCGACGCACTCGAGACCCGATAGTCTCCGAGCCACGACGACTTTGGGCAGGGCTGGCATCGGTCTTTGAACTTGGTTGAGGAGGACTTTGAGGGGAAGGGGATGAATCAAATGTGGGAAAGGGTTCAGCGCCACTATTGACATCTGACGAAGTGGACTGATAATTGCGCTTAGAGTCTGTCATCATCAGGTAGGGCCAGGTCTGTCCCGGGATTGTTTTGATGCAAACGGTATAGGCGATGAAATAACCAGAAATCGCTGTAGTATGTAAGGAAGGCTTGAAGTTGAAGAATCAGTCGGAGAATTTGAGAGAATTCCCAGACTTGCAGATAAACACGTACGAAGTAGAGGATGCGATTGTCATAGAAATGCAGAAGCCGGTTTTTATTTTATTTTTATTTTATTTTATTTTATTTTATTTTACCCTATATGCCAGGTCGGTCATGCTGGTTAGGGGGTTGGTTGGTTGGTTTAGGCAGGGGGGGGCCTGTACTTCCTGTCTGTCAAGGGTCGAACCGAGGATAGCGTGTGTTTATTTCATTTCAAGATAAGAGTGGGCTAAACAAGGCTTCTAACATTGCTTCTCCTGACTCGGATTCGGCGGTCCAGGCCTAAGTGGCAATACTACTTACGAAGTTACTACCTACCTAGTTACTTAGTAGATTAGCGGATAAGCAGTTGCCGATCACAGGTCCGTTGGTTCGTTTAATTCAGTGGGGAAACAGGGTTTACGAGGTACATACTGTACTGCAGGTAGGTGCTTCAATTCAAAACGAGGCAAAATTCCCCCCCCCCCCCCCCCAAATAAACAACAAACACATCGAGCTACCTCAAGACGTCTAGACGTCTAGACACCTACATAACCTGCAATTATACGGCATCCCTCTCCGATATGGCGGCGCCCTCTGCCATCGCCGATGTTCCCCCTTCTCCGTCCGCCCTCCAACACCTCATAAACTCCACTGCAAATTCCTCCTCAGACCCCGTCCACCCTGCCCACCTTCGCCATCTTGCAATAACAATCCAGCACAATCTACAGTACCAGCACGATTGGACCGCCCTCTCCATCCACACCCACTCCACCCTGACCAACTTACCTCTTCCACGGCCTATTGTATCTGGTCTCCCCCCACGAAGAGCCTACATCCACCCCGATGAGCAAGTGGAGATCTTGAAGGCCGAGCATGATACGGGGAAATCCGTTGAGCAACAGTCGGAGAGAGAATGGGTGTTACCAACTCATTTGGCAGAGGAACTGAGCTTAGCCGATTTTGCAGCTGTTTTTGATTCTCTGGATACCGTGCCGCCAGCTCCTGGAGGTGTGCAGACTAAAATGAGGGAAAGCACAGTAGGAGAGAAGTGGCAGGGCAAAAGCAGACAAAAAAGGCTATTGCTAGCAACTATTCATGATGATAGTACCGTGGTATACTATATTATGCATGATGGGATAGTGAAGCCAAGGCAGAATTGAACAGAACACGTCATCGGAGGAAATGAACATGCTATTGCCCCGTCTCGTGGCAGTTTTCAGTTTCCATTTCTTGTGTCGTCACAGTATTGCGTATCTAAAATGTAGATACTGCCTTCACACAAGAGCATTGGGAAGTATCCTTATGGAAGGTTACTTACCGCCTCCCGTTTTCCTGAGGTCAACTAGATACCATCTGCCTAGAACATGCCATCTCACGGTTGCTTTAGCGGTGCCGTGTTCACATAGTTAACAGATTACGGGGAAATCTTTGGGTCCAGCAATCCTGAGATCATTTCGAGCTGCAGGTCTCCAATGAAGACATCTGCAGCTATTTCTTCCAATTCTATCCATGATTCATACATATCTTTACTCACGACCATACGTCGGGGTTATGTTGAGGTTCTTTGCTAGTCTCAAAGGACACTAACTCTAAAAGTATGCCGTAAAACCCACAGCTCGGAAACAGTAGATGCGGTTCATTCTACACATGGAGTGATATGAAGAATGTCGACCGTGTTGTTCAAGTCAAGATAAAACGCTTGCCAAACGGCTTAAGGCTGGCGTTATAGAAGATTAGTGCATGTAAGGACGAGTTTTAGACTTGATAATTAGCACAGGAGAATAGAGAAAAACAATAGAAATACTAAAATCAAGACTGCGATTACGATGTGATTAAGCCTTGCTCCAAATCTCCTCAAAAGCTATATCGCTGAGACTCTCCCTAAGTTTGACATTAATATATACAAGACTGCGTGTGCCTGTAGGTTTATCCATAATTGTGTAGATTTCATCGAATTTGATGATTAGGTAGGTATACTACCCGTTAATAGCTATTAAGCGAAACACCAAAATCCCATCAAAAATGTTCATTTTACCCTATTTAGTGAAAAGAAATTTTAGCTTTATAGCTTTTAAAATTAATTATCCTTTTATAAATTAATTAATTAATATTATATTTTACTTATATTAAAATTAATAAACTTTCAAATCTAAATTAATTAAATAATATAAAAAAAAATTAAAAATTTCTTTATTTAAATTTTTATTTTAAAGAGAAATATTATTAGTAAAATAATCTTTTATTTTAAATTTAAAGAAATAAAATTTAAATTCTTATAAAAATTAATTATTATTGATTAGTAAGTACCTAAAAAAGAAGGTAAAATTTTTTTTTTTCTTTAAATAATAATTCTAACTTTTGATGTAAAAAGGGTTAATGCTCAATAGCAGTTGACTAGTACTGTAGCTAGGAGGGGACAGATGCTACAACCTAAATGCAGCCACCGTTTCAACCCAAAAAAAATTGGCTTTATTTAGTAATAGGATATCGATTTGCGTGTAAGAATGGGGATATTTTGGCCCCAAAATTTAACAGATGAGTTATGTGGAGTCTTTTCGTAGGTAGACCGTACGTCCTCTAGATTCTTTCCCGCCCTTAGATAGGCAATCAATATCGACTCTTGAAGGAGTTAACAACTTCTCTAACCTCTACCATCAGCTACTTGGACCTTTCCAGCCTTTCTTAATGATAACGAATAACCATGCAGATAAACTGAGGATTCTTGAATAAAATACTCTGTCAATAAACCTAATAACCATTTAACTCCCCTAAGTAATCAGACCCCCGGAATATAACTCCGACCTCCCAGTTGTGTCCTTGCCGTATCCATATCAAAGCCATGCAAGCATGTATGTTCCTCCATCATTCATTACCACCGGCATCATTCTTGTTCTCCCGTTCTCGCTCTCCGAATCCTTTCTCGCCCTCTCTCACTCCTTCACATTTCATCCTCCTCCTTTGCTTTCCACTATGTGACATTGCAAAGCAGCTCTGCCTCCAATATAAACTTCCCCTCTTTATACTTTTCACTCCCCTCAAAAGCCTTGTCATATCTCCACCCCACGCATTCATTACACTGCTTGCACGTAATATCGCGGACTATGTGCCTGCCGGTCGTCATGTTGCGCTCGGCTGGGTCGCCAACGTCTACGTTTACGACGGTTTGGAAGAGGTAGGCTTTGCCGTGTTGACCGCGGAAATTCTTCGACGCATACTGAGTTAGCAATTGAGGGACGGGAAGGAGGGAGAGACGGGGAACGTCGGAAGAGGAGGAAAGACAAACGAGAAGAGGGGGGGTTGAAGAGGAAGGAAACGTAAAAGGGAATAAGGCACGTAAGCGGGTTGAAAGGGAGGAGACAAACCCGACTTATAATATCCTCATGGTTTGACAAATGGGCCTTGCAGTTCTTGCAGCCATAGATCTTACTGCTGCTCAGATAAACGTTGTATGCCAGGCCCATGGTGGACGTATCTGGAAAAGATTCTGTGGTCTCGTCGATCGATGGAGGGGTATTCAGGGTTAATGTGCGATGAGCTCTAGAATAGGTAATATGCAGAGAGAAAGGGACAGAGAGAGAGAGCGGGGGTGGGGGAAGGGAGAAAGGGGCGGCAAATGTAGGATTCAGCTCAGGCAGAAGTGAGGCGTGGAAAGCGGTTACTGCAGCTCTCGTGAGCAAAAGTCTGCTGTGGAGTTTATGGGTCTTATGATCTTTCAATAAATAGCATGTACTGTACCTTACTTCTATTATGCGCCTTATTTGCTCATTGACCATCGGGTCGTCGTTTCTTCCTTATCGAGCGATAGCCGGGCCTTACCTTATCTAAAGATCTGATCTGTGTAGCTTTTGAATGAAGAGTGGGCTTCACCCTTGCTCTCTCCTTCACTTCTCTAGACCGCATGTACCAGATACTTATTTATATCTCCGAGCATCACCTCCTCGGCTTTCACTTTGTCTTGACACTTTTCTTTCCATTCATTAGGAACAACAATTGTCTAACAGAATTGCCCAGCATATTCTGAATCGTTCCCGTTTTTTCTCAAATCACCAGTAATAAAAACAGGGTGATTCGCATCCAAATACACCTAGAATATACAAAGAAAGTCTAGCTCATATAATCCAACGAGCGGCTCAGATGCAACAAACATCTATCCAAGAGGTACAACTAAACACCACTATATTTAACCTAGACATCATATCCACTTCATTCGGCTTCATTACGCAGATAGGATAACAAGCGAGTGCTCGAGCACGGTTACCATGAGAAAGCCTCCTCGATAAAATCGATGTTTCCAGCATACTGTCTATTTCGGACGGCTCGTCTCACATCATCTGAAAGTGCTCCAGATCCACAAACCTGAATTAGAAAATTAGTAATTGCTTGGTTAGGAGAAAGACAGGGAGCAGGGAAATAAGACAGCAAAGGAGAGAAAGTTCTTTGCGGTAGAAAATAATTATTTTTTTTTCCAAAAAAGAGCAGTGCTGAATAACTTACCGTGACCCCCATTGCCCCCATTTGGCTCTCCATCTCGAGTTCTATAAGATGTTCGATATTTGGTCTTCCAGGGAACATTTGTACCGTTGCCGAAGGGCTATGGATCTCCTTCGTTGAGCGAGGTCGAGATACAAAAAGCATGATTCGGAGAACATCACGGCGTTTGTCCATGGCGAGAATGGAAGTCATCCATGGTCTAATCCACTCGAGATGTTCAGGCGATTGAATAGTCCACACGAGCACTATTTTGCGGGCGGCTACTGTTCCGTTTGCGTACCCAGCGACGAGATCTCGAACATGTGGGACTTGATGGGTTATACCTACACCACCTGCGAAGAGCATAACGGTTCCGTAAGAATGCATCATATGCATGCCTCCGTAAGGACCCTCGACGAATGTTTTGGCGTAGAAACGTCCATCTGGCGCCTTTTCAGCCTTTTCAAAAAGTTTCTTGGTGAATCCAGTTCGGGCACGGATGACGAATGACATGCTGGTCTTCTGCATAGCCAGAATATCTTGACGATTCATAGCAAGCTTTTCATCAGACAAGCTCTCTGCTTCCTCGGACCAAGCTACGGAAAAAGGGTGTGATTGCCAGAGTCCGATAGACGGCATGTAGAGGTAAGCGTGTTGACCAGGTTTGAAGGTCCATGGTCGGGCCATTTCAATAGTGACTCGGCATGCGTTGCCTGGTAAAGCCTCAATCAATGCCTTGGTTCCTCCTTTGCCCATATTTCGGTAAATGACTCTTACGATTCTTGAGGCGCGCTCACATGCCCAAATAGCAATGACTCCATACATGAGGGTGATCTGTGGGAGGTTGTGCATGGCAAGATGGTAATAGACACCGACCACCACCAGGATGGCGGAGATAATGTGCAGCATCTTGAATATTTCATAGAAAGCGTGACGAGAGATGGAACTGGCCTGAATAACAATGAAAACTAACGCAACAACTGCCTAATGTTTTATCAGCGATCGTTGTCCTCACTTTTGATAATGACGAGTACTACTCACCACAAACCCCCACATCTGATACCCACTCTGGATGCTAGCCAAAAACTTGGCTGCGGTGCCAGACAGACCATATGCAACCACGTGAACAATAGCTTCGATGACGACTATGCGTCCAGTCCATCTGTGGAAAAGATTGAAAGTGTCAAAAGACATGTTGAGCCAGTTGATCAAAGGATTGTTTCTAGCTGCCATGATCAACAGGGGTATCTAAATACATTAGTATATCGCTTCATATGCTGTGCCATTTTCTCTTACCATGTTCACTACAGCAAGGATTCCAGTTCTGTTTCTTAATGCGGGAAGGTATACGGTTGCAGCTACGCTCCAGTCAATACTGATGACACAGAAGGCAATATTAGTGCCAAAGTATCCTGCAAGGAAGAAAAGTTGAAGTCGAGTTGGTAATGTCCCAACATTGATGGCCGAAGAAAGCTGGATTTCTTTGTTGTGTCTTTTGCCAAAGACTGGTGCATACAGTACATGTTTTTTGAATTTTGCAAAAGCCCTAGAAGGAACAGCGAAATATCTCTGGGTATCACTGTTGAGCGAGGCCATGGTCCGAACGTATTTGACGGTCTCGATGCCTACTCGCCAGAATATCATGGCCACAGACAACGCTCCCAAGATGATGAATATGTAGTTCGTGACATTCGTATTTATTTGAGCGGCGGCTGCTTGTGCAGCCACAGCAGCTTCCGCCGCCGCTCCAGTTGGGGCGGGCTTGCCGCCTCCTTGTGCGTAGACCATGTTGAGAGCTGTCAAAGCGATAATGGATCGAGCTGGTAAAGACATGGCTGCAATACTTGGTTGCTTCGGATATGGTTCTGTTCTGTCATGTGTCGAGGATGGTGGCTTTCAAAGTCGGTGCCGAAGCATACGATGACTGACGTCTAGCGTCTAAATAAATGATATGGTTCTGTGAATGGCCAGCAAAGAGCAGAGGTATCGATTTAAGTTTCTTGCGTGCGGAGTGAATCGTCACTGAAAAGGTCTAGAGCGAATGGGCCAGACTACTACGGCGATAGACAAAGTATCAACAAGAAGGGCAGAATAAGAAAAGACAGGAAGGTCAAATTGCCAGCCTAGGCGGTGGGTAGGAAGGTTGCGAATGTAGTCGCGAGGAGGTGGATGTGGAGAGGGAGGGAGGGAGGGAGGGAGAGAGACAGGAAAAAAGAAGGGAAAGAAGAGGAAATAGCGAGATGGGGAAAGGAAGCAAAAGAATAATAATTTCCGATAGATGCTTGCTGGGGGAAGGAGAAATAAGAGGCGCTGCGGGCAAGGAGCAGCTAGGATAGATTTATATCCCTATCCTAGATCTGAGCTGCAGAGTAGAGTTATGTAGGTCTTTCCCTCCTAGTCCCTAGTCCCTAGGAAGCGCAGTAGTAGCCAATGGCCAGGATCTGCTGGCATGATTGCGGAGAGGAGTTGCGTCCTGTCCTGTCACGTTGCGGACGCGCATCACTCTTCGTTATGGTTATGCGTGCAAGGCGATAAGGGGGAGCGAGTGGTCATGATACACGGCGGGTGTATGATCTGATGTTCAGGAGAAACCTTGCAGGTTCATTATCCATAAAGATCCATAAAAAATCCATAAAATCCATAGGTTGACTGTCGTTGGGCTTGGAAAGGAGAGGAGCGTCAAGATGTTTCAGCAAGACAAGGATGTAAATATTTCCTATTGGTCGATGGCATTTGAGAGTGGTTAGTCAGTAGTAAGTAGTACGTAGTATGCTGTGTAAGGCTTGGCTTGAGAGAAGGAGAAGAAGGGGGAGAGCAGCCGAGAGAGAGCAACAGACAGACCTGCAACGACTCCACTCCACTCCATATCAACAATATCTCATTTAGCCCTGGGCAGGCATGCGGCATGCGGCATGCGACATGAGGCTCCGTTCTCAGTGAGCTGAGCTTATCTAAGCTGAGCATATAACAAACATGTGGGAATTGGCTCGCCAGCATACAACGAATCATCCTCATTCATTAATCCCATATCCCATTCATGTTTAGTGTAAATTAACCTATACCCACACCGAAGCAAGGCGTCTACATATACCTTAATTTATCGATCGAAATCAGAATGCAACTCAATCAGTTACTGTCATTTGATTGAAGCATTTCATTATCATTATCATTATCATTATCATTTGGTTTCATTTATTCTTTATTTCATTGTAATAACATAGAGGACAGAACATGTCCATCACGCTTCGTCGTCTTCTCACCTACCTACCTACCTACCTACCTACCTTCCCACGATCGCAAGTAACTCCTTGATCAGACCAAGGGTCCTATCGTCCTATTAATGTCAATGGTTTGAAAGTTGAAACAGCGACAACCATTTTGGCTGAACTCAATCTCGGACAATTTAGATACGCGGTGACATTGACTTTTCCTCCATAGCATAGCCAGCCCGCTTACGAATATCGTCGTTTTAGATTCGTCTGCTCTCCTTCTTCAAAGCAACTTTTACCTACCGAATCCCCATATGCATAAGTATCGTATCTAGACACTTTCCTCATTTGTTATCGAGTTAGAGTTAGAGTTAAACACACAAAACAACGCAGAAACAAATCCACATTCATCCAAGAGTAACAATCCATGCAAACCAGTCTTGATACTTGATTAGATATAGTTGCATATATCTGCTAGCTACTGGGCCGAGGGCTGGACTGTCTTGTTTGTCGCGCGTAGTAGTTACGCAAACATGATCTTCGTGATGAGACGATACTTTTCACTGCACTAGAACAATCCTGCGTTGCTTTTTGAGCATGGACATGGACATATTGACATATGACGACGCCGCCCGCATGGCCAAGACCTACTTTACTCCATTATCGTCATGAAACCTACTTGATGGCTCTTGTGCTTTGGAAAGCCCACAAAATGATCTGCCAAACAAATCACTAGTGGTAGCCATACTTGATGCCCTCAACTAATTTCGCCCAATTGCTCCCCAATGTATGGTAGTTGCCTAAAACATTGAACTTTCAATGTTCCCTTATCATCTGGGACACCGTAGTTTAAATGTTTGGAGGTACAGTACATCGAGTGTGTACAAAGAAAGGTATACGATGCATGTGGTGCTTGACCGCCCGCCACCACTGGTGAGCTGTGGTCATATCGATGGTGACATGCTTGGAGACGTACTCAAAAGAAGAGAGAGGTCTCAAGGAATCGGTTGATTCTCATTCAGTGATATTCAACTAGTCATGGCTCGAATCAAAAGGCTAAAGTTGACGCGCTGTGCACTACCAGAATGTTCTATTTGATCTAGATATGGTCCGAGGACTTTTCATCCTTCCTAACTTATCTATCCATCGCCATTGTTCAACATCTAATTGTTTGACCGTAGTCCTCTTCTAAACTTATAAATCAATTAAACACATTGAATCGTCGTACACACCATCTTGCCTCATTAGAGTGGGCCACCATGATAATGATTCCTGGAGGATGACAAAAGTATTGTCGCGCCAGGAACCATATGGATTGAGCATATTCGTAACCAAGCCAAATCGAAACTCGGGAAACATTTTGATCGATTCAGCTCACTTGTCTTAAAAACAAAAAGTCTTCTGCAAGGAAACTAGAAGTAGATTGAAGACCAAAAGTGCAAGCATGGGGCAGCTCATTCTAAACACTCTCCGGAGTGACTAGCCTCCCATTCATGTCCTTTCAGCAGCCAGATTTCTTGCAGGACCTCTTTTTTGATATATCTTTCGATTTCCAACGCCCCTCCAAGTCACACGCGCAGATTTACAGTATGGCCTGCCACGTAAATTGGACAGCTGTCCCTCTGCTCCCCAAGACCAGAACCTTGAAAACAGATACGATCGTCATCAAACATCCCACCGATCCTGCTGCAGGACCCTCATGAGCACAACTCATCTTCACTTTCGTCAAAACTTGCCTCGACTGCCTTGGTAGATATTGAGTTCGTGTCATGTCTAGACCTGTATAGCGCTTCCAATAATACGCGCTTGCTTTGAGGTATTTTTTCCAAGGAGAATTTGGCAGTGTTCGTTGTATTCTCTTCTAAGAATGGACGCTTGCAGGAGTTAGAGCTGAGGAGGTTGGGGGTCACTATGCCAGGCAATTTTATATTTTGATGGTTACTTTTCAACAACCGCAAGCGCCGACCATTTGCTGGTGAGCTCGGCATCCTATCGCATTTCCTGCCTTGAGCGCGAATAGGAGTGTCGCACTCTGAGTCTTCATCTAGGAGTTCCATTGAGTTCTTGTATTTAGGTACGTTCAAATCCGGTGTCGCCGCGATCCATTCGCTGATTCCTTCCTCCCATCTAAACCCACTCCTACTATTAGCAGTATTTCTCCCTGGCAAAGGAAAAGAATCTTGTTTAGTTCCATGAAGTTCGGCATTGATGGCTGCTGCGTAGTCTAAATGTGTTCGATCGAGTGAGTGCTGCGCGAAATCAAAAGCACTGTCCATAATGATTTCGTGCAAGACTACGGCTCCATCTGATGTCTTGTCTATCATCAACATGTTGAGCGTCTGATGTAACTGTTTCAAATGTTCGAAGCCTGTATTGGAAGCCCCCCTCCCGCAACAGCGAGCCACCGACGATATGAAATGGGCTAGATAATCATGACTTGCACATCTGCCAGTTGCTTTATTGGGGTTTGGCTTCAATCCAACGAGCAAGCGATTCATCAACTTTAGGCTCCAGTCAGAAGAAGTTTCTCTGTCCGCAACAAGCAAATTTGCTGCCAGCAATAATACATATTTGGACCAGATTTCAGGAGATGTATTCAGATTGAGCAAAGGATCGAAATCGGTTACACAGCTTTCTAAGAGTAGGTGTATATGTCGTCGTGCTTTTGCTCCGGAGCTTCCATCCTCGTTAAGGCTTCTGCTTAGAATTGTCATCGCGGACAGCGTTATAAGCACGCTGGTAAACGTATTCCTTAATGCGGAATAAAGATCACGGTCTCCCTCCTCTGTATGTTTGCTGCTTGATGAGCGTAATAAAGTAAGTACAGCATTTAAAAATTTTAAACAATCTGCTATACTTGTCTCTTGTGATAATTTCTGCATCAGCCCCGTCCAGATGTGTTGAAACTCTCGTGTAGCTAGCCATGTAAGAGGGAGTGATCCGCTGGAAATAAGGATAGAGAGTTGTCTATACTGGAAGGAAGTGAGACCTGTATTCTCAACAAACCGTCGCAACATCGATAGGGGTTGGAGTCTCCTGTCATGGCCAAACCGACTGTGTACCGATGTTGGTGGGGGAAAAGGTGTGTATCTTAAAAGTGAAGTGAGAAGCACCTTAGCCTCATCTAGGGCATCAAAATGCACACATAGATCTATTAGAGCCTCACAAATTCCGATTTCTAATACTCCTGCTTCGATAACATCACTGATAATGCGGATTCCATGATATCGGACCACAATTCTTAGCCTAAAATGAGCGTGGTCAGTATGGCTTGAAAGAGTGTCATATACCAATTTTTTTTTTAGCAGGCGGACGTACTGAGTATAGCCGTGACTGGAGCACCCAAGGCTTTCTAGCTCATCATAGATTTCTGCTGAAGCGTCTCTAGCTTCTGAGAATGATTGATTGCCTGTCTCTTTATTCTCAGCAAAAATTCTTTTCTCCTCAGCCATAATATATTTTGGCGCAGTCTTCAGGCACATAGACATCAAAGTATTTGGTCCCTTTCGAGCACATTCTCGTGTACCGGAATCGAGTCTTGTTCCTTTGAGTAATGCTTCAAGCCCATTATAGAGCCCTTCATAAATGCTGAAGCGAGCCGGACTAGTGATCTTACGGATTCCACGCAAGGCCTCGGCGCCTTGAAATGCTGTTTTCCCATTGCTTTTCATTGCGTCTCGCTTCTGAGAGTTTGTACATGAGTGGCTCTCAGTCATGAAGGGTATTGCTTCATAAGTTGTATGATCCTGCAAGGAGCGGCTAAGAATAGGTGTAGGAACCACGATCTCTCCTGGCACAGTGTTTTTTTCCTTGGTGGATTTTGGAAGTCGGTCTTCTGAACAGCTCTTGCTAAGCTTCCTCCTGCCCGCTTTTCCAGAATAAGTGCGTTTTATCCGTTTTTGGCGAGCCCAATGCCCTCCACGGTCCTCAAAGTCGTGAGCATCATAATCGTCGCCATGTAGTCGACGTTTGCAGGGTCGATTTACAGAAGGAAAGCGGGATATTTCTTTCTCTAGAATGGCTATGCGTGATGTCAAGGGACGTAGTAAGCGATGACATCGAGCTGCT
>Ga0302320_10012538_pt1 | contig 17785 bp, 13 predicted proteins | sample Bog_T0_3_FD_202130 | JGI IMG/M metagenome (GOLD analysis project Ga0302320, IMG submission 202130) | Peat permafrost microbial communities from Stordalen Mire near Abisko, Sweden - Bog_T0_3 | ecosystem: Environmental > Terrestrial > Soil > Wetlands > Peat | place: Sweden: Abisko, Stordalen Mire...
CCACCTCACCGAAAGCAATCTCGGCTACCACTTTTTCCCGTTCTCAGGCCACTTTTTCCAAAAATCAAACCTCGCTATGAAATATCCGGGCTAGTGATGGCCGCCAACACCGCCGCCGCCGTCGGAACCACCGCCGTGATGCGAACCTCCGGAATCGGTTCCTCCATGCGAGTGGTGATGCCCACCGCCAGGGGTTGAATGGTGATGATGGTGATGGTGATGGAGTCGCTGATTGGCAGCCGGGATATCGGAATTATTCGGGGAGGCATCCATGCCGAATCCAATTGGCACCCCTTGATCACGCCGTAACTTGCTCCGGCCGCTCCGGAAGCAGGCAATGGCAACGAAGGTAACTGCCACCAGCGCGCAAATGAGCAGAATGAGGAGAGGGGAGGTATCCATAGTGTTTTGTGGCACCTATTCTTTGCATGAGTGCCATGAAATGTCAAATTAACGAAGAAACAGTTCCGCGGCCGCATCGGCAAAACGCAGGCCTTGGTGTGTGAGATGGAACCGATCGGTGTCAATCGTGCCCCAGCCGCGTGCCTCAAGCTGGTGCATCTCGGAATCCCACTCGCGACGCAGGTCAAACTCCGTTGTGCGCTGAAAATCCTCGAACGGCCAGCCGGCGTTCATGCGCAGGCCGAATGCCGCGATTTCACCCGCGCGGCGCAACGGCGCCAGTTCCTCGCTGGACTCAATCGCGCGTTTTCCTTTTTCCAACTGCTCGCAGTAAAGCGGTGTATTCGCCCAATTTTTGGTCCGCACGCCGCGGACATAACCCGTGGCGCTCGGACCCAAGCCATAAAATGAGCCTCCGCGCCAGTAGTTCACGTTGTGCTTGCAGGCAAAAAGCGGAATGGATGAATGGACTTTTGGATTATTGGACCGGGCTGATCCAGACTGCGCGTCGCGGGCGAAGTTGGCTATTTCATATTGACGGAAGCCGGCGCCGGTGGCGCGCGCTATTAATTCCTCGTACATGGCGCAAGCCAGCTCCTCGTCCACCGAGAATTCACCCGCTTGCAACTGCTGGAACAACGGCGTGTCTTCCTCGTAAATCACCTCGTAGCTGGACAAGTGTTCGCTCTGCATGGCAATGGCTTCGTTTAGCGTGTCCTGCCAGGTGTCCATGGTTTGCGTGGGAATGGCGAACATCAGATCGAGGTTCAAATTGTCAAAGCCCGCAGCGCGCAGAATGTCGAACGATTTGAAAACCATCTCGCGCGAATGAATGCGGCCGAGGCGGTCGAGCAGTTTTTCATCGAGCGACTGGACACCCATTGAAATGCGGTTCACTCCGAAGTCGCGGAGCAGCTTGCATTTGTCGGCGGACACCGTGGCCGGGTTGCTTTCGATGGTGAATTCTTCAGCGCCGAGCAGGTTCAATTTCTCCATGGCGCGCAGGATGGTCTCCCATTGACGCAGGTTCAGCAGCGACGGTGTGCCGCCGCCGAAGAAGACGGTTTTTGGCTTCAGGTCGGGCGCGACGATTTCGAGTTCACGCACGAGCGCCGCGACGTAGCGGTTGATGAGCTCCCCGGAAGAGGCCTCGGAATAAAAGGCGCAGTATTCGCACTTGTGCGCGCAAAACGGGACATGGATGTAGAGGCTGGTGATGGGAGCATGGAACGATTCCGTCATGGCTTCAGGTTAGCGAAGCCTTGGCCGGATGCGACTGAATTCAGCCCGTTCAGGACGCCTGGGAGCGCTGGACGTTTTGGGCCTTCAAACCGCGGTCACTGGGCACGGCTTCAAAGGTGACGGCTTCACCCTCATTCAGCGTCTTGTAACCGCCGCCAAGGATGGAGGTATGGTGTACAAAAACATCCTGTCCAGAGTCCTGGATTATGAACCCAAAACCTTTTTTATTGTTGAACCACTTTACTTTGCCACTTGCCATAGCTGTTCAATTCCTGATTTGCGAGGCAGGTTAAAAGCAAAAAACGACACGGCTAGAGCTGTCGTGTCGCTAAATTACTTTCCCGAGTTAGTCATGCCTCAATGTTCCTGCAATGGTTTTGCCATGATGCACCATAATTCCCCTGAGTCAAGTTTTTTTCTTCCGTGTTTTTTCTTCCACGGGAGAGCTTACTTTTTCCGCTTGGGGAACGGCGAGGAGGCCAGCTTCATCTGGGGCAGTTTTTCCTTGGTCTTAACGGCGGTCTTGGGGGCGGCGAGGGCGATGAAATCTGCCTGGCTGCGGCGGTGTTTTTCGCCGGGGGCGATTTTTGCGCGGCGATAAACACCGTCCGGCCCGAGGAACCGGGCCTTGGTATTGTCGGCCAGGCTGACGCGGAGGATTTCACTGATGATGCGATGGCACAGGATGCCGTCTTCGATGGGGAAAACCACTTCGATGCGGCGGAAGAGATTCCGCGGCATCCAGTCAGCGCTGCCGACGAACATCTCAGGCTGGCAGGCATTTTCAAAATAGTAGATCCGGCTGTGTTCGAGAAACCGGTCAATAATGCTGCGCACGGTGATGTTCTCGCTCAAGCCGGGGACGCCGGGGCGCAGGCAGCAGATGCCCCGGATGATGAGGTCCACTTTCACGCCGGCCTGCGAGGCGGCATAGAGCGCCTCGATGAGTTCGGGTTCCACGAGCGAATTGAGCTTGGCAATGACGCGCGCGGGCACGCCGCGTTTGGCGTTCTCCGCCTCGCGGGCGATGAATTGCAAGAGCTTGGCATGCAATTCAAATGGCGCCACCACCAGCTTGCTCATTCCAGGGAACTGGCAGATGCCGGTGAGCAGGTTGAACAGGTTGGTGGCGTCCTCACCGAATTCGGGACGGCACGTGAGCAGGCTCAGGTCCGTATAAAGCTTGGCCGTATTGGGATTGTAATTGCCCGTGCCGAGATGAATGTAACGGCGAATCTGCTCGCCTTCGCGGCGCACCACGAGCGAGACCTTGGCGTGGATCTTGAAGCCGACCAGCCCGTAAACCACGTGAACACCGTTTTCCTCCAGCTTACGCGCCCACTCGATGTTGTTGGCCTCGTCAAACCGCGCCCGCAGTTCCACCACAGCGGTGACCTGCTTGCCGTTGTTCACGGCGTTCATCAACGCGCCGATGATGCGCGGATCGCCGCCGGTGCGGTAGAGCGTCATTTTGATGGCCAGCGTGTCGTTATCGGTGGCGGCGGCTTCGAGGAAGTCAATGACGCTGGAATAGCTTTCGTAGGGATGGTGCAGCAGAATGTCGCGCTCGCGGATGGCGGCGAACAAATCCCTTTTGCCGAGCAAGGCCGGGCCGACCGGCGCCAAAAACGGCGGGTCACGCAGTTCGGGGGAATGGTTTCCGGAATACAAAGCCATGAGGCGCGTGGGGTTCAACGGGCCGTCCACCAGATACAAATCCTGTTCCGTGAGGTGCAGTGTTTTTAGGAGGGTTTCGCGGATGGGCTTGGGGCAGTCGTGGGCGATCTCCAGCCGCACGGCATGACCACGCCGGCGCTTGTGCAATTCGTCCTCAACTGCCTTGAGCAGGTTTGGCGTGTCGCCCTCGTCCACGTAAAGCTCGCTGTTGCGCGTCAGGCGGAACGGCCAGTAGCCTTGGATTTGCGTGCCGGGAAACACGTCCGCCAAAAAATGTCCGATGAGCTGGCCGAGAAAAACGTAGTCGCGCCGGTCGTCTTCCCGGGGAAGCTGGATGAGGCGCGGCAGAATGGCGGGGCATTGCACCACGGCGAGATGCTTGTGCGGCGCGCCGTTTTTCGGCATCTCCAGCCGGACCATCAGATTGAGCGACTTGTTGAGCAGTTGCGGAAACGGATGCGCCGGGTCAATGGCCAGTGGTGTCAGCACCGGGCGGACCTTGCCATGGTAAAAATCCTCCACCCACGTGCGGTCGGCCTGTTTCAAGTCGTTGATGTCAAGGATACGAATCTTGTGTTTGGCGAGGTCGGGTTGGATTTCGCTGTGCCAGCAGGCGTATTTGTCGGCCACCATTTTACGCACGCGCTGCGTAATGGCCTCAAAGGTTTCCGTCGGCGTCCGGCCGTCCATGCCCCGGGTGTTGTTGCCGCTTTCAATCTGCTGTTTCAACCCGGCGACACGCACCTCAAAAAATTCGTCCAAGTTGGAACTGACAATGGTGAAAAACTTGAGCCGTTCCAGGAGCGGATTGGTGGGGTCGCAAGCTTCTTCGAGCACCCGCTGGTTGAATTCCAGCCAGCTCAGTTCGCGGTTGATGAAAAGTTTGGGTTCAGGACTGTTGGCCATACAAAATTCGCCTCGGATGACGGGCGGTAGAATAGGAGCAGTCCGGCGGGAATGGAAGTGAGAATTCAACATCCGGTGCGAATTGGATTTGTTTCACCTGGATTGGGCTGGATTAGGCACGATTAGACTGGATTTTGGTGGATTTATCGGGGTTTTCAGCAACTTTTTCGGCGGGGGAATTTCGTTATCACCGTTGTTCGTTGGTTCTTTAGCCAACGATGCAGTTGAACCGAACCTTAACCACAGATGGACGCGGATAAAAAGCGGAAAGCGGGAAACATTCGACGTTCAACGCCCAACATCGAAGGAGCAGGATTTTGTACGGTATGGACAACTATAGATGGACCCAGGTCTTTTGCTGGACCGCCAGGAGCGGAAGAACACCTTTGAGATGGGAACGGAATTTTTTTTACGATGTTACTTTGGGTTATATTGTGTTATTTACCGTTACTTAGTGTTTTCGCTGTCTCTTTTTTAGCCAGGGGTGGATTTCGAACCCGCAAACCCTACGCCAGCGCCGGGTGACGTCAAATTGGAGCGAGGCGGCGGCGGATACGGCCATTCGGTCATCCAGCCACTGCCGATCTCGATCTTCGCGCCACCGCTTCATCCCACCACCACCACCGGTCAGCCGATATCAAAGAACAAGTACTGCAACATGCGATTAGATTATAACAATGTTCTATTTGATGCAAGCGCTTTTTATGACTTTTATTGGGGCTCGCAGGTACGCGCCTCACTTGGAACAGCCTTTCTCCGGGATTTTTATCCGTGTTCATCTGTGATTGGCTGTGCGAGCCTAAGCCAACGAGGTCGTCGGAATTCAACGCAAAGACGCCAAGCGGGCAAAGCAACGCCTGAATACGAGACCCATGGTGCTGGCGATAACCAAATGGTGACGTCCAAGCTTGGAACCAAAAGTTGAGAAACCGTCGCGACTTTGCACCTTGGCGTCTTTGCGTTAAAAGTCTTCTGAATCGTTGGCTTGGAAAAAAAGCGCCAGAGGGCTGGACGCACTCCAAGACGCTGGCGCGAAAGATTATGGCTCGCTGGTCGCGAAGCGTCTTGGAGTGCGGCGGCCCTCCGCCGCTTTGACCGGGCGCACGCGAACGAGTTAATGCGTCGTATTGTATTATCGTGAACGAGCCCCCCTCTTAACCGGTTTGCAAAGCGTGTTTTCACCTTGCCGACGGAGCGCGGCTGTGTCGCAGACCAGCCGCAGCACTCCCGATTATCCAACGCTGATTTCAGAAATCCCCCAAGAAATGTCAGAGCACTCCGGTTCGCACCAGATGGGTAAAAAACGGCCGGCCCGCCGTTCCCGTTGAACGACGAACCGGCTGAAAATTGGCCCGGTGTCATTACCGGGCCGTGAGGGCATTAAGGATGGCGCAGACGGAAGAACGCGGTTGGCGTTTTGGGATTGATGGTGAGGTTGGTGCTGGTGACGGTGCTGGTACCGGCCACGTCACTCCAATTGTTGCTTAAACCGGCACTCAGGCTGTTGGTTTGGGACTGGAGGATCCAGCCCAGGTGGTCCGTCGGCCAGGAGAGCGAGAGCGTGCTGCCGCTGACGTTGACGGTAATGTTGGTTGGATTGGGGGCAATGGTTTGGGTGATGACGCTCAATATGCCGCTGGCGGGGTTGAAACTGTAACCCAAGCCGGCACCGGGCGAACCGGCAATGCGGCTGAAGTTGCCGGTGGGCGTGCCGGTGACGCTGAACAACTGGAACGTGTTGCCATTCGCCAACAGCGTGGAGTCGGTCGTAACGTTGGTGACGGTGAGGATGCCGCCATAAGTAATGTTGCCGCTGACAACGACTTGGTCCTGGGACGGAACACCGCCCGTTACGTTAATGCGCAGGGTGGCGTTGCCCTGCAAAACCAAGTTGTTGTAGACATAGAATGATCCAATTCCTGCCGCATCGCCAGCGCCGAGGTTGCCGGCCGGCGCCACCACCAGCGGGCCGTCCACGCCACCGATGCCAGCCAGCAGGCCATTGGTCACGAGCGTTGTGCCCGTGTAGGTACTCGTGGCGTCCAAGTAAACAGCGCCTGCTCCTTGCTTGATCATACCGCCGCCGAGCAGGGTTGGATCTGACTGAATCGGGTTCGGGAGCGTGATGGCCCAACCGCCATCGTCCAGAATGAGGCCGCCGCTTTGAATATTCGCGGTTGTGCTGGCATCAATGAAATCAGCGCTGTTGGTGGTGGCTTGGAGCGTGCCACTGTTGAAATTGGCGATGGATGCCGTAGGCGAGCCATTGGCTGTCACCTGGCTGGCTTGGACCAAGCCGCCGTTGAGTTGAAGCGTGCCGCTGGAGGTCGAACCATCGCCCAAATACAACGGCAAACTGTTGAGCACCTGGCCGCCATTGACAGTCAGCGTGCCCACGGCACCCTGGGCGCCAACGTCAATGCTGTTCGCCACTGCGGCAAAGCCCGCCCCGGCGGCGGAGCCAGTGTGGACTACAGTACCGCTATTGACTGTGAGGCTGCCGGTGGCATTCGTCGAATAACCCACGGACAACACATTGTTGCTCACAGCCAAAGTGCCGCCGGCTATGACGACTGCGGCAGTATTTCCCGCACCGTTAGCAATTTCAAACTGCAAGGTGGACATTTGGACGACACCACCATTGGTGACAATCACGGTACCAGCATTGATTTGGTTGAGATCGGTAAAGGGCTGGCCATCGTCAAAGGTGTTGGTGCCGCCTATGACCCACGTGCCGGATCCAACCTTGTCCAGGGCCACACCACCAGCGTTGTGGTCGCGAATGGTGCCGTTCCAAATGCCGCCGCTGCTGGTCCCCACCGTCAGCGTGACGTTAATGCCGCTATTGTTGTCAATGGTGCCGCCGCCAATCAATTCGCCGACGGTCGTGGTGACGCCCGACAACTCGAGGGTACCCGCCGTACCCATCACGAGGTTGCCGCTCGACGACAAGACACCCACACCGCCCAGTTGCACAGTCCCATTGCTGATGACCGTATTTCCGGAACTGTTGTTGGTCAGGTGCAAAATGGCGGTGCCGCTGCCCAGTTTTTGCAGAGACACGGGCCCGGAAAGAGTGCCGCTTCCGCTAAAGGTGTAGGCCTCAATGTTATTGCTAATCACCATGCTGGCCGGGGCCACGTTTGTGTTCACAATAACGGTGGGGCTGCCGCTGTCGTTGAAGGTGACGGCATCGCCCGGAGTGATGATTTGATGATAGGAGGTTGGGATGGAACTAACCAGCCAGTTGGTCGTGGCGTTGATGTTCCAAGTGTTGGGGGCCGCGGCGTTCGTGCCGGTCCAGACCAGGCCGGGCCCGGTGCTGGTAACCACCGCATACAAGGTGGAAGCCACGGCATTGTTGGATATGTAACCGATTCCGCCTTGGGGCAGGATCAAGTTGGTGCAATTCCCGGAACCGGCGATTGTCCCGGTGTATTTAATGAGCGCCAGCGTGCCGACTTGTGCGGCGGCGAGGTTGATGGAGTTGGTTCCGTTAAGGGTCAAAGTTTGACAACTCAACAGCGGGATAGCCGGATTGTTGGCAGTAGCCTGGGTAAGAGCCAAGGTGGCCCCTTGCCCGTTGGCAGATCCGTTGAGGGTCAGATTGCCGATGCTGGCCGGTGCACTGCCCTGTTGAGCAAACGAAACCACTGCATTGTTGCCGATCACCGTGCCGCCGGTAATGGCGTCCGCCGCGGTTATTTGCAGGGTTCCGGCATTGACCACCGCCCCGCCAGCGTAGGTGCTGGCGCTGTTCAAGAACAATGTTCCGGCATTGTTGGTGATGGGGCCGGTGAAGGTGTTCGTGCCCGTAAGGATTAATGTGCCGGTGCCCAACTTGGTCAGACCACCGTTTGGGCTGCCCGCCAGCAACGGCGTGGAGATGGTGACACTGTTGTTGGACGAATCAATGACGGCACCGCCGGCTTGAACATAAGTCAGGATTGAGCCGGAAAACCACGGATTGGGCGGTGAAAAATTTGCCTGTAGTGTTCCGCCGTTAAAATTAAAGACGGCGTTGGTTCCGGTGCTGGAGGCCACGTTGTAGGCCGAGAGCGTGCCGCCGTTCAGGTTATTGGTGCCGTAAGAACCCGCAATGCGTGCGATGTTGATGCCTTGCTTGGCGAAGATTATACCGCCGCTCTGGGTTAAGGTTCCGGCGCCCGTTGAGCCGATACGGACGCCCGCATTGGCCGTCAGTGTGCCGCCGCTCATATTATAGATGCCCACCGACGTCGGCGAGGTGCGTCCGCCGATACAAAACTCTCCGACGCCAGTGCTGACTTGAGTGATTGTGCCTCCGGATTGGTTCACAGTGCCCATGGCCGTGGAACCGGACGCGTTGGCGGAGCCAATAAAGAAGGCATTCATGGTCAGGGTGGCGGTACCTTGCATGTTCAAAGTGCCGACGGAAGCGCCTAAATCGCCCAAGTTGAAGTCAGACGTGGTCGAGAATGAACCGGTCCCCCGGATGGTGAGCGTGGCCGAATCGTTGGTGTCCTGGCCCACGTCATCGTAATTGGCATTAGTGACCGCCCCGCCGGTATCAATAATGGTGGTGCCGCCATGGAGGAATACGCTGCCAACGAGCGGGTCGTTGTGGGCCAGGATCAAGGTTCCGGTATCGGCCTTGTAGAAGACGCCTGCGGCGTTGAGAGGGCCACCCAAACGCACGGTATTATTTCCGGAAACGTCAATGGTGGAAGCCACGGGCAGGGTAAAGGCGCGGACATTATTCGTGGTGCTACCGTTGTATTGAATACTGCCACCGTTGAGGGTCACCGGTCCGGCGGCAGCTCCGAGGGCGGAGTCGTTCGTGATGATGAGCGAGGTGTCGGAGACGTTAACTCCGCCGCTAAAGGTATTGCTCGTCAGCAACGTAAGCGTGCCAGTGTTCGACAAAAGCAAGGAGGTGGGACCGGCGATGCCGCCGGCTCCGGCGATGGTATAAGGCAGCGTGCTGTTTACCACCACTGGAAACGCATAAAATGTCGAGTTTAGAACAATATTGGTCGGCTGTGGATTAACAAAATCGTTCGTCAAAGTGTCGTCGAACGTAACGGCGTCACCCGCCACCACACCGTTGTTCGTGTACTGCTGGAACAGGGTGATGCCGCCTGTGGCCGGATTGGTCCAGTTGGGAGTGGACAGGTCCCATGCGGTACCGTTCACTCCATTCCATGTCAGGACATTGGGGATGGCGGTGATTTGGAGATCCAGCGAATGGTTTGCGGTGTTGTTTACCAAGGTGGCGGCAACGCCGGGGGGCGGGGAGACTTGGATATTCGCAATACTCGCGAGTGGGGTGCCCGTGTATTTTACCAAGGTAAATGTGCCAACCCGCAAGCCGGCCGCAGCGATGTTAAGAACGACACTTGAGCCCGGGGCGGAAATGGTGCCGGCGACATTGATGGCCGGGAAAGCCGGATTGGCCGTTACAGTGCCATAACTGAAGACGTTGGTTCCATTCCAGAACACCAAATTATTGACCGGCAGCGAATTGCCGGAGGAAACATCCAACAACAACGTGGCGCTGTTGCTGACGACGAGGTTGCCGGGGGTTGATGGCAAGGTATTCGCGGTGTTCAAGGCCAGCGTTCCACCAGCCACCAAAGTTGTTCCGCTGTGAGCAAAACCGGCCGACAAGGTTTCTGTGCCAGCGCCGATCTTGATCAAGCTCAGCGTGCCTGAGGAGTTTTGAATCGTTCCGCTAAACGTGCCGTTGTCGCCATTGGCGCCAACAGTCAATGCCGCCGTACCGCTGCTGGCGGTGGTGTCCACCGTTCCGGCTCCGTTCAAACCATTAATCGTTGCGGTGTGGCCGTTTAAATCGAAGATGGAGTTGTCGGTGACATCGCCGGCAGTGGCAGGCGCGGGAATGGCGTTGTTGACGCCCAATTGCACGATGCCTGAGGAAATGGTGGTGCCGCCGGAATAGGTGTTATTCGCATTGCTCAAGATCAAGGTGCCTGCGCCGTTCGCCGTCAGAGCCGAAACGGAAGGGACTCCGTTGGTCACGTCGGTAATCGGTTCGCCGATGAGCGTGGAGCTTGCGGCGCTGATGTTGGCGTTACCAGTCAGGGTAAAGCCACCGTTGGAATTGGTAAATGCGATGCCGACGTTGTCAATGAGCGTGGCACCCAAACCGAGGGTTAACTGATCGGGGGTGAAGGTGGCAGGGTTGCCCAAATTACCGCTGCCGGAGTTCAAATTAACCGTCATGCCACCATTGAGGTTGAACAAAATCAGTTTTCCGGTGAAGCCCGAGAGGTTGCCAGTATAGGTGATGGAGTGGACGCCGCTCTGGGCGCTGCCACTGTTGGTTAAGTTGGCCGAACCGTAAATTGGGTAGCCGATGATGGTGGCTCCCTGGTCGGAAATGATGGTGGAGTTGCCGGCGATGGTCCATAAATTGCCGGTGAAGGTGGGAGCGGTCACGTTCCCCGAACCACCGTTATTTAGAACGGCTCCGGCCGCATTGGTAAGGTTGTTGATGGTTATGGTGTCACCGCCGCCGCCTTTGTAGAGAATGCTTCGATACGGGGCGCCTTGGCCGCCGGAGCCGGGGTTGCCACTGACGTCCTGGAGCGTGAGCGAATGGCCCGCGAAGGTGACGCCGCCGGTGCCGGTTGGAGTTCGAACGAAATAGGGTCCTGTGAAATAATCGTTGGTCGCCTGAGGCGCCAGAGCGGCGTGTCCGGTAGAATCGGGACCCCATTTACCGACCGTATTCATTGACGTCGTTCCACTGGCGTCGCTTGCGGTTAGCGATACGTTCGCCGCCTCCGTGTACATTGGTAGAGCCAGTGAAACCAGCGCGGCAAGAGGTTTGGCAAGTTTTTTGAGGGATGGGTATTTCATATAGAGACAATTATGGGCGATGGGTTGGTCATTCGATGTGAGATTGTTTAAGATTAGCAAATAAGAGGATGGTGTCTATTACCCGAAAGGGTAAAAAATCGGACGTTGCGAACGCGCGCTCGAAAGGCATACTGGCATGGAATTCCACCAACGTAGTGCATCTGCCAAATAAAGTCGCGTTTTTATTTGCCGCCGTGATGGCCTGCTGGGCCATGAAGGCCGGGGCGCAACCGGCGGCGGGCGTCCTGACGAACGCGGCGCAGGTTCGCAATTTAAAAACCACCGAGGCCGCGCGCGCCATTCCGGTGCATCTGCGCGGCGTGGTGTTGGATGCGTCTTCGCCCCGCGGACAAGCGGTGATAATGGTGGATGAAACCGCCGGTATTTATCTGCGGGCAGCCACCAATCTGTTCGAAAACTGCCGCCGCAATGATCGGTTGGAAATCACCGGCGTAACCGATCCCGGTCAATTTGCCCCGATTGTAATAGTTGGCACCATGGCAAAAATCGGCACGGGACCCATTCCAGCACCCCGGCCAGTTTCGTATCAGGAACTCATCACCGGCGCGCTCGACGGTCAATGGGTTCAAATCACGGGAGTGGTCCATCGCCGGCTGATGACCGCGCCAGATATTTGGAGGCTCTATGTGGCCGCCAACGGGGGAATTGTTTCGGTGCGCGGTTTGGCCCCGCTGGACCCGCAGGCGGAGGAAGACGCGGAGGTGCGGATACAGGCAGTCTGCCTTTACCAGTTCAACCAAAAACGCCAGGTACTGACCCCGGTGCTGCAAGTGCCTGAGGGAGTAAGGGTGCAGATTGACAAACCGGCGCCTGCGAAGCCTTTTGCCGCGCCGCTGCGTTCGGCGGACAGCCTGCTGCAATTTTCACCGGACAGCGCCATCGGCCACCGGGTGCATGTGCGCGGAGTCGTCACGCACGGGCAGGGATCATTGGTATGGATTCGCGACGGGAACTCGGGTTTGCGCATCCAAACGCAGCAGGAGGAAAACTTGCAGCCGGGGGATGAAATTGAGGCGCTGGGTTTTCCCGCCTATGGCTCGTCGCCACCGTTGTTGGAGGACGCCCTGTTTCAGAAAACCGGAACCACCCGGCCGCCGGAACCGGTCGTATGCAGCGCCACGAATGCTTTCGGGTTTGAGGACGATTTAATAGCGGTGGAGGCGATGATCTCGGATGTGCAACCGGTGCTGGAAGGGACGGCGTTGACCCTGAATTCCGGCGGAACCATATTCAAGGCGCTTTTGAAAAGTTCGCCCGAGTCCATGAACGTTCCCAATTGGGAACCTGGCAGCAAGGTGCGCGTGGCGGGGATTTGCTCGGTGGTCCACGACGAGGTCAGGCCAATGATGGGCATTTGGCAGCCGCAAACCTTCCAGATTTTGATGCGTTCGCCCGAGGACCTGACCGTCGTCACCCGCCCGCCGTGGTGGACCCCGTCGCACACGATTTTAGTCCTCGGCGGCGTCATTGGGGGATTGATGCTGGTCACGAGCGTGTTAATGCTGACGGCCCGGCACCGGTTGATGGAGCAGGGGCGACAACGCGCGATGGCTGAGGCGGAATTCTCCGCCATCCTGGCCGAACGGAACCGGCTGGCGCGGGAAATTCACGACACGCTGGCGCAGGGCTTGGTGGCCACGTCGGTGCAGTTGCGGCTGGCCAGAAAGGGCATCAACGGTGCCTCGTCATCCCTGCAACAGCATCTGGACTCCGCCCAACAACTGGTTCAGCAAAGCTTGCAGGAAGCGCGCAATACCATTTGGAACATGCGTTCGCAGGTTTTGGAAAGCGGCGACCTGGTCAGCGCCTTGAAGGGCATATTGCAGCAAATGACCGACGATACCGAGGTGCAAACGCAATTCGACGTGGCCGGCAATGCCCGCCGTCTCGCGCCGGTGATTGAGAACAACTTGTTGCGCCTCGGACAGGAGGCGATCACCAATGCCACCAAACATGCGCATGCCCGTTACATCACGGTCAAAGTGGAATTTGCGGACACGCAATTCCGGTTGACAGTGAGCGATGACGGGGAAGGATTTGACCCGGACCGGCCGCATTCCAGCACCGGCGGTTTTGGATTGGTGGGCATGCGCGAACGGGTGGCGGAGTTGCAAGGCGACTTGAAAATTCGCAGCGCCCCAGGCCACGGTTCGGAGATCGAGCTGACCATCCCCCTGGCCAGCGACGCGCACGGGTTGAAGACGAATGGCGCATAAATTACCCCAACGGGTAAATGACAAGGGCGACGCGTTTAGATTAACATGGCGTGAAGAAGTTGAAGAAAGACAATATCATCCGGGTCATGTTGGTGGACGATCATGCCGCGTTCCGCAAGGGCATGGCTGCATTGATTGAGAGCGAACCGGATCTGCGGGTGGTAGCGGAAGCCGCTGATGGCACCAAGGCACTCGAAGTGTACCGCCAGAACAGTCCGGACGTGGTATTAATGGATTTGCGCCTGCCGGGGATGGGCGGTGTGGAGGCGATTATTTCCATCCGCAAGGAATTTCCTGATGCGCGGGTGATTGTCCTCACCACGTTCGACATGGACGAGGATATCTTTCGGGCCATCCAGTCGGGCGCCAAATCTTATCTGCTCAAAGACACGCCGGAAGATGAACTGGCCGGAACTATTCGCGCCGTGCATGCGGGCCGGCAGGTGCTGCCACCCAAGGTCGCCCAGCGCCTGGCGCAACGCCAGCAACGCGCCGATCTTTCGGAGCGGGAAGTGGAGGCCCTGCAGTTGCTAATCAAGGGCCGCAGCAACAAGGAAATCGGGGCGGCGCTGTTCATCACCGAGGATACGGTGAAGGCCCACCTTAAAACATTGTTCAGCAAACTGCACGTGAAAGACCGGACCGAAGCCGCCATCAGCGCCATCCGGCAAGGGATTGTTCATTTGGAATGACCGGGGCCGCCCGGCCCTTGGGGCGCAACAGCGCGCTCCGGCAGCTTGGCGTGGCGCTGCACTTTGGATTGGCCTTGGTGTCCAAAAACGTGATACATTCCGGCTGCAATGCCCTTTCGTTTTGAGAAGTCAGAATCGCCCTCCAAGGCTGTGCGGCGCGTGTGCCGGGAACGCGTGGGGGCGGCGCTGGATTGTCTTCGCCAGCCGAAACATCCGGCGGCGGTGCACGGGGCGCGAAAGGAAATCAAAAAGCTCCGCGCGCTCTTCCGGCTGGTGCGCGGCGAGATCAGCGTGGGCACTTATCGCAAGGGAGTGAAGGCGCTGCGGGCCGCGGGGGATTGCCTGGCGGCCACGCGGGACGCCCGGGTGATGCTCAAGGCGTTTGAAAAACTCACCGGCCGGACGGCGGGACGTTACGCGGACATCGAGAAGGCACTTGAGAAACACGCGCGCAAGGAAGCGCGGCGGTTCAGGAGGGATGATGCGGTGGCGCTGGCGGAGCGGCTTTTGCGAAAAACGCACCGGCGCGTGGAGGGTTTGAAGATCAAGCGCACGGGCTGGGCGGCGATTGCGCCGGGCTTGAAGCGAAGCTATCAGCAGGGCCGGGACGCCAGCCGGCTCGTCCGCCGGAAACCTGCGCCGGAAAATTTTCATGAATGGCGCCGGCATGTCAAAGACCTGTGGTTTTATTTTTGTCTGTTGCATCCGATTTGCCAGGCGGCCACGCCGGCGGCGGCGGACGAACTCGAACGGCTGGCGCTTTACCTGGGCGAAGACCATGACCTGTTCTTGCTGCAGGAATTTTTGCGCAACCAGTGCAAGGCGCGGTCCCAGGAGGTGAAGGCGCTAAACGCGTTGATTGGCGCGCGCCAGAAAAATTTGCGGAGCGCCGCGGTGAAGCTGGGTTCGCGGCTTTATGTGGAGACGCCGGCGGCGTTTTGCCAGAGGCTGGCGGAAGGGCGGCGGTGATTAACCATACAATGTTGGGCGTGGAATGTTTTGGGATCCCGACAGTTCTGGATTTTGCGGGCCGGCCGAAGGGAAATCGGCGACACGGCAGGCAGGAAACCTGCGCTCCAACGGTCTGGCCCGCGTCTGCCGAACTTATCCGGCCTCACGCCTCCAACATTTAACCTTCCGTCGGCCGTTTCGCCAGCACCTCAATTACGGCCTTGTTCTTGGCAATATTATTCGGGGGCAGAAATCCGCGCCAAAAAACATTCGGATAAATCACCGCCCCCCGGCCAATGATGCTGCCAGGATTGAGCACGGCGTTGCAGCCTGCTTCCGCGTGGTCGCCCATCAGCGCGCCGAACTTGCGCAGGCCGGTGTCAGTGGGCACGCCCTCGCTTTCCACCGTCACGTTGCCGGGCAGCAGCTTGAGATTGGAAATTTTCACGCCCGCGCCCAGATGGACCTTGTGGCCCAGAATCGAGTCGCCGATGTAGTTGTAATGCGGCGCCTGCGCGCCGTTAAACAGCCACGCATTCTTCAATTCGCTGGCGTTGCCGACGACGCAGTTGTCGCCAATGATGGCGTTCTCCCGGATGTACGCGTTGTGCCGAATCTGGCAATTTTTTCCAATCATCGCCGGACCTTTGATCAGCGCGCCAGGTTCCACCACCGTGCCTTCGCCGATAACCACGCGATCGCCTATGCTGGCCCCGGGAAATCGCTTGGGCGGATTCTGGCGCGGGATCAGGCCGAGGTAAGCCTCGATTTTTTTCAGCGCCTCCCAGGCGTAGTTGCACCCGTCGAAAATGACGGCGTGTTCGGTTTGGGCGAGGTCAAACAAATCAGCGGCTTTGAACATGGCCGTAAATTAAAGGATTTATCACCCACAGCAAAGCCCGGATTCAGTCTCGATCGGGCTTTGAACCGCCGCTTTAAATCAGAGCACCGACTTCACGAGGTAATAACTCCCTCCAATCAGGCCCACGATGGGCAGCACTTGGAGAAAGTAAACCACCACCGCGAGCGTTTTGTATTTCAATACCGACAGAACCGTCCCCGTGGATTCAATCACCAGAAACAAGCCGATGCAGAACAGGATAATTTTAATGCTGGACCACGCGGCCGGCAGATCGAAGAGATTGTGCCAAGTCGTTTGCAGCGCCGGCCGGAAAAACTCGCCCCGGTGCGGTGCGGCATCCGGGGCAAATAACGCAATGCCAAAGAGCCCCATTCCAATCAAACACAACAGGCTTACCTGCCGCAGGATTTCCTGCTGGCGGTTCATGGGCCGTTCCAGATTCTGATTAAACATCGGAATAATAACTGGGTGAATTCGCATAGCAAATTGATACACAATTCGACGAAAATCAAGAGGCATTTTTTGGATTTTTCTCTAAGGGATAGACTGCTGACGCAGTGTTGATCGACCCCCAAACCCCACCGCAACTACGACGGCCCAGAAACTTCGCGAAGCGTCCTGATGTGGAGACGATCCCCTATAATTTTTCCACAGGCAGTGCGCATTGGTTTTATCAAAGCGGTGCTGAAGCCACCGCAAACGCTTGCGCGCCAGCCAAACGTGCCGAACAGTGCGAAGTGTCTGGACTGCGGCGCGTTTACCGCCGCTTTCGCACACCAAAACGTGTTCATCACAGCTTCAATTCCGTCATCCGTCACCGCCCCTCACGCGCCGACGACAAACCGCCAGCAAATTTCGCCAGCACGCCGCGTGTGTAACGGCGCGCGCGGTAGCGCATTTCATGTCAGTAAAACGACCCAAATACCGATGGGATTTCTTTGACGACAGCGCGCAGGCTGGAATTGCGCCGTTGTAATTCAGCATCCAAAGCCGAGTCAGACCCCTGGGGACTTTCCAATATATACGTGACATCCGCTTCTCGTTCAGCAAAGCGTTCTGCATGTGGATGCCGCGCGTCGCGCCAATGCCGCAGCAGGCGTTCGCGATAGACTGGATTCCGCCAAAGCAGCCGGCCATATTCCAGCTTGGCGTATTCCTGAAAATGGATGCCATTCACGAACATGGTTTTATAATAGCAACTTCGCGGCGTGGCATGTTTTACAACTTCAACTCCGCATCCGTCACTGCTCCCTCAGACGCCGACGTCACATGGCTGGCATATTTCGCCAGCACACCGCGCGTGTAACGCGGCGCCGGTTTCTTCCACGCCTTGCGCCGGGCCGCCAGTTCCTTTGCCGGAATATCCAGCGTAATCTCCCGCTTCTCGGCGTCAATCGTGATGGAGTCGGCGTTTTTCACGAGCGCAATCGTGCCGCCCGTGTAAGCTTCGGGCGTGATATGGCCCACCACAAAGCCGTGGCTGCCGCCCGAGAACCGCCCGTCCGTGATCAGCGCCACGTCCTTGCCCAGGCCCTTGCCCATGATGGCCGAGGTCGGCGACAGCATCTCGCGCATGCCCGGGCCGCCCTTCGGCCCTTCATAGCGGATCACAATGACATGACCCTTTTTCACCGTGTTGTTAAGAATGGCCTTCATCGCCTTCTCTTCCGAATCAAACACAATCGCCTTGCCATTGAACTGCAATCCTTCTTTGCCGGAAATCTTGGCCACCGCGCCTTCGCTCGCCAGATTGCCGCGCAAAATGACCAGATGACTGTCCTTCTTAATCGGATTGTCAAAACCATGAATAATCGTCTGGCCGGCCGGGTAAGGGCCCACCTTGGCAAGCGTCTCCGCCATTGTCTCACCCGTCACCGTCAAGGCGTCGCCATGCAGCAATTTTTTGTCGAGCAACATCTTCATCAGCGGCCGGATGCCCCCAATCGCCACGA
>Ga0302320_10012541_pt1 | contig 17783 bp, 14 predicted proteins | sample Bog_T0_3_FD_202130 | JGI IMG/M metagenome (GOLD analysis project Ga0302320, IMG submission 202130) | Peat permafrost microbial communities from Stordalen Mire near Abisko, Sweden - Bog_T0_3 | ecosystem: Environmental > Terrestrial > Soil > Wetlands > Peat | place: Sweden: Abisko, Stordalen Mire...
CGTGGGCGTTCAACTTCGATTGTCGGACCGAACTCATGCTGCGGGGCTCCATCTGGGCTGCGTCGTTCCTCATGCGCAGCCTTTAATAGGCAGCCATGGAGAAAGATCACTCTACTCCGTTGTCTGCTCTCCTATATCCCCCAAAGGTCGGAGCGCGGCGAATATCGCTCTACGCCCCTACGCCTCCATAAGAGATCGCGATATACTGAGCGCCGCCATGCAAACCCTTCGCGCTCTCATCGTCTGGTTACTGGCTTGCACAGTTGCTTATGCAACTTCGCAGACCGACGGCTTCGAGGGATATACGCGGCACGTCTGGCAGGCGCCGGATGGATTGCCTGAACAAACCGTGCAGGCTTTCGCACAGACCCCCGACGGCTATTTGTGGATCGGCACAACCGGAGGCCTGCTTCGCTTCGATGGTTTGCATTTCTCGGTCTTCGACCGGCAGAACACACCCATGCTCGGGGAGAACAGCATTTTCTGCCTGATGGTTGGGCGCGACGGGACATTGTGGATTGGCACTGAAGGTGGCGGGGTTGTAAGTTACGCGGCAGGACAGTTTCGGGCCAGGCTGGCGCACGCGGCACAGGGCGATGATTTTGTGCGCACGTTGGCACAGGATCCGGATGGCACAATCTGGGCCGGCACCGACGGCGGCCTGTTCCGCTTATCAGGCGAGCATTTCGTGCGCGTGGATGGAACCGCGGAGATTCCCCCGCTCTCAGTTCACTCCATCTTCAGGGATCGCGATGGCCATCAGTGGGTAGGCGGTTCGCAGTTGATCCGCATCGACGGCAACACCAGCAAGAGTTACTCGTTGGGATCGGAAAGTAGCCAGAACCAGATCAAGTCTATTTTGCAGACGCGCGACGGAACACTTTGGGTGGGAACCGTTGCGGGACTGAACCGCATGCTTCCCGGGCAAAGCTCTTTCCAGCGTCTTGATGGAGTTACGAGCACAGTCCGGGTGCTGCGCCAAACCAGCGACGGCGCGATGTGGATTGGCACCATCGGCCGAGGAGTGTTTCGCTTTGACGCGGGTAAGCTGATCCAGATCACGGCGCCCTCTTCACTCCCCAGCAATACCGTATTGAACCTGTTTGAAGACGGAGAGAGTAACTTCTGGATCGGCACCCAAACCGGGATGGTTCGCCTCACGCGAACACAAGTGAACATCGTTCCCCTGCCGCAGGCCAATGATGCGGACTTCGAAACCATCTACCGCGACAGCGACGGAAGCTTCTGGATTGGCTCCACGCTCTTATTCAAAATGGAAGGAGGCCGCTTGACCAGGCAGGTGCTGCCTGGGATGCAAGACGTCCACGTGCGCAACGTGTATCGAGACTTGTCAGGCGCGCTGTGGGCGGGCACTGACGGAGACGGCATCTACCGCATCGCCGCCGGCAAGACCAAGCGCTGGACAACGCAGGATGGGCTATCAAACAACTTCATTCGCGCCATCGCGCAAGACCGCGACAGAAGCATGTGGGTTGCAACGGACGCAGGTCTCAACCACTTCGTGGGCGATGTAGTCCACCCGCGCATTGTTAGCTATCAGCCTCCGGATGGACTCGCATATTCCGGCATCCGCGCGTTACAAGAAGACAGAAAGGGCGATCTCTGGGTTGGTACCGACCACGGGCTCAGCCACATTCATGAAGGGGCATTCATGAAGGATGTGGCCACCACGGCTCTCGCACAAATGAAGGTCTTTGCCGTTCACGAGGATCCCGATGGAGGCCTGTGGTTCGGCACTCGGAATAACGGCTTGTTCCGCCTCCGGGACAACCGCATGGCTCACTTCACCACAGACGACGGACTAGCCGGCAACGCAATTTATGACATTCTTGAGGACGCCGGCGGGAGACTCTGGATCAGTGGCCCCAACGGTGTTTCACTGCTCAACCGCGATGAGTTGGACGCCCAGGCGGACCTGCGAGTAAGGCATTTCGCGCTGACTTTCTTTCCCCTCTCTGAGATGGCAGCCAACATTGAGATTTATGGCGGCACGCAATCAGCAGGCTGCCTTTCAGCTCAGGGCGACCCATGGTTTCCCAGCAATCGCGGCCCCATCCATATCGTTCCGCTGCAGCGCGCTATGCTTCCTCCGCCGCCTTTACGCATCCAGGAGGTCCTCGCGGATGGACGCCCTTCGTCCCTGGTCGGGCCCATCTTCTTGCAACCTGGAAACAGCCGGCTGGAATTCGCTTTTACGCCGATCCGGCTGCGATCCCAGGTTGGGTTGCGCTTCCGGTACATGCTTGAAGGGTTTGACCGCGATTGGGAAGCAACCACCTCCGCACGTACAGCCGACTACACGAACCTGCCTCCGGGCAAATACCGATTCCGCGTGCAGACATTCGACATCGGCGATCCGCAAGCGGTAAGTGAGACTTCAATCGAAATCTTCCAACGCCCCGTGTTCTATCGCACATGGTGGTTTATTGCCACGTGTCTTCTGTTCGCGGCGTTCGTGGTTTTGGGCGCCTATCGATTTCGGGTGCGACAGGTGCGGACCCGATTCGAGGCGGTATTAGCGGAGCGAACCCGGCTTGCACGCGAAATGCACGATACCGTAATTCAGGGCTGTACCGGTGTGTCGGCGCTGCTTGAGGCGATATCGATGGAGCTCCCAATCGACAGCGCGGGAGACGGCTTGATGGACTTTGCGCGGCTGCAGTTGCGCACCACTATCAACGAGGCTCGCGACGCGGTATGGAATCTTCGCCAGCCGGACCATGACATCAGCGAATTGGGCGATAAGCTGAAAAGCATGGCTGGAAAGGCGAGCGCGGAGTTCAATCTTCCCATCACATGTCGAATCACCGGGGCCGCAACCACCGTGAGCCATCCGTTGGCGCACGACCTGCTGATGGTAGCGCGTGAAGCGGTCTACAACGCGGCACTTCATGGGAGCCCGGCGCACGTGGACGTCGAACTTAACTGCAGCGGCGATGAATTGACACTATCCATCGTCGACGACGGCTGCGGCTTCGATGTGCGCGCGTTGGAGAGCCAGAAAGCCCGTCACTTTGGACTGAAGGGCATGCAAGAAAGAGTGAAAAGGTCGGAAGGAAATTTCCGCTTGTCGAGCGTGATTGGTCAAGGTGTTCGAATAGAAGCACAAATGCCTCTGCATCGCTAGCTAGCGCTTTTGCGGCAAAGGCATGTGGTCTTCCCTGGTTAGAGAGATGGCTGCAAGCTGGTAAGCGGGCGCGCTCGCGAAGGCCGCGGCCGCCACAAACCAGATGTACCAACTCAATGCCGTCATGGATTCTGATAGCAAGTTGTGGCTGCTGGCCCAGATTGCAGCGTCGCCGGCGGAGGTGATCACGACGGCGAGTACAAACATTCCCCAGCACTTGGCCACCAGGCCTTGGCCCATCCGAATCACCGAACGGCGCACCAGGATGGCCTCGACAAGCAACAGCGATAACAGCGGATCGCTTAACCACAGCAGCATAGTTCCCATTGACGGGTGGTTAACCAGCAGCGGAAGGTTGATGAAAAGCTGGCTTACCGAGAAGGCCAGAACCAGGAACAGCAGCGCCTGGTCGAAGCGGGTGAGCGAACCCAAAAGCCGGAATTTGCGCTGAATGCCTAGCACCCTGCCCAGTCCCACGGCCAGGAACGCCATCGATAATGGGCCGCCTACCACCAGTCCCAACTGCGTCATGTTCACGAACAATCCGCCGGAAGGCGGACCAAGCCAGTGCCAGAAGCCCCAGGGCAAATGCCTATCTGAAACAGCGCGCAGCAGCACTCCCGCCAGTCGGGCGAGCGCGGCACAGGCGATCATGCCCCATGCCAGCCGCATTGGTTCATCGGAATCAAACCAAGAGCGGCAAATAATCGCCATGCAGCAATCAGCGGCAGTCATCAAGAGGAAAAACGCAGTACCAAGCGTCCCAAAATACCAGCCCAGCACCGTGTATTGACCCGTAGCAAGGTAATGGATATACGCAATCATGCCGACGGCGAGATGGAATGCGAGCAGAATCCAGATCCAACTTACCAATCGAGGCATGAGTTCCCGTCAGATGTCCTGCAGAACGCGTCGAGAGAGTTCCCGCGTGGCACGCCGGCCCAGAAACGCGGTGAAGATAGGTGTGGAAGAAGCCATCGAGATCGGACTGCCCGTGCGGCGCAAGGAACTCTCGATGTGCTGACCGAAGCAACGGTCCATCCAACGACCAAGCCGCTCCTCCACCAGTTGCTGCGCTTCCGTGCGCGCCGCGGACTCGTCCTCCTGAGTCCATACATCGCTCCACTGGCTTAGCCGCCGCTCCAAATCGTCCAGCCCCGAGGCAGCCGCAGCCGTGCAGTCTAAGTCTTCGCCGACGACCACCGATAACTTTCGTCTGAAGAACAGTGCGCGCCATTTTCCAGGGAAGTTCATGCCGGTCTCTCTTTCTTCCTCATGCGAATGCGAAGCTTCTCGGTAGCTCGATGCAATGAACTTGCGACCGTACCTGGATGAATCGCTAGTTCCGTTGCGATTTCAGTATAGTCAAAGCCCTCAGCGCGCAACTGCACGCACTGCCATTCGCGTGGCGCAAGCAAGACCCTGGCAGCCTCAATCCAATCCATTGCCTGGTCATCACCCGGCATGCCCCTCTGGTCCTGAAGGCGGTCTGCGCCGGCATCCTCTATCGACACCGCCGTGCGGATCGTCGCCGACCTCAGTGTTTCACAAACGTAGTTATGCGCCACGCGATGCAGCCACGCGCGGGGATTCCGAATATCTTCCCCCTGCATAAGCGCCAAGAAAAACCTCAGGAATGTCTCCTGCAGAGCGTCCTGTGCCAGCGCGTCATCCCGCGTAAGGCGGTGGGCATAGACCAGCAGCAAGCCAGCGTGCTGCTGGTAGGCCTGGATCGTCTCTTCACGAGCGCTTTGGGCATCCATGGATGCGGCTCTCCTGCAATTTGGCTGCTGGGCAGCAATACTAGCCCATCGCATTCGCGTTGGTCCAGTTCCTGCTCGGCAATCGCCAAACGAGTCCCATACAGTCCCCAATCATCCGTTTTCCACGGGCATCGCAGGGTTTCCGCTCGTGCCCTGTTGTCCGATACTTACCGAAAACTCAGATAGCTCATCCTTCGGCGGCCTTGATGGGCTCAAAATAATTCAAACGCCGGGCATTCGTCGTCAGCGATCGATACCGCACCGTCAGCGGAGTTGTGAGTCACGGTCTGGCTGGCCATGCTATAGGTATCGAGGTGGGCCGCGAGAAGAGTCTTGAAGGTGAGATCCAACTGACCGTCCCAGTTGGAGTCGAGTGGCTTCTCGCTCAGGCTTTGCATGTGATCGCGCATTTCAAAAAGCGCATTCTGCACTTGCTCCATTCTTTGCCGCATCACATCCTGAAACTGGATGTGGCCCATTGCCCGCCTCAAGCCAATCACGCTCTCCTGGCAGTTTTCGTCAACTTTGACAATCAGGGCGCGCATCGCATGATCGTTCTCACTGAAATCCTGCTGCATTTTGATCAGGTCGGATATCAATCCCGTCATTACATCGGTTTTCGCGTGATTTTTCATCGCGATCTCAGCCTCGCCTAGTTCCCTGCTCGTCCGATCGCAGGTTGCGTTGATCTTTTGTGCAATGTCCTGGGCGGCCTTGGAGGTTTGCACTGCCAATTTCCTGACCTCAAGGGCTACCACGGCGAAGCTGCGTCCGGCGCTACCGGCCCGGGCCGCCTCAATCTCGGCATTCAAAGCCAGCAAATTGGTCTTTTGTGCAATCGAAGTAATGACTTTGATCATAGGCGTCAAAGCAAGAACCTCGTTTGACAGACCTCGGATATGCTCGAAGTCCCCCTTCAGCTCTTCGGTTTGCTGCTCGATCTGCATGCCGATTGCAAAGACAATCCCCTTGTTTGCTTCCACCCGCGATTGCGTACTCTCCATCATTGCCTTGCTGTTTTCGACGGTTTGAGCGATGAGGTCTCTCTGCTCACTGGATTTGTCATTGAGCACGGAGATCTGTTCGATTACCTTTAGGACCTCGCGCTCGGATTCGGCCAGCGAATCGCCGATGTGATCGTGCATGACATCGATATAGAGTCTGGAATCCTTCATCTCATTACTCATTGCATCGCGCCGCAACAGTACATACGATAGTTCGCGTGCATTCATCTTTCCAAGAATTCCCAGCGCTTTGATACCGCGGCGAGCGCCAATCCAATTCACCATAGCAACCATAAACAAGGGCGCCACGATCAGCAGGAACAGCAACGCGCCGATGCGGAGCCGGTAGGGAAGAAAGACCGGCCCTTGCAAATAGGAGATGCCAAACCAGAGCAGCGCAATACATACCAAGGCAAGCGCGTTTTCGGCAAGCAGGCGAGTCGTCGCGCGGCGTAAGCGATGTGCCTTGCGGTCGGTAACGTCCTCGAACTGATTGTCGCAGCAGCCCGATGTTCGAGCGTCTTGCTCGTCGACTTTTTCGCTGGCCTGGCTCATGTTTTACGCCCCTGGAAGAATCTGTTTTATGATCTTGATCAACTCATCGCCGTCCACGGGCTTGACCAACCAACCAGTTGCTCCAAGACGTCGTCCCTCATCCCGCTTGGCAGCCTGGCTCTCGGTCGTCAATGTCAAGATAGGGATGAATCGGAACCCCTGCAGCGCTCGCAACTTCCCGATTAGCTCGAGGCCTCCCATGACCGGCATATTGACGTCGGTAAGAATGAGATTGGGTTTAATGCCGGCTTTCAGCTTGTCCAGCGCCGCCTGCCCGTTGTTGGCAGTCTCCACACGAAAGCCGCCAGAGCTTAGATTGGCTTTGAGGCTCATCAGCATGGTGAGCGAGTCATCGACGACGAGAATTGTCATTGCCATGGGTCGCTCCTTGCGATGCTGGTTCGAGATCGTTGCCAGGGATTGCGCCGCGGACTCTCCCTTTACTCGATGCCAACACTCTCTTACTCTTACGGCGGTTCGGCTCGGGCGGATCCTGCTTATTCATATCGGCGGAAAGTGGCAATACCGTTTCAAGCCAGGCGCTCAGTTTCGCGTCTTCAGGCCAACTGGAGATTGTTGGCTTGGCCGCCATCAACACCTGAAGATTGGCGGTATGCATATGGCAGCAGCCTGCAAGATCCACCTTTGCGGATGGCGATCGTTGCAACCACTCGAGCAGTCCTTCGGCATCTTCCACGCTTACGGCATCCAGAAAAAATGCGCAATCGTTCTTGAATTCAATGGGCATCAGACGATCTCCCGAATATTCAGAATCATGAGTACCGATCCGTCCCCCAGAAGTGCCGAACCGGAATAGGCAGGCAGACCCGACAGAACGCCGCCAAGCGGCTTCTGAATCAGGCCCAGTGTTTCCTTGAAGCTGTCGACCAACAGGCCCAATATTTCCCCACCCGCCTGGACCAGAAGCACAGCAAGTTCGTCGTCTTCATTGGTGCGAGGCGGAGCCGAAACTCCCAAGACCTGGTTCATAGCCTTTAGCGGAATCACGCGTCCGCGCAAGATGGCTGTCATGCTTTTTTTTATCCAGTGAATGGCGGCCTTTGGAATGCGGACGGTCTCTACCACATGATCCATGGGCACCCCAAAAAGCTGGCCGTCGGACTCGACGATCATCACCTGGGTTACAGCCATCGAGAGCGGCAGCGAGATCCTGATGGTGGTGCCCTTGCCCAGTTCGCTTTGAATTTGAACCGAGCCGTTGATCTTGTTGACCGCGGAGCGAACTACGTCCATGCCCACGCCGCGGCCAGAGAGGTCGGTGACGACCTCAACCGTGGACAGGCCGGCGGCGAAGATCAGGTTGACCGCCTCCTGATCGCTGATACGTTCGAGAGTGGCTTCGTCGATAAGACCCTTTTGGTATGCTTTGCGCTTGATCACAACGGGATCGATGCCCTTGCCATCATCGATAATTTCGATGACTACCGTATCCGACTCCTGCGAAGCTCGAATCTTGATCGTGCCTGTCTCCGGTTTGCCACAGGCAAGGCGAGCTTCAGGGGTCTCGATACCATGATCGAGGCTGTTGCGAACAATGTGAATCAGGGGGTCGGCCAACGACTCTACAATATTTTTGTCAGCCTCCGTCTGCTCCCCCTCCAGCACCAGCTGCACTTTCTTGCCGAGCTTGTGGGAGATATCGCGCACCAGCCGCGGAAAGCGCTGAAAGACAAACGAGACGGCCATCATGCGAACCTGCATGATCGCGCCCTGCATCTCATCGGCGATGCGGTTGATCACTGCGTACTCGCTCTTGATTTCGCGGGAGAGTTCGCGAACGCCGTACTGGTCCTCGGCACGCTGCGCAAGATAAGGCAAGGAGTTCTTCGAGACTACCAGCTCACCGATGAGGTTCATCAGCAAGTCGATCTTGGCTTGATCTACCTTTAGGCTCTTGGGGCCGCTATAGGAATCCTCGGAGCGGCGGCCGAACTTGATTCCATCCTCCGGTGGCGGTTGAGAAGGACTGATTTCCTGCGCCGGAATTGCGCCGCTGATTCTTGCCTTGCCGCTCGATTCAAGCTCGACCGGCTGACCAAGAGCATCGGGCCGATCGGCGTGTTCCGACGCTTGCTTCTCTTCCCTCGCACCCGGCTTGTTCTCTTCACTTGTCCAAGTCTGGAGCCATTCGAGCAGCGGCGCGCTTTTGCCTGACGCCAGAGCATGCGCCAGGGCCACTTCTATCAGAGCTTCAGCGGAGTTATCTCCAAGGGACTTCGATACATTGATCAGCACTGAGGCTGCCGCCTTGATCCGACCTGCGCTCCAGCCAGGGCGGTCGCGTAGCATGAGTATCTTTTTCTGATTGGACAGAATCGTGTCGAGAGCGCCGGCCTGCTCCGCCGAGAATCTAGAGTAAGTCGGCCGTTCCTGCAAAGAAGCGTTGTCCCACAAGGCGTCCTCATTGCCGTTGCGGACAAGGTCGGTGGACGAAGCAACACACTTCGCGTCCCCAGGAACGGCAGGTTCAAGCCATCGCGGATCGACGGCAAGGATCGGCGCCTGGTCTGGCATATATCGAAAATACTTGGCCAGCTCGTCGCGGGAAGCAGCGCTCAGCAGGTAGAAGTCCAGCACGCAGCGGTAGGTGTCCAATTCGGCGAGCGGCGAGAAAGGCTCTCGCTGGTGTGCGCAGCCCCACAAAAGCCGAGGCGTCTGGCGCGCGCGGTGAAAGGGGTCGTCGCCTTGAAAGAAACACTCCGGCTCAGGAGAATAAACGATCCAATGCAGGTCGGTCCCGCCTCGGGATAGAAGAACGGCATTCAGCCGAACCGCCTCGGGAATCGTGTCAAAAAGCGGAGGCGCAGGATTCAACTTAATCGCTCCTGCTGGTAATCGTCGGCCAGCGGTCGCTGGAAGAGCTTCACCGGAAGCATGTGAAGTGGCAGCTGCAGGCATCAGCGCCCGCAAAGCTTCTGCCATCCGAACTGAGTCTCCGGCTCGGCTGGCATCGATGCTTTCTGTTGACTCGATGTCTCCGCACAGAACCATGACGAAGTCCATTGCTTCGAGTAAGCGATCGGCGAGTTTTCGCGAATAGGCGATCTCTCCGCTTCTCACCATACCCAGCAGATCTTCGCCTGCATGGAGAACGCGCGTCATCTCAGGAAATGTGAAAAGGCCGCTGTTCCCCTTCAATGTATGCATCAGGCGAAACAGTTCGTCCATCGCATCCCGGTCGCCGGGCGTTTCTTCCAGTTGCATCAGCTTTTCGCCGATACCGTGGGAAAACTCGCTTGATTCGGACAGAAACTGTTCGAGCAATGGGGTCATTGGCTATGCTCTCCGAGCATGAGACGGACATGAGTCAGAAGTTGCAAGGGACTGACAGGTTTGATGAGATAGCCGTTGGCTCCGGCCCGGTAAGCCTGCAGCTCATCGTTAGCCTCGGCTTCGGTAGATACAATGATGGCCGGCACCTGGGGAACCTCCTGCTGGCGCAGTTCTCTCAAGAAACCGTAGCCGTCCAGCTTGGGCATATTCACATCGACAAGATAAAGATCGAAGGGCGATTGCAATGCCTTTTCCAGCGCCTCGATTCCGTTCCATGCCTCCTCAACCGAGTAGCCGGCGGATTCGAGAATGTCGCGGTGATACAGGCGCACTGTGGCTGCATCGTCGACAAGCAGGATGCGTTTCATCGGGCCTCCAGTCCTTTCCGATAGACAATAGCCTCGGGAAATTTGCACACCTTGAAGAGCGGTGAGATGCGGCTCATCGATTCGGAGTGGCCCAGGCAAATATATCCGCCAGGGTTCAACGCTTCGTAAAACGTCTCCGCCGCTGTCTTCCGCGATAAATCGTCGAAATAGATAAGCAGGTTGCGGCAGAAGATGACATCGAAGTTGCGGTATCTGCACGTATCGGCAGGTTCGGAGAGGTTGACCCTGGTGAACTCGACCGCCTGGCGCAGATCGTCGCAAAGCTGGTATTCGCCATGCACTCCGTTGAAATATTTTCCCAGCCAAAGCGCCGGCACATGCTGCACGGAGCGATTGGAATAGCATCCCGTTCGCGCGCGGCGCAAGACGTTCGTGTCGATATCCGAGGAGATAATCTCCACGTCCCAGTCCTCGATCGCCGGCCAGGTTTCCTGCAAATACATGGCCACCGAATACGGCTCTTCTCCCGACGATGAAGGAATGCACCAGATTCGTATCGGGTCCCGACCCTTTTTGCGCTGGACGATCTCCGGAAGGATGCAGTTGACCAGGCACTTGAATTGATACTCCTCGCGCAGGAAATAAGTTTCGTTAACCGTCATCAGGTTGGTGAGCTGCTGCAATTCTTCGCCCGACGGCTGAAAGCGCAAAAGCGTGAAGTAACCGCGGAAAGTATCAGTGTTCGTCGCCTTGATCCGTTCGACCAGGCGCTTGTCCACGAAGTAGCGCTTGGCCGGCTCGAAGTTGATGCCGGTCTTGCGATAGAAGAACTCCTTGAACTTGAGGAAGTCTTCGCCGGTGATGCCGGACACGGGTTCGTTGTTGAGAAAGGATGCACTCATGTCCCGGTCAGCCTCCTCGAATGCGTTTGATGGCCCGGTTGGCGGAGAATTTGATAAATGCGTCCGAAGCAAAGCGAGCTTTGAGCCGGAGAAGCGGTTCCAGGGCGGCTTCGGTTCCCACCTCGCAGAGCAGATCAACTGCCGTGGCGCATACGTTCAGGTGCGCGTCCTGTTCGATGACTTCGATGAGCCACCTTTCCACATCGGGCTGACGTCGCGAGTCGAGGATATTGACGGCAAAAATGCGCACGTCCGGATTGGGATCGGCAAGCAACGATCGCAGCGTGGCCGACACGTCGCCGGAGAGAAGACCGATGGCTTCGATCACTTCGTTGCGCAGGGCCGCGTCTTCGCTGCGCAGACACTCGGCCATGCCGGCAGCAGTCGATGGATCGTCGAGACGAACCAGGGTGGTCAAAATGACTTCCCGCACCGCTGCGTCCTGCTCGCGTTTCAATCGGCTTACCAGCGCTTCAGCCACATTGAGGGAGTGAAGCATCTCCCGCGCGGCCTGGCGGCGTGTCTGAGGATCCGCGTCCTCCAGGGATGCCGTGAGTGCCGCACAGCTTCTTTCCTGTTTCGGCTCATCAGCCTCGGCAGCCTCAATCGCTTTTCGTTTCACGAAAGCCATCAGTTTTCCTTACCGGCCAGCCCAGCTTGAGACCTGCGCCGCGACGTCTTCCGCCGCCAGGATCAGGCTGGCTCCGCCCCTGCTGACCAACTCCGCCGGCATGCCATACACCACTGCCGACTCTTCCGATTCGGCAATCGTCCGGCCACCGCGCTTCTTGATTTCCGTGAATGCATCGGATCCGTCGTTGCCCATGCCGGTCATCATTACCGCAGTAACCCGCTTTGGATCGTAGTGCTGCAGGACCGATCGCCCCAGCAATTCCACCGAAGGATGCCAGCGGTAGTTGGGATTCTCAGGAGCCGGCAGGACGTTCAACTTGCCCGCCCGGCTGGTCAGCAGCATGTCCGCGCCGCCTCTTCCGATGTAGACCTTGCCGGCTTCGACAGGAAGGGCTTTTGACGCCTCGGCTACCGGAAGGGCACAGCACTGATTCAGCCTTTCGGCAAAAGCCCTGGTAAACGCGGCGGGCATGTGCTGCGCCACCAGTACCGGCCAGGGAAAGTCCGCCGGCAATCCCGACAAAACAATTTCGAGCACCCGCGGGCCCCCGGTCGATGCTCCAATCACCAGCAAGCCTTCTGAAGTTGTCCTTGATTGCGCGGCCAAAGTAAATGCCGCCGCGGCCTTCTTGCGCTCTTCCTGAATACGCTGAACCACAGCGGAAGCGGTCGTTCTGTTGGCCCTGACCCGCGCCCGCGCGGCTTCGCGCACCTTGCTGATCAGATCCTCGGTGATTTTGTCGATCGACAGCGAGATCGTACCGCCTGGTTTGGCGATGTAATCCACCGCGCCGAGATTCAATGCTTCAAAGGTTGCCAACGCTCCTTGTTCGGTGAGCGAAGAAACCATCACGACAGCAACCGGCCGCTCGGCCATGATGAGGGAAAGCGCTGTCAATCCATCCATCTCCGGCATGTTGATGTCCAGGGTCACCACTTCCGGTTGGAATTCCAGATTCTCCCTCACCGCTTCGGCCCCGTTTCTGGCCTGGCGGATGTCGAAGTCGCCCTCGGCCTGAAACAGCGTCATCAACTGACGCCGCATCAGGGCCGAGTCATCGACAATCAACAATTTGATCAGTTTGCTCATGGGTCTTATGCCGTAACTGCAGCGAGTGCGGCCAGCTCCTTTTTTTCCATCAGGTGAGGCGGATCGATCAGTTGCACCATGCGCTTCTGCTTCTCGAGGTTGGCCATGCGGCTCAACAAGCGGCTCTGCTGATCCGAAAGTTGCGGAGACGCTTCGATGGCCGCCTTGGGAATCTTCAACACCTCGGCCACCTGATCCACGATGAACCCTGTGCGCACATCGGAGATTAGAAAGACCATGATGCGTTGGCGGTCGGTGCGCTCCACCTGTTGAAGCCCGAGGCGCAGGCGAAGGTCGATCACCGGCAGAACGGAACCGCGCAGGTTGATGACGCCCTCGACGAAAGCAGGCGCTTGTGGAACCCTGACCAACGCCTCGGGGACGCGAACAATCTCCTGCACGCTGGCAATCGGAGCGCCGAATTCCTCCTTGTCCAGGCGAAAGATAACCACTTGCTCGTCATCGTCCAGGTCGTCGTCCACTTCGGCGGCGATGAGATCGCTTTCTTCTTCACTCTTGCTCACGGCGCCCAGTGCCTCCTTGATTACCGAATGGCCAAACAGGTTGCGCGCGGTCACGATCGACACCATGCGTTTGCCGTTGTCCAGCCGGCAGATTGATGTGATTTCGGCGAGATTCCCCTCGCGGGCAAGCAATGCAGGGAGCGCGTCCACCCCGGACTTTGCCACCCGAAGCACTTCGCTGACCGCGTCCACCACCACGCCAACGGAGACGCCGTTCAATGTCAACACCACGATGCGACTTTTTTCGTCCAGATCGCGATGTGGAAGCGCGAACATGCTGCGCAGGTTGACCAGCGGCAGCAGGCGGCTGCGCAAGGTCATCACACCCAGCACGTGCGAATCCGAGTGCGGCACATGCACCACCGCTTCCGGAACCTGCACGATCTCCTGCACCTCTTCGATGGCGATGGCATATTCCTGACCATCCACATCGAAGCTCACTAGTTGCAGTTCATCGGTGTTGCCTTCTTCCTCGACCTCAACACTGGCTTGCAGAGCGCTTGTCCCGCTGACGTTCTTGGTGAGAGACGCGATTTGCGTGAACTCCTTCTCGATGAGTTTGAGGAAGTCCAGCACCATGATCATGGGATGACCACCCACGTCTTTGAGCAAGCCGGAGAGCACCTCGGTATTGACGGTAGTGCGGATCGAGCCCACGTCTTCGATGTGGTTGGCATCGACGCCCACCACGCTCGAAACACGATCGACGACAAAGCCCAACGGCTGCCCAACATCCACTACCAAGGCGCGTGTTGAGTCGTCATGAGCCAGTTCCGGAAACCCGAATAACCGCCGCAGCGAGATGATCGGCAATACCTTGCCGCGAAGATTCGCGAGGCCTTCCAAAGCCGTCGGAGCTAGAGGAACGCGCACCACATCGGGAACGCGGATGATCTCTTTTACCGGGGCCATATCGGCGGCGAATACCTCTTCACCGGCAATGAAAACCACATACTGCTGCGTGCCCTGTTGCGTAATGGAAGCGCGCGGACCGCTCTCATTGCGATCCGGGCTTACCTCCTCTGGTTGTTGAATACTCGAGGCTCGTACGTCGAGTTCGCTCTCGTCAGGATCAATCACGGCGACGCCTCCCGCATCCTCTTGCAGTTTCATGATTCGCTTCGTCATCGCGGCCCCCTACCCTGCAGCCTGAAGTTCGTCCGCCAGGGATGAAATCTCTTCAATTGCGGCTGACAGGTCTTCGGCTCCCTTGGACTGCTGCTGCGCGGCGCCGAATGCTTCTGTGGCTGCCCGGTCGGCTTGGGTCGCAGCGGTCGAGATCTGCTCGATCCCCTTCTTCACCTGGCCGATAGCGGCGGCGATTTCGTCCGAAGCGGCAAGAATCTCCGCCGTACCCTTTTCCACCACCAGGATGTCCGTCTCAATCGTGACCAGGTCGATATTGGTTTTCTTGGCCTTCTCCACCTCGGCAAGCGCCGCCGCCACAATCTCGCTCAGGTCGCGGCCCACTACGCCAATCTGGTCCTGCACCGCCTTTACCAGATCCTTGATCCGGTCGGCATTCTCCGAAGAATCGTGGGCCAGGTTGCGGATGTCGGTGGCCACTACCACAAAGCCCTTGCCGAACTCTCCGGCTCTGGCGGCTTCAATCGCCCCGTTGACGGCGAGCATGTTGGTCTGAATGGAAACGGTACTGATGGCTTCGACGATCTTGTCGATGCGCCTCGATACCAGTTCCAGCGCGTTCATCTGCTTGATGCTGGCGCGGGAGGCTTCAGCCGAAGTGGAAAGCCCGGTCACCAGTCCATTGATTCCGGTCTTGTTCGCGTCCAGCAACTTCTTGATGGCCACCACCTTTTCGGCGCTTGCGGTGGCGCGCTTCTGAGCTACTTCGAGCCCTTTTTCAATCTGATTGGTGGCCGCGGATGACTCCTCTGATGCCGTCGACTGCACCTCGGCGCTCTTCTTGATTAAGTTCAAAGCGGCCATAATCTGGGCGCTGGAGCGGTTGATCTCCTGCACGCCGGAAGAAAGCTGTTCAGCTGACGAGGCAACTTGTTCCGCGCTCTTGGCCACATCGGTGGAGTTTTTCAAATCCTCTGCCAACTCCGACAGGGCTTGGGCCGTCTGCTCGCATTCGTTCAGGGCCTGGGTCTGCTCGGCCACCGTCTTGGCGGATTCCTGGGCAGCGGAAGATTGTTCCTCGGCGGCGGTCGCGATGCTCTGCGAACCCTTCAATGCCTGCTGGGCGGCAAGATTGGATTGGCCGGCATTGGTGCCGACTTCCGTGATTCCCCTGACAATCTCAATGACCGCAACGCGAATCTCTTCCATCTGGATGGTAACGGTCTTGCCCTTTTCCACTTCTTCTTCAATGGTCTTTGCGGAAGAATTGATACCGTCGGCAATGGTTTTAACATCCACCTGAATCTGCCCGACCAGCTCCTGAATCTGTTTCGCGCTTTTTTCCGAAGTTTCGGCCAGGGTGCGGACTTCATCAGCCACCACCGCGAACCCCTTGCCATGCTTTCCGGCGCGGGCGGCTTCGATAGCTGCATTCAAAGCCAACAGGTTGGTTTGGTCGGCGATGCGTGCCACAGCTTTCACAATGTCGCCAATATTGGCTGCCTGCTTCTCCAACTCGACTACCATGTGTACGGAGGCGACCTGGCGCTGCCCGGCAACCGCGACATTGGTGATTAAGCTGCCCACGTCGGTGGCGCTTTGCGCGATGAGTGTCTGAATGACTTCACCCTTCATTCGGCCCAGTTCCGCATTTTGCATCTGCCGTGTAAGTGCGCCGCCCACTTGCTGAAATGCTTCGAGAGACTGCTGCGCCGCGCTCGAAGCTTGTTCCGCCCCGGTGGCGATCTGGTCGCTGGCGCGCTTAAGTTCCTCTGCGGCCGAAGAGGCCTGGCCGATGCCGGAGGCCAACTGGCCGGTGGCTGCTGCAATGCGCTCTGCCGCCTGCTGTTGTTTGGCGAGGGTTCTCGCCTTCTTGCGCTGCGCCTCAGCCTCGCGGGTGGCTACAGCCGTTGACTTTCCATCCGTTGCAACTGTAATTGCCTGGACGGTAGCTTTCTTGACAAGTGCCATTGCCTGGTCCTTTCGTGACTCCTCCCCAAGGCAGGATTCCGCGATTCTTCCATAGCCGGAATCTGCGAGAAGAGAGGATATGTGCGAGAGCGGACGCATTTGCATGCGCACGGTGGGCTGATAGAAATCATCCGCTAGAAAGCGTCGCTATCTGGGCCTATAAGGCGCCGGTATTGCGATTGGTTCGCCCGGTGTCCCTTATAGCGATGAGACAATCGACTCCTCACTGCATGGGTGATACGGCCTGTATCCGAGATCGCGCGGGGTCCTTGCTCACGCGTTTGAGAGGTTTTGCAAGGATGGGAGAGGACGAGTCTGGTGGCTGTCAGTCCATCATTGACGGTGCGCTGCGGTTGCGTTCGAAATGTTGGCTCCTCAAGCTGGCGCCCGGATGCTGCTTTTTTCTACGCCACGACTCCATAATCGGTTCTGTGGGCAGAAATGCTTCCTGGAAATGATGATTGCGCAGTATGGCAATTCGAGATCGGGCGTGGTGGAGTACTCTGCCCGATTCGGGAAACTTGAGAAGGGAAGTAAATTACCGCGAAGCGAACGAAATGTTCTCGGAAAACAATATCCAGAGTTCACCAGCACCGAATTCGCGAGGAGAGGCGGAGTCTTATGCGGAAGAAGCGTTCAAGAAGGCGCACAAACACCTCGGATTGGTCGGTTATGCTAAATTCCGCAATGCGCCACACGATGTCCTTTGGGGGAAACGGATGAAGACAAGTCTGCTTTTCGCTCTTATGTTCTGCCTGTGCTCCGCAGCCTTTGCTGGATCCGTGATCACAACGCGTCCCGACGATTCCAAGGCTATCTATGTCGATGCTCCCGCTGCGAAGGCCGATAGTTCAGCTGCACTTCAGGCGGCCATGGATAAGGCCGGGGGCTCAGGACGAGAAGGAATCGTCTTTGTTCCGGAAGGCCGCTACGCTCTTACGCGCACCATTTACGTCTGGCCCGGCGTGCGCCTCATCGGCTATGGCGCCACTCGCCCCATCTTCGTGCTGCCGCCGCAAACGCCCGGCTTCCAAAGCGGCATGGGCGTAATGGTGATGTTCACCGGCCTGACACCCAGCGAGCGTGCGCGCGGCGGCGGTCGCATCGCCTTTCCGCCGCCTGGTTCCGTTCCGCGGAACGACGATGTCGCTGACGCTAATCCGAACACATTTTACTCGGCGATGACGAACATCGACTTCGAGATCGGCAACGGAAATCCCGCCGCCGTGGCCGTCCGCTTCCATGTGGCCCAGCACGCTTTTCTCACGCATATGGATTTCCGCATGGGGTCCGGTCTGGCCGCGCTTTACCAGGTCGGCAATGAAGCCGAGGACCTGCACTTCTATGGCGGGCGCTACGCCATCCTCACAGAAAAGACCTCGCCCGCATGGCAGTTTACCTTGATCGATTCCACCTTTGAGGGTCAGCGCGAATCCGCCATCCGCGAACACGAAGCCGGCCTGACTCTCATCCGCGACAACTTC
>Ga0302320_10012544_pt1 | contig 17778 bp, 15 predicted proteins | sample Bog_T0_3_FD_202130 | JGI IMG/M metagenome (GOLD analysis project Ga0302320, IMG submission 202130) | Peat permafrost microbial communities from Stordalen Mire near Abisko, Sweden - Bog_T0_3 | ecosystem: Environmental > Terrestrial > Soil > Wetlands > Peat | place: Sweden: Abisko, Stordalen Mire...
ACACCTCGTAATCCGCTCCCGCCAGGAATCCCACCGCCGCATCACCGGTGCAATCGGCAAACCAGCGGGCCGTCAATCGCACTCGCCGGGCGGTCCGCGTCTGCTGGGCGACGACGGAACGAATCCGGCCATTCTCTGCCTCCACTTCGTTGACGCGGTGCTCGAGGAACAGGCTGAGGTTGGTCTCCGCATGTACCAACGCCAGTTTTTGGGCATCCGCATAAACTTCGGCGGATTTGGCGTTGCCGGTGGATGCATTTTTCGCCGGCACCAACTCGGCCACGAGGTCACCCACGTGCGGATACGGTCGCTGCTGGGTGCTGCCCTCCGGCCAGACGCGCACTTCCGAACTGCCGTTGCCCCCCAGCACCGGACGGTCTTGCACCAGCGCCACTTTCAGCCCGAGGCGCGCCGCCGCCACGGCCGCGCTGGTGCCGGCGATACCACCACCGACGACGACCAAGTCATAATGCCCGCCGTCTTCGGGTTGCTCCGATAGGCCCAGAACGGCGCGACGAAACTGCGCCAGGGCCCGCAGTTCATTAGGTGGTTTGAACTCCAAGTTGGAGCAAAACAAAATGGCGTCACAGCGGCCTTCAAAACCCGTCAGATCATGCAGGGCAATCGAGGTTTTGCCAGCCAAAGGCTGAATGCCGCCGTCCTGCCAATGCCATTCCGCTCCTTCGGTGCCAAAAGTGGTCCGGAGCGGTTGACCATTCAACAGCAGTTGAAATCTTCCCGGCGCACCCGGCGCTTTCCACGGCGCCACCCAATCCCGGGTGCGCACCCAGACGTGGTAGGACCGTGGCCCGGAAAAATTCACGGCCGACGTGGCGTCGCGGACCGGCACCCCCAAACCATGCGCCAACAGAAAGGGTGATCCCATCTGGTCCATGAATTGTTGATCCACCACCCAGCCACCCAGATCTGCAAACTGCTCGGCTTCGAACAACACCATAGCATTGTCCGCCCAGGCGCAAACCAGCCCCCCTCCCCAACCGGCTGCCAGCCACAGCAGGAAGGCGAGCCAGCGGTACGGGACGCGCGCTGGCCTCTCGATCTCGAAGCGAAAGGACAAATCATCCATGTTGCTCGCTATCTTTGGAACTGTCGGCAAAGCCGGTCCAGTTGGTGAAAATTTCGCGATTCAGGGTATTGGTTCGAGTCTGAAGAATCCAACCATAATTATGCGACGGGCAGGGCGGCCGCCACCAGAAGCCGACGAAACCTCCATTTGCAGCGTTAGGGTCGCAACCTCTCGACAACCGCGATGCCATCATCCGGATGAAGGAAAAGTGAAAGGACTCAAATGAAACCCTTGGAAACCATGGAAGAGGCGTCTTCAGATGGCATGGAAAACCATGTGGCAAGGCTCAAATGTCAACGAAACGCCCCCGTTGTCAGAAAACAACTGAGAATGGACTGGGAAAAAGAGTTGCAAATCTTTGGAGTGGGCGGAAAATCACGCAAAAGCCCCATGCGGGTCGGGGGTAAGAAACCCAACGGGAAATTCCGATTGAATCATGCAGCCGATGTCAGGAAAACAACTGTCGGAGAAGCTGGGCCATCTCACAGGCATCTGCTTGCCAAAATCGTTCGCATTTCCTGTGTTTTGGCTCATGATTGCGACCGGTGCGGGGGCTTCGCCAGGGATTGACGCAAGTCCGCCCGCCAATTATCAGGAGATCACCAATGACCTCGAAGTTCCTTTCCCGAGCTATGAACATCTCAGTGCGGGCGCACTCAGAGTGCAACTCTTGCCGGGCCTCACCAATTTTGTATTCAGCATGTATGGTGCACCGGGAGAAGTGGACAAGCTCAGGCAACTCGTGGGCGTCATGCGGGAGCAGCATCTCGGCAACGGTTTCGATCCTGGTTCCAGCCCACAAACTGGCGCCAAACCAGTCTTCGACTATCTTGCGACGATTCGCTGGCCGGTGATGTGTTACCCGGGCGGGGACATGCAGGTCGAGGGCGGACGCAGTGCGTTGGGACCAGCAAATGAGGCCTCCTTGTCCGCGATGGATCAAGCGGGCGTATTCTCCGCGGTGCAGCTTGGCGAGTGGGGTTATTATTTCCACAATCTCTCGACTGCGGAATCCTGGTGGCGCGACAACTTCGGCAAGGACTTTGATTCATTCAAACACTTGATGAAACCGCCGGGATTGGCGGGTTATGATCGCCGCCCGACCGGCAAGCGGGAATGTTATGAGACGGTCAAAGATTACTTTGCGAGCCGAAGCCGCGACCTGCTCGGCCGGGTCATCAGTGTAACCGGGCATTCGCACTATGAAGCCTATGCGGGTGAATGGGGCGCGCGTTGCATCGGCCTGGAGGTCGGGGAGAACATTGCCTTCACCCAATCAAAACTGGCATTTGCCAGAGGCGCTTCACGCCAATGGCAGAAACCCTGGTCGGTGCAGGTCAGTCCATGGTTCAACGGCGCCTGTACCACCAGCGGCCCACTGCGCAAGGAAGGTGGCGACGCCCGCGGACTGGATGCGGGGCATTCTCTCAGTTTCTACGAGCGGATGTGGCTCCATGGCTGGTTCGCCGGCGCGGCGATGGTGACACCCGAGAACAGTCTTTCGACCTTCTTCGAAAAACCCGAAGCGCCCTGGACCCTGACCTCGCACGGACGGAAAGCAGCGGAGGTTTTTTCCTTCACGCAATGCCATGACCGCGGTGTGCCCTATGCGCCGGTTGCAATCGTTCTCGATCGCCTCGCCGGTTACAACGCATACATGGACAAACCTTGGGGAATCCTGCCTCCAACCGCCGGCGATCGAGAAGTCAGGGATCTTTTTGATTACCAGCTTTTTCCAGGAAGTGATCACATTCATGCCAATCCCTTTCCCGAAAATCCCGAGCTGAGTTATCTTCGCCCGACGCCCTATGGTGAACTTTTTGATGTCCTGCTCACCAGCGTGCCGCCCGAAGTCCTGCCGAATTATCCAGTGATCCTCTTGGCGGGTGACATTGAGTTTGACAACGCGTTTCTCGGGGAGTTGGAGAAATCCTTGCGCCGCGGAAGTCTCGTGCTGATGTCGCCCCGCCACCAAATCGCCTTGGGAAAAGATTTCGCCCGAGTCCTGACACAGGGCAAGGTCGAAATTCTTGAACCCTGGACCAACACCATTACTGGCAGATCGACCGCCATTTCAAATGACCGGCTGGAGGGGCTTTCGCGTAAAATGCTACCGATTGAAATCAGGGGTGAAGCCGTTCAATTTTCAGTCAACCGCAACGCAAACGGCTGGCTGGTCGAAATCATCAACGACGCCGGCGTGACCAAGCTAAAGGATCAGCCTGCAATCACGGATGCGAAAGCCACCGCGCTCGTCACCGTCACCGCCAAATTCAAGTGCGCCTTCATCAAGGAGTGGCGAGCTAACCGAGTCCATTCCTTTGCCTCCTCCATTTCCCTCGAAATTGGACCTGGTTCCACCGAGTTCTTGGAATTTGGAGAATTGCGTTGATTCAATCCACGCGTTGGTGTCGCTGGACTATTCGGCGACGTCTTGCTTCTGTTCCGGTAAAGTACCGAGCTGGTATACTCCCAATTGGGAACTTTTGCACTCCGCGTCTCGCCAATAATAAACTGTCAGCCGTGCCACAAGCCCCAAAGTCTCCACCCATCGGAAGTTCTATGCTCCCCCCACCAAAACAAAAAGTGCAGCTCGAATCAAGGAACTGCACTTTTCATCCAGAAATCACTTCTTCCCAGCCTTGGCCTTTGCCCAGCGCAACTTCTGGGCCGCCGCAATTCTGGCCCGCCCCGCAGCACTCATGCCGCCCTTCTTGGCTGGCTTGGCAGCAGGCTGTTCTTTGGCTGCATTGTGTTTAGCCCATCTCGCCTTTTGTGCAGCCTTAATCTTCGCGATGTGGGCGGCGCTGAATTTGCGTTTGCCGGGCTTAGCAGGTTCAACCGGTTCGGGTGCTTGGACAGCCTCGATCGGTGCTGGGGCTTCGACTGGGGCTTGAGCTTTGCCTCCGAAGAGGGCAGCAAGTTCATTTTCCAGAGCCGTGATTTTCTCTTTGAGATCGGCGGCTTGACGTAATTGTGATGATGATAGATTGATCATTGCGCCGAAATTATAACTGAGTCAGTTTATTAAGGAAAGACCAAAACAGTAGCTTCAAAGGTCTCAATCACTCTTTTGCGCCAGTCGAAGCTTTCGCACCTAGAACAAAATCGCAGGTGTGTGGTAAGCCATGAATCATTGGTTACCTAAGAATAAGCGAGTCATCCCTGGGGTGGCTGACTCGGATGATTTGAACCTTGTGGGTCCATTGCCGCCAAGCTCCGCAACAGATGCATGATGCCGATCTGGCAAAAGGCGGTTGATTCCGGATACATGTCCTGCCGCACGAGATCCTCAATGCCATCACCGTCGGTGTCATCGGTCCAATTATAAACCGCGCCCAGTTCATTGAAGAGCCGCATGTGCCACGGATTGTCTCCACAAAGGTAGCTCAGGATCGCCTCGGCCCGGTTTCGGTAGCGCGCGTCACCGCTTAACTCATACAGGTCGGCCAGCGCCTGTACCCAGTGGCCGTCCTGGTAATAAAAGTATTGCGCCTTGCCGCCCTTGCTCCAGATATGGGTCATGCGGCCAGCTCCCACCCGCAGACCAAATAGTGGCGTCGGCGTCCTGCGTTCCTTGGTGTCGACTCTAGCAGCCATCCAGGCGTCGGCCACTTGGCACGCCGTCCGACGCCAGCGTGCCGCGCCCGCTTCCCCGCGAAATTGCGATGCTCCTTCGGCTAGTGCCGCAATGGCCATGGCATCCACGTTGGGATAGACCGACCAAGAATGGTCCGGCCGCTCCAGGTCGGCCAAGGCATCGAGCGACTGGACACACAGCCGGTGTAACGTCCTCGGGCCGGTCTCATTTCCCAATCGCACCGACAGGTCCGGCGCCGCCTCGCACGCGGCCAGCATCCCCAACAGGAGGTAGGCATGTTCCCCGGGATCGCGCCAGAACGCTCTCCCCTCCGGGGTCGTCTTTACATAGCCCCCGGCCTTACCGTCGTGCAGGCAAAATTGGAGCGCCAAGGCAATGGAGGTCTGCAACTCCGACGCCACGAGGCCTCGCGGCTCGCCTCGCAACGCTTCACCCAGCCCCCAAACCGCGCGGCCGTTCAACACTCCGCCCTCGGCATAATCTTGAAACGCCGGATTATAGAACCAACCTTTGCCTTCAGTCAGGAATGCGCCGTCCTTGAACATACCATAACGAAACGCCCCGGCGGTGTAGTTTTCCCGTCTACCCGTCGCATCGCCCAGGGCAAAATTGTCGGTGCCGCGATGCTGCATGGCCATCAGGTTCTGGGCCCCCTCACGGCAAATCTCCTCCAGATTGTCGTTGAGCGGTTCAGCGCAGCCTTGGTGGTTTACGTACATGATGAGAATGTCGGCAAAGTCATTGGCAAACGCGTAAGGACGATAGTTAGACGGCTGACTGTTCGCGGGATCGCCGTCCAGCGGATTGTCATTGCTGGCATTAAACCACGTGTTCCAAACCGACTGCCAGAAGGTGCGCCGCAAGCGATGTCCCAGTGGTTGCGACCAGTCACGATCACGATGGTCAAATTCATACAGCGTGAGGTTGTTCTTAAACCATGCCAAGTCCTTTGGGTTTGCCAGATCGAAATTCGCGTCGCCAACTTGTAAGGTGCGCGCACCCTGGCTGTGCAGGTATAAATTGACGAGGGCACGGGTGGTCGGCCACTTGCTGCAATCCGTGTCGCAGGCGCCCTGCCGATCCCGCAAATCGCACGTGAACGCCGATGGCAAGTCCGGCAGGATGCCGCCGCGGCCGCGAATCATTAAGGTGGCTTCCGCCTGGAAGTGGTTCGGGCGGGCGGTGTCAAAGTTCGTGTCGGTCGTGGCATCAATAAACAGGACGCACGGTGTCAAAGGCGTCGCATCTGCGAAATCGGCTGGATACCGGCAGCGGAAGCGTTTGTTGACAACGGCGACTCCCGTTTGGGACGTCGCCCCGTGACCGGTCGTCACGCGAATCAAAATATTGGAACTGGTTTGAGCATCGACATTCCCAGCGATGATCACGTTCCCCTCCCTCGCTTCCGCCAGCGGCGACGGGGTGAGGGTCTCGCGTAAACTCACGGGGAGTTGATTGCTGGCACCCGAAGTTCTCCAACCCGCCGCGAGCAACATCATCGCCACGGCGAACCTGCGGGCCATGCCACACAACACTTGTCGCATGGGCGAATTTCCCGGGTTAGTCATGGTTGAAGCTGAGAATATCAGGTGAGTCCGTCGCAGGCATCAAATTTCATCTGAACCGGTTGTCGCGCATCATCTTCATGGGGTCGCGGACGTGGGGCCAACCGGACAATTCCAACCTAGACTCCAGCATTAAATCCACCCTTGAATCCATTGGGTTGCATCGTTCAGTTTCGCCCATTCGATAACGAACCGCCGGTGCGTCATCACGGCTTCCAACTCCACCTGCTCAATCAGGTGGGGGACTGTTTCAGGGTTGATCACTCGCGCTACCAGGAAATGCTTCTCCTTGGCACGAGGACTCACCGCCGTCCATTTGCTCGACAACAGTTTTTTCGGGTTTAATCGATGGCGGCGTGGTCCAGACATTCAACCTTGCTGGTGGTCAAAATCGGAACAGCTCATGAAATAATGGCAACGGGGACATCGCAATTTGCACTTCTCGTTGATCAGTTCATGTCCACACTGCAAACAATAGCGCCAATGCTCTCCCTCGCCCTGATCGGGCTCGCGAACAGGACATTCGTTGCAACCTTCGTGGTTGAGTTCCATCGCGATTGAAAATCTCACTCTTGAAATCCGCGCTGTCGAGAGAAAAGTGAGCAAGGGCGTTAAAGCGAATGCCCGGAACGGGCATCTTGAAGGAACTTGAAGACCCAAACGCTGATTGACATGTTCCATTGCCAGCCCTTTAAATTACCGTCAATGAGCGACCACCCATTTCCATCAGGCCAGTGGGTTGGATTTTACACCAACGCTGGCAGTTTGAGGCAATATTTAATGGACCTGATGCTGGAGTTCAAGAACGGTGTGATGACTGGTGAAGGTGCGGATGGGATCGGGTTCTTTATGGTGTCTGGAAATTATTCGGAACAGAATGGAGAGTGTGGGTGGGTAAAACAATACGTCGGCCGGCACGCAGTTGATTACACAGGGTACCGGGAAGGCAAAGGAATTTGGGGCAACTGGATTCTGGTGTTTGGAAGTGACGGATTTCACATCTGGCCGTTGTCTGAAGGCCGTCCAGCCAATGTTGAAAAAGAGAGCGAACCAGGGGCAACACCTGCTTTTAGCCCAAGGTCAACCTGGTAACGAAACTAAAGTGCAGAGATTTTGTCTGGCGTGGGCGCATCTACCAACTGAACGACTTTAGACTGAGCTACTATTGCCTGCCACCGTCAACTGTTAACAGTTGACGGCCTGGGCTGAATCTTAGGTATGGGGTTTAATCCCACCGCGGATCAGAAACGCAAATTCTTCAATAAAATCAAGGTTTGTGCTTGGCATGGCTCTCCTCCACCCCTAAGCTGTGCCCGCAAACATTAACCAAAGCACAAAACGAACATTTTATTTTATGGCAAAAGCACTGACCAAATCGCAAATCGCGTCTGAAATCGCGGAGAAGAACAGCATCACCAAAAAGCAGGCCGTTGAAATTCTGGAACACATTGCGGCGCTGGCATACAAACACGCCAAGGACTCATTCACCATTCCTGGACTGGGCAAATTGGTGCTGGTCAATCGCAAAGCCCGGGTCGGACGCAATCCCGCCACAGGTGAAACGATCCAGATCAAGGCCAAGAAAGTCGTGAAGTTCCGGGTCGCCAAAGCCGCCAAAGACGCGATCCTGGGCGTGAAGAAGTAATTGCCGATCTTTTAATCAAGGCACTCCGATGGTTCGGAGTGCCTTTTTTATTCCTGCGATTGGTGGCGGCCATTTGTTCCGGATGCAGTCAAAACTTATTAACGGTTGCCGACAGCGCAGCTCTTGACGCTGAATGTCAACCGGCAGGGAATTGCCAAAACCATTGTTTTCATTGGTCATTGCAATCGTTTGGCGAGCTTGTTGCCGCGCTGCCTCGGTGAATAAGCTGTGCATATCAATTGATGGTCAAGTGCCGGAATTCTGCTATTCTGTTGGCGGTTCATTGAAAGAACGAAATGGACGGCAGAGAGTAAAATTGAAGTTGTTCGTTTCAGGATAATCCCAGGCGACTGGGGAAAAGTCAGGTCAGGCTGGTTGACCTGACTCCTTTGACACCGGGCCGCAAGGCTTGGGGGCGGAGGCAGAATTCACCAGTTCCTCTGGCGGTGTTCGCACACCGTCAAATGCGAATGAGGGACTTGGCAGCAAGAAGCGATAAGAAGCCGCTTCGAGTTGAGTCAAGTAATCCGGGAAAGTTTCGGTTCCGGATGAATCGCAGTCACCCAAAGGGTGAACAGTTGCTACTGTGCATCAGCACGGTGCGGACGGCTCTGGCGGGAGCAATTAAATTGAGACCGCCCAGCGAAAGACGCCGAAAGGCGGACAAAGGGAGCGGCCGCATCGGGAAGGACTCGGAGCTGGGCTAGTTCCGTGAAAAACTTCCAAGGCCGGCGATGTTAAAAACGACACCGCTGGACTGTGAGATAAAAAGCAGCTTGAGAGAGAAGAGGCGAGACCCGTGGCCATGGGCGAACGCATCGTCACAAGCGATGGCTGACCCAAGGCCAGTGGTCAAGACGCGAAAATAGATTCGCAGGCGTGTCTTGACCTGGTTTGCAGGCCGGTGGCGCAACCACTAGCTGAAGCGAGCTGAAAAGCCTCACTCAAAATCCGCGCATCGCAAGATGCCGGACGGCCCTGCTACGAGGCCGACAACTCCGCTTGCCGTGGAGAATGGCGTCGGGAAACCGGCAGCCCCTGAGAAGGGCGCGCCTAATGCTGGTGCGGGAAAGAGAGCTCGGCGAACTCCCATCCCCAATTTGTCCCTGTCTGACCGCAAGGTTGGGCAGGGACTCATTGTTTTTAGCATTCCTGTTTAATTGGCAAACGGCTCCATCGTTCTCGGGCTCTGGCCAAGGTTTGGCCGATGCGCTGCCGGGAGACTTCGAGTTCAGCCGCAACATCGATCTGGCTCGGCCAGCGGGCCACGGGGGCCTCGCTCGATGCCTGCCACTCCAGAAAGGACTGAATGAGCTTCGCCTCTTCGGTGAGTCTTCCCCCGCGTTTGCCGCCGGCCACCTGAAAGGCCACACTTTCGGCGGTGGCCAGAACCTCAGCGCCTTCAGGCGTGATCTCGGTTTCGGCGGATTCGGCGAAAGGCAATCCCTCGCGCAGCTGCTTGCATAATTCGCCGAGCTCCCGGCGGATCTTGTGGCCCACACCGGGAAGCTTGTAGATGCGCATCAACGGATAGCGCAGCAGGTCGGCAACGGTGTTGAGGTTGAGCCGGTCCAGGGCATTGGTCAGCCGGGTGCTCAAGCCCAGCAAAACCAACTGCGTGTTGACCGTGATTTTCTCCGGCAGTTCGAAAGGAAGGCCCTCGGCCAGGTGCGTGGTGTGCGATGTCGTCTTCCGCGCCGGCTCGTCAATGGTCTCGAAGACACTCGTCCAAGCGGCAAGCATTTCGCCAGGGTTGTCGTAGCGGTCAGCAAAATTGCGGCGCAAGGCGCGCTGGAAAAACTGGGCGAACCGTTCGCGCAGGCCGGCGGGGAAAAGCTCACCCACGATCTCAACTTCGCCTTTGGTCAACGAAACCTCGGTCTTGCCATCGCCCCACTTCGGCAGCACCCCGGTCGCCATCTCATGCAGGGTCATTGCGGCGGCAAACAACTCGGAACCGGTATCCCACCGCTTCACCTTCCTTTCGCAGATAAAGGGGTCTAAATAGGGCGTCGTGCCAACATTGATATTGTCGGGCGAAGATCCCGCCAGTGAAAAGATGTCATGAGCGTAACCACCATCAGCCCCACCCGTCAGCGCCTCCGGTGCCAGATAGGCCAGCGAGACATCCTCAACGAGTTGCTCGGCGTGCAGGCTGGCCGAAATCCGGGTGCCTTGCGTGGTGGTACCGCTCATCAGTCGCACACTGGTTTGCCAGTTGCAGATTTGGACGGTGGGCGTTTTATCCGACTGCTCGCGCACGTAAATGCTCTGCGGCGAAAGGCTACGGTGAACCACATGCTTGCTGTGGGCGTACCGGGTGGTGTCCGCGAGCTGCCGCAGGATATCCAGCCGGTGATCCACCGCCAATTGGGGTCCCGACAATTGCATGAACTGATCGAGCCGCCGCGCTTCGGGTTCCGTCCGCAGAAACAGCACCGGGCCAAATTCGCATTCGGTCGGGGGGGTCCGCCCGCAAAATCCCCGGCTGATCCAACAGCTCCAGAACCTGACACTCGCGGCGGGCGGCGTTGCGCAAAATGGCCCGCTTTTCCTCTCCTGCCTGCCGAGCCACCTGATAAATCCGGGCCACGCGCCGTGTGGAACTGTGGGTAACATGGTGCGCCTGCCAGTCTTGATACGCGCCGGTGGGGCTTTCGAAAGCAGTTGATCGAGAACGAAATCGCCCACGCGCCGATGGTCTTGTCGCGAACGAATACTGGCCTGCTCCATCGCCTGCGCGAAGGAGCGAATAGCCAGACGGTTGACTGCCGGCAGGTCGCGTGGCGGCAACCACCAAACCATTCCGAGTATAACCTCGAAAGGGTGGGTGGCTGAGTGGTTCAGGGTGGGCAGAGGAGGCTGGGACCATCCGTGCCGCCGCTGTTCTAGCTGGTTTTCGTCTTGTCGGGTTCACCTGGGCCCGGGAATCCAGCCCGGCCGAAGCGATCGATGCAACCACCACAGATGCCATAGCCCGCGTCTTGGTCAAATACCTTCTGCTTTGCGAGGGTGGACTCGAACTGTTCATCGCAGCAGCCACAGGTGAAACTGCATTCACGGTCAGTCAGTGAGCCTTCCAGTGGCACCACCGCCCGGCGCCATACTTTGGCGATGGTGACGGCCGAAGTGACGGTCAGCAGCTTCGAAGCCTCGGACTTTATCCAGCCAAACATGATGCTCTCGTACTGTTCCTGGGTGTCGAGGTTGACGACGGCGACCTCGCCCCACGGCTCGTCAATGACGCTGTCGTCAATCAGGGCGATTCGCCCGCCCTTGGCATTCCTCCAGATGTAGGCATAGCTCGATACACACTTGCCAGTATGGATGAGGTGGACAGCTTCCGCGGCATCGGCCACAGGCGTCGAGATGTGATTGCGGGCTTCGTAGAACATATTATGGTGCTTTCTCTTCATTGAAAGGCTCGAGCTGCTTGTTGAAATGCGCTTCGACGTCGGCCTGGGAGCCAAGGGCGTCGTTGGACTCGGGAGCATTGTCGATGCCGTTGGTCCACAGCCGACCGATGGCGGTGAAGTTACTATGCAATCGCCAGGCAAGCGGGCACCGGAAATCCATCGGCCACAAGTCACACCCGCACGCCTTCAATTAACCATAGATCTCGTGAAGTCGATGCGCCTTCATGTATTTCGGGTGACGGTCACGGATCACCAAGAAAAACGTGTTGCTTAACCCAACGGCGACGACCCACTGGTGGTTGAAGGCCAGCAGGTGTCCGTCATCGAACACCTCGGCATCGCCGGCCGGCAGCATCAGCAGTGGACCGACCGGCAACGGCGTGCGCGGCGATCCCGCCGGCAGTCCCAAATCGGAGTGACCGATATTCATGGGACTGGAGTACCCTGCCGACGATTGAAGTCCAGCAAAAGTTGTCCGCCACTTTTTATTTCGGGAAGGCTGGCCCTGTTGCTTTTGAATCGAAAGCAAAACGCTCCAGGCTCGCTAGATTTGCCAGCCGGAATTCGAGTGGGAAGACTTGCGGAATGAGGATGCGATCAAGCGTTGGTTTCCCTCTTTGGAAGGCAATGATGGTGGCTCTGGGTCGCCTCCTGCCGAAATCCGGGGCGTCCAATCTGCAGTGATCTCGCGGATGTCCAGCAACGCCGTTCGCGCGCTTCCCGCAAGAACCCCTGAGCAACAGGCTTCCCAGCAATACTGGGAAAAGGCAAAAACCTCATTCTGTCACTGACATCAAGAGCGACAAATAGCCAATAGATACAAGGCATTGAGTGCTGTTTGTGAATCGCATTACAGACATACAACTAAGTTTAGACTGTATTTTCCTTTACTTGTTGAGAAAAGGGGAAGGGGGAATCCCCCATGGTTGACCTGGCGCCGAGAATTGAGCCCGAGGACAACCACTGGTATCTGTTCGCCTTCGACGTGAAATGCCAGGCGATGCGCACATTTGCCCTGGTGCGGCTAAAATCCCCGGAGATCACGACCGAGCGATTCACCATTCCCAAAAAGTTCAACCTGGCCGAATACTTGAAGGGCAGCTTCAACGTGTTCAAGGGGCCGGACGATTACGAGATCGTCGTGGAATTCGATTCTTGGGGAGCCGACCTGATCCGGCGACGGAAATGGCATGCCAGCCAGGAAGTCATGGAGTTGCCAAGACGCCAGCTCCGCTTGCGCCTGCGGTTGAACAGCCTTGAGGAGGCCGAACGCCGGGTGTTGAGCTGGGGCAAACATGCGACGGTGGTCCGACCCGAAGCGCCGGCAAAGCGGTTGCGCGAAACGGCTCAGACCTTGCAATCCCGCTATCAGGCCCTTTCAGCAGCGAGACGTCCTGGTTAGCCATGCCGGGGCTGTAACCGCTCATATGTAAATTACTTTGAGTCCGGGAGAACGATCCTGGAGGCGGCCCGCCAGTTCGCCGCCCATGATGTTGCCGGGCATCGCCGACGAACGGCGTGAGCATCGCGTCGCTCGGCAAGTCCGCGAAGCTCCTGGACCGGCCTGTGAAAAAAATCCAGTTGCTCGGCAGCAAGGAAAAATTGAAATGGCTGCAGACCGCCGAGGCGCTGGCCATTGCCCAGCCGGATAATGTTCCAAGTAATCTCGCCATTTTATTCAAGATTTCGATGAAGTGAGGTTGTAGAAGCCTCACGAATTTTGCTGCCTGCCAAGTAAATGTTAAAAAAGAATGTCGTTTCAACGTGGGATGTCATCTAGGTCGCTGCCGGACCAGGACAAGATCATTTGTAACCACACCCAAACGTTCGGCACGGCGCGCAAGCGGCGGCAACGGTTTTGACCTTAAAAAGCGCGGTGACACCGTCTCGAATCGGTGGAGCGCTCGGCAACCAACAGGAATTGACATCAATAGACATTCAAGCTGCTTTGGATCGCCTGCGCGACGATGTGATCGTCACACCTTGTGGCAGAACTTGTTCCAGTCGTGATCTGGATTATGGCACCAACAACTCGAAGGCGACGCCGTAATTTGGCTGCGGCGTTCCTGTAACGGCGCCCTGGAAGGGATCGGAATCACGTAAGAGTCCCCAACGATAAGTGCCCTGGAATGGTGTCTGCATCCGCGGCTTCTCGCCGATCATGGCATAGCTCAACCGCGCGCTGGAGCCGACGTCAGTGGCGCAGGTGATGATGACGTCGCTGCCGGCAATTTCTGCGGAAACGATCGCCACCTTGTCGCCACCGGCACTGCTTACCTCGAAACCTTTGCCATTTTTCCATGCGGCGCTGGATGAGTGCGGCAGTTCAAAATCTTTTTCCCAAACCAACGGCGGCGCCGGCACGCGGAAATGGACGGTGAGAATTTTTCCGTAGCGCTCAACGCCGGTCGGTTCCAGGGGCCGCCAGTCGTGACCGAGAATCACGCGCTGGAAATAAACTTCGGCGTATTTCTCGCCAAGCAACCGATAGCCCTCGGAGGTGAGGTGGACGCCGTCAGGCGATTGGTATTGGTATTTCGGGCCGGAGCAAACCATGTCCGCAGGAAAACCATCGCTGATCTGCCATTGCGCGAGCGTCGAAGGCGAGCGGTCGTTGCAGGAATTTTGCTGCGACAAGATCATCTGAATTTCCTCCTTCTGTCCGGTGATGGCCGGCAGGTCAGCGTTGTAGTCCTGCCAGAGCTGGTGGATTTCCTGCTTGTAATTTGCGTTACCGGCGTCATTTTCGCCGTGCGTGAGCACGATGGCGCCGATGCCGTAGGTTTTGCCCGCGGCCTTGGCCAGCCGGGTGACGGCCTTGGCTTCGATCAGCGAAGCCTCGTAAGCATGTCCGTTCACACCTTTCGGAACCGCGTTCTTTTTGATGAAAACCATTCCCTGCCCGCTTTCGCCGACGGCACCATGAACGCTGACGAAATCGCGTCCCAATTGCGAGCGCACCATCGCGGTGAGCTGGTTCGCCATCGCCGAGTGCGGCGTTTCGCCGTAAATATTCTCGGGCCACGAGCTGGGATAAGCCGGGGCATGTCGGCCAACCGGTTCGACGAGCGGAACGAGCGCGAGGTTCGTGGCGTCAGGATTCACCGGCCAAGGCAGACGGCCACTGGAGAGCTTGAGGTTGCCATGCGGCTGATTCGTCGAGAGCACCGGACTGGCGCCGACGGACAAACTTTGTCCGGTGCCGATGATGCCCGTCCAGTCCCAAGGCAGGTTGGCCCGCGTTCGCGTGCTGGCACAACCCGAAGAAAGGAACAGCGCTGCCAACAATGCGCAGCAAGAACATGCATTTGCCAATTGGAGCAGATTTGCTTTGGTTGATTTCATCGTTTCAGATTGAAGGAAGCCGCTGCCCAGAGCAATGCTCGCCAGCAAGGGAATTTGTTCACAGGTGTTGAAACCGCGCAACAGCGCCTCCGGCAGGCGACAACTTGAGCGGCATCGTATCCGCTGCCGTCACCACGCGTTCTTCAAATTCCAGATGCTCCGCGTTGACATCGCTATCGGCAGAGTCTTGCCACAACTGCATTTTCCAGCGGCCCGTTTTCAAAAAATCAAGTTTCACCGGAATTTCCCGCGCGGTGGAATCCGTCATCGCGCCGAGAAACCAGTCGCGGCCGCTTCGCCGCGCTTCCACGAGCTGCTGCGCCACCACGCCGTCGAGAACGCGCGTTTCGTCCCAGACCGTCGGCACGATTTTCAAAAAATCCGCGCCAGGCTGGTTGCGATAATGATCTGGATGATCGCAAACGCAACAAATCGGGCTGTCGTAAAGCACAAACAACGCAAGCTGCGCCGCGCGGGTGCCCTGAACTTCAGCCGCTATTGAATCGGCTTTGAATTGTGCCGGCTGGCGATTCAAAAATCCTCCGGGCGTGAAATCGGCCGGGCCGGCCAGAAAGCGGGTGAACGGCAAAGTCAACTTGTGTTCCGGCGTTACGCGCTTGCTCCAACGATTGTATTCGTTGCCTAAAATGCCTTCGCGTGTGATTTGATTCGGTAGCGTGCGGTTCAAGCCCGTCGGTTTGTAAGCGCCGTGAAAGTCTATCATCAGATGATGCGCAGCAGCGGTGCGGGCGATGCGCTCATACCAATTCACCATGAACTGATCGTCGCTGTCCATGAAATCCAGCTTCACGCCAGCGATGTGCCATTGTTCAAACCGCGCGAACACGTCTTCGCATTTTTCAAATCGTTCCAGGTCGTTCCAGCGCACCCACAGCCAGAGCCGCACCTGTTTTTCAACGGCAAAACGGCGGATTTCCTCCATGTCCACTGCCGGATTAATTTTTCGCAGATCAGATTTCGCCGTGCCGGGTTCGCCATACCACCACCAGTCAATCAGCTGATACGGCCAGCCCATGTCGGCGGCGAGTTGGATATATTGCTTTAGCGTGGCCGTGTCCATTTGCGTGTCACCAGACCACCAATGATCCCACGCCATCATGCCGGGCTTGATCCACGAGGCGTCGGCGAGTTCGCACGGCGTCGCCAGGTCCAAAACCAAATCACTTTCGATCAGGCGACCCGGATCGCGGCCAATCATCAGCACGCGCCACGGCGAATCGTGCGGCGCGCTCGCCTTCACCAGGCCGTCAGCTTCCCGCTGCGGCGCAAGTTTGGCCGCCAGCGTGACTCCACCTGAATGATTACTTGTGACGCCTCCGAGCCACATCCCGGACCAATCGAGCAAATCCGATTCCGTCACTGCCACCCACGCTGCGGGCGTGTGAATCAGCAGCGGCAGGCCGATGACCGATTCGGGCTTGATGTCGGACAAAAGCTGCGGCTTGAATTCCCATTCCTGCGGGCCGTTAAAATCCTTGCCGGGATCGTTCTGGCCGGCAAAGCATCGATCATTTTCGGCAAAAGCGAATTCCGTCCGCTCTTTTTCTAGCACGAATGAATCCAGCCCCGGTTGTGCCGGCAAAACGTAGCGAAATCCGATGCCATCGTCGAACGCGCGGAAAATCACATCAAATTTCAGGCCGTTTGACTGTTCGCGCAGCGTGAGCCGCAGTTCGTTATGGTGATCGCGAACCTGACGATGTTTGCCGAGCGGATTCTCCCAAGTCGTGTCGACGGCGCGTCGGGCGGCACTGACGAACTCCGCGTCGCGGCCAAATTCAAAACCTCCTCGGAAAGCGAGTCCAAGCCTTGATTCGCCGAGGATGGCGCGTCCATCCATACTGACCGCGTAACGCAACGGCCCCGCAGATGAACAGCGGACCTGAATCTTCCCATCCGGCGACGACAACGTCAGCGGGCTGCCGGATTTTGTGGTTGCACAATTGGTCAGCAAGCAAAGGCCCAAACCCAGGCTCGCGCAGCGAAACAAATTCAATGCCGGATCGGCGATCTTGGCCTTCAAAGGTAGCGCGTTGAGGTTTGAGAAAATGGTCATGTAATGGTGTTATTTCCAGAATTGCGTTCGGTGTCTGGGCATCGTTTTATATTTTTAATTGCCGGTCGTCAAGCAGCGCAAATTAATCGGAAGCAATGCCGGCTTTCGGACAAAGAGTTTGCCGACGCGAACAATCGCACCCCCCCAAGCTACATCTGCGCCGGGATAATTTCGATGGGGTTGATTTCCGGATTCTCAATGTTCGCGTTGAAGGTGACGTCGAGCTTGGCGTTGGTGATTTCCAACGGGACGGTTGCCACGTAGGCAGGTCCGATGCCGCCTGCTTTGGCGAACAAGTCCAGGTCCTTGAATATTCGCGACAGGCAACGTTGAAAGAAAACATCCGCAGACCCGCCGAGTCCATTGCGTCGTAAGTTTCGGCGAAGTGCAGCATCACCGTGTATTTTACGGAAGCCAGCGGCCGGGAAAACGCGGTCATGCCGTAACGCTCTGTGCGATAGAGCGAGGGCGTCTTGGTGCCGGTGATCGGCATGCCGGAGTCGCGCTTGGTTGTGTCGCCATCGGCGAATCCGTGATCGGCCTCCCACACTTTTCCTTCCTCGTCAGTAAACGGTGCCGTGACGCCCATTTTAATGCGGATGATTTTTTTGCGCACCGGCGTCCAACGCCGTGCCGTTCTCTTTCAAGCGCAGCATTAGCAAATCGTGGCCGGGAATTTCCGCGGACAGGACATCCGCCGTCGTGCCGGCGGGCTGGTGCGTCCACAAATTTTGCAGCGCATAAGTCGTGACGGAAAAATTCGCGTCGCGTTTTGAAAGCGCATCACCGACCTTTTCATTCTTCCAGTCGAATGAAGTATTCTGCGACTGCTTGCCGCGGTTCAACGCGCACATGGCCCAATCGCCGCCGGCCAGCGGCTTGAACCAAATTTCCACGTTTGCGTTGGTGGAATATACAAACGCCTGCACGCCGAACTTGTCCTGATTCACCGCGATGACCTCCGGGTTGGTGAAGATTTGCAAAACTTCCGGTTTCATGTGCGCGAGGTCGTTGCCCGAAATCAGCGGCGCGCACAACATGC
>Ga0302320_10012546_pt1 | contig 17777 bp, 19 predicted proteins | sample Bog_T0_3_FD_202130 | JGI IMG/M metagenome (GOLD analysis project Ga0302320, IMG submission 202130) | Peat permafrost microbial communities from Stordalen Mire near Abisko, Sweden - Bog_T0_3 | ecosystem: Environmental > Terrestrial > Soil > Wetlands > Peat | place: Sweden: Abisko, Stordalen Mire...
TATGCAAACGATCAATCCCAGACAGCATCGATCACCTTGTGATCAGCAACAGTGCTTCGGCTGGCGATACCACGCGGATAGAACCATGGTTTGCAACCCCTAACAGGTGGCGGTCGCCTGACACAAGCAGATCCGCATCGGACGCGACAGCGGCGGCGATGACATGATCATCATCTGGATCGTCCGCCACTACGCGGGGCACCTGCGCGGGCGAAGCAGATTGTGCAAGCCGAGTGTACAGGTCCAGGGCCTCCTCAATCGAGGATCCGAGCCCGCTCAGCCTGGATGCCAGATGCGGCCGGGCAAGGATCTCGCGCAACTCTGCCAGCAACTCCGGTGACGTGTGTAGCATGACATCGCCCTCAATGGCGGCTTCAAGCAACTGGAAGGGCTTGCCACCCCACAAAAGTGCCGAGACGACAACGTTCGTATCAAGAACAATCCGCATCGGCTCCCGGCGCCCGGGTGAGAGTCCGATCCGCCTCAGCGGTCCGCGCACGTCGGGCGGAGCGCACCGCCTTTACCTCAGCGACGATGTCGTCATCGCTCATCGCCGGAATCTCCGCCGCCTGGATGCGCCTTGCCACATCCAGCAGAGCTTTCCCACTTCGTCGCCGGATTGCTTCCTCCAGCAATCCCTGAATGGCGCTGTCGGAGAGCAGCCCGGCGGTCTTCGCAATCTTTGCCAGATCGTCCGGCAGCGTTATCTCGATCGTGGTCATTCCATACATCCAGTTCCTGATCCGCCCTTCCCGCCGCACCGGCCCCACGATCTCAACTGAACGCCCACCGCACCATCCGCGCCACCCCCAGGGTCCCGGCCCGCACCAGCGGCCGACCCAGCGCCGGATTGGCCAGCCCGTGCATCGCCCGCGCCCAGTCCGGCAGCAGATCGACCGCCGCCTGCATCGTCAGCGCCTGCACCGGCTCCGCCATCACCTTTGGCGCCCGCTGCCGCAGCACCAGCCGCGCCACCTCCCGCGTTCGCATATCGGACCGCATGTGCGGCCGCATCGTCTCGATCATCCGCCGCGCCTCCGACAGGCTCCGCGGGATCGGATCGGCTCCGAGTGCCGCCGCGACCACTGCCATCTCGGCGAAATACCGATCCTGGTCGCGCGCGGCCATCCGTGGTTCGGCATAGCGCACCCAGGCGTTCAGAAAGCTCGTTGTCTCGGTCACATGCACCCAGGCCAGCAGCGCCGGGTCGTTCGCCCAATACGGCGAGCCGTCCGGCAGCACGCCCCGCACGCGTTCATGGATGCCGCGCACCCGCGCGATCACCGCCTCTGCCTCCGCCCGCCCGCCATAGGTGGTCAGCGCGATGAACCGAGCGGTCCGGCGCAGGCGGCCGTGCATGTCGGTGCGGAAGTTCGAGTGGTCCCACACCCCCGCCAGCACCGCCGGATGCAGCATCTGCAGCAGCAGGCCGGTGACGCCGCCGACCATCATCGAGGTCACGTCGCCATGCACCCGCCACGACACCGAACCCCGCCCGAACAGACCGTCGGCCCGCCGCGCCACCGGCTTCTCCCCGCGGGAGCGGTCGTTGAACAGCGCCACGACTTCCGACGTGATCGCGTCCTTGATCGGCCGAACCAGCGTGTTCGGCGTAAACGGCGGCACTGCGCTGTCTGGCCGGTAGGGCATCAGGGGTGCACCGCTGCGAAGAACCATTCCATACGCATCAAATAGGGTTCGTTCCCGCAAAAAAACAGCGCCCGCCTAGAGCCTTTCCACACTGATTGGAAACGCTCCAGCTTTTTTTCGCGAGCAATTTCATCCCTCGCGTTTGGTTGGCGTGAGCCAAGCTCACCCAAACGCTGGTCAGCCTGAGGATCGCTTCGCGATTTGAGTCAGGCTGATATTGCTCTAACGCTCCCACCCGAACGCCGGAAACATCCAGCCGAGTTCGCCCAGCACCAGGTCGTTCAACCCCGGAGTCAGCGTCGTCCGCCAGTCCCCGGCGACTCCTTTGCGGAAGAACGAGCCGCTGCGTTCCACCCCCGCCGGCCGCCCGCCGGTCATCGCCGCGAACCGCCCGCCGTCGATACAGCGCGCCACCACCTCCGCCGCATCGCTGACGCCCAGGAACCGGAACACCGAACGCAGCACCGGTTCCGGCGAACCCAGCAGCGACTCATAGGTCACGATCGTCGCGTCATCCGGATAGCGGTCGCGCAATTCCAGCATCTTGCGCAGGAAATCGCCGCACGCGCCGACCGACCGCCGGATGAACGCCGCCAGTTCGGCGTCCGAGTCAGCCGCGGTTTTGTGCACCAGGTGCCAGGCCGAAACCAGCACATCGCGCGGATCACGCGCCACCCCGATGAATTTTGCGTTTGGGAAAATCCGCTTCAGGTTGGGGAAGTAGAACACGTTCTCCGGTGTCTTCTCGCCCACTGCGCGGCATGGCACGCCGGCGCATTGCTGTGACAGTGCCAGCAGGATCGCGCTGCCCACCAGGAACTCGAAATCATCCGGCGCCGGCAGCGGATAGCCGGCGAGACCCTTGAAGAGTTTGGTATTCTTGGCGTCCAGTTCGTCGCGCCGCCACTGCATCAGGCTACTCAGCGGAGTCGCCAAGTATTGCAGGAAATGCCCCTCACCGCGGCAGGATATATCGGGGTGCAGGTCCAGCATGTGCTGCACCCAGGTTGTGCCCGACCGGGGCGCGCCGCCGACGAAGAACAACTGGCGCTGCGCAAGTGAAGCGATCTCTGCCTGGCGTTCACTCCAGGCCCGTATCGCAGGCGCTCCCATCGGGCCGCCTAGCAATGGCGCGGTTGCGGCGCAAAATCCTTCATCTTCGCGTTCATGATGAAGTCGCCGAAGTTCATCTTCATGTCATCGGCGACGCCGTTTTCCCAGTAGCGCATGCTCACCTCATAGGACGGGGTCACCGAATCCGCCCCATGATCGAAAAACGAGATGTGCACCTTGGTGCTCGGCAACGACGCCAGCACCGGCCACACATTCTGCGTCGGCGGCTTCCAGTCCAGCACCACGATGAAGCTGTCCTCCACGCCGTTCTCGTCGGTGCCATCGAACAGCGGCAGCGTCAGGAAACGCAGCTTGTCCCGTGCTGCGGCAATGATCGCTGAGGTATGCGCCATCGGGAACACCGTCCCCGGCGGCAGCGCGCTGGTGGTATCGTGCGGCGCGGTGTAGCGCGCCTCGCCTGGGGCGCCGGTCTTTTGCAGCGACGCCTCACCGTCGGTCTGGCTGGTCACCGCCTGATCGGTGGTTTGCCGCATGTGGTAGCGGAACTTCAGGCCGTCCTTCGATTCCCAGGTCGCGTAGTCCGAGGCCATCTGGACGTCCTGCCCGTCGGCGTTGGTGATCGTCATCGTCAGCCGCTGGCGCACCGCCCAGCCGTCGCAGGCATCGGTCACCTCGTAGCCCATGGTGCCTTTCGCCGCGATGACATCGGTGCTTTTCGCCGAATCCAGCGTCAGCGTATACAATGCCTTATGCGCCAGCAGCGGCGCCGGGCCAGGCAGCGGGGTCGCCGTGTTGGCCGCGGACGCCGGGTGATAGGCGAAAGCGGCAGTCACAAACACTGCGCCGAGGATGGCGGGAAGGCGCATGAACAACTCCGCTGCAAAACTGGCCACGAACGGGCGCTTCAGGATAGGCACACGACGCGGCGTCGCGCCACCGTCCGCGCGCCGGATCAGGCACCCGTGACTTTGGGTCGCGGCGGCGGGATGTCGAGCTTCAAGGACAGCTCTTTCAGCCGCGCGGACGGAATTTCTGCCGGGGCGCCCATCATCAGGTCCTCGCCCTGCTGGTTCAGCGGGAACAGAATGACCTCGCGGATGTTCGGCTCGTCCGCCAATAGCATCACCATCCGGTCGATACCCGGTGCCGACCCGCCATGCGGCGGCGCGCCATAGCGGAACGCGTTCAGCATGCCGCCAAACCGAGCTTCTACGTCCGCGGCGGTGTAGCCGGCGATTTCGAATGCGCGGATCATGATGTCGGGGCGGTGGTTGCGGATCGCGCCCGACGAGAGCTCGATGCCGTTGCAGACGATGTCGTACTGGAAGGCCTTGATGGTCAGCGGGTCCTGGGTGTTCAGCGCCTCCAGTTCGCCCTGCGGCATGCTGAACGGGTTGTGGCTGAAATCCACGAGGCCGGTTTCCTCGTTCAGCTCGAACATCGGGAAGTCAGTGACCCAGCAGAACTTGAACGCGCCCTTTTCCAGCAGGCCGAGTTCGTCGCAGAGCCTGGTTCGCACCGTGCCGGCGAATCTGGGAGCGGTATCCTTCTTGCCGCCGACGAAGAACACGGCGTCGCCTGGGTTCAGGCCGCAGGCGACCCGGATCGATTCCGCGCGGTCCGGCTCCAGGTTGCGGGCGATCGGCCCTTTCGGGCCTTCCGCGTCGAAGGTGATGTAGCCGAGACCGCCCTGGCCCTCGGCCTTCGCCCAGTCGTTCAGCTTGTCGAAGAAGCTGCGCGGCTGATGGCCGGCGCCCGGCGCGGGGATGGCGCGGACGATCCCGCCCGCGGCGGCGATACGGGCGAACAGACCGAACCCGGACCCGGCATACTGCGCGGTGACATCGGCGATGCGGATCGGGTTGCGCAGATCCGGCTTGTCCGACCCGAATTCGAGCATCGCACGGTCGTAGGGGATGCGCGGGAATGGGGGCTTGGTCACGTCGCGGCCGTCGGCGAATTCCTCGAACACGCCGGCGATCACCGGTTCGATCGTGTTGAAGACGTCTTCCTGGGTGACGTAGCTCATCTCGAAATCGAGCTGGTAGAATTCGCCGGGCGAGCGGTCGGCGCGCGACGCCTCATCGCGGAAGCAGGGCGCGATCTGGAAATAGCGGTCGAAGCCGGCGACCATCAGCAATTGCTTGAATTGCTGGGGGGCCTGCGGCAGGGCGTAGAATTTGCCGGGGTGCATCCGCGCCGGGACGAGGAAGTCGCGCGCGCCTTCGGGTGACGACGCGGTCAGGATCGGCGTCTGATATTCGAGGAACCCCGCCGCGATCATCCGCTGCCGCACCGAGGTGATGACCCGCGACCGCAGCAGCATGTTGCGGTGCAGTTTTTCGCGCCGCAGGTCGATGAACCGGTATTTCAGGCGGATGTCCTCGGGGAACTTCTCGTCGCCGGCGACCTGCATGGGTAGGACTTCGGCCGCGGATTGGACGGTGAGGTCGGTCACCTTTAGCTCGACCTCGCCGGTTGGCAGGCGAGGGTTCACTGTCCCCGCCTCCCGCATCACCACCGTCCCGGTCACCGTGATCACGCTTTCCGGCCGCACTGTATCGGCCGCCGCGAAGGCCGGCGACCCCGCGGCAAACACGCACTGGGTGATGCCGTAATGGTCGCGCAGGTCGATGAACAGCAGCCCGCCGTGATCCCGCTTGGCGTGCACCCAGCCCGACAACCTGGCCTCCGAGTTCGCATCGGTGGCGCGCAGGGCGCCACAGGTATGGGTGCGATAGACGTGCATGCTTTGGTATCCCGGGGTCCGCAATAAGGGCGGCACACAAGCCTCGGCGGGTTGGTCAAGTCAAGCGATAGGTGACCGCCCTGAAACGCGTCATCCCTGGACCCCGGTGCGGCCCCACCCGCAGCCCGGTCAGATCACCGCGTCATCCCGTAGCCCGGCGATCGCCGTCGCGTCGTAGCCGATTTCTGCCAATACCGCGTCGGTATCGGCGCCGGCCTCGGGGGCCAGCGTATCCAGCTTGCCGCCGCCATGTGCCAGCTGGAACCCCGATCCCATCAGCCGCAGCGTGCCGTACGGGCTGTCCACGGTCTGCAGCACGCCGCGTGCGGCGACCTGAGGATGATCGATGATCTCCTCCACCTTCCAGATGCTCGCGCAGGGCGCCCCGGCATCGTTCAGCCGCCGTTCCCACACCTTCGCATCCTCCGCCGCCAGGGCGGTTTCGATGATCTCACGCAACGCCGCCTCGTTTTCCTTGCGCACGAACCAGTCGGTGAAGCGCGGGTCGGCCAGCGTGTCGGCCCGGCCGATCCCGGTCATCAGGCCGCGGTACTGTTTCTCGTCGTTGACGGCCAGCAGCAGATAGCTGTCCTTGGCGCGGAACAGATTGGCCGTGACCTTGCGGCTGATCGCCTGATTTCCCGCCTGCTTCTGGTGATGGCCGGCGACGGTGTAATCGGCGACCTGAGTCGTCAGGTATGCCAGGCTGGCCTCCAGCATCGACACATCGACGAACTGGCCTATGCCGGTATGCGTGCGCTGAAACAGCGCCGAGGCAATCGCGAACGCGCCCGTCGCGCCCGACAGCACATCGCACACCGCGAACCCCGCTCGGGTCGGCCCCATCTCCGCATGACCGGTGATTGCCATGATCCCCGACATCGCCTGGATCTTGCCATCGTAGCCGGCCTCGTTGCTTGCCGGCCCGGTCTGTCCGAATCCGGAAATCGCGCAGTAGATCAGCTTTGGATTGACCGCCGACAACGCCGCGTAGCCCAGCCCCAGCCGGTCCATCACGCCGGCGCGGAAATTCTCCATCACCACGTCGGCCTGCGCCGCCAGCTTCAGAACGATCTCGCGCGCCGCCGGCTTCTGCAAATCGAGCGTCAGGCTGCGCTTGTTGCCGTTCACTGCCAGAAACGGCGGTGCCATGTTGCGCGCCGCCCATTCCCGCGACAAAGGCGTGCGGCGCATATCCTCGCCGCCGCGGCGCTCGATCTTGATCACATCGGCACCGAGCAGTGCGAGTTGATAGCTGGCGTAGGGGCCGGCGAGGACCTGGGTGAAGTCCAGGATGCGAACGCCGGAGAAGGGACGGGCGGTGGTCATGCCGCGCGCACCGTCCGGTTCGGACGCGCCAGTTCCTTCTGCCGGTCGAACTCCTCCCGCCGCCGCTTCAGTTCCGCCTCGCCGATCTGTTCGAGGTTCAGATAATCCAGCTTCCACTTGCCGTCCTCGTCCCAGCGCAGCGGCGACTGCATCGTGGTCTGCGGGCCGATCGCCCGTTCCAGCAGCCGCAGCGCATAGGCCAGAGTGAGGTCCTGCGACTCGACGTCGTGTGGCTTGCCGGCGCTGTTGCCCAGCGGGAAATCGCTGAACAGGAAGCGCGGCGCGCCCGCATGCTCGACGATGTCCTTGGCGCAGCCCATCACCACGGTCGGGAAGCCGTTGGCCTCCAGATGCCGCGCGACCAGTGTGCTGGTCTGGTGGCAAACCGGGCAGTTCGGCACGATCACCGCCACGTCGGCGCCATCCTCGCGCAGCCGCGTCAGGATCTCCGGCGCGTCCGTCTCCACCGTCACGCGCTGGCTGCGATTGGTCGGCGCGCCATGGAACCGCGCCGCCACCGCGCCGATCCGGCCCGCCTTGGCCGCGCGGCGCAACGCCGGCAGCGGGAACCAGGTGTTGCTGTCGGTCGCCGTCGTGTGGGTGCGATCGTAACCGATATGCGAGATGCGCAGGTCGTGATCCACCGCGGTGTCGCCCGAATAGACCGTATAGAACTTGGCGCTGCCGTTATACGCCGCGCCCGGCCCCTGATCGCCCTTGCCGGGCTGATACGGTGCCGCGGTGGTCACGATGGCGACCTTCGACTGCGCCAGCGGCTTGGTCAGCGGCGTGAACGGGGCGCTCAGATAGTGCGCCCACCGGTACGGCGTTGTGTAGCCGATCGCGGTGTAATACTCCCGCGTGCGCCGCATGTAGGGAATCGGCGAGTCATAGTCCGGCGCAAAGCCAAGCAACGTGTCGAGGGTCTGGTCCATGGGGTCCTCCGGTCGCTGGCTGGGCCAACGTTGCGATAAGTCGTCGCATGACCGGGGCGGAGCAGGCAAGGTGGGAGGACGCTCTCGCTGCCCAGCGGCACGAGGCGCAGGACGGAGTCATCGGCGCGATCGACAGCGAGAGTTACGTGCGCATCACCGACCGGCTCTTGGACATGATCAAGACCGGCGGCGAGCGCCTGCTGGCAGCCCCGATAGGTTTGTCTTTGCCGACGCGTTGCCGGAAACCAGCCTGCGCAAGATCGACAAGACGAAACTGCGCGAAATCTACGGCGCCTGATCGGCAGGGGCGCCGTTGCCGAGACTTCGGCGCGCGAACCATTCCTCGCGGGTGATCTCCCAAAGCTCCGCCGGCAGACGCCCGGCGACGAAGTCGCGGTCGTCCACCTCGATCAACCGCATCCCGAACCGCTCCGAGATCCGCCGCGACCGGAGATTCGCGGCCGCCTTCAGCACCCGCAGCACAGGGCGGTCGAGCGTGTGGAACCAGTAATCCGTCGCCGCTTCGCTCGCCTCCGCCATCAGCCCCTGACCCTGCCACGCCGGATCGAGCCAGAACCCCCGGTTGTCGTCCTGCTTGTCCCGCAGGCTGATCACCCCGATCAGCCGCTCCGGCTCGTGTTTCGGCCGCAGTGACCAGTGCCATGCCTCGCCGCGCTGCATATCGGGCAGCACGAATGTGCTGATGAATGTCAGCGCGCCGTCGTCCGGGTACGGCCAGGGCACGGCAGCCTCCAGATAGCGCACGATGTCCCATCGCGGGAACGCTGCCTGCACCGCCTCCACATCCGGCAGTCCCAACGGCCGCAGAATCAATCGAGCGGTTTCCAGAACAGGTACAGCGTCGGTCACACAATCCTCGCATTGCTGCCGCGGCCAGGATGTTACCGCGGTTGCGCTGCACCGGGGAATGCCGGGCCGGTCTGCCATGCGCAGGTTGCAACAACGCATCCGCGCCGCGTCAGTATAGGCTTCCCGGATGGCCAACCGACGCCTTTGCACACCGGACCTGATCCATGCGCCGTCCTACCTTGCGGCGCTGCGCGAATCGTATCGCCTCGGCGATGACCCGCCCTACGATCCCACCGTCGTCGTGGCCGACATTCCGGCCCACATCGCGGAGATCACACGGCAGGGCCGCATCCACGTATTCGCCGATGGATCCTCTGCGCCGCTCTCCCCCTTCACGCTGTTCTGGTTCATCGAAGCGGAGCGGGCGTTCATCGGATCGCTGCACCTGCGCCACGAACTGGCCAACGACTACGCCCGCCTGATCGCCGGTCACGTGCGCTACGGCATCCGCCCGTCCCGCCGCAACCAGGGTCTTGGCACCGAAATGCTCCTAGCTGCGTTCGGTCCTGCAAAAGCCTTGGGCCACGGCCGCCTTCTGGTGGTCTGCCGCGAGGCTAACATCGCCTCCCGCCGGCTGATCGAGAAATGCGGCGGCATGTATGAGCGCACTGTCCTCGATCCGCACGGCGAAGGACCGAAGCGCCGATACTGGATCGCGGTGTAACCGCATGGCGATCAGCGACCAGTACCGCCGCTTCGCCGAACACGAGGCGCGTGGCAAGTCACCGCTCTACGAAGCGTTCGCTTACGGCGCTGCGGGGGATGGCGACGTCCTCGCTTTCCTGCAAACCCTGCCACCCGCGAAGCGGCAGCCCAACCTGCTGTTCGCCGCCGTCCGGCATCTGACCGGCACGCCATCCGACTGGACTTGTTTCCGCCATACCCTGCTGACCCACCTGGACGCCGTTCGGGGCGTGATGCTGACCCGTTCGACCCAGACCAACGAGCCGGCCCGCTGCGCCACCTTGTTGCCGGTGCTTGCGAGGCTGCCCCAGCCGCTGGCGCTGATCGAGGTCGGGGCGTCGGCCGGCCTCTGCCTGCTGCCCGATCACTATGGCTATGACTACGGACGCACCTCGCTTCGCCCCGCCACCACCGCGCCGGTTTTCGCCTGCACCGCCAGCGAAACCACCCCGATCCCGTCGGCGATGCCACGGATCGTCTGGCGCGCCGGTCTCGACCTCAACCCAATCGACATCGCCGATCCCGAACAGGCCGCCTGGCTGGAGACCCTGGTCTGGCCGGAACAGACGCAGCGCCTGAGCAACCTCCGGGCTGCGATGCAGGTCGCGATGGTTGCCCGACCCGATCTCCGTAAAGGCAACCTGCTCGGCGATGCCCTCAGGCAGCTCTGTGGCGAAGCCCCGAGCAGCGCGACGCTGGTGATCTTTCACACCGCCGTCCTCGCCTACATCCAGGAACGCCCGCTGCGGGAGGCATTTGCCGCGCAGGCCATGGCGCTGGCGCCGTTCTGGATTTCGAACGAAGGCGCCCGGGTGTTTCCCGGCATCGCCGACCGCACCGAACCCGACACAGGAGCCGGCCGCTTTCTCCTCGCCGTGAATGGCGCGCCGCTCGCCTGGACCGATCCGCACGGCGCGGCGATCGACTGGATCGGGTGAGGGTCACGCCGGCACCCGCACCAGTTCGGCAAACAGCACCCCGAACGGCAGCAGGCGCCCGCCGCCGTCCACAGACGCCTCAAATCCGGTCCCCTCGATCGGCGCCCCATAGGCCGCCCGATCCACCGCAACCGCCCGATCCGACAGATTGAACACGGCCGCCACGCGCTGCTCCCCTAGTTCGCGGACGAAACCGACGAGCGGGCAGGGCAGGATGAGTGGGCGCAGCGTCCCTCGCAGCAGCGCCGGGGTGTAGCGCCGCCAGTGCAGGAATTGCCGGAACGCGTGCAGCAGCGACGACGCGTCGGCCTCCTGCACATCGACCGCCAGAGCGCGGTGTGCCGCCGGCACCGGCAGCCACGCCGCCGCAGCCGAGGTGAACCCGCCATGCGCCGCGGCTCCCTGCCACGGGATCGGCGTGCGGCTGCCATCCCGCCCGCGGAATTCCGGCCAGTAGGCGATCCCGAACGGGTCACGCAGATCGCTCTCCGCCAGCACCGCTTCGGGCAGTCCGAGTTCTTCGCCCTGGTACAGGCAGACGCTGCCGCGTAATGACAGCAGCAGCGCCATCAGCAGCCGAGCGAAGGCCGGATCGACCGCGGCTGTGCTGCCGGCGGGGTTCCACCGGCTGACCGCGCGCTCCACATCATGATTGCTGAACGACCAGCAGATCCAGCCATCCGGTTCGGAATCCGCCAGTTCGTGCAGCAGGTGCGTCACCGTGGCCGATTCGAACCCGCCGCGCAGCGGCTGCAGCGTATAGGCCATGTGCAGCCGGCCGATCCCGGCGGTAAACCCGGCCACTCGTTCGAACGCACCGGGCTGGCTGGAGATTTCCCCCAGCGTCACCGTGTCCGGATAGGCATCCATCAATCCGCGAATGCGGGCCAACAGCACGGTTGTCTCCGGCTGCAGCATGTCATGCACATGGCGCTGCATGCCGAACAGCTTGGCCGGCACCTCGGGTTGCGGCGGCGCCGCCGGATTGGACCGCAGCAACGGATCGTGCAGCAGGAAATCGACCGCATCCAGCCGGAACCCGTCCACGCCGCGCTCCAGCCAGAACCGCCCGGTCTCCAGCAGCGCGTCCATCACAGCAGGATTGTGCAGGTTCAGTGCCGGCTGGCAGTCGAGGAAATGATGCAGGTAGTACTGCCGGCGCCGCGGCTCCCACATCCAGGCCGAACCGCCGAATACCGACAGCCAGTTGTTCGGCGGCGTGCCGTCCGGGCTGGGGTCGGCCCAGACATACCAGTCCGCCTTCGCCCCGGTCCGCGCGGCGCGGCTGTCCAGGAACCAGGCATGACGGTCGGACGTGTGGCTCCAGACCTGGTCGATCAGCACTTTCAGCCCCAGCCCGTGCGCCCGCGCCAGCAGCGCGTCGAAATCCGCCAGCGTCCCGAACAGCGGGTCAACCGCGACGTGATCCGCGACGTCGTAGCCAAAATCCCGCTGCGGCGAGACGAAGAATGGGCACAGCCAGATCGCATCGACGCCAAGCCGCGCGACATACTCCAGCCGCGCCGTCACACCCGGCAGATCGCCGATCCCGTCGCCGTTGCTGTCGAAAAAACTGCGCGGATAGATCTGATAGATCACCGCGCCGCGCCACCAGTCCCGATCCGCCATGCGTGCCTCGCTTCACGACGCCGTGTAGGGAGCGCAGCGAGTCACTTGCAACAGCGATATGATGAATTTCCGAAATGGCGCCTGCCGCCTGGCCAGGAACTCCGACAAAGCCTTCTACCGCGGCCGCATTTCCGTTATCACGCCCGGATTCAACCGGCGCGAGTATCATCCTTCATGACGAACACCACCTCATTTTTCCTGGTGCCGTATATCCTGGCGTTTCTGCTGTTCGTCCTGCGATTCTACAACCGGGAAGGCGCGCGCTCGATGGGGCAGCCAAGCTTCCTGCTGGCGATGCTGACGGTGGCGGCCGCATTCGCTTATCTGATCCTCGGCGTCACCGACACCTTGCCGCCCTACGGCCCGTTCGTCTTCCTCGGCATCGGCGTCGTGCTGGCCGGCATCGCGATTCTGCGTATGTTTATGATCTGAGCTAAGACCGCAGCAGCCGCGACCAGAACCCCGTCGTCGCCCGCTTGCCATGCGACACGTGCGGCGCATGCGAGGGCGGCGGCAGCACGCTGCTGATCAGGTGCCGCCCGATGTCCCGCGACGCGATCCTGGCCCGCTGAAAGGCAATGAGCTTGCCCGCGAGCTCGTCCGGCCCGCGCTGCGCCAGAACCTGCGCCCACGCCTCGGCTGCCTCGAACTGCCCGGCCCGGCGCAGCACGTCCAGCCGCCGTAGCCCCAGTTCGATATCGGCCGTCCCGTCCCACAATGCCGCCACCTCGGCGCGCAGCTTCGCCGGTTCGGTCATTGCCGCCGCATCGTCTGCCGCCCAGGCCGCCTGTAGCAGCGCCTCCGCCTGCTGCGCCGGGTCGCCGGTCCGCTCGCAGATCAGCGCCCAGCGGCGGAACGGCAGCGTCTCCTCCAGCACCGAGGTGCTCAACTTCCGGTATTCGTCCGACTCCGCGACCGCCCGAGCGGCGGAGGGCAATGCGGAGAGGTCGGGCGCGGCGGCGCCGCAGGTCGGGCACACTTGAATCCAGTCGCGCAACGTGGAGCGCGCCGGCTCCCCCGGCCGCATGTCCAGATCGGGGGCTATTTCCGGCTGAGGCGCCCGAAACGCCGCGCGCACCGTCGCCCCGCAAGCCCCACAGACCGCTTCGCTCATGATCCCATCTCCGCCCGAATGCCGTCGCGCAACCGCTGCATCGCCCGCTCCATCAATCCGGCCGACTGCGCGAAACAAACCCGCAGCCAGCCTTCCCCGGCCGCACCGAATGCCACACCGGGAGCAACCGCAACGCCGTGCCGCGTCACCAGTTTCTTTGCCAGGTCCAGACTGTCATGCAGCCCTTCCACCGCCAGGAACGCATAGAACGCGCCAGCCGGCGGTTGGTAGCGCACGAAATTCAGCCCCGCCAGCGCCTGGCTCGCCAGATCCCGCCCCGTCGCGCAGTGCGTTCGGAACCGCTGCATTGCCGCATGATCCTCGATCGCCGCGACCCCGCCAAGCTGGATAAACGGCGCCACGCCCGAGTGCGTCACCTCCACGATGTTGACCAGCGCCTCACTGGCGCGGTCCGGCGCCACCAGCCAGCCCAGCCGCCACCCGGTCATCACCCAGGTCTTGGAAAAACTGTTGCACACGATGATCCGGTCGTCCGGCTCCGCGATGTCCAGCATCGACGGTGCCGCCGCCCGGCCGTCGTACACCAGCCGCGAATACACCTCGTCCGAAATCACCCAGGCGCCGTGGCGCTGGGCGATCGCCCGGATCGCCCGCAATTCGTCCGGGGTCGCCGTCCAGCCGGTCGGATTGCCGGGCGAGTTCAGCACGAACGCGCGTGCGCCGGCCATCACCGAGTCCAACCGGTCCAGATCCAGCCGGAACCCGCCGTCCGGCTGTGCATCCAGGTCCAGTTCCTCGACCACCGCGCCGCGCAACCGGGCGGCATTGGCGATGTTGGGCCAGGTCGGGCTGTGCACCACCACGCGGTCCCCCGCCCGCAGCACCGCCGCCATCGCGATCGACACCGCCGCCATCCCCGACGCCGTCACCTGAATCCGGCTCTCCGCCACCGGCTTCGCATGCAGCGCGCTCAGGTAGCCGGACAGCGTGTGGCGCAGCAACGGCAGCCCGCGCACATCGGGATACAGCGTCTGGCCGTCGTGCAACGCCTGGATCGCGGCATCCCGCGCCGCCGCAGGACTGGGTTGATCCGATTCACCGAAACACAGGAAATCGACATCGGGCGTGGAGAACGCGAGGCGGGCAACCTCGACGATGCGCGAACCCGGTATGACGGTGAGGTCCATGGCATCCCTATAGTGCCTGCCCGATCCGGCCTCCAGCGATTCCTGTCCGTCGGGGTTCTGGTCGGACCGCTAAATCCGCCGCGCCTGCCGTCGCAGATGCCGCCTGACATAGACCAGCAGGGAAAGCCCGCCGATCGCAGCGACGATGCTGCCCGCCACCGGAACCACCCGGTCGCCGGCCAGGAAGGAGCTGTTCTCGGTTGCCTTGCGCAGCGAATCGGCGCCCATCACACCGGCCAGGCCAGCCGGCGCCCGCTGGTCCGTGGGCACCGCATCGTCATACGCCTTGCCGGGACGGAAATTCAGCCCGGCCAGGAAAAGCTCCATCATATGGCTGATCTGCGGGACCTTCTGCGTGTCGGAGACCACCATCAGTTCGACATAGCCGTCACGCCCGAAGCCGACAGCGTGGTAGCTGACGACGCCATCGGACTCGCGCGGCTCGGTCTTTGGCAGCACCAGCGCTGCCCAGGTCAGTTGATGCAGCCGCTGATTGTAGTGCGGCGGCAGCACCCAGCGGCGCGCTTCCAGCGGCTGCAGGTTCTGCTTCACCCGCTGCGTGTTGCCGCGCGCCACGGTGGCGTCCAGGCTCGCCAGCAGGTCCGCGTCGGACCAGGCCGTCACCGTATCGGCATCGATGAATCCGGCCGGCACCACCCGGATATACCCGGGTGCCTCGACCCCTTCCGCACCCATCAGCAACGCCACGATATCGGCCGGAAACGGCCGGCCCCACATCTTCAGCACTTTGACCGCGACGTCACCCGGGATCAGGATAAGATCGTCCGACAGGCGCTCCGTCGCCTCATCGCCGATATCGGCGCGCGCCGGAGCGCCGATCGACTGACGCAGAACCGCCGCGAAAATCTCCGTCGGGGTCTCGCGCGGTTGGCCGGCGGGCCCGTCGCCGGCCGCTGCCGCGACGCCCCCGCCCAGCATCACGCATCCCATTATCATTGCCAAAGCGGCTCGGTTCAACGTTGGTTTCCTTCGGATCGAGCCAGTCGAACATCCAGCCATTCCCGCGCTGGCAGTCCGGACGACCCGCCCTTTGCCCGCGTTGGTTGTAGATATAGCGTAGCACCGATCGCTCTGTCACCGGAATCGATAATCTTCCGATGCAATCAGCGACAACTCGGCAGAATCTGCCGCCCGCGGTGTCTTCGGCCTGCGCCATATCGCAAACCGATCCTGTTGCACCCGAGGTCAATGCGTATCACGAACGGATTCACCGGACATCACAATCCGGCGCCGGCGCCTTCCAGGATCGGGATCATATGCGGCAGGTGCCGCCACGTTCGTAGCCACACCACGATGCACAGCGCCGCGCCGATCAGCACCGGGATCTGCAGCCCCAGGAACTCCGACGCGATACCGTAGCCCAGCGCGCCCATCGCCGGCGCGGCCCGCGTGATCATGCCCCACGTGCTGAGCACCCGCCCGATCATCCCTGGGGTGGCGGCGTTCTGCAGCAGCGTCTGGCAGGAAATCCCGTGCATCGTCGTCGCCGCGCCGATCGCGCCGATGCACACCACGCCGACGGCAAACACCGGAGTCGCCACGAACCCCGCTGTCGCCAGCGCCAGAATCAGTCCGCATGCCACCGCGATGCGGCTCAGGCCCGCCATCCGGCCGCGCAGCGCCACCATCAACCCGCCGATCAGCGCCGCGCATCCCATCGTGCTGGCCAGTGTCGCCAGCCCTTCCGCCCCGCGGCCGAACTGACCTGCGACGTATGGCGGCAGCATTTCCGGCACCGAGCGCAACGTCATCCCCACCGTGGCGGCGAACAGCATCAGCGGGCCGATGCCGCGATGCCGGGTGACATACCGGATCCCGTCCATCGCGTCGTGCAGCACGCCGAAACCGGTCGGCTTCCCCCGCCGGATCGCCGGATCCAGCCGCAGCAGGTGCATCGTCAGGCTGGCGTACAGAAACGCCACCGCATTCACCGCGATCGACGGCACCACGCCCCACAGCGCGATCATCGGCCCCGAGATCGCCGGCCCGACAAACCGCGCCGCATTATAGGTCAGAGAATTCAGCGCCACCGCACCCGGCAGATGTGACCGCGGCACCAACCCAGGAATCAGGCACTGCCGAGCCGGCTGCGCAAACGTCTCGGCCGCGCCGTTGCACAGCGTCAGGAACGCCATGAACTCCACCCGGATCAGTCCGGTCAGGATCAAAGTCACCAGGATCGTCGCCTGCGCCACCGTGACGAACTGGCTCGCCATCGTCAGGCGCACCCGGTCAACCCGGTCTGCCACCGCCCCGGCGATCGGCGAGATCACCACCGACGGCGCCAGGTTGCAGAACGCGATGATCGAGACCCACAGTGCCGAGTGCGTCAGTTCCCACGCCAGCCAGTCGGTCGCGATCCGCTGGATCCACGACCCGGTCCAGCACACGATGCTGCCGGAGTAGAAGATGCGGGCATTCCGCTGTGCCAGCACGCCGCCGATCGCCGACAGACCGGCCATACAGGCCCGCTAGCGTTGCGGCGACGGAGGCGGCGCCTCGGGCGGCACATCGCGGTCCGTCCCGGTGCCCGTGTTGCGCACGCAATCGCTGACCATGCGATCGTGCACGAACAGGTCGGACAGGCCCCGGTTCTGATCGCCGGGGATGTAGTTCGTCGAGTAAGGCGTGTTGACCTGCGACTGCGGCGCATAAATCTCACCGCGATTCTGCTGGTCGTAGGCTTCGTTGGCGCGCCTCTCGCAGGCGGTTCGCGTCTGCGCGTCAGCCTGAGCCTGCCCGGTTGGCGGCGGCCGGTCGCAGCCGGACAATGCTGCCGTCCCCAGCAGGACCGCGAAACCGATCGGAAACGCAAGGCGAAGGCGGTTCATGAACGAGCTCCTGAAAGGCGTTGCGCCGCCCGGGGGCTTTCGATCTGAAACCCACTGCCGAATCGGGACAGCCGCGCCTGAAAGCCCGCTTCGTCGAAGCGGGCCTCCCGGGTCAAGGGCTGGCTCGCCGCGGCCCGCAGCAAGGCAGGGTGGAACTCCGCCCCGTCGCGCGCCAGGTGGAACAGCGGCCGCGCCCACGGCGCGTGCGCCAGCAGGTCGATCAGTGCCAGCAGCCGCAGGCAGAGCGACAGGCCCGACGCATGCGCGATGCCCACCGTCCGGTCCACCGCGCCGACCCAGCACTGGGCGTCCCGGTCGGCCAAAGCGAGGTCGGTATAGCTGCCATCCGGGCGGGTAAACCGGAACCCCCGGACCGCCCCCTGGTGCTCCGCGATCGCCGCCTCCCGCGCCGCATACCACGCCCGTTCCAGGTCGCGCTTGCAGACGCTCGGCAGCGCCTCCGGCGGCAGGTCCACCAGATAGGTCATCAGGCCGTCCGGACTGCCGCCGACGCGAATCGACCCGTTCGGTAAGTCCTGGTTCGAACTTTGCTCGTGAACACTCATTCATCTCAGGATGGACCCGCCTGTGCCGGCGCGCCAGTGTCGCATGGTTTCAACAGCGAGAATTAAACCGCACTACCACCGCGGACAGCCATTGCGCCGAGGCCATTCCGCCTGCTTCGGATATCAGTCCTTCGCCAGCACAGCGTTGATCAGCCGCGTGCGCCCCGCAACCATCGCCGACTGCGCATTCCGCATCTTCTCCCGGAAGCTCGGTCCGACCACGACATGGATGCCCAGTA
>Ga0302320_10012547_pt1 | contig 17777 bp, 12 predicted proteins | sample Bog_T0_3_FD_202130 | JGI IMG/M metagenome (GOLD analysis project Ga0302320, IMG submission 202130) | Peat permafrost microbial communities from Stordalen Mire near Abisko, Sweden - Bog_T0_3 | ecosystem: Environmental > Terrestrial > Soil > Wetlands > Peat | place: Sweden: Abisko, Stordalen Mire...
CGCGGCGGGTCGGGCGCCGGCACCGGAGATACATCACAGCAACCGCAGCGGCCGGTGCGCACCGCCTCCACCGCCTTGCCGGTGCCGCCGGCCAGCGAGACCGCGTCCGCGCCGGCTGCCGCCGCCGCCGCCGTCTCCAGTGACCCTTATCCGGTCGGCGGATCCACCACGACATCCGATGCGATAACCGCAACGCCCATCGCGGCGCGTACGACCGGAGCGTCGGTTGCCGGTGCGGCCACCGCCGGTTCGGCACCGGCCGCCGGCGCCGGCGGTGCGACGCCGACGCCGGTTTCGGTGGACAGCACGCCGCAGAAGGCCACCCCTTCAAGCGGGGTCCCGATATCCTCCACGACGCCGGTGAGCGGCCCGGCCGCGGCGGCAAGCGCGATGACGCCAACCGGCGGAGGCGCAACAGGGTCGATCACCGCAGGTCCGAACACGGCGGGGGGCAACAGCCAGCCGGGCAACACCGCCGGCGGCTCCGGTACAGGAGGCGGCTCCGGAAACGCTGGCGGCACTATCCCCCAGCCCACCGTCCAAAGCGTCACCAGCGGCCTGATCAGCAGCAACACCCAAACAGGAAACAGTGCGGCGACCAGTGCGCTCGCGGCCAGCGTGCTCAACCAGCAGAGCGGGAACTCCCGGTCCGCCGCGGCCGGCACCTCCGGCTCGGCGGTCCGCGGCTCCTCCGCCTCGGCGGCGCTCAGCACGCTGACTACAGCGGTGACCTCGGTCACCAGCACGGCCGGCGGTTCGGGCGCGACTTCCGCCACACCGGCCCCCACCAGCACAGGTAAGTCTTCCACGACGACCGGCACGAACTCGGGCAAATCCAGCGGCGGCCGAAGCAAATAATTCCGCGCCGACCGCGCCACCGTTGCGTCGCCGTCACTGCACCGTCCCCGCGCCTCGCAGGCCCAGCGCGTTGCCTTGCAGCGTGTTGCCGCGCAGCACCGCCGGCGTCGTCGTGCGGTTATCCAGCAAATACGAGGTGTAACGGCCGTCCACGCGGAATACCGAACCCTCGATGACGATCTGCGGGGTCAGCTGGGTGACGCCTTCCTCGCCGACCATCACGGCCGCGGTATGGTTCTGCGCGTTCGGTCCTTTCTCGATGCGATCGTCGCGCAGCAGCACCGCACCGCCATTCGGCGCGTCGATCGCGTAGCTCGCGGTGCCGGTGGGGCCGTCTTCCATCACGCAGCCGGTGACCTCGGTCCGCTGCGCCCGCGACTTGATGTGATGCCCCGCCCGGGTGCCGGAAAACCGCGAGCGTTCCACCAGCAGCCGCGCGATCGCCCCGACATAGACGCCATGTGCGCAGCCACCGCGCCCCGCGCATGTCCCGTTGCCGAGGAACACGCTGTCGCGGATGGTGATCGTCACCCCCGGCAGAGCGCCGGCCAGCAGCCCGTCCTCATTGCCGGTGAAGCGCACATGCTCGACGGTCAGGTCGCCGCCCTCGGCGCGAATGCCCGCGCCGTTGAAATCCGCCACGTGGGCGCCGCTCAGCGTCAGGCCGCGAATCGTGACGGAGTTGCCCTGCACGACGAACAGCGCCTTGCCGGCGCACGGCGTGCCGCTGATCACCGAGGCCGCTTCGCCCGCACCCTCGATCGTCAGGCGGTTGGCCCGCCACACCGCGCAATCCGCATACGTGCCCGCCGCAATCAGCACGTGATCGCCATCCCGCGCCGCTGCTGCGGCGTCCGCCAGACGCGCGTACGGTTCGCCAGGCCCGACTTTCAGCGTTGCCGCCGCGGACGGAACCGCAAGGCACAATGCCAGCGCCGCACCCCAGCCAATGGTCAACGCTCGCCGCATCTGCTCCACCTGTTGTCGTGAAGAGTCCGAGCGCCGATCGGAAAAAGCGGCTAAGGCGTGCCGCCAGATGATCATGTCCCGCACAGCGCGCACCGAAGCGGCCAAGGAATGATGCCGGACCGGCCGCCATCATACCCCGCCGGCCATCGGCTGCCGTGGTTGCTGGGGATTGTAACGATCTTCATCGTTTACGGCTCGCTCTACCCGTTCGTATTTCACCCGGCCGCCGTCCCCGGCGATCCGTTCGGTGCCCTGCTGGGCACCTGGCGGGACTGGGACCACCGCGGTGACCTGCTGTCCAATATCCTGCTGTACATGCCGTTCGGTTTCCTTGCCACCCGCACCGTGTCGCCACACATCCCGGCGATCCTGCGCATCGCCCTGGCAATCCTGGCCGGCACCTTGCTGTCCGCCAGTATGGAAACCGCTCAGCTTTACGACGCGGACCGGGTCACCTCGATGGGCGACGTATATGCCAACGCCATCGGTTCGGCCCTCGGCGCCCTGGTCGCTGCCCTGTTCGGCACCGGCACGCGGTGGCCGCTGGTCCGCGAACTGAATGACCATCCTGACGCGGCCCTGCTGCTCGCCGCCTTCCTTGGCTACCGGCTCTACCCGTATGTTCCGGTGATCGACCGGCACAAATACATCGGCGCCGTCCGCGGCCTGCTGGAACAGCCGATTCCGCCGCCGGCCGATCTTGCCCGCTTTGTCGTCACCTGGCTGTTCATCGCGGTGGTTGTCGAGTCGCTGTATGGCTTTCTGCGGTGGACCGTGCTGTTCCCGCTGCTTGCCGGCGGCGTCTTCCTTGCGCGGATCATCATCGACGGCCTGACGCTGACCGCCGCTGACGTCGCCGGCGCGGCCCTGGCGTTCGTTCTGTGGGCGGCGCCGCTGCGCGGACTGCCGCGCCGGCCGGTCGGCCTTGCCTGTCTGTTCGCCCTGCTGATCATCGCATTGCGGCTGCAGCCATTCACCTTCAGCCGCGTGCCGCTGCACGCGTTCGGCTGGGTGCCGTTCTGGAGCCTGATGCACGGCTCGATCGGCGTCGCGATCCAGGCCTTCCTGGAGAAATTCTACCAGTACGGCGGGTTGATCTGGCTGCTGCGCCGCGCCGGCCTGTCGCTTCCCGCCGCCACTTTGCTGACTGCCGGGCTACTACTGGGGACCAGCTATGCCGAGATCTATCTGCCGGGACGCAGCGGGGAGATGACCGACGCGGCGATGGCCCTGACCATCGGCATGGCATTCGGTTTGCTGGATTCGGTCAATGCCGCCAGGGCAATCCGGTGAAGACGACGTGTCGAACGAGAAGATTTCGGCTGCGATCGGCACGACCAACCGCGTTCAGCCCCCGGTAACAGGCTTCGCCCGATTATCCCGTCACCAGTGTCGATCGACGTGTCATCTGCGCAAAGAAACGGCTATGATCACATTCATGAATGAGTCCGCCACACCACGGTCCCGGCCGGCGCTTTACCAGTCGAGCCGCGGACAGGTCGTTTTCCCGAGGCAGCGCAGCCTGGCGCAGCGGTTGCTGCGCTGGCTGGCCGTGCTGGCCTGCCTCGGCGCCGTTGCCGGCACCATCGCGGTCAGCGTCGTGCTGGTTGAGATCGGCCGCACGCCGCGCGAATGGGCGCCGTACCTGCAACGCCGCGCGATCGGCCATCGTCCGGTCATCCGCACCGCGGTTGACCTGACCGCGCGCTGGCTGCTCCATGCCGACCGACTGGGCGTCACCGAACCGTTCCCGCTGCCGGCATCGCTCGGCGCCGCGGTGGACCGTTCCGGCGTGGCACCGGCGGGGCGTCTGCGCCTGGTGACGTCGCTGCAGGAACTCGCCCAGGCCGCCGGCGACGCCAAGCCCGGCGACGTCATCCAACTGCAACCGGGCCAGTACCGGTTCGGCGGCTATTCGATCAAGTTCAACCAGCCCGGCACCGAAACCGCGCCGATCACCGTGCGCGCGCCTGTCCTCGGCGATGTCGTCATCGAAGCCGACGGCACCGAAACGTTTCATGTCGGCGGGCCGTTCTGGCACTTCGAAAACCTGGTCATGCGCGGCGTCTGCGGCGACCACTCGTATTGCGAGCACGCCATCCATGTCGTCGGCGGCGCAACCGGCGTGGTGATCCGCAACAACCGGTTTCAGGACTTCAACGCCCAGGTCAAGATCAACGGCGAAGATGGTCGCTTCCCCGACCATGGCGTGATCGAGGGCAATACGTTCACCGATACGGCCCCGCGCGTCACCGGCAATCCGATCACCCCGATCGACCTGGTCGCCGCCAGCTTCTGGCGCATCGAGGGCAATATCATCGCCGACTTCGTGCGCGGTGCGGATGGCCAGGCGACCTACGGCGCCTTCGCCAAAGGCGGCGGCGAAGGCGCCGTGATGCAGCGGAACCTGGTGGTGTGCGAGTGGCAGTTGCGCGGCGTGCCCGGCGAGCATGTCGGTCTTTCACTGGGCGGCGGCGGCACCGACGATTATGCCACGCGCGATCTTGGCCACAGCGGCTTCGAGCAGGTGGGCGGGGTGATCCGCGACAACCTGATCGTCGGCTGCGACGACGCCGGCATCTATCTGAACCGGGCGGCGCGGTCGCGGGTGGATCACAACACGCTGTTGGATACCGCCGGGATTGACGCCCAGTTTGTCGAATCGTCAGCTACAGTAACCGCGAATATTGTCGATGGCGCGGTGCGCGTCCGCGACGGCGCGGCGATGAGCGCGCTCGACAACGACACGACGTTCCTGCTGGGTTTGTTCGCCGGCTGGCATCCGCAGCGGGGCGCGTTCAGCAATCCGGCGGTGCTCGACCTGACCTGGCGCAAGCAACCGGACCGGCTGGCGGAGACCGATCCGCGCCCCGATCTGTGCGGCCACCCGCGCGGCGCGGACAGCACGCCTGGTGCCTTCGACGATTTTGCGCGCTGCCTGGCCGGTCCGTAGGCGGAGACGCATTGCACAGCTCCGGCCGGATTCGTCAGGTGTAGTCCTGGATCGAGGGGAAATCCTGCCAGTCCCGCGGCTTCTTGACCCGGCCGTTGGCGCCGAAGATACCTGCTTCATTGATCGACCGGAGCCGAGCCTCTTTGGTGGAGATGCGCTGGTTCTGCGCATCGCGGGCGTGGGTCCAGAACGTCACATAGCCCGGGTACCAGACCTGGCCAGCATTGATGTACATGATTTGCGGGTAATCGATCTGAAATCCGGTGAAGCCGTTATCCATGGAATACGACCCCTGGTCGGCGGTCACCACGAAGATGAAAAAGTTTTCCGCGGGCTCAGCCTTGTAGAAGGTCAGGCAGTCGCCGCACGGAAAACCGTTCTGCACGAACAGATAGAAGGCTTTGCTCTGATTCATGCCGGTCTTCATCGCGGCGTAGGCGACACGCTCTGCGTGCGACGCGCTTTTGGTGCCCAGCGATGCGCTGCCGGATGAGGGACCGGTCCAGTCTCCGGTGGCCGCGGTCAGGGTCGTGTAGGTGCCGGGGTCCTTCTTCTTTGTGCCGGCCGTGAATCGTGAGTAGATCCAATAGTAACCATCCGCCTCGATCGCCATGTTGGCCTACCCTCCCTATCGACGTTGCAGCTTTCCGCCACCGCTGCGTTCCCGTCTGTCAGCGTCACCGGTCAGGCCAGGAACTCCGCCGCCAGCGCCGCCCATTCCTGCTCCAGCGGTCCGGTTGCCGGCGTCCGTCCGGCTCGGTTATACCAGTATCGCGCGTTGGCCAGATCAGGCTCCTTGCGATGCAGATAGGCATGCACCGCGGCGCCGTCCGGTCCCGGATCGGCCTGGGCACATTCATGCGCTTTGTGCCAGCCGCCTTTGGCGTCCCACCACAGCGCCTGCAGCGGCAGCGACAGGGTTTCGGGCGGCGTGCCGCCGGAGACGGAGGTGCGGAACTCCGACAGGGTCATGGCTCAGGCCGCCTTTGCCTGCAGCAGCAGGCGCCGCAGCTTGCGCACCGCGCTGTCCGGCGTGGTCAGGACGGTCTTGCCGGTCGCCGCAGCGACCGCGTGGGCGGCGCGGGAGAGGCTAAACTGCGCCAGGGCGATCACGTCGCAGTGCGACAGCGCCCGCGCGGCGCGGGCCGCCGCCGCGTCATGGCCGATTGCGTCACCGGCGTTCAGCGCGGTCAGCGCATCCTCCGCCAGGACCGGCACCAGGGTGACACCAGGCGCTGCCGCGGCGAATTCGGGCGGCATGGAGGCGAGTGTCGGCGCGAATGTCGCCACCAACCCGATGCGCCCGCGTGCACCGGTCAGGGCGACGGCCTCCTCGATCATCGCTTCATTCGGCTTCAGCACCGGAATGGCGGGAAGTTCACGGGCACAGGCCTCGATGCAGGGACCGAACGCCGAACAGGTGAACAGGATGGCGTCGGCGCCGGCCAGCCGAGCGTAGCGTGCCAGCGCCAGGAAACGGCTGGTCATGGCAGGGGTGAGGGCGCCGTCGCGGGCGACGTCCGCGGCCAGGGAATCATCGAGCAGGTTGGTCAGCCTCGGTTCCGGCCAGATCCGGCCGAACGCTGCCTCGATCGGCTGGATCGACGCGGCCATGGCATGGATCAGGGTGATGCGCATCGCCAGACTCTGCGACAGAGGGCAGGCGGAGGCAAGAGGTCGTTGCGCACCGGCCCTGATATGTCATTGCCGCCGGCTCGATGACGCGGCAATCTCTCTCGCATGCGCAAAGCGTTATAGCCGATCGCGGGGGGGATCGAAGCATGGGGGGGAAACACCTGTCCGCGGCCGAGGCCGCACTGGGCAGCCAGCGCATCGGCACCCTGCAATTGCGGGTCGCGGCGATCTGCCTGCTGGCGCAAACGTTCGACGGGTATGACCTCAGCAGCATCAGCATGGCCGCGCCGGCATTGTCCCAGGCCTGGCACCTGCCGGGCGCGGCGTTCGCGAGCACTTTCGTGATGTCCAGCGTCGGCATCATGGTGGGGGCGCTGATCTCCGGCCCGATCGGCGACCGGGTCGGACGCAAACCGGTGCTGCTCGTCAGCCTGCTGTTGCTGACGGCGTCGTCCTTTGCCTGCGTCGCCGCCACCACCATCCCGATGCTGGCGGCGCTGCGCGTTATCACCGGCCTGGGCATCGGCACGCTGATGCCGGCGACCGTGTCGATCACCGGCGACTACCTGCCGGACCGCTATCGCGCCACCATCATCATGATCGTCTTCACCGGCGCCCCGCTCGGCGGGTTTCTGGGCGGCCAGCTCGTTGCGCAACTGCTGCCGCTGTACGGCTGGACCTCGATCTTTTATACCGGGGGCATCCTGCCGCTGGTGCTGATCCCGGTGGTGCTGCTGTGGCTGCCGGAGTCGCCGCGGTTCCTGCTGAAGCAAGGGCGGCTGACGCCGCGCACAAGGCGGCTGCTGCAACAACTGGGGATCGAGCCGGCGGAACCGGACTACGCGGTTGACATCGCCACCGGCAATCCGGTCGCCGGGCTGTTCCGGGACGGCCTGGCGCCGGTCACAGTGCTGGTCTGGACGCTGTATTTCGCCAATCTGATCAGCATGTATTTGATCGGCTACTGGATGCCGACGGTGCTGCACATGTCGGGCCTGTCGCCGGCGGATGCGGTGTTCGCTGCCAGCCTGCGCGACGCCGGCCCGCTGCTGAGCATCTTCCTGCTCGCCCCGCTCAGCCACCGGTTTTCGCCGCAGAGCGTGCTTGCGGTGAGCCTCGCGGCCGGGATTGCGGCGATCGCGGCGGTCGGGCTGGTCGATCTGCCCTATCTGCCGTTGCTGGCGACGATCTTCCTGATCGGCTGCTGCACGACCGGCAGCATGACGGTGATCAATGGCATGACCGCGGCGCTGTACCCTGCGCGGGTGCGCAACACCGGGATGGGCTGGGCGCTGGGCGTTGGGCGGCTCGGCGGTATCGGCGGCCCGTGGCTTGGGGGCTTGCTGCTGGGCCTGGGCTGGCCGCCACGGCAGATCTTCCTGTTCGCCTGCGTCACCGCCCTGGTCGGCGCGATCTGCGTGGTGCTGCTGCGCGTGCAGGCGCGGCGGGCGGAACCGCGACCGGTGCTGCGCCAGGCGTAGCTTGTTCAGGCCGCCCGGGCCGCCGCCCGCGCGGGGTCGTTCGGGCAGGGATAGTAGGTGGTGGCGGCGACGTGCAGCACGACCTCCATCGCGCCCTGGAAGGGCGCGAACGCCGCCGCCGGCAGCGTCGCGGTGCCGTTGGTCCAGCGCAGATGGCCGTCGGCCTCGTATGGGTGAAAACCTTCGGCCAGGCGCGGGTCGTTGGCGCGCAGCACGACGAACCGGCTGCCCTGCCGCACCGCGATCCGGCGCACCGCAATTCCCAGCGGACGCGCATCGCGGGCGAGGCCGACTTCAGCGGGCACCACGTCGCGGGAGGCGATCTGCACCCGGTTCGGCGTCCGGTGCAGGCGGAACACGTGCGCCGCACCATATTCGGCGGCTGCGTCCACCCGTTCGTCATCCACCAGCAGATGCAAATCCGCATTATCGGTCAGCGGCAGGCCGGGACGCGGCCCCGCCCGGTCGAGCAGCCGGCGCCAGACCGCATCGACCACCGGCCCGCCAGTCAGCACCGGCGCACAGGGCGGTTTGGGCGGCTGATCCCAGCCGTCATTGGCATTCTGAAACAGCCAGCGGTTGCCGTCATCGCGGTAGCTTTCCGCCGCCGCGCCGTTGGCGATCAGCACATCGTGGGTGTCGAGTTCGAGGTGGAAGACCGTGACTTCCTGCGCGCGGTCATCCCACAGGATCGAGCGGTGATTGACCAGGAACTCCGCCGGGATCAGCACGCCGTCGAGGAACAGCGCATGGCCCTTGGTGATGTGCAGGTCGTGGTGCGGAACGTTGTCGGCCAGCGCGCCCTTCTGCACGATCACCGGCGTCGCCGCATTGCGCCGTCCGCGGGTCGCCAGCGTGCGGCCCCGGCCGATCCAGGACAGCCGCCGCGTCGTCCCGCTCAGTGTCGCGATCCTGTCACCGAGCTGGAGTTTTTCGACCGGCACCTCGCCCTGATCGGTCAGGATAAACGTGCCGGGCAAGAAACAGGGGACGTAGATATCGGTGGACCCGTCCACCACGGCATACTGCAGGTCCGGTTGCGCATCGAACTGCAGCGTCAGGCCGGGTGCGGTGCTTTCGGAGACGGTCAGCAGGTTGCCGGCGCCGAAATGGAGGCCGCTGACGTCGGTGATGCCTTCCAGGACGATCGTATTGGTGGTGGTGAAGCCGGAGATCGTGGCGGCGGCGGCGGATGGGCTGGCGAGGATGAGCGAGGCGTCCGGCCCGCCGAAGCCGATCGTTTCGCCCGCGACGAACGCGCCGCCGACCGACCAGGTGGCCCCGGCATCCAACGCGATGCGGCCGAAATCGACGAAGGTGCCGATGTTGACGATGGTGCCGGTCGAGGTCCCGCTGGCCAGTTCGAGCGTGCTGTAGATCGAGGAACCCAGCGTGTTGCCGCCGTTGACGAGACCGGAAAATGCGCCGCCGGGCTGGTCGATGACGCGATCGGCATAGCCGGGGCGGGCCGCATCGAATGCCTGCGACGTCGCAAACACGGTGCCCTGGTTCACCAGGGTGGTCTGGTAATAGGCGACGATACCGTAGCCACCGCCGCTGATCACGCCGCCCTTTTCGTTGGTGATCACACCCGGGCCATGGATCCACACGCCGGCGCCGTCGCCGAGGGCGTCCTCGGCCAGGATGACGCCATAGTTCACCACCGAACCGCTGACGTCGGAGGTTGTCGAATCGCCGATCTGCACGCCCATCCAGTGCGAAGCGATGATGCCACCCACGGCGTTGGTCACCACGCCGCCATCCGCGAGTTGCACGCCGGCTGAACTGAACGTGGTATGATTGCGTGCCGAAAGTGTGGCGTAGGTGATGATCGTAGCCGCGTTGGTCACCGATCCGGCGCCGCCTCCGATTCTGACGCCGAAATAATAGCCGTTGATCTGCCCGGTGCCGCTGTTGGTGACGCTGCCGCCGGCGTTCAGATAGGCGCCGCTGCCATATTTGCCATACAGCAGTCCGGCGTTGATCACGGTCGAAGCGATCGACCCTTCGGCGTGAAGCCCGTCGAAGTAGGCTTTGATCTGACCGGTCGAGGCATTGGTCAGGAGGCCGCCGGCGACCAGATCGACGCCGAAATTGTACTGTGCGCCGATGAAGCCCTGGTTGTTCACCGTGGCGGGGGCGTCGAACGCCAGAATGCCATCCTGGGTGGCGTTAATTGTTCCGGTTTGCGCATTGGTGACGCTGCCGCCCGCGGTGAGCAGCACGCCGAGGCCAGTCGTCGGGCCGCTGCCGATGATCATGCCCGCATTGAGCACGGACCCGCCGTTGCCGACCGCGACGCCTTCCATCGGGCTGGAGATCAAACCGTTCGGGCCGTTGTAGACTCCGCCGCCGCCCAGGATGACGCCGCCGCCGGTCGCGGTGACCGCGGCGCTGCCAACATAGAAGCCCAGCCCGCTGCTGTTTGCGTTGCGGATCGTGCCTTGATTGACCACCGTGCCGCTGCCGGCGACCGACACGCCGACATTGTAGCCGTACATGACGCCGCCGGCCGCGTTGGTGACCGAGCCGCCGCCGGCGAACAGCAGCACTCCGTCGGCATAGCCGGCGCCGGTGGCCAGCAGCGTGCCGTAGTTCACGATCGTCCAGTAGGTCGCATACCCGCTGCCGATCGCCGGGTCGTTGACGTTGCTGATTGTTACGCCGGTGGCAATGGTAACCGGATTATAACCGCCCGCGCCCAGATAGATGCCAGTTTGCGTGCTGCTGGTAACGATCGTGCCGGACATCCACTTCTCCAGGTACAAGCAAGCGGCCGGGGATCGCGCCCTGGCCGCCTTGGTCATTTCATCGCATCCCTTACCACCGTAATGCGAGGCCGACAAAACATTCCTGTCCGCCCGTTTGTTGCACCTGGTCTCGGCGCCTCGCGGAATTGGCGAGATAATTGCTGCAAATTATGACAGCATGTTGCCAAAAAGAATATGCGTGTCTGCGGGTGACGCTTCGATCCCGTAAGGAAAGCTGCAATGCGGCCCGACCGGCAACCCCGCCCCCGGATTCACCCTGCTCGCCGCACCCGCGGGTCAGTAAGGTTGAGCAGTATGACCGCTATACCATCGATAGTTGTTTCGTGGCCAAACCAACACCTCGCTGGTTCTTGGTCTCCGCCCGCCAACGCAAGCCAGCTTCGCGCCGGCCATCCGCCCGCCGGCTTGCACCCGCGCCGCAACCTCCGCAGGATATCGCGGGAGATGATAAAAATGCCGATCCAGACGCAGGAACTGCATGCCGGATTTGCCGCCGAGGCCGGGTTCACCGACCTGTCCCGCACGCTCGACGCAGCGGCCATCGCCGGCATCGCGGCCGCCATCGACGCCTATCCGGTGCTGGTGTTCCGCGACCAGCGCCTGTCGGACGCGCAGTTGCGCGATTTCGCCGCAAAATTCGGTCCGCTGGAGATCGGCCGTTCCGCCGCGCGTCCGGGGCGCCGGCGGCTGGCCATCCCGCAGATCGGCGATATCTCCAACCTCGATGCGGACAACAACGTCCGCGCGCTGACCGACCGGCGCCGGCTGGACAGTCTCGGCAACCGGTTATGGCATACGGATGCATCGTATATGCCGGTTCCGGTGGTGCTGGGGATGCTGCACGCGGTCACGCTGCCGCCGCAAAGCCCGTTCGGCAATGGCGAAACCGAGTTCGCGGATATGCGCGCGGCGTACGACGCGCTGCCGGTGACGACGCGGGATGCGGTCGATCCGCTGATCGCCGAACATGACGTGTTCTGGTCGCGCGCGCAGATCGGCTTTATCGAATTTCCGCCCGGTGAGCGCGAACAGTATCCGCCGTCGCGCCAGCGCCTGGTGCGCCGCCATCCGGTGACCGGGCGGCGGAGTCTGTATTTGTCGGCGCATGCCTCGCATATCGCCGGCTGGCCGATTGCCGACGGACGCCTGCTGCTGGCGGACCTGAACGCGCATGCCACGCAGCGTCGGTTTGTTTACAGCCACACCTGGCGGGTCGGCGACCTGGTGATCTGGGACAACCGCTGGACCATGCATCGCGGCCGGCCGCACGACGAATCGAAGCCGCGCGATCTGCGGCGGGCGACCACACTGGACAGCGGGTCCACGCTGCACGAGGCAGCCTGAAACGGGAGAGAAACAATGAGCCAGGCCCTGCAGGGCATTCGCGTCATCGACATGACGCATAATCAGGCCGGCCCGGCCTGCGCGCAGATACTGGGGTTCCTCGGCGCCGACGTGATCAAGCTGGAGGAACCCAAAGGCGGCGACGTCGCGCGCACCAACATGCGCGACCGGCCGGACAGCGACAGCCTGTTCTTTTTAATTCTTAATGCCAACAAACGCAGCCTGACGCTGAACCTGAAAACCGAGGACGGCAAGGCGCTGTTCCGCCGGCTGATCGCCGAATCCGATATCCTGCTGGAGAATTTCGGACCCGGCGCGCTGGATCGCCTCGGTCTCGGCTACGATGCATTGTCAAAGCTCAATCCGCGGCTGATCTATGCCACGATCAAGGGTTTTGGCACATACGGGCCGTACAGCGGCTACAAGAGCTTCGAGCCGATCGCGCAGGCGATGGGCGGTGCCATGGCGGTGACCGGTTTCCCGGAAAATCCGCCCACCTATGTGTTTCCTGCGATCGGCGATTCCGGCACCGGCATGCACATGGCGATCGGGATTCTGGCCGCGCTGCAGCAGCGGCACGGCAGCGGCAAGGGGCAGCATGTGGAGGTCTCGATGCAGGACGCGGTGGTCAACCTGATCCGCGTCAGCCTGCGCGACCACCAGCGCTACGGCCACCCGCCGCCGCGCGTCGGCAACCAGCTTGGCCATACTGTGCCCGGAACGACCTATCCGTGCGCGCCCGGCGGGCCGAACGATTTTGTCTATATTTTCGCCCAGCCGCAGATGTGGAAACCGTTTCTTTCCGCCATCGGTCAGCCGGAGCTGGCGGACGACGCGCGCTTCGCCACGGCGGAGGCGCGGTGGGAGAACCGCACGGTGCTGAACGGCATCATCGAGGCGTGGACGCGCCGGCACGGCAAGCACGAGGTGATGGACATCCTGGGCGCGGCCGGCGTGCCGAGCGGCGCCTGCCAGGACACGGCGGAAGTGCTCGCCGACCCGCATCTGCGGGCCCGCGAGATGATCGTCGATGTCGATTATCCGACCCGGGGCACGTATCAGACGGTGGGATGCCCGATCAAGCTGTCGGACTCGCCGGCCGCGGTGACCCGTCCGCCGCTGCTGGGGGAACACACCGGCGAGGTGCTGGAAGCACTGTGCGGGGTGGGACCAGACGAACTGCAGCGGTTGCGGGACGCGGGCGTCGTGTGAATCATGGCGCTGATTGTCCGAGCGGCGAGGGCCGACGATTTGCCGGCAATGCTGGCGCTGTACCGGCAGCTCAATCCCAACGATCCGCCGGCCGGCGCGGACGCCGCTGCCGCGGCCTGGGGCGCTTTGATCGGCAACCCCGGAACGACCGTCTTCGTCGCCGACGTGGACAACATTCCGGTCAGTTCCTGCACCCTGGTCATCATCCCGAACATCACCCGCGGCGCCCGGTCGTACGCGCTGATCGAGAACGTCGTCACCGACGCCGCGCATCGCCGGAAGGGCCTCGCCCGTTCGTTGCTGGCCGCCGCGCTGGATGCGGCCTGGGGCGCCGGTTGCTACAAGGTGATGCTGGCAACCGGCCGCACCGACGCCGAGACGCTGCGTTTCTACGAGCAATCCGGCTTCAGCCGCGGCGGCAAGACGCATTTCGAGGCGCGGCGCGTCTGAGCGCCGCCGATGCCGGGTTTGGTGGCATCCGGCCGGAAGCCGTTGCGGAAATGCCATGGTACTTATTGTTAGTATTTCAGTAACGATATTCACGCAAAACGAGTTTGACAATCGCAGTGCGGTTTGGCATTATGCACGTGTAGTAAACCGTTCATCGCGCACATTGAATATCGTGCAAATTCCGAGCGCGATCGGCAGGAATTCATATGTATGCAAAGTTGATGGAAGTCCAGATCAAGACTGACTCCCGCCTCGCCCGGCCAGTATTTCAAGTTGTTTCGCATTGTCGCGGTGCTTCCGCCCGCGCCGCTGCACCCGGCAGGAGGATGCCGTGAGCCGCACGCCTGGGCTGCGCATCGTCAACGCTGCGCAAGTCGGCGCCGCCTCCGACGCCGATCTGTGGCAGAACCCCTATGGCGGCATCTGGGGCACCGCCTCCAACTGGTGGGACAATACGACTGGCACCACGGCTGCCACCGCGCCGGGTGCGCTCAACCCCGTCGCGATCACCGGCGGCACCGCCGGCAATTTCACCGATATTGTCGGCACCGGCGCCGCCGGGCAGTTGGCCATCACGAACGATGTCCTGCTGTGGGGCACGCTGGCGGTCGGCGGTACCGTCACGGTCAACGCGTCATCCGATTTCGACCTCGACGGCGCAGCCACTCTCAGCGCCGCCAGCCTCAGCCTTGCCGACGGGGCCGAACTGCTGCCCGGCGGCGGCAGCGACGTCACGGTCAACGGCGCCGCCAGCCTGACCGCCGATTTCCTGTCGGTGATCAACGGCAGCACCATGCAGGTGGGCACGCTGCTCGCCAACAGCCTCAATACCGGCTTCGCGCTCGCCAGCAACACCATCGCGGTGGACGACAACTCGGTGCTGGAGGTCGGCAGCGCCGGCGGCGCCGCGCCGGGCGCCATCACCATCGATCCCGGGCAGACCGCGACCGTCAGCGGCACGCTGGACGGCAACATCATCGTCAACGGCGCGCTTGCGGTGCAGGCCGGCGGTGTCCTGACGATCGATGCCGGCGATCCGTTCGGTAGCGGACAGACCATCGCCGGCACCGGCACACTCACGTTGTCCGAGAACAGCCTGCTCACGCTTGGCGTGGCCGACGGCGCGGCGATCGATTTCGGCGCACCGGGGGGAATCCTCGGCCTGGATGTGCTGCCCACCGGCACCATCGCCGGCTTCGCCCCCGGCGACTTCATCGAACTGGTCGGCGGCGCCACCGTCATGGCGACCGGCCTCAGCTACAGCCAGACCAGCAACAGCCTGGCCACCCTGAACCTGACCAAAGGGGGCAGGGCGGTCGGCAGCCTGAGCCTCGCCGGCAACTTCGCCGCCGACCTGTTCCACCTCGGGCTGGATATCCACGGCGACGCGATCATTTCGTTGCAGAGCGTCGGCAGCGCGCCGCCGCAGCCGGCGCAGATCACCGGCACCGCCGGCAATGACACGCTGGTGGCCACCGCCAACAACCAGATCCTGACCGGTCTCGGCGGCAGCGACGTGCTCAGCGCCGCCGGCTTCACCGGGATCGACTTCAAAGACAGCAGCGCCGACCTGAACGGCGGCACGATCACGGCGTTCGGCACCACCGACCTGATCGACCTGACCGACATGAACCCGGCCTCGGCCACGGTCAGCTACACACCCGGCAGTCCCGCGGCAACGCTGGTGGTCACTGACGGCAGCCACAGCGCGACCATCAGCCTGGCCCTGGCCACCGCGCTGGCGCCCGGCTTCTTCACCACCGCCACGGACGGGGCGGGCGGCACCGACGTGCGCTACAGCGCCGCCAACACCGATGCCTTCACCTTCGCCGCCACGCCCGGCGGCAACTTCGGGACAGCTGCCAACTGGCAGGACACCACCACCGGCACGGTCGCCGCGCAGGGGCCCAGTTACGGCAACGCCGTGACCCTTGCCGGCGGCCCCGCCTATATCGATGTCACCGGCAACGGCGTTGCGGCGAGCGTCATCAGCACCGGCGACATACTGATGTGGGGCAGCGTCGTCGCCGGCAGCAAGCTGGCCGGTGTCAGTGGAGCGCTGACCCAGACCGGCACCCTTGCCCTCGACGGCGCCGCCTGCCTGACTCTCATCGGCACCGCTGCCGTGGGCGGCTTGCTGGAGGTGGCTGGAGCCAGTAAGCTGACCGCCGCCGCCCTGATGTTCACCACCAACGCGGCGTCCCTCCTGGCGATCGGCGGCAGCACCGTGCAAGTGCCGGCGCTCATTCCAACCGGCTTGTCCCAGTACGATACCGCCGTCATCGACGTGGACCCTTCGTCCAGCGTCGAGATTGGCACGGCCGGCAGCGCCGCTGCAGGCGCGCTCACGATCGACCATGGCATCACCGCCGATTTCGCCGGAACGATCGGCGGCAACCTGATTGTCAACGGCACGCTGATCGCAGTGGGAACGCTGACCGTCGCGCCATTCGGAGCGACCGTCCCGTCGGTCAGTGGTTCCGGCACGATTGATCTGACATACGGCGACACGCTCAGTCTGGCCGGCCCTGACTCTGCGGCGATCCAGTTCAGCCAGACCGCCGCCGGCAGCTATGGCAGCACGGCGGAGACGCTGGCACTTGGCACCATCATGCCCACCGCGACGATCAGCGGCCTGGTGAAGGGCGATGTCATCACCGTGGGCCTGATCGTCACCAACCTGAGCTGGAACGGCGCGACCCTGAAGCTGCTGGATGGCGGCACGACCGTCGGTACGCTGACGTTGTCAGGCCTGTTCTCCGCCAACCAGTTCCAGGTGCAACTCGCACCGAACGGGCTGTCCAGCATCATCACCTGTACGGCGACGCCCAGCACCGCGGGCGGCAATTCGGTCAACGGCAATACCGACAGCTACACCTGGAACAGTCCGAACGGTGGTGTCTGGAGCAACGCCTCGCAGTGGATCGACACCACCGCGGGCGGCACGGCAACCGCCGCACCGGGCGCCACCGACGCGGTGACCATCAACGACAGTCCCAATGCCACGACCGCCCAGATCATCTACGGGCCCGCCGCCACGGCCACGCTGACCATCGCCGCCGGGGCCAATACGATCCTGATCGGCATGTTTTCGGTCACCGGCCAGTTCTCGGTCGCCCAGTACGGCCTCGCCGCCAGCGACACCGCGCTCTACGGCAGCACCAACCTGACCGCCGGCAGCCTCAACGTCACCTCCACCTTCCGGATCACCAACGCCAGTGTGCTCACGGTGCTCGGTTCAACCGGGGGTACCTTCATCTCTGGGGCAATGACCGTGGGCGGTGACAGCGCCGTGACCGTGGACAGCGGTTCGACTGACATCACCGGCCTGCTCAGCGTGGACGGCTCGTCCAGTATGGAATTCGGCAACGCCGGAACCGCCGCGTCCGGAACGCTGACCATCGACTATGGCCAGGATCCGATACTTCAGGGGAACGCCGAGCTACAGGCCAACCTCGTCGTCAATGGCGGACTGCTTGTCTACTCCGGTCTGATCGAGGGTTTTGGCGGGGCTGCAGGCACAATCGGCGGCACGGGCACGATCACCATCGCCGCATTGGGTTCGTCCGGATCGCTGATCCTGAACGCCACCGAGACCGCGCCGATCCAATTCCAACTCTACTCGCTGAACGGCACGCCGTATGCGTTCGAGAGTCTGGAACTGCGGGGTCCACTGCGCACCGGCGTCATCTCCGGCTTCATCGCCGGCGACACCATCATCATCGACCAACATGTCACTGGCGTCACCTTCACCCAAACCACCAACAGCCAGGGCACACTGACCCTGACCAACGGTGCCACCACAATCGGCGCGCTGACGCTGAACGGGAACTTCGCAGGCGATCTGTTTCAGGCCGACGTGGCCGCCCAGACCGGCGTGACCACGATCTCGCTGCAAAGCCTGCCGACCGCCACCGGCAGCGCCGCAGCCAGCACCGGCAGTCACAGCTACGACTGGACCGGCGCCAGCGGCGGAGGCTGGACCAACGCGTCGAACTGGCTGGATGCTACCACCGGCACCACCCCCACCACCGTGCCCGGCAGCGCCAACGTGGTTTTGATCGCCGGCACGATCGGCGCTGGCCGATATACCACCATCGGCGG
>Ga0302320_10012548_pt1 | contig 17776 bp, 13 predicted proteins | sample Bog_T0_3_FD_202130 | JGI IMG/M metagenome (GOLD analysis project Ga0302320, IMG submission 202130) | Peat permafrost microbial communities from Stordalen Mire near Abisko, Sweden - Bog_T0_3 | ecosystem: Environmental > Terrestrial > Soil > Wetlands > Peat | place: Sweden: Abisko, Stordalen Mire...
TGCTCCAGCCCCAGACCTTTTCGGCGCTGAAATCCGCGCTCCATTTGTATTTGTCATCGTAAGTGCCCTGCAAGGGGCCGGACGTGCAAAGCGAATCCTCCACCGGCGAATAAAACGCGCCCGTATAACTGGCGTTGATGCCGATTTCGCGTTGCACCTGGTCATTCACGCTCATCCAATTGAAATACGGCGCGATGTAAATATTGTCCCGCTCCTCGCCTGTCCCCATCGCCGGATCCTGCGCCCGGTGACTGAAGATCGGCGTGGCATAAAATCCCGGCGACCCCCGCAACATGGAGAAATGAATGTCCACCACGCCGTTCGAGGCCGAGGTGCAGAGCAAATCGATTTCCGCATAACTGCCGGTGTTGGTCACCAGCGAATAAGCCCATGAACTGCCGCCCCAGCCGCCCAACTCCCAGTATAACTCGCCGCCATTTTTCCCGCCGGCGAGCAAGTTTTGCGTCTGGGTGCCGCTGCCATTGTTGTAGGTGTAATTGATCTGGTTCACCACGGCTCCGGACTTCGTCACGACAATCGAAACCACGCCATTGGCCATGGTCACCGTGCCGTTGCCGTTGTCCGTCACCGTCACGTTGGCCCCGGTTCCGGTGCCGCCACCGGGAATGTTGGCCTGAACCAGGATGGTTGAAAGCAGCAAAAGGCTGCACGATACAAGCGCGCGCATGGCGCATATAGGGGATTTCATGGGGTTCGGTAATGACCTTAGCATAATTCCCAAAGTTGTCACCATCACCAATTCTGGCGACGGCATTTCCATTCATTTCCATTCGCGCCGGTGCATATTGACTCTGAAAGTCTTGGCAGCCAATCGGCGGTTCTTCGCTGTTTCCACTGGAATAGGCGGCCCATAGGTCTCGGTTCTACGTATCGTTTATTTATGGGCGCGACGGACGTGACGGACGCTTGCGTCTGTTTTAAAACTTGACTTTAAAGTAGCCAGGCAATTAATTGTAGGCCTGTTATGATAGCCCGAGATGTCGAACCACGGTTGAAAATGCTGGCGAAACAATTCCCGGCAATCGTTTTGACCGGCCCGCGCCAGAGCGGCAAGTCCACCGTATGCCAAAAGGTGTTTGCCACTCTGCCCTATGCCACGCTGGAATCGCCGGACGTGCAGGCGTTTGCCTTGGAGGACCCGCGCGGGTTCTTGAAGCAGTTCCCCAAGGGGGCGATTCTGGATGAAATCCAGAATTGCCCAAAGTTGTCCTCGTATCTTCAGGAACTCATCGACAAGGACCCGGTTCCCGGACGCTGGATATTGACGGGATCGCACAATCTGTCAGTGATGGAATCCGGTCAGTCGCTGGCCGGACGTGCGGCGGTACCGCACCTGCTGCCCCTGTCCCGAAATGAAGTGACCACCTTTGAAAACCACCCGGAAACCTTGAATGAAACCCTTCTGACGGGGGGCTATCCGCGCATTCTGGACCGCCAGTTGCGACCTTCGGACTGGCTTTCATCGTATGTGGCGACGTATCTGGAGCGGGATGTGCGCTCCCTTTCCAACATCGGGGATCTGGTGACCTTTCAGCGATTCGCGCAATTGTGCGCCGGGCGGATTTCGCAACTGCTGAATCTTTCCGGTCTGGCGGGTGACTGCGGGGTGTCGTCGCCGACTGCCAAGAGTTGGGCGTCGGTGCTGGAGGCGAGTTTCATTGCCTTCCGGCTTCCCAGCTATCACGGAAATGTCTCCAAGCGGTTGATCAAAATGCCGAAGCTGCATTTTTATGATACCGGGCTTGCCTGCTGGCTTATGGGCATTCGCGACGCCGCGCAACTGGACATCCATCCGTTGCGGGGGGCAATTTTTGAAGGTTGGGTGGTTTCGGAAATCGTCAAGCAGCGATTCAACCGGGGCGAGGCCAACGGCGTCTATTTTTTCCGCGACAAATCCGGTTTGGAAAGTGACGTGCTGGTGCAGGGGCGCAAGGGTTTAAAGCTGGTCGAGGTAAAGGCCGGACAGACAATCACCTCCGACTGGGCGGCCAACGCCCACAAGATCATGGAAATGTTCGCGAAGACAAAACAGGCGGCATCGGCAGTGGTGGTTTATGGCGGCGCGGAACGGCAGGAACGCAAGGGCGTAACCTATCTGCCGTGGAGTGCGATTCAGGACTATTCGTGGGACGAATAGGGAGTAACCACCCTCCCATTTAAACTGCACAGCCGTTGTTCTTGAGCCCGTCGGCGGCGTCGGCATCAGCCTGGCGCAGGCCAAGCCCATCTCCGGGCATTCTCATGGCATGCACATTTTTCACAAGTTCCTTGGAGCGGGCGGATAAAAACCTGCTTTCCAGCCGTCCAGACAGCACACTGTTTCGTGACCAGCGGAAAATTGTGCCGGAAAGCGGCCCGGTTTTTTTCATTCGTGTAAATTCGTTTCCATTCGTGGTTGAAAAAAGCGTTCATTGCATGGTTGCGGCTTCGTCAGGGCGAAGTCACCTGCAAGCGCAAAAAACTGCGCGGCAAATTTCCCGGCACGCGGGCGGCCAGCGAGGCATTTGTGTAAGCGGCCGCCTCGATTCCCGGCTGCGGCACGGCATTGGACCAGTCGCGCAAATCGCTGGAGGTTTGCAAAGTGTAAGTCACATTCGTGACCCAGTTGGGCCGCGTGAACCGGAAGACGAAATCTGCGTTCGTGGCCGCGAAGCTCAAGGGTGATCCGGCATCCGCCCACGGCGACAACCCCAGCGAATAAGCCAGCAGATTGGGCTGGCCGGCGGCGTCCGTGGCCAGCAGGTCGGTGTTGGTGAGGCCCTGGGCCGCCGCCCAGGTGGCGTAATCCTGCGACACGAGCACCGGCCAGGCATAGGGGGCATCGCTCAACCGGATGGCCGTGCCCGGCAACGTCGTGCCGTTGGTATCCACTGCGCGCACCGCGTACGAACCGCCGTAGTTATCATCCTGGGCATACCCCACCGGCCCGGGCAAACGCTCGATCAAGAAATCGCGCACGGGAAAATGTGCCACGTTGGTGCCGCTGACGTAGCCCGTGCTGGTATTGGCATGGACGCTGCCCTGATTCGTTTCGCGCTGGTCGCGAATGACCAGGCTGGTCTGGGCAACGTAGTACGGATGGGTGAACGGCGGCTGGCTGAAGTCGGCGGTGACATTGCGGTACTGCACCGGTCCATAGCGGTTCTGGCTGGAAAGAAACTGCATTTGCGCCGACTGCAACCAGCCTTGGTAATGATAACCAGACCAGGCAATGCAGGCCGTGGCCTGGCCATCGGAACTGCCGAGCCAGCCGCCCGCCAGCGTGTTGTTAACCCCGCTGAAATAATACTGCACCAGACGCGCCTCGCTCCAATCATTCGAGATCATCAGGGTGTTGCCCACCTGGCAGCCGATGTCAATCATCGAGGAGGCGTCCGGGGCCACATCCCACGCGCGATCCAGCACCAGGTTGGTCTGCCCCGGAACCGCCCCGCGCACCACGGTGCGATGCTGGCCCGCGCCCGCGCCTTGCAAAATCGAGGCGCGGCAGCCCGCCCAATCATAAGCCGCCGCCGTCACCGTCACGCCATTGGTGAGAAAAGTCGTGGTCGGCACGGGCAACGTCAGATTGGTGCCGCTGGCGGTGAAGGGCCCGTTGTAAATGGAGGTTTCGCCGTCCGTCGTGAAGCCCACGTATGCGGGCAGGGCATAAGAGTGGTCATCCCGCGTATGGACGCAATTGGCCAGCAGGACATTCTTGATGAATTGCCCGCCAATGGACCCCACGCCGGATTTGAACGCGCCAAACCAGATGCCCGGATTGGGATTGGTCATCGCCACCCAGGTGTTGTTGGTGGGGTTGCCCCGCAGATTGAACGTGCAGTCATTCACGAGCACGTGCGTGGTCATGCCGCGCAGGTAGAGCGAGCTGTCGCGCCAGTCCAGCGTGCAGCGCGTCAGCCGCAGCCCAAAAACCGTGTCGTAACCCGCCACCGGCATGTCGCTGTCAATCGTGCAATCCTCCATCACAAAATCGGTGGTTTGGCGAACAAACACCCCGATGCCCACATTGCCGCCCACGGCGGGCAAGGCATCCATTTGCACCACCACGCGCTTCAGCCACCCCGGCAGATAGGACGGCTGATACGCGCGCTGCACGGCGACATTGGTGTAGCCCGCCGGCGCGTAGATTTTCAAATCCTCCAGCGCAAACGTGCCGCGATGCACGCCATCGGTGTAGCGGGCACCATTGATCAAGGGCGAGACGCAGTTGGTGGCGAACGATAAAATCGTGGTGGCGTTGCTCACCCCTTGCAGCCGGCAATAGTTGGTCAATGACAGCGACGCGGTGAAATTGAGGGTCCGGGCGGGCAGCAGGATCGTTCCGCCGTGGTTCCCCAACGCCGTCATCGCCGCCGCCATTCTGGCGTCGTCGTTGGTGCCGGACTGGCTGTCAAAAACCACCTGGGCGGGCGGCCAGGAAAATGGCGGAATGACGGAAAGCGGATCCGCCACTTTTGCCCAGCCATTCGCGCCGCCAAAGCCGTTATGAACCCACACCTCATACAAACCCGGCGGCAGCGCCGGCAAGGGCGTGGACACCGCATACCCCCAGCCGCGTTCATCCGAGGTCAGCGGGGTGCCGGTCAAGATCGCCGCCGGCGCGCCGTTTTGCACCAGCGCAATCGTGGACGGGTTTCCCCCATAAGCGAGGCAATGCCCCGCCACATAAAGCGTGCCGCCCGGCGAAACTTCCATGCCCGTGTCGCCCATGGCGAACCACGGATCGGGCGCATCCACGAGGATGGCTGGGCCATGGGTGGTTCCGTTCGCCAACCGCAAGGCGTAGATGCCCACGCTCCAAGTCGCGGGGATGCCCACATGCAGCGACCGGCTCGTTGCCGTGCCTGGGATCACCGTACCCCACGGCAGAAAACCCAGAACCGGCAAAGTCGGCAGGCCGGGAGATCCGTTGTCGAGCACGGCTAGTTGCGCCTGCGTGGTATTGGTCAGATTACCGCCCGTCACCAGCACGGTATCATCCGGCAAGACCGGCTGGGACACCCAGAACGGCACCGGCGCGGAATCCATTGGCGGGCCAATCTGGTATTGCTGGGCCACCACCGCCGCCGCCGTAACCGCATAGGTCACCTGTACCGGCGCAGAGGTGCCCGCCGCATTCGCCGCCAGGACGCCAAAGGTATAATTCGACCCCACCATCCCGGCGGGGGCGGTCTGCCCCAGCACCACGCCATTCGTCGGATCAATCGTCCAGGCACTGGGCAGGTTGGTGACCTGGAAAACCGTGGGCTGATTGGAAGCCAGGATGGAGTACGCAACCGTCACCCCCGGAGTGACCGTCAACTGGGTTGGGCTGTAAACCACCGGCACAACCGCCGCCGTCCCCTTGGGTGCCAGTATCAACCCCGCCAGGATGAATTCAGCCAGCCGGATGCTCATTGGAGTATTACTGGGGATTGTATTTGCCGCCGTAGCCCGGGACATAAAGCCGGATACCCCCGCCGCTTTGCTGCATCAGGTCAAAATGCTTGTCCACAGCGTAAACCCGGCAGTCGGCTTTGACCGAAAGCGTGGCGATCAAAATGTCGTTCCACGGTGCGGTGCAGCCTTTGTCGCGCAACCGCCACGCCAGGTTTTTCGCCGATTCCCAGGCGGCATCCGTCATCGGAAAATAGGGGATGCAACTGAACTGCTCCTCCAGGGCTTTGCGATCTTGCAGCCGGGCCCCGCCCAGCACTTCGAGTTTCACCGGCCCGCACCAGGCGGCCTCGTATTCCGCCAGCAAGCCCTCCAGCGCGAGTTTCACGTCGAGCCGTCCATCACGGCGCAACGACTCAATCCACACGGATGAATCCACCAGTACCATGACCGGTCAAATGTCGCGCGCCTCGGTTTCGTGATTGGTGGCGGGATAATCAAACGTGCCTTCGCGCAACATCCGGCCAAAGTCCCTCGCCTTTTTCCGGTTGAGAAAGTCCCGGACGGCGAACGCCACCGCTGGGCTGTTTTTCTTGTGGCCGGTGGCCCGCAACAACTCATCCAAGGTTTTATCGTCCAATTCAACGGTCATTCTCATGAGTCTAAAATGATGCTAAAATCATCATTTGTCAACCACCAAAGAATCATTTATTCCGCCTGCTCTACCCGCGCGTAGCTTTCACCCCACGGTAACCACGGTAAGCAACTGGTTAACCACCTCCCAATGTTCCTGCATTTGCGCGTGGTACAACTCCAGATTCCGCGCTTCCAAGGCCAGCACTTGCAACGCGGCTTGCAATTCCTCGTTGGCATCCAGACTATCTGCGGGTTGCTCAAAATGGTGGGCCAAGGCGTTGCCCACGCAGGCCGCGGCCGCCATATTTCTGGCGACGCCGGCCGCCGCCGGCCGGTGATGAAACCGCACCGCTTGGATCAACAGGAAGGGAAACCGCCAAGTCTCCATCAAGGCCGCGCCCACTTCGCCATGGGAAAAACCATAAGCCTTCTGTTCCTGGATGGTGCAATCCATCCGGTACCTCAGGGCTCCATTGTAAAGCCGGCCGTATTCCGCTCCTTTGGCATGGGCCAGCACCACCCGGCCAATGTCATGCAACAAGCCGGCGGTGAACAACAGATTATTGTCCACGCCCAAGTCCTCGGCGATGAATTTGCAGAGGAACGCCGTGGTCAGGCTGTGCTTCCATAATTGCGCGCCGCTGATGCCCGAGGCATCCGGCGGATTGAAGCATTTGGCGCCGGTCATCACTGAAACCAGGGTGAAAATCGTCTGAAATCCCACCCGTCCAATGGCTTCCGGCACGCTGGCCACCGGGTTGGCCCCGGCGAAATAAACCCCGTTGCAATAGTGCAGCAGCTTGGCGGTCAACGCCGGATCCAGCGCCACCAATTCACCGATTTCGTCCAAGGAGGTTTGCTCATGACGCAACGCCTCCAACACCTTGGGCAGCACTTCCGGCGCGGGCGGCAGCACTTTCACCTCTCGCAATAATTTATGCACGGTTTCCATCTGAATTGTGATTTTTCTCCCTATCGGCCAAATCCGGCCGGACTCAAGCCAATTCACGAACTTCCACGTAAAATCACTGCTTCGGTCATGGCCTCGGTTGGTCCCCTCTGTACCCACATCTGGTGACAAGCCAAACGCGGGGAATGTGCTATGATGTTCTTGTTGTTGGACGGGAGGATGTGGTTGACCGTGTGCAAACTTTCAACTGCGTCACAAATTTAGAGCGCTTGTTCTCATTGAGGCCGGAGTAGTGTCCGGCCTCTTTTTTTTTGGTTTGGGTGGATGGAGTCGCGCTGCGACTCCGTTTGCCTGCAAAGCAGGCACTTTGGCGCGTGGCTTCGTCCATGGCTCAAGAATGATTTCCCGTTTGGCGCGGGGCTTGAAACATTGTCAGGCGCTGGGTTTGCGGAAGTCCCCGCCGCCCTGCGCTGGCGGCGGGAATGGCCGAAACGCGACCACTGCCACCGCTGAATCGGCTCACCGCGCCCGTTGGGTGAGCGCCATTTTGCCGATGCCGGTCAGGACATCCCACGCCGGTCCCGGAAATTTGTGCATCTGCACCATGACATCCTCAAACGCGGTCAGGAACCATTTGACATCCTCCTCGCACAGCACGAGCGGCGGAAGCAGTTTCACCACGTCCACCCCGTGTCCCGCCACCTGCGTGATGATATGATGCTTGTCCATCAACGGAATCACCGCCGCCTGTGGGAACAGGCTTTTGTCCAGCGTATGACAGGTCGTCCACGCCAGCTTGAGCGAAAGGGATTTGGGCGGGCCGAATTCGATGCCCGCCATCAGCCCGCGCCAGCGCACCTCCCGGAGAAACTCAAACCGCGGCACCATCGCCGCCACGCCCTGGCCAATCAGATCGCCCATGCGCGCGGCATTGGCCATCAGATCCTCGCGGTCCAGCACGTCCAACGCCGCCAGTCCGGCCGCCATGGCAAAGCTGCCCTGGCTGAACGTGGAGCTATGCACCACCGAGCGCTGCATGGAGGAAAAGACCTTTTCATGGATCCATTTCTTGCACAGCACCGCGCCCACCGGCACAAAGCCGGCGGACAGCGTTTTGGCCAGCACCACGATGTCCGCGTCCACCGCGCCTTCATGTTCGATGGCCAGGAATTTGCCCGTGCGGCCCATGCCGGACTGCACTTCGTCGTCAATGAACAACGCGCCGTGCTTGCGGCATAGTTTCTGCGCGTCCAGCAAGTAGCCCGGGGCCGGCAGGTTCACGCCCTTGCCTTGAATGGGTTCCACAATGAAACCGGCCACGTCGCCCTTCTTCAACTCCTGCTCCAGCGCCGCCAGATCGTTGAACGGAATCGCCCGGCAATCCGGCAGGAACGGGGCAAAACCCTCGCGGAAACTATCGTCGCCGTTGACGGACAGCGCGCCCGTGCTCAAGCCGTGGAACGACTTTTTACAATGGATGATGGCGGGTTTGCCGGTGGCGCACTTGGCGTATTTGATCGCCGTCTCCACGCCTTCCGCGCCGGAATTCGTGAAAAACACCATGTCCAGATCGTTGGGCATGCGCTTCTTCAGCTCGGCGGCCAGCAGGCCCGAAAGCAGCGGCGCCTCCATCTTCACCAAGCTCGGATACTCAATATCCAGAAACTCCTTCAGAATGCGCCGGATTTCAGGATGATTGCGGCCCAGGCCAAATACACCATAGCCCGAGAGCAGATCGAGATATTTCACCCCTTTCACATCCCAAAGATACGCGCCGGTGGCCCGCGTGTAGCAGCGGTCAAAACCGATGGTCCGCAGCGTGCGAACATTGGCCGGATTAATGTGCTCCGCGTGCAATTCATAATTCTTGCCGGCGTATTCCTGCACCAGCGCGGCCAGATCCAGCGGCGGGCGGGACGACTTTCTCAATACAGACTCAGATGACATGATTCAACCAGTTTACCTTAACGATATGGGATTCAAGCAAATTGCGCGCCGCGCCGCGCCGAGCCGCGCGGAGACTCGGCGTTCCCGGTGGGCAACAGGGAGTGGGAAAATGACGAAGGACGAATTCCCAATGTCTAAAGAATGACGAATGACGAATGGCGTCGCGGAAGCTGGCACACCAGCTGAATCCACGAGGCCAAAGCGTGCGCTTGGTCCTTGATTGACGGTGCTCGGACGCTTTTTAGGCCTTCGTCATTCTTCATTCGGATTTCAGCATTGGCCGTCAACATCGTAGAGCCTGACGGGTATGATTCCGCTCATCTCCGGCCCAGAATGGTCAGCACAATGCCGGCCAGAATGCCAAGGACGGCGGGCAGTTTCTTCCACCCATTCACTTCCTTGAACAAAAACACCCCCCCGGCAAACGCCACCAAAGTGCTCGCCCGCCGCAGGCTCATCACCACGGCCACCAGCGCGTCCGCATGGCTCAGCGCCCAGAAATAGGCGTAATCCGCCACCAGCAGCGCCAGTGCGATGAACGGGATGCTCCAGCGCCAGGCGAATTCGTTGCGCGGCCACAGCCGCAGCTTCCAGCCGAGTGTGAACGGCGTGAACAGCAGGACCAGATACACGGAAAACCAGCATTGCACCGTGGGCACGGAAAAATGGACCGTGCCCAGCAGATACTTGTCGTACAGCGCGCTGGCCGCGCCAAACAAATTGCCGCCAAGGAGGAACCAGAACCACTTGTTGCGGTGAAAATGCACCCCCTCCTTCGCGCCCACAATCGACAAGCCCACAAACGAGGCCAGCGTGGTCAGCACCCCCACCGTTTCCAGCCAGTTGGGGCGTTCCCCCAGAAAGACGATGGCCCCAAACAGCGTGAGCAGCGGGCTGGTGGCGCGGATGGGCGCGCCCAGCGAAAGCGGCAGATGCTTGAGGGCGTAATAGGTGCCTACCCACGAAATGGCCACCACGGCGGATTTCAGGAGCAATTGCAGATGCTGCCGCCAGGTCAGCGGGTCCGTCACCAGCGTGGCCGGCAGCCAGCCGGGATGCAACACATCAACCGCGAGCAATCCCAGCCAGACCAGCGCGCCGGTGAGCGTGCTGAAGAAAAACACCGGCGTCACGGCATTGTCGCGCACCGACTGCTTGGTGCAAAGATCGTAAAGGCCGAGAAAAAACGCGGACAACAATGTGGCAGCCACCCAGTTCATTAAAGGGCGGGAGCATACCCCGCCCGCGAGACCAACGCGAACTATTATGAAACCTTTGGGAATGATGCGTGATACGTGATGCGTGGGACAGGCCCAAAGTCACGCATCACGCATCACGCATCACGCATCGCCCCCCTTCCCAACCACGAAATTTTCTCGCCCGGCCCGCCGTTTCCCGCTTTAATTCCCGCCGCATGAAGAAACAAAAAGCTTACGCCGCCGCTGGCGTTGATATTGATCTGGGCAACCAAGTCAAAGCCACCTTGCCCCAGTTGCTGGCCTCCACCCATCGCCGCGAAGTGTTGGGCAAGGTCGGCGGCTTCGGCGGGCTGTTTGCCCTCGACCTGAAAAAATACCGCCAGCCCATTCTCGTCAGCAGCGTGGACGGCGTCGGCACCAAGCTCAAAATCGCCTTCATGCTGGACCGGCACGACACCATCGGCGCGGACCTCGTCAACCACTGCGTCAACGACATCGCCGTGCTCGGTGCCGAACCGCTCTTCTTCCTCGATTACCTCGGCACCGGCAAGCTCGAGCCGCACGTCTTCACCGACGTCATCAAAGGCTTCGCCCGCGCCTGCGCCGCCAATCATTGCGCCCTCATCGGCGGCGAGACCGCCCAGATGCCCGGCTTCTACCAGCCCGGCGAATACGATGTCAGCGGCACCATCGTGGGCGTCGTCGAAAAATCCCGCATGCTCAACGGCCAGAAAACCATCAAGCGCGGCGACATCGTCATCGGCATTGAATCCAGCGGCCTCCACACCAACGGCTATTCCCTGGCCCGCAGGATTTTCTTTGAGCAACTGGGTTTGCAGCCTTCCAGCCGCCTCCCCGGCCTGGCCGGCACCCTCGGTGCGGAACTCCTGAAAGAGCATATCAGCTACGGCCCGTTAGTGCAGAAGTTGCTCGCCAAATTCAACCCGCGCGCCGCCGGCAGCCCCCAATCCGTCCGCGCCTTCGCCCACATCACCGGCGGCGGCTTTGTGGACAACATCCCCCGCGTGCTGCCCAAGGCCCTGGATGTCGTCATTAAGAAAGGCACCTGGGACATGTTGCCGATCTTCCAGCTCATCGCCGAAAAGAGCGGCGTGCCGCAGGACGAACTATATCAAGTCTTCAACATGGGCATCGGCATGGTGTCCATCGTTTCCGCCGACCAGGCGAAGGCCATCCTGAAATTCATCCACGCCCAGAAACACCACGCCTGGATCATCGGCGAAGTCGTCAAAGGCACCGGCAAATCCCGGGTGGAATAAGGATCGGCTGAGTGTCGTCGCATCCCCAGCCCTGAAAGGGCGCAATATGAAAGCCCAGGGCAGAGCGAGTCCGCGAGCGACGCTCTGGGTAAAATTGCATCAAAACTCACTAGCCCGGATATTTCATAGCGAAGTCGCCCAAAGCCACGCAAACCCTTGTAGCGCAGGCTTCCAAGCCTGCTGTATCGCAGGTTTCCAAACCTGCGTGCCGTGTCTTTTCAACGACGCATTCGAACTTGTTGACACCCCTCTTTTCATGGGGGTATTCACGTCTCTGTCCAAATGGCTATGAAATATCCGGGCTAGAAGCCGCCATCATGCTCCGCAAACAAATCAAAGAACAGGCTGCACGCTACACGAAATTCGTGGAGTGGAGCGACGAGGATCAGTGCTTCGTTGGCCGCTGCCCGGAGGTCATGGGCGGCGGCGGCCACGGCAGCGACGAGGGGTTGGTGTATGTGGAATTGTGTCAGGCGGTCGAGGAAATGCTGGAATTGATTCACGCGGACTGCCACGCCCTGCCTGAATCGCTGGCCGCGAAAAAATTCAGCGGCAAATTTGTGCTGCGCGTGGACCCAGCCGTGCATCGCCGCCTGGCGGCCAAAGCCCTGGCCGCCGGGGAAAGTCTCAACGGCTATTGCGCCCGGACGCTGGTCAAGGCGTGACGCCTTGCAATGGGCACCCATCACCCTTGAACTTGAACTCCGAAGTTGTGGATCACACCTGCCCTCGGGTGTGGCTGGGCGTGGTAAAATTGATCTTTAACTGCATGGTTCCAGCCCAATCGGGAAGCGCTGGATTGGCCCCGGCTCAGGGGCGAAAAGCGCAATCAAAAATCGGGCAAGCGGCAATCATTTGACAGTTTTGGAAATGTGATACACATTTGTATCACGATGAAAACAGCGACTGTCCGCGATTTGCGAAATAGTTTTCCCCGCGTGGCTGCGTGGATTGCCGAAGGTGAGTCGGTGGAAATCACCCGTTCAGGGAAAGTGTTTGCCCGCCTCGTGCCGCCCGCGCCACTTAAAACCTCCAAACTGGTCAAACCCGACATCATGGCGCAGTTGAAAGCGACTTGGGGCGACCGCATCTTTTCCAGCAAGGAAGTGGCCGAAATGCGCGCCGCGGAGCTGGAAGGCGAAGAAGGATGATCGCCTTTCCCGACACCTCGTTTCTGTGCGCGCTTTACGTCCGCCAGGACAATTCCTTGGCAGCGGCGGCGCATTTCCAGGCCATGCCGGAAGCGTTGCACGTTTCCAGCCTCATGCTTTATGAGTTTCGCCAAAGCGTCCGCTTTCAAGTCTGGTTGCACACGCGCGACAAAACCAAGGGCTACGCGCAAGCCATTGCCGAAATCGCGCTGGGGAAACTTCAAGCCAACATGGATGCCGGCGCGGTGGTGATGGCGCCCGCCGACTGGCCGGACATTCACCGGCTGGCCGAAACCCTTTCCAAACGCCACACCGTTGCCGGCGGACACCGGGCGTTCGATGTGCTCCATCTGGCCACGGCGTTGCACCTGGGCGCGCGGGAATTTCTCACCTTCGACACCAACCAGCGCAAACTCGCCACCGCCGAAAAACTGAAGGTCAAGCCATGAGACGCACGGTCAACCCAGCGCTGGCTTCGCTCCCACCTCATTTAGCATTCTCAACCCCACCGTTCGCGACCGGTCATTCTTTTGGAAAGCCGCCTCGAATGCGGGCCCTCCCTCCAAGTCCAACCGCGGATCAATTCTGGCAAGCAACCGGATTTCTCATTTTGCAATTTTACCATCAGCCCCAGTGACTTTTCAGGCTTTGTCCCGTAAATTGGAAAAAACATGCGCCGCCATCAAATACTGATTCTTGCCTGGTTGCTGGCCATGAGCTTGGGCGCGGTCCGCGGCCAAACAACGGATGTTTCGCTCGCCCAACGCCCCTGGGTGGAGATTCGCACCGCGCATTTTCATTTTTATAGCTGTGGCGCCCTTGGCAGCCTGTATAAACTCGCCGCCCGGCTGGAGCAGTTTTGCACCGCCTATTCCCAGTTGGCCGGCACCCAGGCCCTCGAATCCCCGCCCATTGTGGTCATGGCCTTTCCCGATCAGGAGTCCATGAAACCGTTCCTGCCTCAGCACCATGGCCACCCCGCCAACCTGTCCGGGTTTTTTCTGCACGGCCACGATGAGAATTTGATCGTCCTGTCGCTTCCTCCGCCGGAGGCCCCCTATATGGATTTGGAGGTCATCTTCCATGAATACGGGCATTTTTTGTTCCGCCACAATGACCGGGTGTGGCCCCTGTGGCTGAAGGAAGGCATGGCGGAGATTTATTCCACCTTCGCCATCTCGGGCCGGTCCGCCTGCATCGCCGTGCCCATTGATCGCCACCTCCAAACCCTGGCCACCCAACCGTTGCTGCCCCTGGCCGACTTGTTCGCGGTCAAGGAAGATTCCCCGCAATACAACGAGCGGGAACGGCAGGGGCTGTTCTACGCGGAATCCTGGCTGCTGACCCACTTTCTGATGACCGGTGACCATCCGGAATATACCGCCCGGTTCGGCCAGTTTACCACCCTGCTCCACCAGGGAATGCTGCCCCTCCCGGCGTTCACCAATGCCCTGCAAGCTCCCCTGCCACGCGTGCAGGCCGACTTGCAACGCTACCTCGCCCGCCGCACCTTCCGCTCCGTCGCCTTGACGTTGGGAACCAATATTTCCGCCCCGGTGCCTTCCCAGTTGCAACGCGTGGTGCCGGCCGAAGTCTATTTCCGGCTCGGCGATGAATTATTGCGCGTCCAGCAACTGGAAAATGCGGAATCGTTTTTTGTTCAAGGCCGCAAACTGGCCCCCAAGAGCCCCTGGCTGGCCGAAGGGTTGGGCCTGCTGGCCAGCCAGCGCGACCAGCCTGCCGAGGCGTTGCGGTATTTCAAAGCTGCCATCGATTTGGGCTCCACCAGCTTTCTGACCTACTACGAGTATGCGCAGGAAGAATATTCCGCCACTGCGGATTCCCAAAAACGGCACACCCGCCTGCCAGACCCCCAGGCTGACGAAATCCGCCGCGGCCTGCTGCAGTCCATCACTTTGATGCCCGACTTTGCGTCCGCCCACGCGCTGCTGGGCTTTTTTGAAATGGTCCAGGGCGACCATCTGGAAGTCGCCCAGGAACAACTGCTGCGCGCCATTCAACTGGAGCCGGAAAACCACTCATATTTGCTATCGCTGGCGCAACTGCAGATGCGGACCCAAAATCCGGCCGCCGCCCGGCAGACCTTGCAACCACTGCTGCGCCCCAACGAGGCGGAGGAAATCCGCACCCAAGCCCAGGCCATGCTGAACCACCTGGCGGGAAACGACTAACCCGTGTTGCCCTAACTTTTGAAAAAAAGGCGTGAATCACCGCCAGCGTCCCTCATTTTTTCGATAAAACTTCCCGTTCGGATTCTGGCGGTCCAGCGGCGTGCCAGTCTTTCATTTTGTGATCCTTGCATTCTTGCGTCCCAATTCGCGGCAATTCGCGCAATTCGCGTCAACCTCTTCTGCCATTATCCGTGTCCATCCTGCTAGTGTTGTGGCACCTTTGAACCCGAATTCCGAAGTGGGCAATGGAATCGAAAGGACCTGCCGCGTGCCTGGCGCGGTAGGGCGCGTCACTCCGTGCGCGCCGCTATTGACATCCAAGTCAGCAAGCCATCCCAATCGCCCCCTCCCCACTGCTTTACTCTTAAGAAACACATTATGCAAGTGACTGTTTGTGAGTCTGTTACGCTCGCAGCCAAAGCGCCCAAGATGCCCGGCCACGTCGCCACTGGCTTCCCTCTCCCCTCAACGGGGAGAGGGATTGAGGGTGAGGGGTGGTCATATCCAGAGCCGCCTCCCGTCCGTTTCTTCCTGTATCAGCCCCATCCGGGGTCCCGGCTGAACACGGAACACTTCCCTCCAAACCCCTGAAATATCACTTTTACAACTTGAAACATCCATGAACGCACCCACAATCATCCATCGCCTCCGCCCACCCACGGTTGGTAGGGCGCGTCACTCCGTGCGCGCCGCTATTGACATCCCAGCGGACAAGCTTTCCCCAACCACCGCCATCCCAATGCTTCACTCTTAAGAAACACATTATGCAAGTGACTGGTTGCAAGTCTGTTACGTCGCAGTTAAAGCACCCAAGATGCCCGGCTGTGTCGCCACTGGCTTCCCTCTCCCCTCAAAAGGGAGAGGGATTGAGGGGGGATTGAGGGTGAGGGGTGGTCATATCCAGAGCCGCCTCCGCGCGAGCCTCCGGTGGTGGACGAAGTCGCGCTGCGACTCCGTTTGCCTGCGGAGCAGGCACTTTGTGGCGTGGCTTCGCCGCGGGCTTGCGCATGACGCTATTGCTATCCAAACAACCCAGCTTTCCCAAAGCTTCAACCGCCGAAACCTCCCGGCCACACGCCTACCCTTGGGCGGTAGGGCGCGTCACTCCGTGCGCGCCGCTATTGACATCCCAGCGGACAAGCTTTCCCCAACCACCGCCATCCCAATGCTTCACCCTTAAGAAACCCATTATGCAAGTGACTGGTTGAAAGTCTGTTACGCTCGCAGTCAAAGCGCCCAAGTTTCCCGGCCGCGTCACCACTGGCTTCCCTCTCCCCTCAACGGGGAGAGGGATTGAGGGTGAGGGGTGGTCATATCCAGAGCCGTCTCCCGTCCGTTTCTTCCTGTATCAGCCCCATCCAGGGTCCCGGCTGAACACTTGATCACTCTTAAGAAACACATTATGCAAGTGCCTGGTTTTACAATATGTTACGCTCGCAGTCAAAACGTCCAAGCGTTCTGGCCGCATCGCCATTGGCTTCCCTCTCCCCTCAACGGGGAGAGGGATTGAGGGTGAGGGGTGGTCATATCCAGAGCCGCCTCCTGTCCGTTTCTTCCTGTATCAGCACCACCCGGCGTCCAAGCTGAACACTTGATCACTGAACACTGAAAACTCCCCACAAAACCCCCGAAATATCACTTTGTTACTGATGAAACCTCACCCCACAATGACCCAACGCATCGCCGACTCGCTTATCCCGGGCTATTTTCGGTCAGCCTTTCAGGCTTCAACATTTCTTGAACACGGCGGCGCAGGTGAGGTGTTGGGTGACGGCAAGGGAGAGAATCCATCCGTTGGCAGGGAGATCGGTGGCACACAACAGTCCGGCCAGATCCACCAAAGGTTGCGCGCCTTCGAGGCGGCCCATGGCGAGGGCGGCGGGACGGGAGATTTCGCGGCAGGCGGGTGGCAATTGGGCGGGGTTGCCGTAGTAAAGCAGGGCGTGAAGGGCTTCGCGGGGGAGGGCGGCTTCGGTCAGGGCGGCGGAAATGACTTCGTTGACGTCGTCCATTGTCGGGTGTGCCCGGGTGAGGCTGGCCAGGCCGTGGATTTCGGCGATGGGCTGGACGGCGCGGGCGCGGGCATGGGCGGCGGTTTCCAGCATCAAGATGGCCGCGCCTTCGCCGGGCGGCTGGTCGGCGGAAATTTCACCGGCGTAAAAATGGTCCGCGAGGATGCGGTCGGACAATTCATCCACCGCACCGCAAAGGAGCGCGGCGGCATGGCCGCAGCGCAACGCGGCCAGGGCGGGCTCCAGTCCGTGCAAGCCGGCCGCCGGACCGGGGTTGAGGGTCAGGTTGTGGCCGGTGAGCATGAGCGCGCGGCAGACATTGCCGGCAACGGAACTGGGGACGATGTAGGGGAAGGCGGAGAGTTGCGCGACTTGGTGGTCGTTGCTGACAAAGCTGGTCAGAAATTCCGATTCGGCCCACGAGGGGCCGGCGGAGAGGTTGAGAAACAAGCCCAGTTCCGCCAGCGCGGCCGGTTTTTCCGGAAACCTGGCCTCGCGGATGGCCAGACGGCAGGCGAGCGTGGCCCATTTGCTGGAAGGATCCATGGACCGCAGATTTAACCGGCGGTCAAAGGACTCCACGGCGGATTCGTCCACCCGGCCCGCCGGTAATGACGGCAAGCCGGGTAATGAATCGACGCGGGTTGACACGGTCGAACCCGCATTTGCAAGGCCGCGGCACGCAGGCTTGGAAGCCTGCGCCACGTCGTCGCGCGCGCGGGCCAGAGCTGCAACGCCAATGCCCGCTGGCGAAACAATGCCGCAGCCGGTGATGACAATGGGCTCAACAGGCTCAGATCGAGTGGTTTTGACGGGCGGGTTGGCCTGAGGATTCCTGCCCACAGCCAGGGCGAGGCTGGCGTTGTGTCCGCCGAAGGCCGAATTGTTGCTCAGGAAGATTTTGGGCGCGGGCCAGGTTCGTCCGGCGTCCGGCACGCAATCCATGACACAACCGTCGCGCGGGCCGGCGAAATTGGCGGTGGGCGGCAACACGCCGGCGGTGGCGCAAACGATGGCGGCGATGGCTTCGGTCGCGCCGGCCGCGCCCA